>ERZ761602.1620-NODE-1620-length-39844-cov-34.498932_pt1 | contig 39844 bp, 35 predicted proteins | sample MGYA00512165_ERZ761602 | MGnify/ENA primary metagenome ERZ761602 (study PRJEB28899, sample SAMN02445085) | bioreactor sludge metagenome | biome: EBPR sludge; isolation source: Thorneside wastewater treatment plant | place: Australia: Brisbane, Thorneside...
CAATGACCTCTTGTAGCGATGCAATGACCTCTTGTAGCGATGCAATGACCTCTTGATTCGCATCAAGACCCCTCGTAGTCGCATCAATCGGGGTCGTCGTCGGCTCAATTGGGTGCGTCATCGGCTCGATTGGGTGCGTCGTCGGCTCAATTGGGTTCGTGGTCGGCTCAATTGGGTTCGTGGTCGGCTCAATCGGGTGCGTCATCGCTTTATGCCCCCTCGTTATCACCGTATTCTCTTGAACAAAGTATGGGCTTGTCCTCAGTATTGGCTCATGGGCATAAAAAAACCCATATCCTATGCACAGATATGGGTTGATAAGAAAGAATAGCTCAACAATCGTAGCCGATAGTCCAAATGATGGAGGCGCGGACGGCACTCTGTCTATGGGTTTATTTTTCTATTTTTTTCTACTTGCGAATGTTGTCGTTGTTATACTCAATTGTCAATTTCTTGCTTTTTAATGAAGGAAGAAGGAACAATTCTAAAGTTTGAAAAATACAATTTATTTGCCGTCCTACGAATCCCCACTTCCCTTTTTTTACTTATCTCCGCCCGAATATTCTATGGCAACTTTGGTTTCTTTACCTTTAAGTCCTGCTTTATTAACACCTTTAATTGTCATGGTATTTTTTCCGCGACGCAAATTCCATGATAATCCCAAAGTTCTTACCTCATTGGTTTTACCATTATCAAGCTGAATATCGAAATGGTCGAATGAATTAATAGAATGAGTTAATTCCATAGTGACTGTGGGAGTTTCTTGATGTTCGACTGATTTGACAGCCACATGAGTTAAATTTAATCGCGGATATATTTTTTCTCTGTTCGTAGAATAATCTGTTTCGCGTGGCATCCCTTGATATAAAAGCTCAGGTGTTTGTCCTTGGCGCAAATAACATATTGGTGCTAATTTTTGTAAAATATCGGGATTGGAAGTATAACGATTATCATAATGGAGAAAAATATAATAAAAATATTTTCTCCATACAGAAGGAGACACATTTTCTAAAGCTAACCAAGAAGAAGGAAATACAACCATAAGAAGAGAATCATCTTTTTTTGTTTCTATTATCTCGCGTATCTCATCAGCATTGCAAAATGTCTGATTATTTTTCCAAATAGCATTGTTTTGTGGGTCTAAATATATCCATTTTTGTAAATCATCATTCCACACTTCGACGGCAGCATGTGCTTTTGCCAAACCATACGACATGCCTTCGGAGCATAGTTCCAAAATCCGAGCGGAATAGCCTAATGCTTGTAAAGACTGTGCCAACACTGACGCATATTCCATACAGCGAAATGTTTGTCCCTTTTTTACTTCTTGGAGAATATCCAAGCATTTTTGTGATGGAGCCGATTGAATCGGGTTATGTCTCCACAGTCCATGCACCCAATTCATTACCGTCACTTGGTGGCTGATTTGATTCATCGAGGGTTTTTTGAGTGTATCTAAACCGTACATTAGCCGGAAACGTACAAAATCAGACAATCCAACACTATCAAATTGATGAAGATAGGCAAAACCGAGTCCGGGGTTTTCCCATTCTTCGACACTAAATACTTTCTTTTTTGCAATATTTTCTTTGGCTTTATCAATAATTGCTTCATATTGAGGCAATTTTCGAAGGTTTTGTAAATCATTGTATATCTGCAAATCCTCTACTTCTGCAAAACCATTATCTACGGCTATGCGCAGCGAGGATAGCGCTGAGTCGTTCTCGTTTATCATTGCATAATTAATTGCACGATGGAAATGGACAAAGGCAAGGAGGGACTGGTCAATAGGCGGCTCTGCTTTTAGTATGCGTTCATAGATTCGTAAGGCATTTCTGTAATTCTTTGCAGAATACTCATTAAATGCCTTAGGAATAAGTTGTTGTGGCGTTTCTTGGGCTGTAGTATTTGTAAGCACAGACACCAAAAGAGCTAAAAACACCAGCATTTTTTTCATTAAATCCATCTCTTTTACCTTATTACCCTTTATATCGTAATACTCAAAACCAACGCAATACCCAAACGCTGTGCGTAAACGTTTTCCATATACATTTAATGTAGGATAATTGCTTTCATCAAAGGAATAAAACAAGTTACAGAACATTAGTTCTTAAATAAAAAGCACCCGAATACATTATGTATTTCGGGTGCTTTGAATAACTTTACAATACCGATATAATGCCTTATTTTGCTATTGTGACCGGTATTGTCATCACTTCATTACCATTCACCACACGCACATAATACATACCTGAAGACAATGTTTCTAAGGATAAAGGAATGGTGTTTCCTGTTGAAGCAACTGCATTAAATGAGTTTACAACAACACCTAAAGAATTAATAATGCTAATCTGTATATCAGATTGATTCATCATAGTACCCAAATATAAGACAGCACTATTGTTCACAGGATTAGGATAAACATACCCATTCACATTAATCATAGTATTATCTTCGATACCTGTTGCAATTGCATTGATTGTAATATCTGACTGCACATTAGAACGTGTCGTATAATCTGTTTGTACAGTTACTTGAGCCGGCGAAAAGTCAATTCTATCTACTTTTACGGTATAAGTGCCTTGCGACAATTGTTCAAGTCTATAATTACCGGTAGCATCAGAAATTGTCCAATCTGTAATATTGCCATAAACGTCACTTGCTATAACTAAAGCACCCGCCAACACTTCTCCCGCCAAGACATTATCGCCTTTAATGCTTCCTTTTTCTTTGCGAATACTGCCACCAAGGCGAGCAATACCTTTTTTGCCTTGAGCTTTACCGAGATCAATTTCAAGAGTTGCCGTAGATTCTTCTGTCACAGTAATTCTTTCAGCATCTTTCCATTCTGACGCGGCTTCACCATTAGCACTATAATATCCGGGACGATAGGCTTTGTCAAATGGCAATGCTTGAACTATATATGTTCCGGGCTCTATATTGGCAAAGGAGAATGTTCCCTGATCATCTGTCTCAATCGTACGGAAACGACCTTTTTCATTGTTTTCTTTGACATTCATCAAAGTAACTTTAGCCGGAATGCGTGTAGTAGGAGCATTAAACTCTCTCACAACACCTCCCACAGAATTTTTATAGGCAGGACGATTGATTAATACGATATTTGCTTTAGCATTATCATTCATCGTATAAACTGTTGCATCAGCAGCGGAAAGTGTTGATTCTCCGAATGTTGGAAGATAGTCATCACTTTGCACAGCGCGAGCTTGCACAATAACCTCAGCACCTTCGGGTACGGATATCTCAAACGCACCTTTATCACCAGATTTTCCGGAATAACGTATTTCTTTACCGTTTTCGCCGACAACTTTGCGGTCAATCACATCAATATAGCACCATACCCCATTGCCTTCGGTGTTTGTCACTGTGCCTGAAATGATTTTTTTCTTAGCTGCAGCTTTAGCAGCGACAGAGAATGCAATTTCTTTTTGCTCATTACAACCGATAGCGATGCGTTCTGCTTTTTCAATTGTTTCTACATTGTTGTAATATTCTGTCACAATTGTTTCACCGCTCACCATAAGTGCATATACACCCTCCGGTACTTTGAGTTCAAAAGAGCCATTGACTACTTTTGCCGTGTATTTGCCTTTACCACTGCCTTCTAAACGCACGATTGTTACCATTCCTGATTTTGGTTTTTCACCATTCTCAAAAACTACTTTACCGTAGATTACAGAACACCCGGGAACATCCTCCTCTTTGCCTTCACCTTCACCGATAACATAACGAAATTCTTGTTTTTTCACGATTTCTTTACCATCAATAACAACAATAGCAACAACCGCAAACTCATAGACCCCGTTTTTGGAAGGTGTCCAAGTGACACGTCCTGTATTTTCATCAATTGTCATCCCATCGGGAGCATTGCGTAAGGAATAGCTTACTTTTACCGAAGGATCTTTTTTATACTTTGCCAACGCTTCATATACCCACTCTTTACCAAGTGTAGGTTTTGTTTTTGGCTCGGTCATGAACACTAAACCGTCTTCCTCTGTGGATCCGCCGACTTTAACTTCAAAATACTGTTTTGCCACGACTTCATTGTTTGACTCAAGGTATGCTTCCAAACAGATTTTATAGACACCTGCTGCGCCTGTGCGCCAGAAGATTCGTCCTGTTTCCGGATTTAACTCTAATCCTTCGGGAGCATCACATGCTAAACGGAATAATATTTTTGCATTAGGGTCTTTTTCATACTTCACAACGGCTTCATACACATATTCGCTATTGACACCGGCTTCTTTTTTCGGTGTACTTTTAAACACAAGACCATTGCCTTCACTTGAAGAACCGACTTTAACTTCAAAATACTGTTTTGCCACAACTTCACTGTTTGACTCAAGATATGCTTCCAAACAGATTTTATAGACACCTGCTGCGCCTGTGCGCCAGAAGATTCGTCCTGTTTCCGGATTTAACTCTAATCCTTCGGGAGCATCACATGCTAAACGGAATAATATTTTTGCATTAGGGTCTTTTTCATACTTCACAACGGCTTCATACACATATTCGCTATTGACACCGGCTTCTTTTTTCGGTGTACTTTTAAACACAAGTCCATTGCCTTCGCTGCTTTCTTTAATTGTGAGTACTTTTATGGATGTTCTATTTCCTTCCCCATTGTCGTTAAACGCTCGTACAATGACGGTGTATGTTCCGGGCGATAATTTTTCAATTGCATACTTGTATTTCTCTCCGTCTATGGGCTTCGTTACGGTCGCCACAAGATCAAACTTTGACAAATCTTCTGTTTCTCCTTTGGCAATATACACCTTGTATCCGGTTGCCTCCGGACCTTCAGGATTTTTCTGCCACATGGCATAAATTGTTGTACCACTAACACTTGCTGAGTAGTTTTTAGGAACTAATGGAATATCCTGTGCAAATGCTGCGCTGCAAACTATGAAGAAATATGTCATCATAGCTGCCAATGAAAGTCCACAACTCGTAAATCGTTTCATTTCGCTAACCTCTCTGTATAATGAATAAAAATTGTAAGATACTTTTGATGTGTTGGTAATAATCGTTAAGTTTCGTCCAAGTTACAGTTTTTTTTGTTCATAGTATCTTAAAAGATATTTTCGAATTCTCTTAGTTCAATGTATAGTATGGAAAAAACATCATATTCGAAGTCGAAATACGAACTTATTGATATTATCAACTCTTTCGCATGGCTTTTCATGGATGCTTCTTGGTTGTATAACTATCCCTCCATCTGCGGTACATCAATGATTATCCTATTATCATCCGGCTCTTTACTCTGTGTAAAAAGCATCTCATCGGTGGAGTTATACTCACGGTTAGCCTTATATTTATGGATGTGGATGAACTCCTTATGGATGCTTTCGGATATTTATGGTTATGCTAATCTTGAATTATATGCTAAAATAATGTTTCCTGTGAGCATTGTTTTTCTATGTATTTCGTTTTTTCTACCATCGGCACCCCATGTCATATCGGCGAAATTCTCCCGCTTTCACGGTTTTCTCTTTTCACGAAAAAATCCACGTTAAGGACGTGTACCTAATCGCACATTCGTATTCAAACCATGCTCCTTTACTTGATCAACAAATGATCCGAGCGAATTAAGCACAGAATCAAGTCTTTGAGCTGTTTTTTTATCATATAGTATTTTTGACACTACACCTTCACCTTGTTTAATGTCTTGTACAACAGATCTGACATCCACAAGCAATGCATCAAGTTTACCGACAGATGTATTGGCATTATTCATTAAAGTTTGAGCATCGTTTGTTGTGGTTTCTAATTTTGCCAACAAAGAACGCACCGCCGGTTCATTGGTGTTTACAGCTTTTCTAACATCATCCGTCAGCCCTTTTAACTGCTGAATGGTTGATTGAAGAGTACCTTTGTTTGCATCATAAAATTCATTCAACGATGTGAGTAATGTATTGGCTTTTGTAGCCGTCCCCTTAATGTTGTTTATAAACACAGTATCGCCAAGTATAGCTGTTAATTGCCCGCTGATTGTGTCTAATCTTCGCACTAATCTTTTGGCATCGTTTGCAACATCTCCAACATCTGCAATAAGTTGTGTCGCATCTGCAGATGCAATGCCTGCTATCACATCTTGTGGAGTAATGGATTGCTGAACACCCCCGGGATTAACTTCAATTTTTTTTCCACCTGTTAGTTCAAGCATTAAAATACGAGCCGAGGCATCTTTTTTTATATCAGTAATATTGTCTAATTGAGCAGTAACCATTACCTTATTATCTGCATTTTCAACAATTGTCACAACCCCTCTTTTCATTCCATTTACAAAGACCGGCGACCCTATTTCTATACCGCCTGAATTAGGAAATTCCATTTTTATTGTATTTGATGATACTCCCAAACTCACGCCTTTACCCAAAAGAATCCCCAGTATCAACAATATGATACCAACTATTGTAACAATCCCAACTTTAATTTCCGCCGATCTTTGTTTATCCATTGTATTTCACTACCACTCAATTTTGAAAAAAAGAAGCCCTTTTTGTAAAAGGGCTTGCAAAATTACTCACGCATGACACGTTTTTGTATTGTATTCTTAGAACGGTATATCATCTTCCGGAGAATTAACAGGTGGTGCTGAATAATCTTGGTCAGCACTATTCGCTTTACTGTGCCTTGCTTCTGATGAACGGTTATCTTGTTTATTATCTTTGCTATCCAACAATATTATACTATCAGCTACTACTTCTGTTTGATAACGTTTATTGCCGTCTCTATCTTCATACATTCTATTCTGTAGTTTACCCTCAATATAGATACGTGCACCTTTATGTACAATTTTATGTATAGTTTCAGCAAGCCCACGCCATGCAACAATATTATGCCAATCTGTGTGTTCTTGCCACAGCCCATCTTTATCTTTCCATGTTTCCGTTGTTGCAACACCCATTTTTGCAATTGGAATACCTGATCCGGTATAATTTATCTCTGGATCTTTACCGACATTCCCAATAATCATTACTTTGTTAAGCGACCGTGACATACAAAACCTCTCAGCGAATGTTTAGATTCAAGAAGAAATAAAAAAAGCCCTACGCCATGATATGTGAGGACTCTTAACTTAATGGCTATATGCCAAAATAACACAATTTGTCTATAAAACATACATTTGAATGTGCTTTTTACAGTTTTTTTTTATATTGGCTTTATATCACGGATTGATTGCGCCAACTTTGATGCCGTTTGTCTTAAGACATCCGGTCTGTTATAAAAACCTGCATTTATCTGTGATTGTACTCGCCCAAAACTCTCGGAAGATTTGTTTTCAATCAATTCACGTGCTTGTTCAGATATTTCAACAGTATCTTCTCTCTGAATGATTTGTGGCGGCAATTCCGGATTTACTGTTTCCGATTGCGAATATGCAGTAGCCAAGTTGCGCGTAGTCCCCGTAACTTGTTGCGATACTTGATTATTGACTCCGTTGATTGGCATAGTATCATTCTCCTCGATAAACTCTAAGTGATTTTTGTCTTTGTATTTGCCGTAATTTATGCGCCAAAAGATTTGTGTACATTTCCATAGATTGCAAATTTACAGATTCTTTTTGTAAAATGGAAACAAGTTTGGCTTGCATCAATTCTTTCTCCTCTACTGTTAGTTCAGAACTCCCATTTTGTACCATAGCGATGAGAGTGTCTATCATCCTTTGTTTTTCATCATAAAGAACCTCTATTTGTTCTCCTATAGCGATTCCCTCAAATTGTTTAACACCGGCAAGCGTCACATGTATCTGCTCGACAATTTCTTCCAATCTGACAAGTATTGATTCTATTCTTGTATCATATTCTTTATCAGACTTTTGCATCTGTGACCTGTCCCGGATCAAGTTTTGAATTGAAGAACTTCAATATTTTCAATGCTAACTCTGATGGTATTTGCCGGATTATTTCATTGGAGTTAGAGTCAATAAGTGACAATATCAGTTGTTTCGTTTCATTGTCCAAACTAAACTTAAGTGCTACGTTTTTCTCATTAAACAAATCACGAATATCATCACGCAGTGCTTCTTCCAATGAGGAGAAGTCATTCACCTTATTATCTCGTTTATCGTTCCGATCACGCGTTTCTTCTGATTGTTGCTGTGTCCGTTCATTTTTAACCAGATTACCATCAATATCGGCAAACAAAGTACTCTTTTGTGCTTTTTGGTCTTCCAATTCTAAACGCACATCTGCTGTCTGAAGTATAGAAATTTGACCGGCACTTTGCACTGAACGTAGTTCCATAACTTTATTCTCCTACTCTCAGACTTTCTCTGATATATTGTGAATACTTTTCATTGTTATTTTTTATATCGTATTATTTGTTGCAAAAGCACTTAGCGCAGAAAATTGCGATTGGGCTTTCAAAAAATTTCTTTGTAAATTTTCATACTCCTTACGTAAATTCTCTGCTTGTGCATCTATTCTCTGTTGCACATCTTTTGTCCTTGTACCAACGGATACTATCTGAGAACGTAAATCCGTGGTTCTCGCATTTATTAACCCCGTATCACCAAGAAATCCATTTAATACTCTTTCAAGTTTGGTGGCAACTCCATCATTTCCTGTAAACAAATCAGCTACTTTTTGTGGATTATCTGCAAGTAAATCTTCTAATTTTTTTCTGTCACTTATTGATAATGTACCATCGGCAGCGATTGTTATTCCGAGCTCTGTAAGATACTTGGGATTATTCTCACCAGCAGAACTGACAGATTCTGATATAACTCCACGTAATCTGGAGCGAAAGCCTTGCAATGCAGTATCCGCTCGCAATTGAGTAGAATTGTTATTTAAATATCGCAAAGTATCATTAAAACTGTCTAACAATGGTTGTATAACATTCTTTGCAACACTTTCTGAATCTTTCGTTGTTGTAAGCGAAATTGGATTATCTGTTATACCTTGAGCTTTTTGCAAAGTAAGTGTCACTCCTGTTATTAAATCAGCAATTGTATTCGTTGAGCGCGTTACTTCAATACCATCTAACGTAAGAGATGCATCTAAATCAGATTTACTTGCTCTCTGGAATCCCGCATTTGTTGCATTTAATACCTGTCTTGCATCAGTATTGGGGTTAAGTGCTGCTGTCGTTATACCCAAATCATTTAATACATCCGAATCAACAAAAGTAATATTCGCATCTGTGCCTGAGTCTTTGGTTGTAAACGACAATCTCACTGTTGAACTGGTATCTCTTACAACAGATGCACGAACTTTTGACGCTGTATTGCCATTAATTGCAGAGGCTATCTTTGTAAAAGTTTGTTCATTTGTATCGTTTTCGTCTATACTTACGGAGTAACTTATACCCTGTATCTCAAAATTTTGCGACGTACCGGCCAAGGAGGACACCGCATCTTTACTTTTCCTATCACTAACCAGAACATCATTCGTTGCTAAGCGATTTACTTTTAGAGAATATGTGCCTGCGAGAGCAGTGGTATCCGAACTTGTGGTAAGAACGGATGTATCTGAACTTGTTGTCTTATTGGCAAAAAATCTGGTATTAGCTGTGCCTGTTTCTTTGAAGACTGAAAATTTTGATTGCAAATCTTCTAATCGTGATCGAAACCCGTTCAAGAATGTCTGACGTGTTTCTAAATCCGTCTTTCTCTTGTTGAGTGCATCTATTTGCGGTTGTTTGGTTCTTCTAAATGCAGAAATAAGCAAATCAGTATTTGATTCACTACCGCTCGACAAACCATTGCCGACACTAAACGCTGTTCCTAAGATATCAGACATAACTATTTACCTAATTTATTCAAGGGAGTGCGCTTTTGCCCAAGTATCCCGTAATTCTTGAATTATTCTTATTGGCACATCATAATTCCGTTGCATTATACAACGCTGACAAAACTCGTAGAGTCTATACAGACGTGTAGCCGGCTCTTCATAATCAAAATTAAGTGATCCCATTAACTCTATCAACACTCTATTCATCTTATTAACATCATTCTTTTTGCCGCTCAGCAAAAATAAATCATAAGTTTTTAGAGTTATTTTTTCTGGTGACCATGACAGAACCTCTTGGTCCATATAAGAAGGAGCATTTCCATCGCCTCCGTAAAGTTTTCTTGCAGCAAGTCTTTGTATTGCTTCGGTCGTCATGATCAATCCTTTGATTTATACATAATCCATTATCAAAATTTGCACCAAATGCCTTCTTGTTATTTCACCTTGCTCAAAAAGGGAAGTAAGTAAACGAACTCACTTCCCTTTTGTTTATATCTTAATCGTTATTATTACCGTAGTAACTGTAAGAAGTTCTGCGGATTTTGATTTGATTGAGCTAATGAGGTTAAAGAAGTCTGTTGTAAGAACTGTGACTTTATTAACTCAAGTTGTTCTAATGCAACATCTGCATCTTCAATACGAGAAATTGCTGCATTATAATTTGTAATTTGAGATTTCAACGCATCCGATTGCGAAGTTAATCGAACAGAAACACCGCCTAAATACGATGCAACTTTGTTTACATTATTCAATGCTTCCGATAAACTTGTCAATGTTGAAGCGATACTTGAATTACTGAATATACCCAAACTTGAGGAACTTACCGAATCAAGAGAAGCTAAACTCAAACCGGTTACACCTGCAAAATTTGCTCCTGTGGTGGAAAGCAAGAAATTGCCACCAATATTGAAATTCGACGAGCTGACAGAAGTCGTCAAATCAACACTGATTGTTAACAAAGAATTCGTTGCATTGAACCCAATGACAAAATCTCCTGAAAAACCACCGTCAAGTAATTGACGCCCACCAAACACTGTTGAATCAACAATTGTTTGAATTTGGTTTGTCAAACGAAAAGCTGCTTTTGCTAAAGCTATTTTTTCATCCGTACCTAAAGCACCTGATGCTGCTGTAGCTGCTGCATCTTTTATCTGTGTTAACAATGAATTGATATTATCCAATCCATCTTGAGCAATACTCGTAACATTTGAAGCATCACCCACTGCATTCAACGCAGATCTCAAAGCACCATTTCTTGCAGCTAAACCTCTTGATGTGATATAGCCGGCAACATCATCTTGTGCTGAGTTTATTCTTTTCCCTGTTGATAATCGCAATTGTCGTAATGCGATATTAGAATTTGCCGCTTGAAGCGCATTAAATGCTGATTCAGATGGCGTATTGGTGCGGATCCTTGTTCCGCCGCTTATTGCCGATGGCATAATCGAACCTCCATGTAGATTGACATAGTAAGCGGCTTCCTGCCGAAAATGTTATTCCGTTGACACTTATCGGTTTTTTATACCCAATACTTTAGTTTTTCTACAGTAAATGTGTTCTTAAACTCTACCCCAACAAAAAATTTTAGAGTTAAAACTTTTATTTTTAAAGACTTAAATGTGCTTTTTCTTTTTTAATGCAACCACAGGGAAGGTTTTTATGGTGGTTTCACGATCTTCTCTTTTTATTACTACAATAGTCGAATCATCTTTATAAGATCCCCCTGTTGAGAATTTTACTACAGACTCCAGTATAGAGCTGGCAATTTCTTTTGTGCATTTATGACGTAACCGTAGTATGTCACGCCCTAACCTTTCATATCCATACTGTTCACCTCTTTTATTTTGTGCTTCAATAATACCGTCTGTAAACAATATACAAATATCATTGTTGTTCATTATAAAACTCTCAACCCGGAAATGCTGCTCAGGTAAAACCCCCAAAATTCCACCTGTCGGCTCAACAGTCGCCAAAGTCCTTGTCCGAGAACTAAACAATATAGGTGCACAATGACCCGCATTCACATAGAGTACCACACCGTTTTCCATTGCTGTTAGCTCACAGTAGAACAATGAGACGAAGCGTTCATAAGGAAAAGTCGCACACAAAAGTTCATTTAGATTTGATATTAGACTTGAGAGTTTGGAATGATATTTCGCCCCCATTCTTAAAGCACCGGAAACAAATAGGGCTTGAATTGCTGCCGACATGCCTTTACTTGCTGCGTCACTGATGACAATACCCACTCTATCCGGGTCAGACTGTGATTTTATGTAGTCAAAATAATCTCCTCCGACCTCCAAATCCGGCACAGAAATTCCGAATATTGAATAATGATGAAACTCTAAAGTATGATCGGGTAGCAAACTTTTTTGTAACTCAGATGCCTTATCGAGGTCTTGTTTTAATTTCCATCTTTCATGGAAACTGCGGTTGTTTCTTAATTTGTTCGTCGTTGCAGAACCAAGTACTGCAAGCAAACTTCTAAAATCGTCATCAAGCATATCTGCATGAAATGCCAACACATATTCACATAATTTACCGGATGGTCTGTGCAAAGTTTCCCCAACACCCGTTGCAGAATACATCAATATGCCCCGAGATACAAACTCTTTATCCATTTCTTTCTTTACAAGCGATTTTTTTTCTGCCACCATAAGAAAAACCGGCTGATGTTCAACAGTCACCTCGTATTCCTCAGGCAACATTTCAATATCCGATTCGGTTTGAAAAACCAGCTTGTATGCATCATTATTTTCATTCAGTTTCCAAATACGCCCACCTTTTATGTGCAAAGCTCCATATTCAACAACTGTTGTCACAACAGCTTTCAGAAGTGAAAGATCATTCTCAGACTCATTCTGAATGACGCTTTGAACCAATTTATATATGCCTCTTTGCCCAATTCTCATTGTATTTCTCACATTTTTGTTTTTTCGATTTTCAAATTTATGTATATTACTTCAACCATTAGTATTTTTGCAAAAAACAATCTGCAACCTTAACCGTCAAACGGCTTTCTTTATACAGTTTACGCTGTTTTACTCAAAAATTGACATCATTAAATAATTGAGGACATTATGTTTTGGACACCGGAATTAGCTTCATACCTTGAAGATGCACCATGGCCAGCAACCAAAGAAGAACTTATTGATTATTGTAGCCGCACATGTGCCGCACAGCAGGTTATTGACAATTTGCTTGAACTTGAGGATAACGATGAACTATACGAAGGCATGGAAGATCTTTGGCCAGAGTATGAAAGTGCCGTTGATGATTTATACTTTAATGAAGATGAAGAGAACGACGATTATTACTAATAACTTCTCGAACGACAACATCAACACCCCATATTCAAGTGAATTTGGGGTTTTTTTATTATTTCTCACAAAATATGTTTCACGTGAAACACTTTCTTTATGAATTTTGATATAATTGTCATTGGTGGTGGACACGCCGGTATTGAAGCAAGTAGTATTGCAGCAAAACTTCAGTGTAAAGTTGCGCTCATTTCTATGGACTCAAGAACTATCGGACGACTATCGTGCAACCCATCTGTAGGAGGTACAGCAAAAGGTCATTTAGTCAAAGAAATCGATGCTTTGGGCGGCATAATGCCAGCCCTGGCTGATAAAACCGGTGTGCAGTTTAAAATGCTCAACAAAAGCAAAGGACCGGCTGTTTGGTCTCCCCGTGCCCAAAATGACAATGTTTTATACCCCATATCAGCACAACAACACCTTTTTTCACACCAGAACATTACAATTGTCCCGGCAAACATTACAGAAATCATTATTGAAGAGCAAAGTGTGAAAGGTGTGCGCACAGAAGAAGGAACCACCATAGCGGCTCCAATTGTCATCTTATGTTCAGGGACTTTTCTCAAAGGACAGATGTTTACCGGTATGACGTCCACGCCCGGTGGCAGAGTTGGAGAAAAACAAGCTCAAACTATTTCTGACAAATTAACAGAACACGGTCTCGAACGCGGACGACTAAAAACGGGAACCCCCCCAAGAATAGATATAGACTCAATAAACTTTTCACAAACAACTATTTCACGCGGCGATACAAACCCAACACCTTTTTCTTTTAGAACTCAAAAAGTTAAAAACACTCTCGTATGCCACGAAACAGCAACAAACGCACTTACACACGAAATTCTCCGCACGGGTTTTGAACAATCACCAATGTTTACGGGTTTAATTCATGGTTCCGGTCCTCGATACTGCCCATCTGTCGAAGATAAAATTGCTCGTTTTAGCGAACGTGACTCACATCTTATAGTACTTGAAAGGGAGAGTTTATTCACAAACTCAGTCTATGTAAACGGTTTTTCAACGAGTTTACCTGCCGAAGTTCAACAAAAAGCACTTTTTACAATTCCCGGATTAGAACAGGCAAGGATTTTGCGGTACGGTTATGCGGTCGAATATGATTTCTTTTTTCCGTATCAATTGAAATATACTTTAGAAACAAAAAGTATTGATGGTCTTTTTTTAGCAGGACAAATTAATGGTACATCGGGTTATGAAGAAGCAGCTGCGCAAGGATTAATTGCCGGAATAAATGCTGCTTGCAAAGCAAAGAACAGGAATGAATTTATTCTTAATCGTTCAGAAGCATATATAGGTGTGATGATTGATGATTTAGTGAATAAGAACACAGAAGAACCCTATAGAATATTCACATCATTAGCTGAGTACCGACTTCTTCTTCGTCAAGACAATGTATATGAGCGGCTTTCCGAAAAAGCATATTCATTAGATTTGTTTTCAGAAAAAGAATTTTCTCTTCTTGAAACATGGTTCTTGGATAAAAAAGAGTTCTTGGCATTTTCAGAAAGTACGAAGCTTAAACCCGATTCAATAAACTCTTATTTAGAGAAGTGGAATGAATCTACTGTGAACGAGAGCGTTTCCATTAAAACACTATTAAAAAGACCTACAATTTCTCTGAATACACTTCAAACAGTATTATTTCAAGACACTTCTTCTCACTTGGTTCAGCAATATAAAAACAATGCTGCTGCATTAGGCGAGATAGAAATCAAGTATGAAGGTTATATAGCAGCACAAAAAAGAGAAGTAGAACGATTCAAACACAATGAAAAAATTACAATTTCTCCCGATTTTGATTTTCTGCGTATCAATTCTTTATCAAAAGAAGGTAGGGAAAAATTATCAAAAATTCGACCACGTACATTAGGTCAAGCATCCAGAATACCCGGAGTATCTGCTTCCGATATTTCTATTCTGGCTGTCTATCTTCGGTAATTGTTTCACGTGAAACGTTTTTATGGAAAATATAAATTTAATTGGAATTGATGGCGGAGGCTCGAAAACTCGAGGTGTCCTAAAATCAGGCGATACTATCATCGCTGAAACGCAAATGGGTACAACACGCGTAGGATCAATTGGTACAGGTGAGTCCTGCGAAAGAGTCCTCAACTTAATAAAAGATCTTTGCAAAACTGCAGGGATGGAGCTTAATGAAGTTGAAGGAATTGTTGTTGGTTTAGCAGGAATATGGTTAGAAGAAGAACGCAAACGCTATGCGAACTTGTTACGCACCCTGGCAAGAAACGAAAAAACACCTATAAATGAAGTACTGCTTACAAGTGATGCCGAAATTGCTCTTGTGGGTGCTTTAGGCGGTAAGCCCGGTATAATACAAATAGCCGGTACAGGAACGATAACTTTAGCAAAGAATAGCAATGGTGAAATGTTCCGATGCAGTGGCTGGGGAATTGAAATTGATGATGAGGGAAGTGGTGCATGGATAGGACGTGAGTGCCTTACCGCAATAGTTCGAGCTTTAGACGGTAGAGATAAACCAACAGATATGACCGATAAAGTTGCAGAACGCTATACCACTTTCAATAAGAACAATCCTCGCACATTGGTGGCTGCTCTCAATGAGAAAAAGTTTGAGTACCATGATTTTACAAAATTAGCTATGGAATCTGCCGAAAATGGTGATGAAGTAGCGCTCTCAATACTTGAAAGAGCATCGCAACATCTTACAGAAAGCATTAAAACTCTTCATAAAAAATTAGGAACAAAATCTTCTGATGTGTGTTTGATGGGTGGTATGCTCGAAAACGAAACAATTCTCTTGAAACTTCTCAAAAAGAACCTAGATACTAAGAGTGGTATAAAAATAAAAAAACCAATCGGCAACGCTTTGGATGGTGCTTTGTTATTAGCAGCAGATATGGTTGAAATAAAGGAAATATAATGAATACAATCAAAAAAATTCTCTTCTTTGTGTGTTTTCTTGTCGCCTATTCAGCATTAGCGCAAGATCCAACACCCAAATATAATCCGACCACAGTTGCTATTGCCAGATCTTTATCAAAAGATTTGCTTGGTAACAATAGTACAGGATTTCTCACCCCTCTTGTAACAACAAGTAATGCAACTTCCAATTCTCGTTTTTTCCGATCGGCTCATGTCCCGAAAAAAGTTGATAAACCGTATTTTCGATTTGGTATCCACGGAATGACCGGCGCTGTTCGTGATGATCAAAAATCATTTACGCCCACAAGCCCTGTTGGTTCAAAAAACGATGAGTTTGCGGCAGCAACACAAGCGTTTGCCAATCTTGGATTAACACGAGATACCACTGCTTTGATATATGGTATCATTCGTTATCTCTTTGCCAGCGGATTGGAAGATCCGAAGAGTGGAATTACATTTCCAACATCGTCTCCGACTATATTTGGTAAAGGTGAAGGTAGTTTAACTTTAAACTCAAAATATTTTGTGGATCAGATAACAGGCGGAGATCCTCTATTAACAATTGCATACAATAATCTCTCACCCGAACAAAAGGATGTTATTCTCAATGCGATCCAAGGACTTCCTCCCGCTTTTCCCTTACCGACAGGTGGCGATATTTCACAGGTATATGCCGGTGTTCCTCAACTTGAGATTGGTTCTTTCTATGGCACTGAATTATTATTACGTTTTATTCCACCGGTACAATTTGATAAAAACATAGGTGATTTCTCTTTTTATGGTATTGGGCTTAAACATTCACTTTCACAGTATTTCGACGAAACACCATTAGATGTGGCAGTGCAGGTAGTTTATCAAAAGACAAATCTGACGCAAATAGTAGGTGTCACAGAAGCTGAATTGTCAGCTGATGCAAATATTTATAATGCAAATCTTCAATTCAGTAAAAAATTTAAAGACATTACTCCTTGGTTTGGCGATCTTGAATTCTTTGGTGGTTATTCTTTTGAACAATTTAATATTGTCTCAACCTATACTTACACTTTACCCGTAACCTTACAAAAGGATTTGGGCTTGCGAAGAGAAATCAATGGAAAAATCGTCCCTGATCCGGAAAATGGTTATCCCGGCGATACCGAACCGCAAGTAGCAAAAGGAACAATCGAAGATACTAATCACAAACTGATTCTCGGTGTTGCAAAACCAATCGGTCCACTTACAATTGCCTTAGACTACAGCATTAGTAGATTCAATTTGTTCTCTCTCGGTCTGGACTTTACTTTCTAATGCTTTTGTGTTTGTTTTTTATGGAGATACACAGGATAAGACAAAACAGAATCCTGAGCATTTGAATAAATATAGTAATCTACTCTCATCACACTATCAGTTAATCGGGATACATCTATGTTGAAATAAATGTGTCCCAATGATGTAGGATGAATAATAGCACGACCAACAGCGGCGGTAGCACAACCGCATGAACTTCGTACTTCATGTATTGTCATTGGTGTGCCACCTGTATTTAACACCTTGATACTTTCACGAACAAAACGCATAGTGTCGTAGTAATAAACTACTGATTTTTTTGGCTTTACAGAAATTTGTGGTTTAGCGTTTTCTTGAGCAATCATCAATGGAATGACAATGAACAGTAATGAAACAGCACTTAATAACTTACCCACGAAGCACCTCTTCAAAAACTTCACTAAATTCAAAAAATCCTTGTTTGCCAACAATCCATTGAGCTGCCATAAGTGCACCACGAGCAAAGCCCTCTCTGTTTTTAGCAGAATGGGTTAATGTAATTGTATCACTTTCACCATCCAAAGTAAGTGTATGTTCACCGATGACAGACCCCACCCTCTGAGAAGAAACATGAAATTCTTGAGGTAGAATCTGCTTATTATACATTGGGTCACTACAAATAGTCTTTTTAGACTTAAATTCTTCTAATACTATATTTGACAATGAGATAGCTGTTCCTGACGGACTATCTAATTTGTGACGATGATGTATTTCATGAAGAGAAATATCATAGAGTTGGCTTTGATGAGCCAAACGACTTACCATACGTGTCATCGTAAACATGATATTCATACCAATTGAAAAATTTGATCCATATACCACACTCCCCTTCCCTTTATTTACAATGTTTTGTACAGTATGGAGCGAATCATACCAACCCGTGACTCCAATAACTAAAGGAGTATTATGCGAAACGGCATATTCTACATTTGATACAGCGGCTGATGGTGTAGAAAAATCAATCAGAACATCAATGTTCGATAAATCGTTATTTTTCAAAAAATTATCAACGTCAAATTTTTCTGTAACCACAAATAAAAACGATGATGCCAAGCGTTCCAACTCTTTTCCCATACGTCCATAACCGATTAAGCCGAGCCGAGTAAGATTTTCCATATTTACTCCCCTTTTTTCTTAGAATGTAGCGTTTTAGATAAACTTCCTTCAGATAACTCAAAAACAGTATCAGCATGACCATCGAATCTGTTGTTATCTTGAGTAAAAATGATAACACCTTTATTTTCAGTCATATATGGTTTAATCATCTTGATGAACAGATCAAAAGAATGATTATCGAAACCTTCACATGGCTCATCGGCAACAAGGAAATCAGGCTCAAAAATCGTAGCTTGAATACAGGACAGTAATTTCAATTCTCTGTGAGAAACTTGATCGGGGAATTTTGAACGCAGATGACTTAACTCATACTCAGAAAGGATGTCCATGATTCTTTTACGTGAATCACTTTCTTTCATTCCGCAAACAAAAAGGGGTACCATGATATTCTCTTCAACGGTATAATGATGAGAGAATGTGGTATATTGATGGACAATACCTAATTTGCGGCGAAGTTCACGCTTTTGTGAAACTTTCATAACTTTCGTACTTTGTCCATTGATATAGACTGTACCTTGTGAAGGCAACTTATCACCGATTAACAAATCAAACAAAGTTGTTTTACCGGCACCGTTTGCACCGGTGACAACAGTCAAACCATATTCAGGGAAAATCACAGACAGTGTATCTACAATAGGCAGTACATCATACATATACGACACAGAACGATACTCAAACTTCATAATTATTGATATGAATAAATTTATAAACATTCTTAACTCTTGGCATCATACCCCACAATACATTATCGGCATCATGACAGGAACATCATTAGATGGTATAGATACAGCTCTTTGCCGCATACATACCATTGACACAACTATTACCTTAGAACTGTGCGAATATATGTGTTATGAGTATCCTTCGGAAATAAAAAAAGAAATTCAATTTTTATTAAACGAACCATCCCCTATTTCCATTTATAGTCATATACATCATGAACTTAGTAGGGTTTATGCACAATGTGTACGACAACTATGCAGCAGCGCAAAGTTTGATATACAAACAATTTCTGCAATCGGCATTCATGGACAAACTCTCTGGCATGATCCGCAACAGCAACGCTGCACATTACAAGCCGGTAATGGAGAAGTCCTTGCAAAAATACTATCAATCCCCGTTGTAAGTGATTTTAGAAGTGCGGATGTCGCATTAGGCGGTACAGGCGCACCCCTTGTTCCTATATTTGACAAAGAATTTTTTTCGTCCGATACTAATACTCATATTGCCCTCAACATTGGTGGAATGGCAAATATTACTGTATTGCCGCCTCGTCACTCAGCAACACCTGTGATTGCCTGTGACACAGGTCCCGGCAATGTACTCATAGATGCTCTTTGTATGAAGTACTACAATGTTCCTTTTGACACAGAAGGTAAATATGCTCATAATGGCTTACTAATTCAAGAATTACTTCAAGAGCTACAAAACCATCCGTTTTACAAGACTCCCCTACCTAAATCCACAGGTCGAGAAGTATTTGGTCAGCAATATGCAGATTTTCTCTGTGATTCATTCTCTAATCATCATCCTAATAACCTTATTCGGACAGTAACGGAGTTGACAGCATGGCACATTACTGACCACATTCAACGATTATCGGACAATCCGCACACAGTGATAGTTGCCGGTGGTGGCAAACATAACATTTTTCTTATGAATAGATTACAGGAACTTCTTCCACAAACTTTATTTTGTTCATCAGAATCATTTGGGATTAATGCCGATGCCAAAGAAGCCATGTGTTTTGCTTATCTATCTTATAGAACTTTATCGGGTTTACCGTCCAATATTCCATCCGTCACTGGTGCATCGCGTGAAGCCGTACTCGGTTCTATTTCCTTACCTTAACAATGTGTAAGACTGTGTATTTTATCAACACGTTTTTGATGACGACCACCTTCAAACTCTGTGGATAAAAATGTTGTAACTATTTCTTTTGCTTCATCATACGATAAAAACCGAGCACCCAATGTTACAACATTACAATTATTATGCTGACGGGACAAAGAGGCGTGTTCTTTGCTTAAGCAGTTGGCAGCACGTATGCCTTTTACCTTATTAGCTGTGATACAAACCCCAATACCACTGCCACAAACAAGCACGGCATAATCACATTCCATATTTTCAATTAACTGACACGCGGCTACGGCATAATCAGGATAATCAGTTGATTCTAAAGAGTTTGTTCCACAATCTATTACATTATGCCCTTGTTGTATCAAAAAATCAGCAAGAAGATTTTTTAATTCATAGCCGGCATGGTCTGCTCCGATAGCGATTCTCATTATCAATCCTTCTAAAAACTATAAAAGATGTTATAACTCTACTATATTAACTCACTTGACGTTTTTTTCCACATTTTTCCCAACATTATGTGTTTTTAACATAAAAAACACCGTTATTGATGGGGTAAACTCTCAATGTCTATGTGGAGAATATCACATTATCCACTTTTATGTGTAAAACATCGTAATTATTCACAAAGTTTTCCACACATATTACGGTAAAAAAAAAATCTCTTTTTCATTATCTTCTCAATATTTACCTTGTTGTTATCCACATAAGTTTTCCACATTTCCACAAGAGATAAAGTATTTTTACTCTAAAAATTTAACTATTACTTAATACAGGGATAACTTCGTGAATATTTAGGATACAAAAGTAGGGACAAAAGGAAAACGATGAGATAAAAAACAAAGTACTTGCCCATCATGAATATCAATGGAACACATTGTTTCTGCTGCCCGATTCCTTGCTCCTTCTTTTAGTCCCATACTTAAAACATCATTTACCAAATTCCAGACAAAACCTTGTAAAGTCACTTTGCATGATGGTTGGGGAATGAGCGAAATAAGTTCGTTCTTTATCGTGGAAAAGGAAACACTTTGTAATAAGGGAATAGCGTAGCGTTTACCGTCAAGTATGGTGAGAGAAAGTATAGGGCAAAACTTCATGAATACACTCCAATTGTTGAGGGTGTGATCGAGTTCGCCTCCATGAAAACCACAAATCAGTATGTTGTGAAATGAATTGGCAACACAGAAGCGAAGGGCTTTCTCAAAGTCGTTTGTGTCTTGTTCCGGTATATACACAATCTGACTTTGTGGAAAAGAGGTATAAACTTCGATGCTGTCCATATCACCTATAATCACAGAAGGAGTAAAACCGCGCATTTGAAGCTGTTTGGATGCACCATCAGCCGCAATAAAGGGGGCAGGATGTAATGCAGCAAGAATATGAGGATCGGGCATCTCCCCATTTAAGCAGATAATACAGTCAAAAGGAGCATTGTAAAATTCTAATCTCATTGTTCTTCTAATAAAAGAGGGGGTTCTGATATGGGTAATTCAGGTAGTTGTACTTGCATCGTATTGCCTATTCTGTCTAAATGAAGTAATGTGTATTCAGAGTCCAAATCACGTTCATACATAGAAGTAAACTTGTGTCCCCACAGGAACTCGTGCCATTTGTATGAATGTGTACTTTGTACATTTTGAGAGAAAGTATTATCAAAGCCATTCAGCAGCACTAAAAATTCGGCATCGGATTGCTCAAATTCTTGTTGTGAAACGCCGTAGAGTGGACTGTCCTCATTAACAGGATGATTGATTGTCCATCCTATAGTCAGGAAATTAACGGTATCATATTCTAAAGGTAAACGGTAGAACTTGCGAGAAGCAATACCATTGTTAATCTCTGTTCTTGCTAATGTTAGTTGTGCATGAACTTCTGACAGCAGACTGTTTTTTTTATTGGCTACTCTGAACATAAACCCTCTTCCTGATTTATAAGGTGCGACGATGGCATGAGGACTATACAGCAAATAAGCCACAGGACGAGAAAAACGCCCATAAAGAAGACCGGTAACGAGTGCAAAAGATAGCAATCCTAAAAACGATTCAATAGCTGCTACACTTTGCGATAGAAACCCTCTTGGTGAAATAGAACCATATCCGACAGTTGTAATAGTATGAGAACTAAAGAAAAATGCCTCCATAAAATGCTCAAACATTGTCTCTGCTCGTGATCCCTCAAGATATTCTGTGCCAATGAAAAAGTATAACAGAGCAAACAAGGTGTTAATCACAATATAAAAACTTACGACAATTACAAAGAAGGTGGTCCAGCTGGTGGTCATCAACCACTGATAGGAATCAAAAATCTGAAAAAAAGGAATGCCTGTTCTATGGATAAGAAATTTGCCGTTTTTGTCCATAAAACGGGTTCCCTGATTCCCTGTTTGCGAGCCAAACCCCAGATTTGCGGCTGTAACGATATTGCGTTTTTTTGAAAATCGATTGGATACTTTCATAGTAAAGCGAGTACATTTTTCCTAAGAATCAACAATGCTTGGTGTTTGTAACGTCATAAGAGAATCTTAATTGCTAATTTTGCAGACTTTTTATTCACTTACACATATAGAAGCGATGTCAGAATCACAAAGGAAAGAACTCACATACTCACAGTTTACCTACAATCGCCCCTCTTTAACAGAGGTGACAAAACAATATCAAGAGCTTAATGACAAGTTTGACAAAGCAATGACATCGGAAGAAGCCATTGAAGTAATCAAAGAGTGGAATGAGATACGCATTGATTACAGAACAAACACTAGTTTAATCGGAACAAAATTCAGCCAAAATGTCAAAGATGAATGGGCTAAAAACGAAAAAGATTATCTTGATGAAATTGGTCCTGCTATCTCGGAAATTAAAACAAATTTTATAAAAAAGATACTTTCTTCGCCATTCATTGCAGATATCGAGAAAGAATGGGGTAATGTATTGATTTTGCGATTGCAAGATTCTATCCGTACATTTAATCCTGAAATTAAGCCCTTTCTAATAGAACAAGCACATATTGTAAAACAATATGAAGAAATCATTGCATCTGCTGAAATAGATTTTGACGGTACAACTCATAATTTGTCTTCACTCGGAAAATTATTAACAGACACAGACAGAGAAGTGCGTTTGCGTGCTCAACAAGCAAAATATGCTTATCTTGAAAAAAACGGCGAAAAAATTAATGAAATTTATGATAAATTAGTAAAAATTCGCCATAAAATGGCTGTTACTTTAGGATATAAAAATTATATAGAATTACGATATATTGAACTTGGTAGAAGTGAATATACTGCAAAAGATGTAGAAAAATTCCGCGATACCGTGTTTAATAAAATTGTACCATTTTTGTCGGAATTGTATGAAGATCAACGCAAGCGCCTCGGTGTGGATACTCTGTGTTTTCACGATGAATCTTTAATGTTTCCGGAAGGTAACCCTACAGCACAAGGAAGTCCCGATTGGATTGTAGAAAGAGCAAAAGAAATGTATGCCGAATTATCCCCGGAAACTGATGTGTTTTTCCGCATGATGATAGATCGTGATTTGATGGATTTGGTGACACGTCCCAATAAATCGGTGGGTGGTTATTGCACGAATTTCCCACGTTATGGAGTACCGTTTATATTTTCTAATTTTAATGGTACAACCCATGACGTTGAAGTGCTGACCCATGAAGCCGGTCATGCATTCCAAGTATGGGAAAGCCGTCATCATAAAGCACCTGAATTTTATTTCCCTACCCTTGAAGCATGTGAAATACATTCTATGGGAATGGAATATATGACATGGAAATGGATGGATAAGTTTTTTGAAAAACAAACCAATAGATTTTATTATTATCATTTGGTCAAATCTTTAATGTTTATGGCGTATGGTTGTGCTGTAGATGAATTCCAACATTGGGTGTTTGACAATGTGGAAGCTACACCGCAAGAACGTAATGCAATGTGGCGAAGTCTTGAAAAAAAATATCTGCCATGGCGTAATTATGATAATATACCCTATATGGAAAATGGTACCATGTGGCAATTTCAAAAACATATTTTCGGTATGCCTTTTTATTATATTGATTATGTGTTGGCGCAAACCTGTGCATTGCAATTTTGGGTTCGTTCTCGAAAAGATTGGGACACAGCGGTCAAGGATTATATTGCTATTTGTAAAGTGGGTGGAAGCCAAACATTTTTAGATATTATTAAAACAGGTAATTTGATTTCACCTTTCGATGAACAAGCACTTGAAATTGTCACAAAAGAAGCAAAGGAATGGCTTGCACAATAGCAAGATGATTGGAATTAATTTTTTTATTATAAATAATTATTGAGATTACTATGAATATTGAATTTGAACAAAAAGTATTTCCGAATCAAAGACAATCAGAGCAAGAATTGGCTGAAATAGCATTGCATATTCGCAGGGATATTATTAAATCACTTGCTCTTGCGCAATCAGGTCACAGCGGCGGACCTCTTGGTTCCTCTGATGTTTTTGCAACAATGTATTTTGGCGGATATATGCGCTACAAACCCGAAGATATGCAATGGGAAGGGCGCGATAGATTTGTATTAAGTGCTGGTCACATGTGTCCGGTGATGTATGCTACTTTGGCAAATGCAGGGTGTTTTCCCAAAGCAGAATTAGCAACATTGCGCAAATACAATACACGTTTACAAGGTCACCCGGGACGTGATATGGGATTACCTGGTGTGGAAACATCTTCCGGGTCTCTCGGTCAAGGAATATCTATTGCTGTCGGTATGGCAATGAGTGATAAATTATTGGATAAAAATGATCGCAGAGTATTTAGTTTAACCGGCGACGGTGAATTACAAGAAGGAAGTGTGTGGGAAGCTGCTATGGCTGCTTCACATTTTAAATTAGATAATTTCTGCTGGATTATTGATAATAATGACTGTCAAATTGACGGTAGAATAAAAGAAGTTTTGGATGTATATCCGATAGATGAAAAATGTAAATCATTCGGGTTTGATACCGTGGTTGTTGATGGTCATAATTTTACGGAATTAATGGGTGCTTTTGATAGGTTCTTAGAAAATCAAAAAAATAACACAGGCAAACCAACAGCTATTATTGCAAAAACATATATGGGACATGGTGTTTCATTTATGAATGATAATTATAAATGGCATGGTATGCCGCCATCGGTAGAACAAGCTCAACAAGCATTGGCTGAATTGGTGTGACAATGACCATAAATATGAGAAATATCGTATTTGTTTTTGCCGTGATAATGTTGCTATCGTCATGTGCAGAAGAAAAAAAACCGGTGTACAGGGAATCGCCTGCCGTAGCAATACAGCCGCCCTCATCTATGCAGCAACAAACAACACAAAACAAAGAAAAAACAAAAATTGTTAAAGACGATTTTTCTCCTGTTACGGGAAAAGAATTGATGAAATGTATGCCTACGGTGGTTGGTGGTGCAAAAATTCTTACACCATCAACGGGAAGATCTGAAACAGCGTATGGTTATGAAACAAGAGCAGATATAGAAGTTCTGTATAGTTCAGGGGTAACTGTGCGTATTGGAGTTACGGACTATGCCGGTCATTATTATAGTGTACGTGAACGCTATGAAGTGCCACGTTCAGAAATAGGTGTTGAAATGACATCGTTAACATTAGGAGCTGGCAAAGGTTTTCAATTGGTTAATATTTATGAGAAATCAGCATCTATTCGTTTTGCTGTATCTCAACGTTTCGGAATAGATATTGAAGTTTTTAGATATACCCAAGATTTTGGTTCACCTTCAAAAGTACTTGAATTATTGGATTTACAATTATTAGAAAAAATTGCACAAAAAAACGTAAAAAAATAAAAGGAATTTTCATGCAAGAATTAACATTACTCGGTTCTAAACCTACTCGCCATGGTTTTGGTGAGGGCTTAGTAACACTCGGTGAGAGACATGATAATGTCGTAGTTTTAGGTGGTGATATCACTGGTTCGGTTATGACATCTTTATTTAAAGATAAATTTCCCGACAGATTTTTTTCTATTGGTATTGCAGAGCAAAATGCAACCACAATAGCCGCCGGTTTGGCTTTAAGCGGAAAGATTCCGTTTTTTGCCAGTTATGGTGCTTTTTGTGCTTTGCGCAATGCCGATCAATTACGTATTTCCGTTTGCTATAATGAAGCAAATGTTAAAATTGGTGGTGGTCATGCCGGTATTTCCGTTGGACCGGACGGTGCCACACACCAGGTTTTGGAAGAGGTTGCGTTTTTGCGTACTTTACCGCACATGACCATGATTGTGCCTTGCGATTATCTGGAAGCAAAAAAAGCAACGATAGCGATGGGTGAAAAAGTCGGTCCGGCATATATTCGTTTTGGACGCTCACCTGTGCCGCTTTTTACCACAGAGGATACGCCCTTTGAAATAGGAAAAGCACAAGTGTTCCGCGAAGGCAATGACATAGCTTTGATTGCTAATGGGGCTTTGGTATGGGAATCCATGCTTGCTGCCACAGAATTAGCAAAAAAAGGAATACAAGCACGTGTTATTAATTGTCCGTCAATTAAACCATTCGATGTAGAAACAGTTGTGAATGCTGCGCGTGAATGCGGAGCTATTGTTACTGCCGAGGAACATCAAGTTCATGGTGGGCTTGGAGGAGCTGTTGCAGAAGTCACTGCAAAAAATGCTCCCGTGCCAGTTGAGTTTGTAGGAGTGCGAGATAGTTTCGGAGGTAGCGGCGAACCGGAAGAGTTGATGGTAAAATTCGGGCTGACATGGAAAGAAATATATGCTTCTGCATTAGTGGCAATGGAACGTCGAGACAAAGGAAGTAGCGGCTATCGTCAAGTGAAAGATGTAGAGCAGTTTAGTTAATGCTCCTTTTTTTAATACTCAAAAAAAAATCCCTTTTCACCAATGTTGTGAAAAGGGATTTTTTATATAATGACCAAAAGGATATTTTTATACTTAAGAAGTTATAGCTATGAGTAAACCATCTAATTTTTGAATAACTTGCTCACGCAAATCAAACAATACATCCAATTGAGTTCTTGCTCTATCTACATCACCTCTCTCAACAGCATCCACGATTAATTTTCCAGTTTCATGTACTTTTTTATGGATTGGCTCAAGACTTGTAAATTCATGATAATTACTATAGCGTTGTGTGCCTATGGTGTAATACCATTTTCCCAAACGACAAGCATAGTGATCAGTTAATTCTTTGCTATGAACACTTGTTTTTCCTATAACCGAATCGGAAACACGTTTCACCCATGAAATATGGTCTGATTTTGCGATTGAAATTAAAATACTATCAAAATGGATTTTTGCAAAACATGTGACAGCTTCGGTATTGAAAGATGTCATTTGATCCGAAAGAGAAAATAAATTTTCGAGAGTATGTTTGTGTGATTCAAGTGAGGTGTCCAAACCAAAAAGTACGCGAGATAAATCTTCTGTGGCTATACTTTGATCTTTAGAAGCGGAACTGATTTGTGCTACGGCGGAACTCGCTTGTTCTGCAGTTTTGACGGATTCATTGAGAGAACCAACCAGAGTGTCGAAGGCAGAAAGAGTTGAATCCACAGAAGAGCCACTTTCTGACACGTATGTTGTAATTGTAGAAGATTGACTTGAAATTGCTTTAGATGAATCTTGAATTTGTTTGACGGCAAGATTCGTTTTTTCAGATAGTTTTCGAACTTCATCGGCAACAACGGCAAAACCTCTGCCATGCTCACCCGCACGCGCTGCTTCAATAGCGGCATTAAGAGCGAGTAAGTTCGTTTGCGATGCGATTTGTTGAATTGTTTCCGACAAATGATTAATGGACTCTGTCTGGCGCATAAACTCTGACATTTGTTTATCAATTTTTGTAATCGTGGTACGAACGGTGTTGAGCTCTACAGTTAAGTTTTTTATGATACCTGCTGCATCAGCTGCTGTTTGTCTTGTGGTTTCTGTTACTTGAGAAGCATGATACGAATGGTTTGCTATTTCTTTGGCTGTTCCTGATAACTCCTCAACGGATGCTGCAAATCCTCGCATACGGTCAGCATCTTCGCTAAAGTTTTTATTGAAAAGATAACCATGTGTATTGAATTCAGTTAATAAACGTGCTGTTTGGACAGATCTTTCAATGGATAAAACGGCTGCTTGAATGTAGTTGTCTATAAGGTCTTTTATTGCAAGGGTTTGATTTTTAAGTTGATAGGGTAGTTCTTCATTGTTAAAAGACTGATCATCAAGATAATTATGAACAATATCCAGAACTGATTGTGCATGGTTATTACTTGTTGTTTCTTGTTGAGCTAAAACAGGTAAATCGGTTGATGAAGGTGGAATGTGTTCTTGTTCGACTTTTGAGGAAGAGGAACGAAAAAAAGAAAAAGACATAATTTATTGATAAAACTGTGTGACATAAACCACAAATTTACATGTAAAAGCGAATAGAAAAAAGAACAAAAGTCAGAATAGTGAACAACATAAAAAAGTAATGTTAAAGAAAAAGAAGTTTAAGTTGTAGTATTGTCGTAGTTTTGTCGTAGTGGCTAAACGAGAAATGGCAAGTATTTTGTGTTGTTTAGTTCAAAAAAATTATCAATTACTTACAAAAAAGGAAAGCCTATGAAAAAAATCGTAATGTTCTGTCTGTTCGCTGCTTTAACATCTCTAACTATTCAAACAAGTTCTGCTCAGGCATTGCGGTTTGGTGCTGCGAAAAAGCTTCAGACAACAACTAACTTTACCACCATCGTTGATAATCTCACTATGGAATGTTGGGTACGATGGAATGGTACTCCGGGAGGAATTCGATTGCTTGTCTATAATGGTGATCCATCGACGAGTGGTTATGGATACTATATTAATACAAATACAGCTCAAATCCATTTTCTTGCCGGTGGAGTCATTGATGTTGGTACAGGATACAATTTGCCCGTAAATATATGGACACACCTTGCTTTGCGCCGAACAGCAGGAACATGGCATTTAATTGTTAATGGTGTCCAACAAGGTTGGACAGCCGGTAACGCACCAAATGTACCCGGTGCTCCGGGTGCTACTGTAGGAATTGATTTTCCGGGAGATATAGATGAATTGCGTGTGTGGAATATAGCTCTACCAACAGCGACCATCCTCAATAATTTTCAACAAGCTGCAAATTCTTCTCACCCTAACTATGCAAACTTGATCGCATATTATCCAATGAATGAAGGTGCTGGTCAAACTACTACGGACGTTCGTGGGGGAAATACAATGACTTTGGGTTTAACAGCAGGTGTTGGGGCAGATGACCCCACGTGGATTGCGGACTCTTCTCCTGTTACTGTCCCCACTTTAGGCGAATGGGCAATGATTATATTTGCCGTACTGCTTGTTGGTACAGCTTGGTATAAAATGAGAGAAAAACAAACGTTAACTGCTTAAGTTGAATACTATTCCTCATAGTAAAAAGGTATAGAAAATAAATTCTATACCTTTTTTATTTTGAAAAAGTAATACAAAGCTTAATTATATGGCAAATATCAAAAAAACAAACAAACCATCTCAATCAATACAAGGAAAAATTATATATATAGTACAAAAAAACAAATCCCAATTGTTTTTTATCTTGACTGTAGGGATTGTTATGGTTATCTATTATAGTATTACGGGAACGCAGTGGTTCCGTCAAGATATGTTACCAAGTTATCTACAAATACTTGCCCGGATTACTTCTGCATTGTTAAATATCATGGGAGAAAAAGTTTCTATAATACGCACAGTGGTCCAATCTCCTTCTTTTTCTATGGATATTGCGTATGGATGTGATGCTCTTGAGCCGATAACTCTATTTTCTGTTGTTGTGCTATGTTTTCCTGCAAAAATATATGGACGCATTTTGGGTGTAATATCAGGTGTCTGTTTGCTGTTTACACTGAATATTATTCGCTTGCTATCGCTTTATTATGCCGGTACATATTCACAGGAATTGTTTGAGTTATTCCATATTGAGATATGGCAACCTGTTTTTATTATATGTGCTTTGGTGATGTTTTTGTTGTATGTGGGAATTATAAGAAAAAAAGGATGGAGTAATGTTTAAGACTATAGGGGGATTTGTCGGAAAATTCTTTGCATGGTATGTGTTCTTTATATTGATATTGTTTTTAGGATTTAACAAGCCATTTGCGGGGATGTTTCGGTCAGTGGGAACAATGGTTTTTAAGACAATGTGGCATAATGTGGATGTGAAATATAAACCATCATATTCCGCACAAGGGATAGCGGCTCGTTTGAGGGATAACGATACACAAATCCAAATAACAAATCACAATCTTCGTTTGCCCAATGGTTATCCACCAATGGGAAGTGTGGGGACTAATTCACGTTTACAAGCATATTTGCCAATAGCAATGATGATTGCTTTATCATTGTCTTTGCCTTTGGCTTTAAAAAGAAGTATGTTTATTATGGTAATAGGATTGGTGCTTCTTTGTATGTGGATATTGTTCTTACTTGGTTTTGTTGTTGTAGTATATGGTGAATTATCCGGTATTGGTTGGTATGGTTTTTCTCAAGAGTCGAAACAAAGTATGCAGGAAATATTAGAAATTATTCTTATGAATCAAATAGGTTTATCATATGTAATTCCTTTTGTACTGTGGATCATTATCATAGTATGTACAGGTGATTATCGTCAAATAGTAATGTTGTTGACGGAGAAAGAGAAAAGTATATAGTCATTGTATGAACATTGTATGCAAAAAACTTTATTATGAAATAATATAAAAACTCAGAATAATTTCATTATGAATACATTGTTTTGAACTCAAAACTTCCAAGTTTGCACTTCAATGTTCCTTAAAAACCCACATAGCTAAAGACAAAACACTTAATTCTTTATCAATTTTTGCGATACTTGCTTTCCACGTTCTGTTATGATATTGATAATATAATTCCCCGTTGCTAAGTTCTCTGTACTAATTGGTTTAGTATATGACGAATTTCCTTGTGAGACAATTCTCCCTTCCACATCAATAATTGTATAGCTGAAATTACCTTCAAGATTATCAGGGGAACTTACGGTAAATGAATGTGATACAGGATTGGGAAATACTTGAACGAGATTATCTTGTATATCAAAATCATGCACCCCACTTATGACCGCTATATTAAAATCTTTCCAAACGGGTGTCTTTTTATATACATCTTGAGTTCCTTCGGGTACATATAAAATTACATTCGGTATAGTAACAATTTCAAAAACATTGGTGTTTACTTCTAAAGGCATTGTCCAATGTACCGTTACTGAAGTCAATGCGGAACAATCAGAAAATGCAAAATTTCCAATGCTGATCACCGAATTAGGAATATTAACAGAAGTCAATCCGGTACAAACAGAGAATGTACCGGATCCAATACTCGTTATCGAATTAGGAATATTTATTGAAGTCAAACCGGTACAATTTTGGAATGAATATTCACCAATACTTGTTACGGAATTCGGAATATTCAGTGAAGTCAAACCTTTACAATCTGAGAAAGCTTGATATCCAATACTTGTTACGGAATTCGGAATATTCAGTGAAGTCAAACCTTTACAACCTGAGAAAGCTTGATATCCAATACTTGTTACGGAATTCGGAATATTCAGTGAAGTCAATGTGTAACAATTTTCGAATGTCATCGCAACAATCGTAGTTACGGAATTGGGAATGTTCAGTGAAGTCAATGCGTAACAATTTCTGAATGCCCCTGAACCAATGCTCGTTACCGAATTAGGGATATCTATAGAAGTCAATGTGGCACAATCTGAGAATGCATAGTCACCAATATTTGTCACTGAATTAGGAATGGTAACAGAAGTCAATCCTAAACAACCTTGGAATGCTGAAAAACCAATAACTGTCAGTGAATTGGAAATGGTAAGCAAAGTCAAACGTGAACAATTTCTGAATGCCCCTGAACCAATGCTCGTTACCGAATTAGGAATGGTAAGTGAAGTCAAGCGGGCACAATCTGAGAATGCTAAACCTCCAATGCTCGTTACCGAATTAGGAATGGTAAGTGAAGTTAAGCCGGAACAACCTTCAAATGTATTTTCACTAATAGTGATTAGTGAATTAGGAATGGTAAGCGAAGTCAAACCGTAACAAAATCTGAATGCCCCCCGACCAATACTCGTTACCGAATTAGGAATGATAACTGAAGTTAGCCGTATACAACCCGCGAAGGCACTGCTTCCAATAGTAGTCACTGAATTAGAAATGGTAAGCGAAGTCAATGTGGCACAATCTGAGAATGCACTACTTCCAATCCTCGTAACATCATACGTAATTGATGCGTTTGTTACAGTAGCCGGAATATTTGCAATGCCTTTAAAGAGGCGGTTATCTGCAACTTCTACAGTAGGCGGATTGGTTGATGTTACTTTATAATTAATGCCATCAACGTTGAATTCTTGCCCAAAGACATTGATGTGGAACATAATGATTGCTAACAAGGCAAGGCATAAAGTTTTCATATTCATACAACGAATTACTGATACCTACTTCCAGATAATTTTACGTCGCTGTTTCGGTAATTCCGACTATGTCATAATGTGTTACAAAATTATACTTTTTTTGTAAGTACTTCCATTATTATGTCAATTTTGAAACTCAAAATTTCCAAGTTTGCACTTCAATGTTCCTTAAAAACCCACATACCTAAAGACAAAACACTTAATTCTTTATCAATGTTTGTGATAGTTGTTTGCCCTGTTCTGTTATGATGTTGATAATATAATTCCCCGTTGCTAAGTTCTCCGTACTAATTGGTTTAGTATATGACGAATTTCCTTGTGAGACGATTCTCCCCTCTACATCAATTATTGTATAACTGAAATTACCTTCAAGATTATCAGGGGAACTTACGGTAAATGAATGTGATACAGGATTGGGAAATACTTGAACGAGATTATCTTGTACATCAAAATCATGCACCCCACTTATGACCGCTATATTAAAATCTTTCCAAACAGGTGTATTCTTATAGGCATCTTGAGTTCCTTCGGGTACATATAAAATTACATTCGGTATAGTAACATTTTCAAAAACATTGGCGTTTATTTCTAAAGGATTTTTCCAATGTACCGTTACCGATGTCAATGCCGAACAATCAGAAAAAGTTCTGTCACCAATGCTTGTCACAGACTGGGGAATGTTTACCGAAGTCAAGCCCTTGCACCCTGCGAATGCCTCTTCTTCCATACTTGTAACATCATACGTAATAGAGGCATTTGTTATAGATGTCGAAACATTTCCATTGCCTGAAATTGATGTGGTGTTTACTGTTGCCGGAATATTTGCATTGCCAATAAACGAAGAGTTTTTTGCTACCGCCACAGTAGGTGGAATTAATGATGTCACTGTGTAATAGATATCATCATTTGTAAATTTTTGCCCAAAAACTTCGATTTTAAAATCTTTCCAAACGGGTGTAGTACTATAACGTTTTCTGACTGTATCCGGTACATATAATGTTACTGCCGATAATATTACACCGTTAAAAATATTAGCGTTTACCGCCAAAGGGATTACCCATTTCACGGTTATTGAAGTCAAACCGGCATCAGCGAATGCTTGTTGTCCAATATTCATTACCGAATTAGGAATATTTATAGATGTCAAGCTGCTACACTTTGCAAATGCACTTGCACCAATACTCTTAACAACATTAGGAATGCTTACCGATGCCAAATTGCTACACTCTGCGAAAGTAGTTGCACTAATAATCGTTACAGAGTTAGGAATGCTTACAGAAGCTAAGTTGCTACACTTTGCAAAGGCACTTGCACCAATAGTAGTTACTGAATTTGGAATGCTTACAGAAGCCAAGTCGCTACACTTTTCGAATGCGGCTGCACCAATAGCCGTTACAGAGTTGGGAATGTTTACGGAAGTCAAACCTGTGCAATTTTTGAATGCATTAGATCCAATTCTCGTTACGGAATATGTAATTGATGCATTTGTAACAGTAGCCGGAATGTTTGCACTTCCGACAAAGGAAGTATTCAATCCTACCTCTACAGTAGGTGGACTTGATGATGTAATTGTATAATTGATGTCATTAACAGAGAAAGTTTGTTTAATTACTTGTATTTTAAAATCCTTCCAAACAGGTGTAGTTCTATAAGCGTTTTGAGTTTCGATCGGCACATATAATGTGTCCATTGATAATGGACCCGTAAATACATTGGTACTGATTTCCAAAGGTTTTGTCCAATTAACAGTGACCGATGTCAAGCCGGCATCTAAGAAAGCCCCTTCTTTAATATACTTAACAGTGTTAGGAAAGATTACAGACCTCAAACTGGAACAACCTTTGAATGCATCATAACCAATACTAATAGCAGATTTAGGGATATTTACAGAATGTAAGCGAAAACAGTTTTCGAATAAGCCGTCACCAACCCTCGACACACGATCAGGAATATTGATCGAAGTCAATCCGTCACAACCGGAGAATGCATAATCACCAATACTGATAACCGCATCAGGAATATTAATCGAAGTCAATCTGTAACAACCGGCAAATGCACCGTCACCAATACTTGTAACCGCATCAGGAATATAGATCGAAGTCAATTCTCTACAACCGGCGAATGTACTTTCACCAATACTTGTAACTGAAATAGGAATACTGATTGAACTCAACCTCCAACACTCTGCGAATACACGGCTTTCAATAGTTGTGATCGAATTAGGAATGGTAAGAGAAGTCAATCCAGTACAATATGCGAATGTACTTTCACCAATACTTGTAACTGAAATAGGAATATTGATTGAAGTCAATCTGGTACAACTGTGGAATGCACTGTTTCCAATAGTGGTCACTGAATTAGGAATGGTAACTGAAGTTAATCCGGTACAATTGTGGAAAGCACCGTTTCCAATATTCGTCACCGAATTACCCAAAGTAACCGAAGTTAAGCCTATACAATGTGCGAATGCAAAATCACCAATATTCGTCACCGAATTACCCAAAGTAACCGAAGTTAAGCCTGTACAAACTTTAAAAGCAGCCTCACCAATATTCGTCACCGAATTACCCAAAGTAACCGAAGTCAATCCGGTACAATATGCGAATGCACGGTTTCCAATATTCGTCACTGAATTAGGAATGGTAACTGAAGTTAAGCCTATACAATTTTCGAATGCAGATTCACCAATATTCGTCACTGAATTACCCAAAGTAACCGAAGTTAAGCCTGTACAAACTTTAAAAGCAGCCTCACCAATATTCGTCACCGAATTACCCAAAGTAACCGAAGTCAATCCGGTACAATTTTCGAATGCTGATTTTCCAATAGTATTTACCGAATGAGGAATAATAATTGAAGTCAAGCTGGAACAACGTGAAAAAGCGTTATCACCAATACTCAATACTGAATTACTCAAAGTAACCGAAGTGAATCCGGTACAATTTTCGAATGCTGATTTTCCAATAGTTTTTACTGAAGAAGGAATAATAATCGAAGTCAAGCGGGAACAATCTAAGAAAGCGTTATCACCAATACTCGTTACTGAATTACCCAAAGTAACCGAAGTCATACTGTCGCAACCTTTGAATGCATAATCACCAATCTTGATAACGGAATTAGGAATGTTCACCGAAGTCAAACCGGAACAACCTGAGAAAGCGGCATAACTAATACTCATTACCGAATTACCAATGTTCACCGAGGTCAGATCTTTACAATTGTTGAATACATTTTCACCGATATATGTAACAGAATTGGGAATTTCTAATGAAGTTAATCCGGCACTTGCGAATGCATACGCCCCAATAGTTGTCAAGGAATTAGGAAGGTTAATAGATTTTAATCCGGCTCTTACGAATGCATACCTCCCAATAGTTGTGACCGAACTCGGAATATTTACTGAAGTCAATCGTTGGCATTGTTCGAATACACTTTCTTCAATAGTTTCTACCGAATTCGGAATGTCTATTGAAGTCAAAGCGGTACAATATGCAAATGTACGGCTTCCAATAAATGTTACCGAATTAGGAATACTTACAGAAGTCAAGCTGATACAATTCATAAACGCACTCCCAGCAATAGTTGTGACCGAATTAGGAATGCTGATTGAACTCAACCTCCAACACTCTGCGAATACACGGCTTTCAATAGTTGTGATCGAATTAGGAATGGTAACTGAAGTCAAGCCAGTACAACCTGAGAAAGCGGCATCACCAATACTCATTACCGAATTCGGAACGTCTATTGAAGTCAAACTTGAACACCCGTAGAATGCACGATTTCCAATATTTTTTACCGAATTAGGAATGTTTGCTAATCTCAAGCTTTCACAATTAATGAAGGCATGATCACTAATATTTTTTACCGAATTAGGAATGATAACATATATCAATGCTTTGTTATATGCGAATGCACTACTTCCAATACTCGTTACACCATACGTAATTGATGTATTTGTTACAGTAGCCGGAATATTTGCAATGCCGGTAAAAGAATAATGCATAGCTACTTCTACAGTAGCCGGATTCATTGATGTTACTTTGTAATTAATGCCATCAACGTTGAATTCTTGCCCAAAGACATTGATGTGGAACATAATGATTGCTAACAAGGCAAGGCATAAAGTTTTCATATTCATACAACGAATTACTGATACCTACTTCCAGATAATTTTACGTCGCTGTTTCGGTAATTCCGACTATGTCATAATGTGTTACAAAATTATACTTTTTTTGTAAGTACTTCCATTATTATGTCAATTTTGAAACTCAAAATTTCCAAGTTTGCACTTCAATGTTCCTTAAAAACCCACATACCTAAAGACAAAACACTTAATTCTTTATCAATGTTTGTGATAGTTGTTTGCCCTGTTCTGTTATGATGTTGATAATATAATTCCCCGTTGCTAAGTTCTCCGTACTAATTGGTTTAATATATGACGAATTTCCTTGTGAGACAATTCTCCCCTCTACATCAATTATTGTATAGCTGAAATTAGCTTCAAGATTATCAGGGGAACTTACGGTAAATGAATGTGATACAGGATTGGGAAATACTTGAACGAGATTATCTTGTACATCAAAATCATGCACTCCACTTATGACCGCTATTTCAAAATCTTTCCACCCCGGCGCAATGCGATAGGCATCTTGAGTTCCGTCCGGAACATATAAAGTCACATTCATTACGTTAACATTTTCAAAAACATTGGCGTTTATTTCTAAAGGTGTATTCCAATGTACCGTTACTGATTTTAGTCCTGAGCAAAAAGCGAAAGCAAGTGAACCAATAGTTGTTACCGACTTAGGAATATTAACTGAAGTCAATTCTGTACAACGAGAGAAAGCGATTGGACTTATACTATTGACCGAATTTGGAATGTATACTGATGACAATCTGTAACAATCTTTGAAAGCAGACTCTCCAATACTCATTACCGAATTAGGAATGTTTATTGATGTCAAGTTAGAACAACCAACAAATGAAGATTCACCAATACTCGTAATTGAGTCTGAAAGAATAACTGATTGCAATCCTTTACAAAACTGGAAAGCACGCATACCGATACTCGTAACAGAGTTCGGAATATTAACAGATGTCAAACCGGTACAATCCGAGAAAGCAAAATTACCAATACTTTTCACTCCGTTACCAATATTAACAGATGTCAAACTGGTACATGCATAAAACACAAAACGACCGATAGTTATAACCGAATTAGGAATGTTTATTGATGTTAAGCTAGAGCAACCATCGAATGTAGACTCTCTCAGACTCGTAATAGTATTGGAAATATTTACCGAAGTCAATCTGGAACAACGTTCAAAAGCACGTGTACCAATACTAATGACCGAATTTGGAATACTTGCGGAATATAAGTGATAGCAACCAGTGAATGCCCGCTCTCCAATACTAGTAACTTTATACATAGTTGATGCATTTGTGACACTATCGGGTATGTTTGCGTTGCCTTTAAAAGAAGAGTTTAGTGCTACTTCTACAGTAGCCGGATTCATTGATGTTACTTTGTAATTAATGCCATCAACGTTGAATTCTTGCCCAAAGACATTGATGTGGAACATAATGATTGCTAACAAGGCAAGGCATAAAGTTTTCATATTCATACAACGAATTACTGATACCTACTTCCAGATAATTTTACGTCGCTGTTTCGGTAATTCCGACTATGTCATAATGTGTTACAAAATTATACTTTTTTTGTAAGTACTTCCATTATTATGTCAATTTTGAACTCAAAACTTCCAAGTTTGCACTTCAATGTTCCTTATGAAACCCACATAGCTAAAGACAAAACACTTAATTCTTTATCAATGTTTGCGATACTTGTTTTCCACGTTCTGTTATGATGCTGATAATATAATTCCCCGTTGCTAAGTTCTCCGTGTTAATTGGTTTAATATATGACGAATTTCCTTGTGAGACAATTCTCCCCTCTACATCAATTATTGTATAGCTGAAATTAGCTTCAAGATTATCAGGGGAACTTACGGTAAATGAATGTGATACAGGATTGGGAAATACTTGAACGAGATTATCTTGTACATCAAAATCATGCAGTACGCTTATGACCGCTATATTAAAATCTTTCCAAACAGGTGACTTTTTATATACATCTTGAGTTCCTTCGGGTACATATAAAGTCACATTCATTACGTTAACATTTTCAAAAACATTGGTGTTTACTTCTAAAGGCATTGTCCAATGTACCGTTACCGATGTCAATGCCGAACAATCAGAAAATGTTCTGTCACTAATGCTTGTCACAGACTGGGGAATGTTTACCGAAGTCAATCCGTCGCAATCTCTGAATACCTCATTTCCAATACTCGTCACCGAATTAGGAATGGTAACTGAAGTCAAACCAGTACAATATTGGAAAGCACCGTCACTAATATTTGTCACCGAGTTAGGTATGTTCACCGAAGTCAATCCAGTACAATGTGAGAATGTACGTTCACCAATACTTGTGACCGAATTCGGAATGTTCACCAAAATTAAGCGGGAACAATATGCGAAAGCACCTCTTCCAATACTCGTCACCGAATTAGGAATGTCTATTGATTCTAATCCGGAACAATATGCGAATGCACTGATTCCAATACTCGTCACCGAATTAGGAATGTCTATTGATTCTAATCCAGTACAATGTGAGAATGTAACGTTACCAATACTCGTCACGGAATTGGGAAGATTAACTGAAGTCAATCCGGAACAACTATAGAAAACACCTTCACTAATACTGATAACCGAATTCGGAATGGTAACTGAATTTAAGCCGGTACATTTTGCGAATGCATCAATACCAATACTCCTCACGGAATTAGGAATAGTAACAGATATCAAACTTGTGCAACCTTGGAATGCATAATTACCAATATTCGTCACGGAATTAGGAATGTTCACCGAAGTCAATCCAGTACAATCTTCGAATACCCCTGTAGCAATATACGTTACCGAATTAGGAATAGTAACAGATGTCAAACTTGTGCAACCTTGGAATGCATAACTACCAATATTCGTCACGGAATTAGGAATGTTCACCGAAGTCAATCCAGTACAATC
>ERZ761602.1623-NODE-1623-length-39799-cov-41.137807_pt1 | contig 39799 bp, 33 predicted proteins | sample MGYA00512165_ERZ761602 | MGnify/ENA primary metagenome ERZ761602 (study PRJEB28899, sample SAMN02445085) | bioreactor sludge metagenome | biome: EBPR sludge; isolation source: Thorneside wastewater treatment plant | place: Australia: Brisbane, Thorneside...
CAGGTCGCGGCCAGCGCGCCGCCGAACGCGCCGAACATCGGCCGGTAATGCACCGGCTGCGGGGTGGGGATCGAGGCGTTGGGATCGCCCATCGGCGCGGCGACGATGAAGCCGCCCTTGATGATCATGGACGGCTTGACGCCGAAAAACGCCGGCCGCCACAGCACGATGTCGGCCAGCTTGCCCGCCTCCAACGAACCGACCAAATGGCTGACGCCGTGGGTGATGGCGGGGTTGATGGTGTATTTGGCGAGGTAGCGCTTGATCCGGAAGTTGTCGTTGCGGGAAGAATCCGCCGGCAGAGGGCCGCGCTGCGCCTTCATTTTATGGGCGGTCTGCCAGGTGCGGGTAATCACCTCGCCGACCCGCCCCATCGCCTGGGAGTCCGAGGAAATCATCGAAAACGCGCCCAGATCGTGCAGGATATCCTCGGCGGCGATGGTCTCGCGGCGGATCCGCGAATCGGCGAAGGCCACATCCTCGGGGATGCCGGGATCGAGATGGTGGCAGACCATCAGCATGTCGAGATGTTCGTCCACCGTGTTGACGGTGTAGGGCCGGGTGGGGTTGGTCGAGGAGGGCAATACGTTGGCCTCGCCGCAGGCCTTGATGATGTCCGGGGCGTGGCCGCCGCCCGCCCCTTCGGTGTGATAGGTGTGAATCGCCCGCCCCTTGAAAGCGGCTAGCGTATCTTCGACGAAACCAGATTCGTTCAGGGTGTCGGTGTGGATCGCCACCTGCACGTCGTAGCGTTCGGCGACGTTCAAGCAATTGTCGATGGCGGCCGGCGTGGTGCCCCAATCCTCGTGCAGTTTCAAGCCCATCGCCCCGGCTTCGAGCTGTTCTTCCAACGCGGCCGGCCGGCTGGCGTTGCCCTTGCCGAGAAAGCCGAGGTTGAGCGGCAAGCCTTCGGCGGCTTGCAGCATCCGCTGCAGGTTCCAGGGGCCGGGGGTGCAGGTGGTCGCGTTGGTCCCGGTGGCAGGCCCAGTGCCGCCGCCGATCATCGTGGTCACGCCCGACATCAGGGCGTCCTCGACCTGTTGCGGGCAAATGAAATGGATGTGCGAGTCGATGCCGCCGGCGGTGGCGATCAGCCCTTCCCCGGCGATGGCTTCGGTGCCGGGGCCGATGACGATGTCCACGCCCGGTTGTACGTCCGGGTTGCCCGCCTTGCCGATGCCGCTGATTCGGCCTTCCTTGATGCCGATATCGGCCTTGACGATGCCCCAGTGATCGACGATCAGCGCGTTGGTGATGACGGTATCGACCGCGCCCTCGGCTCGGGCGCGTTGCGACTGCCCCATGCCGTCGCGGATCACCTTGCCGCCGCCGAATTTTACCTCCTCGCCGTAAATCGTGCGATCGCGCTCGACTTCCAGCCACAGCTCGGTATCGGCCAGCCGCACCCGGTCGCCGGTGGTGGGGCCGTACATCTCCGCATAGGCGCGGCGGTCGATGCGGCTCATGGCGTTGGCTCCAGCGGCCCCATGATTGCGGCGCGGAAGCCGTACACCTCCCGCGCGCCGGCGTATTCGACCAACTCCACTTCGCGTTCCTGGCCCGGCTCGAAGCGGACGGCGGTGCCGGCGGGGATGTCGAGCCGGCAGCCGCGCGCCCGCGCCCGGTCGAAGCGCAGCGCCGGGTTGGTCTCAAAAAAATGGTAATGCGAGCCGACTTGAATCGGCCGGTCGCCGGTGTTGGCCACGGTCAGCCGCACGGCGCGGCGGCCGGCGTTCAGTTCGAGGTCACCGTCGGCGGTGACGATTTCGCCGGGAATCATGAGCGCTCCTCAGGGAATCGGGTGGTGCACGGTGACCAGTTTGGTGCCGTCCGGAAAAGTGGCTTCGATCTGGACTTCGGGAATCATTTCCGGCACGCCTTCCATCACCTCGTCGCGGGTCAGCAGGGTGCGGCCGTGGCTCATCAACTCCGCCACGGTCCGGCCCTCGCGCGCGCCTTCCAGCAGCGCGCAGGAAATATAGGCGACGGCCTCGGGATAATTCAGTTTCAAACCCTTGGCCTTGCGCCGCTCCGCCAGCAGTCCGGCGGTGAACAGCAGCAGCTTGTCTTTTTCGCGGGGCGATAGCTCCATAACGATTCTCGCGGCGTGTCAGGTGGCCCAAAAGCGGGAGGGACAGGGCGGACGATCCAGCAGGATCGGTCTTAGCAAACTCCAGGCCAGGATCAATAACTGTCGGGCGCGGGCCGTCGAGGGTCCCAAATAGCGGGCGATCAGCACCCCATCCAGCTGGCTGACGGTCGCCTCAGCTTCAACGCGCGACGGAGCGGCCAGGGTTTGCCAGCCCGCGCGGATCGCGCCGACCGCGTCCGGGGGCGACCCCGCGCATACGAGCGTGGCGAAAACCGGATGGCCGCGCAGGCCCCACGCCGCGCCCATCACCGGAGCGGAGCCGGCGTAGCGCCCCCGCTCCAGATACAGCGGCTCGCCGTCGCGCCAGAGTTCCAAATCTTGAAGATAATCGCCGGTTTGCCAGCGCTCGTCCGCCGCCGGTCGGCCCAGGCAGACGATGTCCCAGCCGATAAAGCGCGCATCGCCTTGCAACTCGACGCGAGTGAGCGTTCGGACGCGCGCGCCGTCGTAGACGATGGTCTCCTGCGGCAACCATTCCAAGGCCGCATTGGCGGCGACGGTCAGATGCTGTGCCTGGCGCGCCCAGGGGCCGGCGCTGCGGTAAAACTTGCCGGCGGCGGGCGTGGTGACGAGCGCGTGAGAACCGGGGTCGAGCGCGATGTCGATGCGCAAGTCGTCGCCCCCGACCACGCCGCCGGGCGGATGGAGCAGCGCGACATGACAGACTTGACCGCCTTCGGGATGGAACGACCGTTGCACCCGAAGCGGGCCGTGATGCGCGCAATGCGCCAAAACGGTGCGCCGGTCCCAGCGCTGGAAGCGCAGATCGAGCGCGGCTTGCCAGCCCGGCGAGGTGGGTGCTGGGGCGACGCTGGCGCTCGTCATTCTGGCGACGGATATAGTGGCTTGTTGACGAGTAAAGTATGAATTTTGTTCGCCAACTCGGCTCTCCGGTAGGGCTTGCTCAGGAATTCGCTCCCCTGCGGACGACCCTTGAAATGCGCCAGATGGGTTTCGGTATAGCCGGAGGTGAACAGCACCTCGAGATCCGGGCGCTGCTGAAGCGCCACGCGGGCGAGATCGACGCCGCTGACGCCGCCGGGCAGCACCACGTCGGTGAACAGCAGCACGATTCTCGGCGTTTCTTTCAAAATCGCCAGCGCCGAAGCGGCATTATCGGCTTCAAAGGTTTCGTAGCCCAACCCTTGCAGCATGTGAACCGCCAGCCGCCGCACTTGGGTTTCGTCCTCCACCACCAAAATGGTTTGCCCTTGGCCGGGACGGATGAGCGGCGCGCTGTCGGCCGCTTCGGCGGCGACGCCGGCTTTTGCTTGAGTCGCCGGCAGGAAGATGCGGATGGCCGTGCCTTGACCTAATTCGCTGTAAATGTGGATATGGCCTCCGGATTCCTTGATCAAGCCGTAGACCATGCTCAAGCCCAGCCCGCTGCCTTGCCCGATTTGTTTGGTGGTGAAAAACGGCTCGAAAGCATGTTCCAAAACCTCCGGCGACATGCCGGTGCCGGTATCGCTCACCGACAGGGTGACGTATTGACCCGGCTCTACCTGAAAAAGCTGCTGGCGCGCCAATTCCTCTCCGACCCAGCGATTGGCGGTTTCCAGGATCAATTGGCCGCCTTTGGGCATGGCGTCCCTGGCGTTTACCACCAGATTCAATAACGCCGATTCAAACTCGTGCGAATCGATCAAGGTCGGCAGCAGATTCGGCGCGAGCACGGTTTTGACTTCGATGGTTTCGCCGAGGCTGCGGCGCACCAGATCGCTGAGCCCGGTCACTAGCGTGTTGAGATTCACCGGGACCGGCTGCAACGGCTGCTGGCGAGAGAAAGTCAGCAGACGGCGGATCAACGTGGTCCCGCGTTCCACCGCTCCCAACGCTCGATGCACTAAATCGGACAGGGAGGGGTCGCTCAACGCCTCCGCCAACAACTCCAGATTGCCCAGGATAACGGCCAATAAGTTATTGAAGTCGTGCGCGATGCCGCCGGTCAGCTGACCTACGGCCTCCATTTTCTGGGAATGGCGCAAGCTGGATTCGGTCAGACGGTGTTGGGTGATGTCGCGCGCCAGCAAAACCACGGCCGGCTTGCCGAGCAACAAACCATCCAGGTGGGCGGTTCGTACTTCAAAATTACGCTTGCCGGCCTTGCGGGTATTCAACTCGTACTCGAAGCTTTGCGGCTGGCGGGCCGTCAACGTTTGATGGATCACCTCCAAAGCGCGCTTGGCGTCTTCCGGCGGCAAGATTTCACCGATCAACCGGCCCTTGAGCGTGGCGGGATCGGTATACAGCAATTGCGGTTGGGACAGAATTTCGAGGTAGCGTCCGTCCTTGTCCAGCACCAGCAGCAGATCGGGAACGGCGTTGATGATGGCGCGCAAGCGCGCCGCGCTTTCCTGCAAGGCTTTTTCGTTGCGCCGGCGCGCGGTGATGTCGCGCATGAAAAAGACCGCGCCCAGGCGCTTGCCCTTGTTTTCGAGCAGCGCGTTCGAGCAGGACATGGTGAGGATCGCGCCGTCCTTGCGCTGGAATACATCTTCGTGATCGCGGACGCTTTCGCCGGTGAGGTAGATGCGGCCTAAAAAACATTCCTCGGCGGGGATCGGCCGTCCGTCCGGATAATGGTGGTGGATGGTGTCGTGCAGCGATTTGCCGATGATTTCCTCGGAGGCGAACCCGAACACCCGCCGCGCCTCGGGGTTGAAAAAAGTTACCTCGCCCTTGGCGTTGGTCACGAAAATGGATTCGGTGGCGCTGTCGGTGATGCCTTGGGTCAAGCGAAGCTGGTAGAGCAGTCTTTCCTCAACCTGCTTGCGTTCGGTGATGTCCGAGAAGATGGCGACGGCGCCGATGGTTTTTTGCTGGGCGTTATGGATCGGGGCGGCGCTGATCAGCACGTCGTGGTAGCTGCCGTCGGCGCGCACCACCCGCGCTTCCGCGCCCACGGTGGTATTGCCGCGCAGGGCTTGTTGCAGGGGCCAAGCTTGTAAGGGAATGGCGTGACCGTCGGGATAATAAGCCTTCCCCCACAAATACTTGGGGCTGGATTCGGCGCGATCGCGGCTGTCGGTCAGCGCCAGACGGCGGGCGGCGGCGTTGATCAGGATCGGATTGTCCTGGGCGTCGCAGACCACGATGGCGTCGGCCGCCTGCTGCAAAATGGTTTCGAGCAAGTCCTTTTGCGCGGCGAGTTTGGCTTCCGCCTGTTTGCGCTCGGTCAGATCGAGGGCCGACGCGATATAAAGTTCATCGCCCTCATCGTTGGTCGACTTGCGGACCGAGAGCAGCGTTTCGAAGGTCGAGCCGTCCTTGCGCCGGGCGGTGAATTCCAGCGTGCATTCGCCCTCTCGCCTGGCCGCTTCGATGATGTGGAGGGGCACCGACGGATCGACGCAATGGCGGTCGGGCGGTAGCCCGATGAGCTCGTGTTGGTGCTCGTAACCCCACAACTGGAGATAGGTGCGGTTGAGATACAGGAACTGCCCGTTCAAACCCACGATGCCGAAGGCGGTCAGCGAATGGTCCAGCGCATCGCTTTTAAGTCTGAGCAGGCGCTCGGTTTGCTGGCGTTCGTTGATCGGTCGAACGATGACCGTCAGGCGGTTGTCGTCATCGCCGCGCGCCGGTTTGGCGACCGCCAGTTCGGCGGAAAAGCCGCAGCCATCGCGGCGCAGGGCGGCGATCACCCGGCGCGCCAAAATTCGGGCGTTGCCCTTGGGGGTGCGCTGCGCGGTGGCGAGCAGCCGGCGCAGCTCGTCGTGGTCGCGGTCGTGCAGCAAGCGCTCCAACGGCTTGCCGAGGATTTCAGCCCGGTCGTAGCCGAACAGCTTCTGAGCGCTTTGATTGACAAAGAGAATGTGCCGCGAGCCATCCACCATCAGGATCGCATCGTCGCAAATATCGACGATTTCCGCTAACTCGGCGACGGTCGGCGGCTCGCCGGCGAAAGGCGTTTCGCCGTCGTCCGCGCCTGGGATGCGCATGGCCATGAACCCGTTCCTACTGCAAGCTAAGCTGGTGACGCCCGCTGTCGGTTGATCGCTTCAGGCCGCCTGGCGACTGCCGGGCCAAGAACGGGTGGACCGCGATGGTCCAGCGGGTGCTGAAACGCCTGGTTGACCGAAAGGAGGCAAGCTTCGATCAAGCCGCCCTGGCGGTGTGAACGCTGTTGCCGGTGGCGCGTTTGACGGCCGCCGGTCGGGGGCGCGGTTATCCTATCGAGCTAATGCGGCCAAACACGCGACGCAATCGTCCGACCCATGTGAAAAGCCGCGCCGGGGCGATGATCCGAGCAAGGGCCCGATGGCCGTCGATCAGCCTTGGACGAGTGGGCTATGGCTTATAAAAGCGTGACGGATGGCGATCAACCGCTCGGAACGATCAGGCGGCCCACTCGCTGCCGGTCGCCAGCGAGCCGCTGGCGGGGTTGGGTCCGAAATAGGGTTCATTCTGAGGTTCGGGAAGAAATCTCGTCCAATAAATAAGTTGGTCGAATGGAACATCGCGGGTCAGTTGCTCCATTCCCGAGCCGTGCGTTAATTGAATGTGGACCCGATCATGGGCGGCGTACCAGCCGGTTACGACATAATCGATTCCGATCTGATCGAAGACTTGAGTGCCGATCGGAAATAATTTATTCAGCCACTGCTTGAGCGAATCAAAATTTTTTAGGTCGTGTCCGAGCATGTAACTATCCTCCGGATGCCTGCGGACTGTCATTCTAGAGGGAGCGATGCAGGCTATGAATAGATAGGGGTTAATACCAGCATTTTTTAGTTTAAGAGCGCAATTTTATAAAATAAATTACAATCGCTTGCTCAAAATCTCATACCGAAAGGCTTCTTCGCATTGTAGCGGTTCAGGTCACGCTTGCAAACGCGGAAACGGGCGCAGCGGGTCAAATGGTTGTCGGACCCGCGAAAGGCCGATGCTTTTAGGAAGCGGAGGGTCCGACGGCGAATTCCAGCGCGTCGTCGAGGCGGTCGTTGCCCCAAAACATCTCGCCGCGCGCGAAAAAGGTGGGCGCGCCGAACACGCCCGAGGCTTGCGCGGTGTCGGTAGATTCTCGAAGCTTCAGTTTGTTCGGTTCCGCTTGCGCCCGAGCGATCAGATCGGCCGCCGGCAGTCCGAGCGCGCCGAGGATTTCGCCGACCGCTTCCGGGGTATGGATGTCCCGATCTTCAACGAAGTTTCGCCGCATGATCCGCCGGCAATACTCGCCGATCCACGGCTGGTCGACGCCGACTAGCGCCACCCGCAACGGCAGTACCGAAAGCCGGGGAAAAACCGAGGGTTGCCGCCAGGGAACGCCGTATTTAGCGCATTGGCGGATCATGTCTTTCCACATGTAATCGCCCAGCGCTCGATGCGCGACAAACGGCGAGGTGTTCCAACCGAAGGTTTTAAAGATGGGGCCGAGCAAAAACGGTTTCCAGATGACTCGAACGCCGCGTTCGGCGGCCGCTCGTTCGATGCGCATGGCGCTGATGTGGCTGTAGTTGCTGCCGAAGTCGAACCAGAATTCGATCTGGGCCGCCGCGACGGTGGGTTGGGTGGGTTCGGCGATCATGAGCGACGCTTGCTTTCCGGTCGGACAGTGAGCTGGAGAGCCGGTGCGGGACGGTCGGCGCGCCGTTGGCCCGAGAGGAGTCCGGCAGCGGAGGATTGCCGCCGGGTCGGGCGCCAAAACCGTTTTGAAACCGACGATCAGCGCAACACCAGCACGAGTTCTTCGCGCCCGCGCAACAGATTCAACAACAGTTCGCCGCCCTCCGCCGCCAGCTGTTTGAGTTCGGCGGTGTTGCTGATCCCCTGACGGTTGACGGCGACGATGACATCGTTTTTGCGCAAGCCGGTGCGGGCGGCGGGGCTGCCGGAGTCGATGCCCGCGACCAATACGCCCTGGACCCGACCCGATAGCGGCGATCCCGGTCCGACATCCTGAAACGTCGCGCCCGAGAGCCGGGCGTTGATCGCTGCTCCCGCCAGGTTGTTCGCCACATATTCGCCGAGCTTGGCGTCAATGGTTTGCGGGCTGCCGTCGCGCAGGATCTCCAGCCGCACCGGCTCGCCGACTTCCAGCAGTCCGATGACGTTGCGCAGCGCGCCGCCGTCGCGGACCGGCCGGCCGTTGATGTTGAGCACGACATCGCCCTCTTTCAAGCCGGCGCGGGCGGCGGCGGAACGGGGGCTGACCTGCGCGATCACCGCGCCTTGATTGCCGGAAAGATTGAAGGCCCGCGCCAGTTCCGGCGTGAGGTCTTGCACCGCCACGCCCAACTGGCCCCGCCGCACCGAACCGTGGGAGATGATTTGAGCCATCAACCTTGAGGCCATGTTCGACGGTATCGCGAAGCCGATCCCGACGTTGCCGCCGCCGGGCGCGAGGATGGCGGTGTTGATGCCGACCAGTTCGCCGCGCAGGTTGACCAGCGCGCCGCCGGAATTGCCGGGATTGATCGAGGCGTCGGTCTGAATGAAATCCTCATAGCCTTGAATGCCCAGACCGGTGCGCCCCAAGGCGCTGACGATGCCGGAGGTCACGGTTTGGCCGAGCCCGAACGGATTGCCGATGGCGACCACGAAATCGCCGACCCGCAGCGCGTCCGAATCGGCCAATTTCAGCGCGGTGAGGTTGCCGCTGGGAATCTGGATCACCGCCACGTCGCTTTCCGAATCGGAGCCGATCACCTTGGCGTTGAGCTTGCGCCCGTCGCGCAGGGTGACGCTGATGGTTTCAGCGCCGCTGACGACGTGATGGTTGGTGAGGACGTAGCCTTGACGCGCGTCCACCACCACGCCGGAGCCGACGCTTTGCGAGCGGCGCTCGCGCGGTTGGTCGGGAAAATTGAAAAAGCGCCGAAAAAAAGGATCGTCCAGCAACGGATTGCGCGTCGCGCGGCTTTCGGTGCCGATGTTGACCACCGCCGGCGCGGCTTGCTCCAGCATCGGGGCCAGGGTCGGCAGGGGTTGGCCGTCCACGGCGGAGGGCAATAGGGCCTGGACCGGAGCGGGAACAGCCACGGCGAGCCCCAGCGCCAACACGGTCGCGAGAGAGGAACGTCGGATGTCAGTCACTGGAAAATCCTCTAGTTCTGAAGTCAGTTACAGTCCTATCTTCAGGCGCTGGCGGTCGGATTGAGGTCTCGGCCGCCAGCGCGCTCGTTATTTACGCCACTGCGCGCGCGGATCGAACGGCAGTTCGCGTTCCATGCGTCGGAACAACTCGCGCGCGGTTTCGCTGTCGGCCGGCGGATTGACGATGCGCGATACCGCCAGTTGGTCGCCGGGGGGCTGGCCGGGCAAACCGCGCCCGCGCAAGCGCAAGGTTTGGCCGTTGTGAGTGTTGGGTGGAATGTTGAGCGTGACCGAGCCGCCCAGCGTCGGCACCTCGACTTTGGCGCCCAGCGCCGCTTCCCACGGCGCGAGCGGCAGCTCCAGAGTGATGTCCCGGCCGCTCACCTTGTAAATCGGATGCGCCCCGATGGTCAATTCCAAGTACAAATCGCCGCCGCCGCCGCTTTGACCGGCCAGTCGGATCTTTTGCCCGGTCGTGACGCCGGCCGGAATCTTGACGTTTAAGGTGCGCGCGCCGTCCTGACCGCCGGCGTTACGTTCCGCCCGCAACCGCACGGCGCGATTGACGCCGTGATAAGCCTCTTCCAGCGTAATTTCCAAAGGCACGGTTTGCGCGCGGCCGGGCGGCGGCGAGTGCCGCGCGCCGGAGAATCCGCCGCCCATGCCGCCCAAACCGCCGAACAGCGATTCGAAAAAATCGCTGAATTCCCGGCCGCCGAACCCGCCGGCATGGGCGCGCGGACCTCCTTGCCAGCCGGGCGGCGGCCGAAAGTCCTGGCCGGCCTGCCAGTTGTTGCCGAGTTGGTCGTAGGCGGCGCGCTTGGCCGGATCGCGCAACACTTCATAAGCCTCGGAGGCTTCCTTGAAGTGCTCCTCGGCCCCGCTTTCCTTGCTGACATCCGGATGATATTTTCGGGCCAACCGGCGATAGGCTTTCTTGACCTCTTCCGCCGACGCCTTGCGGTCGATGCCGAGAATCTGATAGTAATCGCGATATTTCATTGAAAATCATCTCCCCTCTCCCGGTCGGGAGAGGGGTTGTCGTCCAGGTTAGCCCTCGACCTTAATGGTGCGCGAGAGGGTGTGGGCCAGCTTGGGAATGCCGATTTCCAGCACGCCGCCGGCGCCGCGGGCGACGATTTTCGCCAGGTCGGCGGTATCGGGCAAGCTGAAGCGGCGGTAAAACGTGCCGCGAGGCCGCTCGACCCGGCGGTAACCGGCCGGGTTCTCGCGCGGTTCGCCGGCGCGGGCGCCGCTGAGGGTGAGCGTGCCGTTTTCGGCTGTAATCTCGATATCCTTGAGGTCCACGCCGGGCAGGTCGGCCCGCAGCACGTAGCGATCTTTTTCCTCCTTGATGTCGACCGGTGGGATCCAGTCGCAGGTCGAGGCGCTGGATTGAGCGTCGCCGGCGCTATGATAGGGTTCGAACCGGCGGTCTAGCTCCCTGCGCAGGTGATGAAGGTGATTCCAGGGTTCGTAACGGGTAGTCATGGCGAAACCTCACGCAATGGGGTTCGATCGAAGCGATCGGATGGATGGTCTCGTAATAGGGTCGAGGCGGTGAATTTCAAGTTGATTCGGCTTCTTTTTGTCGCGGTGTTCGCGGCATTTTTCCAACGGGCGCGCTGATGAATGAAATGAGTTTTTTACCGCTGGCCATCGCGGTGCTGACGGTCTCGGACACGCGGACGGAAGCGGACGACAGTTCGGGCCAAACCTTGGTCGACCGGCTGACGGCGGCCGGCCACCGCTTGGCGGCGCGCGCCATCGTCCCGGATGATATTTATCGGATTCGAGCGGTGGTGTCGGGTTGGATCGCCGATCCCGACGTGGCGGTCGTGCTGGTCACGGGCGGGACCGGGATCACCAGCCGCGACAGCACCCCAGAGGCCGTGCGGCCGCTGTTGGATAAGGAGATCGCCGGTTTCGGCGAGCTGTTCCGGCTGCTGTCTTGGGAGGAGATCGGGGCGTCGACCTTGCAGTCGCGGGCGCTCGGGGGATTGGCCAACGCCACCTTCATCTTCTGTTTGCCCGGCTCCACCGGGGCCTGCCGGACGGGTTGGGACCGCATCCTGCAACCGCAATTGGATGCGCGTACCCGGCCGTGCAACTTCGTCGAACTGCTGCCGCGCCTGCGGGAGCGTTGAAAACCGTGTTGGAATAACGCCATGCAGACGCTGCGCTACATTCTAACCATCACCTGTCCGGATCGGGTGGGCATCGTGGCCGCCGTATCCAATCTGCTGGCCGACCATCGCGGCAATATCGTGGAATCCGATCAGTTCAGCGACACTGAATCGGGTCGCTTTTTCATGCGTCTGGTGTTCGAACTGGAGCCGGAGATCGAACCGGCGCTGGCGGCGCATCTGGAACCACTGGGCCAGCGGTTCGGGATGGTCTGGAAGCTGTACGATCCCCGCCGGCTGGCGCGGGTGATGATCTTGGTGTCCAAGGCGGAGCACTGTCTGAACGATTTGCTCTACCGGCATCGGACCGGGGCGCTGTCGATGGAGATTACCGCCATCGTTTCCAACCATCGCGCCCTGGCGCATTTGGCGGAATGGCACGCGATTCCCTTCCATTATCTGCCGGTCGCGGCGGCGACCAAATCCGAGCAGGAGCGGCAAATTCTGGAGCTGATCGAGAGCAGCCAAACCGAACTGGTGGTGCTGGCTCGCTACATGCAAATTTTATCGCCGGAATTGTGCGAGGCGTTGGCGGGTCGGGCGATCAACATCCATCATTCCTTTCTGCCGGGCTTCAAGGGCGCTAAACCCTACCATCAAGCGCACGCGCGCGGGGTGAAATTGATCGGGGCCACCGCCCATTTCGTCACCGCCAACCTGGATGAGGGTCCGATCGTCGAACAGGAGGTGGAGCGGGTCGATCACGCCCATACTCCGGCGCAACTGGCAGCGGTCGGACGCGACATCGAAAACATCGTGCTGGCGCGGGCCATTCACTATCACCTGGAACGGCGGGTGTTTCTGAACGGCGCCAAGACGGTGGTGCTGCGCTAGGAGCGGACGCCGGTGTTCGAGCCGTTTTATCCGGCGGCCTTTCTGATCGGCCTGACCGGCGGGGTTCACTGTTTCGGCATGTGCGGCGGCATCGTCGGGGCGCTGACCTTGGGATTGCCGCCGGCGCGCGAGCCTTCCTTGTGGCATCGGATGCCGTATCTGCTGGCCTATAACGGCGGCCGCATCGCCAGCTACGCCGCGGCCGGCGCGTCAGCCGGCGGCGTCGGCGCTTGGGCGGCGAATCTGGTCTCCATCCATTACGCCCAACTGGGCCTGCAAATCGCCGCTGGCCTGTTCATGATGCTGTTGGGATGTTACCTGGCCGGCTGGTGGACGGCGCTGGCCGGGCTGGAACGGGCGGGCGGCGTGTTGTGGCGGCGGATCGAACCCTTGGGCCGGCGCTGGTTGCCGGTGCGCACCCCGCTTCAAGCCTTCGGGATCGGATTGGTGTGGGGGTGGCTGCCGTGCGGCTTGGTGTACAGCGCGCTGGTGTGGGCGATGGGGGCGGGAGGGGCTGGAAGCGGCGCGCTGCTGATGCTCAGCTTCGGCTTGGGGACATTGCCGGCGCTGCTGGCGCTGGGAACGGCTGCGGCGGCCTTGGCCGGCCTCGCGCGCCGGCCCAGAGTCCGACAAGCCGCTGGCTTGCTGGTGGTATTATTTGGCCTCTACGAGATCGCTTTGGCGCTTTCCATGCGTTGAGCGCTACCGTCGGAGCAACGTGCCGACCGGCCCTGGAAAAAACCCGCCGCCGCGGCCGAGCGAGGCCAGAAAAAGTCTTAATTGATGGCTCAGAGGCATCAAACCTGCATTTAAACACTGGACTACCGCCCATATAAGCCTAAAATCATGGATGTATGAATCGAAATAATGACATGATCGCCAATCTTGGCTTTCGCTGTTTGTCATTTAGACATAGGGTTTCGAGTGGCCGTTTACGATTGGCCTTGCTGGCGCCTTCGGAGGCGAGGGCGCGAGAAACCTTCCGCTAACCGATGGTGGAGCAGCGATACGGGTGACGAACGGCAAAAGGGCTTATGTAGTGGATATCGCGGGGGACAAGTCAATTCGAATTTTGGTGGTCGACGACGATCCCCTCACCCGCATGGTCATCGACCACACGCTGACGCCTGAGGGCTTCAACGTCGAACAGGTGGGCAGCGGCGAACTCGCGCTGTTTTCCTTTGCCGGGCATCCTTTCGATTTGATTCTGCTCGATGTGGTCATGCCGGGTTTGGATGGCTTTGACACCTGCGCTCGGCTGCGTCAACTGCCGGCCGGGACCCATGTGCCGATCGTCATGATCACCGCGCTGGACGATGAATCCTCCATGCGGCAGGCTTACGGCGCGGGCGCGACCGATTTCATCACCAAGCCGCTCAGTTCGGTTCTGTTGCTCCACCGCATCCGCTACATCCTGCGCGCCAGCGCGGCCATGCGGGAGTTGACCTGGCGGGCCGATTTCCAGCGGGTGCTGATCGAAACCATCCCGGTGCCGATTGTGGTCGAAGACGACAAGGAGCAGTGTTTGGTCTGCAATCCCGCCTTCGATGCGCTGACCGGCCGAGACCAGGCCGAGACGGCCACCGATATGGCCAAGACCGGTTACTGGATTCCCAAGCCGGCGTATTCGCTCGACGCGGAGCGCAGTTTTCGGCCGTGGCGGCAGCGGATTTATGAAACCGAGATGGTGGGCGCGGATGGGGAAATGAAATCGGTCGTCGTCCATCAAGCCATGTTCACCCAACCGGCAAAAGGTCAGTCCGGCGTGATCAGCGTGGTGTTGGACATTACCGAGCGCAAAAAATATGAAGACAATCTGCGCTTGTTCGAAACCGTTTTCCAAACCGCCGCAGACGCCATCATGGTGACCGACGCCGATGGCGCGATCAAATCGGTCAATCCGGCCTTTACCGTCATCACCGGCTACAGCGCTCAAGAGGCCATCGGCGGGACCCCCCGAATTTTGAATTCCGGACGCCACGACGAACGCTTCTATGCGAACTTGTGGCAGAACTTGCGCAAAAGCGGCCGCTGGTCGGGGGAGCTGTGGCAGCGGCGCAAGGACGGCGAAGTCTATCCGGTCTGGGAAAACATCGCAGCGGTCCGCTCCGCGGACGGGCGCATCGTCGAATATGTCGCGTTCTTCAACGACATCGCCGCGCGCAAGCGCGCCGAGCAGGAAATTTTCTACCGCGCCAACTACGATCCGCTGACCGGGTTGCCCAACCGCAACCTGTTGCGCGAGCGGCTGGAACAAGCGCTCAAGCAGGCGCGGCGTTACGACCGCAAGGTCGCGTTGATGTTCGCCGACCTGGACCGTTTCAAGCAGGTCAACGACATGTTGGGCCACAGTTGGGGCGACCGATTGCTCTGCCAGGCCGCCTCGCGCCTGGGGGCTTGCGTGCGCGAGGCGGACACGGTGGCCCGGCAGGGCGGCGACGAGTTCGTGGTGGTGCTGCCGAACATCGCGGAGGAACACGACGCCTGGGTGGTCGCCGAGAAAATCATCACCTGCCTGGCCGATCCGTTCGATTTGGGCGGCGACAGCGTGCGCATCGGCGCCAGCATCGGCATCTCGCTGTATCCGACGCACGGGGAAAATTCCGAGGATCTGGTGCGGCATGCCGATTTGGCCATGTATCAGGCCAAGCTCGCCGGCCGCAATACCTATCGGGTTTACGAGCCGGCGATGAGCGACGAGCTGACCCGCCAGTTGCGCTTGGAAACCGACTTGCGCTTCGCCCTAGAACGGGACGAACTGGCGGTGCATTTCCAACCGATCCTCGAACTCGCCAGCGGTCGGTTGGTGGGGGCCGAGGCGCTGCTGCGCTGGCGGCATCCCCAGCGCGGCATGGTGCCGCCGAGCGAATTCGTTCAGCTGGCCGAAGAAAAAGGCCTCATCCGCGAGATCGGCGCTTGGGTGCTGGAACGGGCCTGCCAAACCTTGGAGCGGTGGCATGGACTGGGCTTGGATATTCCGCTGGCGATCAACCTATCGAGCGCGCAAAGCCTGCGCGGTTTTTCGGCGGACGCGCTGAGGGCGTTGTTCGAACGCTATCAGTTGCAGCCGCGACAGCTCATCTTTGAAGTGTCGGAAGCCATTTTGCTGGCCGAAGGCTCGCAAACCCGGCAATGGCTGGACGAAATCCAGGAGTTGGGCGTCAGATTGAACCTCGACGACTTTGGCACCGGCTACTCCTCGCTGTCGTGTTTGAAACAGTTCGCGATCAGCCGGGTCAAGATCGATCTTTCCTTCGTGCGCGACATGGTGGTGAACGCCGAGGATCGGGTCTGGGTGGAAGCGATCTTGGCCTTGACCCGCATTTTGGGAATCGCCGTGGTGGCGGAAGGCGTCGAGACGCGCGAGCAGTTCGAACTGTTGCGGGAACTCGGTTGCGATTGCGCGCAAGGGTTTTATTTTTCCCCGCCGGTAACCGACGAGGAATTCATCGCCTTGACGCAGCGGCTGGGCGCTTTGCCAGGATAAGCCGCGACCCTGTTTTTCGCCTATGAGCGTCGCCGTCGTCGCCGAAAAACCCGCCGTCGCCCGCGACATCGCCAAGGTGTTGGGCGCGCGCCAGCGCGGGGAGGGCTACCTGCACGGCAACGGGTACGTGGTGACCTGGGCGGTCGGCCATCTGGTGCGGCTGGCGGAACCCCACGAGATCAACCCGGATTGGAAGCGCTGGCGGCGCGAGCTGTTGCCGATGGTGCCCGAGCGGTGGCCGCTGGTGGTCGGGGAGAACACCCGCGATCAATTCGAGGCGGTTTGCCGCATTCTCAACGATCGGGCCATCGAGCGGGTCGTCTGCGCCACCGACGCCGGCCGCGAGGGCGAACTGATCTTCCGCTATCTCTACGAAGCCGCCGGCTGTCGCAAGCCGTTTAGCCGGCTGTGGATTTCCTCGCTGACCCCGGAGGCCATCCGCCAGGGTTTCCAAACGCTGCGGGATGGCCGCGAGTTCGATCCGTTGGCCGCCGCCGCGCGCGGTCGAAGTCAGGCCGACTGGCTGGTGGGGATGAACCTGTCGCGCGCGTATACCTTGAGCTGCAACAGTTTCGGCGAAGAGGTATTGTCGGTGGGCCGGGTCCAAACCCCGACGCTGGCGGTGGTGGTGGAGCGCGAACTGGCCGTCCGCGCCTTTGTGCCGGAGGATTACCGTGAAGTCGTGGCGTCTTTTACCCCTTTCAATCCGATCCCGCTTGAAGCGATGGCGGAGTCGGACGCCGCCGCATCGTCTGCTGTTGAGCCGCCTGGGCCGCGCTATCAGGGCGTCTGGTTTCGCGGCGAACGGCCCGATCCCAAGGCCAAGCGCTTGGCCGCCGACGGCGAAGAAGCGGAACGGATCATCGCCCGCGCCCGCCGGGGGACGGCCGCCATCGAGGCGCTCGCAGCCGAAAGCCGGCGCGCGCCGCCGCCGCTGTTGTACGACTTGACTGAATTGCAGCGCCACGCCAACCGCTTGTATGGCTTCAGCGCCCAGGCCACGCTGGATGTCGCCCAGAAGCTCTACGAACAGCACAAGCTGATCAGCTATCCCCGCACCGACAGCCGCCATCTCTCCTCATCGGTCGCTTCGACCCTGGGCGCGGTGACGGCGGCGATTCAAGAGCCTTATCGCGATAGCCTGGCCCAAGGCAGCGGCCAGCGGCCGTTGGGATCGCGGTTCGTGGACGACGCCAAGGTCACCGAGCATCACGCCATCATCCCCACCCCGATTCGCGCTCGCGCGGGGCTGAGCGCCGAGGAACGGAAGATTTACGATTTAATCTGTCGCCGCTTGCTGATGGCGTGGCACGACGAGCACGTTTGGGCGGTCACGACCCTTATCACCGCCGTCATCGCGTCGGAGGCGGATGGAACGACAGTGACCGACCGCTATCACAGCAGCGGCGCGGCGGTGGAGCGGGTCGGCTGGAAAGTGCTGGAGGTGAAAGCCGAGTTTTCGCGAAAGCCAACCGGTAACCCGCGCAAGATCGAAGCGAGCGGAGAATCGCCGTCCGAGGAGGAGGGCGGTCAACGCTTGCCCTCTAGCCTGACGGTCGGTCAGACCCAACAGGTGTTGGAGGTCCGCGCCGTCGCCAAGCAGACCCGGCCGCCGCCGCGCCTCACCGAAGCGGCATTGTTGACCGCGATGGAAACCGCCGGCCGGCAGCTGGAGGACAAGGAACTCTCGGCGGCGATGAAGGAATCCGGACTCGGCACGCCGGCCACCCGCGCCGACATCATCGAAACCCTGCTCAAGCGTCAATATTTGAGCCGGGACGGCAAGGCGTTGCGGCCAACCGAGCGCGGCATCCGCTTGATTCAAGCCGTCCAACCGCCGATCAAGAGCCCGGCGATGACCGGCGAATGGGAAGCGCGGCTGAAGCGGGTCCAACGCGGCGAAACCGATCTAAACGGCTTCATGGCGGCCATCGGCGATTACGTGCGCGAGGCCGTGGCGCAGGCGCTGACGGCGAGCCCCCGGCCGCCGGCTGGCTTACCGGTTTCGCCGGTTTCGCCGATTTCGCCGGCGTTGGATACCGTCGCGCCGCCTCGCGCCCCGGTGTCCGGGGATCGGCTGGCGGAATTGTTGCGCGCGGTGTTTCGGCTGCCGTCGTTTCGGCCTTATCAAGAACAGGTGTGCCGGACGGTGACCGACGGCCGCGATGTGTTGCTGGTCATGCCGACCGGGGCTGGTAAATCCTTGTGTTTTCAGTTGCCGGGCATCGCGCGCGCCGGCACGACGCTGGTGGTGTCGCCGTTGATCGCCTTGATGGAAGATCAGGTCGCCAAGCTGTGCGAGCTCGGCTTGCGCGCCGAACGCATCCATTCAGGCCGCGACCGGGCGGCATCGCGTCAGGTCTGTATCGACTATCTCAACGGCCGGTTGGACTACCTGTTCATCGCGCCCGAACGGCTGAGCGTATCGGGCTTTCCCGAGATGCTGGCCAAGCGCAAGCCGGCGTTGATCGCGGTCGACGAGGCGCACTGCATTTCCCAGTGGGGCCACGATTTCCGGCCGGATTACCGGATGTTGGGCCAGCATCTGCCGCCGTTGCGGCCGGCCCCGGTGATCGCGCTGACCGCGACCGCGACTTTATTGGTGCAAGACGACATCGTGCGCCAGCTCGGCATGGGCGAGGCGATCCGCTACATCCACGGCTTTCGCCGGTCCAATCTGGCGGTCGAGACGGTGGAAATGAAAACGACCGAACGCCGCGCCGCCGTCCGAAAAATGCTGAGCGATCCCAACCGGCGGCCGGCCATCGTCTACGCGCCGACCCGCAAGGAAACCGAATCGCTGGCTTTGGAGCTTGCGCAAGAGTATCCGACCGCCGCCTATCACGCCGGCCTGGGCGCGCAAGAGCGAGATCGGGTGCAAAGCCTGTTCGGCGCGGGCCGGTTGCAGGTGATCGTCGCCACCATCGCCTTCGGCATGGGCATCGACAAACCGGACATTCGCACCGTGGTTCACACCGCGCTGCCGGGCAGCGTCGAGGGTTACTACCAGGAAATCGGCCGGGCCGGACGGGACGGTCAAGCCGCGCGCGCCGTGCTGTTCTACTCCTACGCCGATCTTCGCACCCACGAATGGTTTCACCGGCGCGATTATCCCGATCCGCTGCGGCTGGCCAATATTTTCGCCGCGCTCGATGCCGAACCGCTGCCGAAAGTCTGGTTGCGCGATAGCCTGGAACTCGATCCGGACGAATTTGAGGTGGCGCTCGAAAAACTGTGGGTGCACGGCGGCCTGCGGCGGGATGCGGAAGGCAATGTCAGTCGAGGCGGCGAGGATTGGTTGCAGCCCTACGAGCGGCAACGCGCGCACAAACTGGCGGAATTGCGGCAGATGCTGGATTTTGCCGACCGGCCGGCCGGGTGTCGCATGGTCCGGTTGGTGCGGCATTTCGGCGACCGGGACGACGATCAGCCGTGCGGGATTTGCGATGTCTGCGCGCCGCAAGCGGCGGCGGCGCGACGCACCCGATCGCTCAAACCCGCCGAAACTCAAGTGGTTTTACAGGTGCTGGAGGCTTTACGCTGGCGCGAGGGCCAGACCGTTCGCCAGTTGCATGAAAGGCTGGTGGAGGGCTCGGGCGACCGCCGCGTTTTCGAACAATTGCTGGACGCCATGGCCGGCGCGGGTTTGATCGCAATCCGCGATGACTCGTTCAGCAGGGATGGCAAGGTGATCGCCTTTCGCCGGATCGACCTCACCGACATTGGCCGCAAGGCGGGAATCGGCGAGACGGAGGCGGTGCGGTTGCGGGAAGCCGCGGCGCCAAAGACGGCCGGGCGCCCATCGGTGAGAAAGAGACGCTGAGGGGGTGATTTCGATCTCGCGTGTAGGGTTTTGACCGCGCGCCGAGGTTTCCGATATCGATCTCAATGGCGGCGGCCGAGCGGGAGCGCGCTGGGCCTCGCGCGGCTTGATCGCTCCAAAACGACCGAGGGCTCGGATTGAACCGAGCCCTCTGCTTTCAGCGGCGCATGCGCGGGTCAGCCGCCGGCGTTCGATCCGGCGATTGACGCTGGAACGCCGTTTGTTCCGCTCAGTTATAACGATAACTGTACTCGTCGCTCCAGACCTCATGCCGGTAGCGGTCCCGCCGGGCCTGTTCGTAGGCGCGGCGCAGCTCGTAGCGATAGCGGTGGATTTCGCGGTCCAGACGGTTCAAACGAGCTTCCTGAAACCGGACCGTGGGCCAGTCGCCACGGCTGCGGGCCTGGTTGTAAGCCCATTCCACCCGCCGGCGTTCATCCTGACTCCGATCCAGTTTCGCGCGCAGGTGGTGAATTCGCTCGGAATGGTGGCGGGAGCCGTTCCATTTCCGATCGCTGTAACGGGTTTCCCAATACTCATGGGCGCCGCCGTAAGCCATGACGGCCGGGGCCGAGAGTAAACCGCCCAGCAAAATCGCCGCGCCTAACAGAGATTTTTTCATGTTGCCAACCCTCCAGTCATGTGATCGTTGAAGCGACGGGGGGATCGGTAGTCGGTCCGCGCCCGTCATGAGTCCATTGTTGGATAAGGCGGCTGAAGGATTCCTTAATGGGAAAGGCCGGCAACAGCGCCAAAACCGGATCGTGATCGCTGGCGGGTTCGGGTTTGCCCGGCGCGGCGTCGCTGTTGAGGTGCGGGATTTGGACCGCGGCGCCGGGCCGCAGCGCCGGGCTGACCAAGATGTGATCCAAGGCTTGCGGTAGGCCGCCGTGGCGTCGGGTGTAGCATTGACCGCGCGGCGCGTCATCCAACAGATTGTGAAGGCGCGGGCCTTTTAGCTCCTTCAGCGTTTTTGAGCCGGGCACGTCGTTGAGATCGCCCAGAACCACGATGGCGGCATCAGGGTCGCAGGCGAGGAGATCGGCGGCGAAACCGTGAATCAATTCGGCTTGAGCGTGGCGCTGTTTCTTGGCGTAGTCTTGGGTGCGACGGGTCATCGCGCGCATCGATTTGAAATGGCAGACGATGACGAACAGACGCCGTCCGCCCGCCTCGAATTCCGCCGCCAGCGCCTTGCGGCTGGGAGCCCAATGACGGTGCGCGTCGCCGGCGAAGGCGGGATGCGCCGGCGCGACGCGGCCGGGATTGAGCGTCAGACTGGGGCCGGCGCTGCTGAAGCGAATGCCGACGCTATCCCGAGGGCCCGCGTTTCCTCGGTCGGAAAATTGCAGCCGTGTTGGATCGAACAGCAATCCGACGCGGATGTTCGCGCCGGCCATGCCGCCGTCCTGGTCGGCCAGCGGTGGAATTTCCCGATGGACGTAGGCCGGTCCGCCGGCGTTGGCGACGGCGTTAATCAGGGATTGATAGGCGGCGTCAGCCGCAACCGAAGCGTTCGCCGGTTGTGGGTTTTCCTGCGCGATTTCCTGGACGGCCACAATGGCGGGGCCTTGCAGATCTTGGGCGATGATCGCGCCGAGACGCTCCAATCGGGCCGGCGCGGCGCTTGCGCTCAGATTGCAAAGGTTGAACGTGGCGATAGTCAACATGGCGGGTTCTCGTGACGGGACCGCCTAAGGGTATCGCGAAACCGCCGCAACCGCTCTCGCGTCCATCGGATCGCGGTCGAAACCGCTAAGTCAAGCCGCCTTCCGCCTGAAAGCGCAAGCGCGCTTGCACCAGCGCGCCGCCGAGCGCGCCGCGCCGGATATCCAGCTGGCCGTAATACACGTCCTCCACCAAATCCCGGACGACCGCCAAACCGATGCCGTGGCCCGCGACCGTCGGGTCGGCGCGCTGGCCCCGGCCGAGCAGCAACGGCGCGTGCTCGGCGGGGATGCCGGGTCCGTCGTCTTCCACTTCCACCACCAATTCCAAGCGGCCCTCGCGGTCGGCGGGATAAGCGCGCATCACCACCTGCCGCCGGCACCATTTGCAGGCGTTGTCCGCCAGATTGCCGAGGATTTCCATCAGATCCCCTTCATCGCCGTAAAACATGGTCGCGGCCGGCACTTCGGTTTTCAGTTGCAGCGAGCGACTGGCGTAAACCTTGGCCAGCGAATCCTGAATCTTGCGGGCGATGGGCGCGACCTGCAGCGGCGCGCTGAGCGCGATCCGCCCCGAGGCGGCGGCGCGCTGCAACTGATAATCCACTGTTCGGTTCATCCGCTCCAATTGCTCGCCCAGGGTCCGTTCGAGTTCGTCGAGCGCGACGCGGTTTTCCAGAGTGCCGCGCAGGACCGCCAGCGGCGTTTTCAAGCTGTGCGCCAGATCGGCCAGCGCGTTGCGGTAACGTTCGAGATGGGCGTGGCTCTGACGAAGCAAGGCGTTGAGATTGGCGGTCAGCGGCAGCAGCTCCTCGGGGTAGCCGCCGCCGAGTTCGGCCCGCTTGCCGGTTTCGATTTCCTTAACTTCGGTGGCGACCCGCCGCAACGGTTTGAGGCTCCAGCGCAGGATCAAGCCCTGACCGGCCAGCAGCACGCCCGTCGCGCCGAGCAGCCAGCCCCACAGGCTGCGGCGGAAAATCCAGAGCTGGTCGAGATATTCGGCTTGCGTCTCGGCGACGCGAAAGGTGTAGCTTTGGTATTCGTTGGGGCTGGTTTCCCAGTTGACCGTCAAGGCCAGCACGAACAGCGGCGCGCCGTCCGCTGATTCCAGCAGCGCGAATTGAGTCTCGCCGGGGTTGCGCACGGCGGGAAAAAACGGCAGCGCAAGACCCAGCAGCGAGAGCGAGCGCCATACCAGATTGCTTTGGCTGTCCAGTACGTCGGCGTACAGGCCGGAATCCGGCATGGAAAAACGCGCTTCGGACAGGGTTTGCGGGATGGTCAGGCGTTTGAAGGGGTCCAGCTCGGCCGCGCCCAACAGCAGATAGACTTGGGCTTGCAAGCGACTTTGGACCGCGCTCAGCGCGCTCTCTCGAAACGCGCCGTCGAGGGTCAGACCGGTCAGGCCGAGGAAGGCGGCGAGCACCGCGCTGGCCGCGACCAGCAACCGGCCCCGGAGGGAGTGCATCGGCGCTCAGCCGGCCGAACGTTCCAACCGGAACCGATAACCGCGCCCGCGCAAGGTTTCGATGGGGTTGAGCGCGCGCTCCGGGTCCAGCTTGCGGCGCAACCGGCCGACCAGCACTTCCAGCACGTTGCTGTCGCGATCTTCGTCTTCCTGATAAAGATGCTCGGTCAGTTCGGTTTTGGAAATCACCGTGCCGGCGTGCAGGATCAGATATTCCAGCAGTTTGTATTCGTAAGCGGTCAATTCGATCGGTTGGCCGTCCAAGGTGACCTGCTGGCCGCCGGTGTCGAGCGCGATGGGGCCGCAGGATAAAACCGCCTGCGTCCAGCCGCCGGTGCGGCGGATCAACGCCCGCAGCCTGGCCAGCAACTCTTCCATGTAAAACGGTTTGACCAGATAATCATCGGCGCCCGCTTCCAGGCCCTCGACCTTGTCTTGCCAGCGGCCGCGCGCGGTGAGGATCAGCACCGGAAAACGCCGTCCCGCCGCCCGCCACTGGCGGATGACCTCGATGCCGGACAAGTCGGGCAAGCCCAGATCCACCACGGCCGCGTCCAGCGGGTATTCCTGACCCAGATAGAGGCCGTTGCGGCCGTCCGAGGCGGTATCGACCGCATAACCTTGCTGGCGCAATTGGGCGGTCACCCGCTCCAGCAGCGGGGCTTCGTCTTCGATAATCAGGATGCGCATAGGGCTTTATTCGGAACGGAGTTCGATCTGGATGTTCAATCCCGTCTTCCATCGTTTTCGGGATCGTAATGCCAATTGCGCACGCGCCCGCCCGGTTCGAGGATGCGGACCCGGTAGCCGGGCCGACCGTCCCGGTCCGGGCCTTGCACGCCCAGCACCCGGCCGCCGGTGGCTTCGCGCGCGGCGTTGGCGGCGCGGTCTGGATCGGCGAACTGACGCGGCGGGCGGTTTTCCCGAGCGCGCGGCGGTTCGCCGTAATCGCCGCCCCGGTTGCGCCAGAAGCCTTGGGCTTGCGCGTCGGCGGCGATTGACAGGCCGGCCAGCGCCAGCAGCGCCAAGCGTCGCGATCGTTGAAACCTATCGGACATGATGGGAGGTTTCCAAAACAAACCAATGGCAATGGATTCGATTAGCTTACAGCCTAACGGTTTAACAATGAATCCGGACTGAACCACCGGCCGGTTTCGCGGGCGGCGCGCCGCCGGGCGCGAGTTCCGAGGGTTCAGTCCGGATTCAGCCAATCGGCCCTAGGCTGAATCGTACGGATGATCGGGCTAAAAATCGATACGGCGTAACCAATTCATCAAACAACAGCGGGTGGATTCCATGAAGAAATGGCAAGCGATATTGGCGGCGATGGTGCTGGCGCTGGGTCCGGCGGCGGCCTGGGCGCAGCGTTACGGAGCGGGCGATGTCGAGGTCGAGGTCATCGGTGACCGGGGCGGCGCGCTGCCGGAATATCCGCTGCGGCGCGAGGAGCGGCCGGGCATTTATAAGGCGTATTTGGAGGCCCGGCGCAACGAGCGCTACTCGATCCGGGTCCGCAACCGCACCGACCGGCGGATCGGGGTGGTGATCGCGGTCGACGGACGCAATATCATCTCCGGGGCGCGTTCGGAGCTGGCGGCGGACGAACGGATGTACGTCCTCGGCCCGCGCGAGCAGGAAACTTACGAGGGTTGGCGCAGCGGCAAAAATCGGGTCAATCGCTTCTACTTCACCGAGGCGGGCGAGTCCTACGCCGAGTCGTGGGGCGATTCCTCCGCCATGGGGGTGATCGCGGTGGCGGCGTTTCAAGAAGTCAGTCGGGCGTGGGATCGCGAAGGCGACCGTTATAATGCCCAACGGGGTTCGCGCGCGCCCTCGCCGGAAGCAGCTCCCTCGGCGAGCGCCCCCCGCCGGAGCGCGGAGCCGGGCACGGGCTACGGCGAGACGGAATGGTCGCCGTCGCGTCAGGTGGAATTCTCGCCCGAACGACGTCCATTTTCGCAGTTTTTCATCAAATACGTTTGGCGCGACACCCTATGCCGTCAGGGCGTGATCGAGTGCGACAGAGGCGAGCGCCGTCCATCGCGCAACCGGTTCTGGGATGATAGCAACGATCAGTTTGCCCCGCCGCCGCCCCGCCGCGACCGCTACGAAGGAGAGAAGTGGCGCTGATGCGACCCTGAAACACCCCGTTCATGCAAAAGGCCGCCGTTGCGGCCTTTTGTCGTTGAGAGGCGGTTTGTTTGCTCGCGCTCGGCAGGGAGCGCATGACGGCGACCGCCCGCGCCGACAGTCTCGAACAGCGCTCGATCTGGGGAGGTAAGAGCGGGCTGGCGGCGGGCTTGGCACGCTTCTCGCTAAACGATTTACTGGAGACGTTGAGCGTCCATCGCGCGGAGCTTTATTGACCGGCTCTCTGGCGTCTTTTCGCGCGCGCGTTTGCTGCTAAACTCACTGCTGGGCCGCCCCGAGGCGGCGGGGATGCGGAGTCCGGGAATCATGGCTACCACGCAAAAACATCGACTGATCGCCGTCAACAGCGTTTTGGGTGAGGACGTGCTGTTGTTCGGGAAAATGACCTTCACGGAGCAACTGGGTCAGTTGTTCGAAGGGCGGCTGGAGCTATTCAGCGAAAAAACCGACATCAAGCTGGCTGATTTGCTCGGCACCAACCTGACCGTGCGGATGGAATTGCCCTACCAGCAGGGGACGCGGTATTTCAACGGTTTCGTGACCCGGTTCAGTTACGAAGGAACCCGCGGCCTGCGCTACGGCGTCTACCGCGCCGAAATCAGGCCGTGGTTTTGGTTTCTGACCCGCACCTCCGACTGTCGGATTTTTCAGCATAAAACCGTTCCTGACATCGTCAAGGAGATTTTCAGGGAACAAGGCTTTACCGATTTCAAGGATGCGCTGACCGGCAGCTACCGCGAATGGGATTATTGCGTGCAATACCGGGAAACCGATTTCAACTTCATCAGCCGCCTGTTGGAGCAGGAAGGCGCGTATTACTATTCCATTCACGAAAACGGTAAAAATATCCTGGTGTTGGCCGACGGCATCGGCTCGCATGAAGAATTCCCCAAATACGAAACCGTGCCCTTTTTCCCGCCCGACGCGCACGACCGCCGCGAGCGGGACGCGCTGTCGGAATGGCTGATCGGCCAGAGCGTGCAACCGGGCGCTTATTTTCTAAACGATTACGATTTCACCGCGCCGCGCAAATCGCTGCGGGCGATTTTAAACCAGCCGAAAAGTCACGCGCAGGCCCATTTTGAGCTCTACGACTACCCCGGCGAATACACCGAACTGGGCGATGGCAACAGTTATTCCAAAATCCGTCTGGAAGAGTTTCTGGCCCAGCACGAACTCGCCCACGGCCGGGGTAACGCCGCCGGACTGGCGGTCGGATATCTGTTCAGCCTCAGCAATTGCCCGCGCGACGATCAAAACCGCAAATATCTGATCACCTCGGCCACCCATTATTTGGAATCCGACGAATACGAGTCTTTTTCCAGCTACGGACTGTCCGGAAAACCCTATCAGGGCGAAATCACCGCGCTCGACGCCCAGCAGCAATTTCGATCTCCGCGGTTGACGCCCAAGCCGGTGGTGCAAGGCCCGCAAACCGCCATCGTGGTCGGTCCGGCCGGCGAGGAGATTTATACGGACCAATATGGCCGGGTCAAATGCCAGTTCCATTGGGACCGTTATGGCCGGGCGGACGAGAACAGCTCGTGCTGGATTCAAGTCGCCCAAGGCTGGGCCGGCAAGAAATGGGGCATGATCTATCTGCCCCGCATCGGCCATGAAGTGATCGTGGAGTTTCTGGAAGGCGATCCGGATCGGCCGATCATCACCGGGCGGGTCTACAACGGCATCAACATGCCGCCCTACGATCTGCCGGCCAAGGCGACCGTCTCGACCCTCAAGAGCAACTCCAGCAAGGGCGGCGCGGGATTCAACGAATTTCGCTTTGAGGATAAAAAAGGCGAGGAACAGATTTTTTTGCACGCCGAGCGCAACGAGGATATCCGGGTCAAGAATGACGCCTTCGAATGGATCGGGTCCGAACGGCATCTGATCGTCAAGAAAAAGCAGTTCGAGCAGGTCGAGGGCGAGAAACACCTCATCGTTAAAAGCGGCGAGGGAGGCAAGGGCGATCAATTCGAAAAGATCGAGGGCGAAAAGCACCAGGAAGTCAAGCAGGACTACAACCTGAAAGTCGGCGGAACGCTGTCGCTCAAGGTCGACGGCGATCTGCAAGAGAAGGTGGGCGGCAACCACGCGCTGGACGCCGGCACCGAAATCCATCTCAAAGCCGGCATGAAGGTGGTCATCGAGGCGGGAGTCCAACTGACCATCAAGGTGGGCGGGAATTTTCTGACCCTCGATCCCTCCGGCGTCACCATTCAAGGCACGATGGTCAAGATCAACAGCGGCGGTTCCGCCGGCAGCGGCTCCGGCAGTTCGCCGACCGCGCCGACCGCGCCGACCGCGCCCAAGGAGGCGGCGAACGATCAACCGGGTCAAGTCACGGACGCGCGGGCGACGCCGGTCCCGCAAAAAGGCCGGCCGTTGGATTCGGTCACCGTCGGCGCGTTTGAGAGCCCGCAGGCTCAAGCGTTGCGCCGGGCCGCCCAGAACGGCACGCCGTTTTGTGAAATCTGCGAAGCCGCGAAGGGAGGGGCGTAACGCATGGCGGCCGAGGGTGTTTTGCAAGCGCTCGCACAACAGCTTTTCGCGGTTCCCGATACCAGGGTTTACGCGATTCTCGACGGCGCGTCGGTTCCCGAGCTGCCGCAAACCCTGGAGCGGTTTGGCGTCGAGTCGGAATGTCTGTTCCGGGGCGAACTGGAGCCCGACCTGGCGCTGGTCGCGCCGTATCTGGCGAGCGTGCGGCCTGACGATCCGTTTACCGCGTGGCTGTTGCAAGAAGGCTGGGGCCGGCATTGGGGGGTGTTCGCGGTCGCCCCGGTGGATTTGCGCCCGTTGCGGATGCACTTGCGCGGCTTTCTCAAGGTTTACGGGCCGGATTTGAAACCGCTGTATTTCCGCTATTACGATCCTCGGGTGCTGCGGGTTTACCTGCCGACTTGCAACGCTCAGGAGCTGCGGACGATGTTCGGCCCGGTGCTGCGCTACGTGACTGAAGATGAAGACCCGAGCGCCTTGCTGGCGTTCTGGCCTGAAGACGGGCAGCTTCACACCGAGCGGACGCCGGTGGCCGGGCCCAGTTCGACGACGAGGAGGGTTTGAGCCATGCCGATGGCCGCGCGCGTGACCGATATGACTAGCCACAGCCCACCGCTCAGCCCCGGTCCGGGCAGCGTGAACGTGTTGATCGGCGGCCTGCCGGCGTGGCGCGCCTTGCCGGCGGCGATGGGCGGGGCGGTGGATGCGATTTCCAACGCGATGAACACCTTCATGACCCGGCCGCAACTGACCCCGGTCGACGCGACCGCGAGCCTGGCGCAAATCTCGGCGGCGCTGGTGCAAGGCGGCGCGGCGGCGGCGGCATCTGGCGCGCCCGCCGCCGCCGGGGCGGCCGGTAGCATGATCGCCACGCTGAATACCACCAATGCCGCGTTGTCCGCGACCTGGGCCACGGCGTCGGTGGTGCCCGGCGGGCAGCCCGCCGCCAACATCGCCTATACCGAGGGGATTAAAGCGGCGGCGGCGGCGGCGGCGAGCGCGGTAATGTCGGCGATGGCCGGCATTTCCGACATGCACATCTGCCCGATTCCGGTGCCGATCCCGCCGCACGGTCCGGGGTTCGTCACCAAGGGCAGCGCCACGGTCATCATCAACAACTTGCCGGCGGCCCGGCAAGGCGATCAGGTGATGGAAGCCTGCGGCGGCCCGGACCCGATTGCGCTGGGCTGTCCGACGGTGCTGATCGGCGGATAGGCGCTTTGGAACTGTAAGCCATGCTATCAATTCGAGAATCTCAGGTCCGAACGTTTGAGGAAAGGGCGCAACGGGCGTTCGAGGAGGAGATGGTCGCGCATCTCGCGGACTTTTCGCCGCCGCTGTTTAAGACGCTCGGTGAAAAACCGATGTTGGATGTGGTGCGCTTCGGCATGGCGCGCGCCGAACAGCATGAGCTTACCCTCCGTGGTCCGGTTCGGCTGTATCTTGAAATGATGTTGCTGTTCGGCAGTTATTTCGATACCGATCCACAATATCCGTGGGCGGCCGAAATGTTGAAGAGTCGGGCCGTGGGCCAAATGGAGCGCGCCGAGTTGTTGTACGAAAAGACGGTGGACTATCGAGAAAAGGTCGCCGGTCCTGACGATGCGTACGCGCTTAAAGCCCTCCGGAATATTTCGATGTTGGCCCAACAGCCGCTGTTGATTCCTTCCGAGGAGTTTGTGCCTTACATGCGCCAGGAAATCGCCCGCGTCTACCCGCAAAAAGTGGCTTATGTGGGGCAAGAGGGGATTGACGCCTTGATTCGTAAAGGCGCGGACGGCGCGCGGCGGCAGCGTTTTTCGACCACGCGCGCCGCCGCTTTAATCGTCGTGCTGATGCTGGCTTTCGGTCATGGCTGCGGGGCCGATCCGCTGTATCCGTGGATCAATAAAACGCTTAGGGACGAAGCGATCACCGAGCAGGAAGCGCGGGCCAAACGGCTAGAGAAGAAAGCGCTGACGTGGCTTGAGCATGTGTTGGACTATTTTGAAAAGGGCGCGTAGAAATGAGTGGACGCAATGATCCTACCCCGCCGAGCGCGAATAACGGCGCAAACCCTTCCAATAGCGCTGTCGCTAAATGTCCTGATGACCCTTGTGGCAAGGATGCGATCAGCAACGTCATCAAATGTTGTGGCTCCGAAATCTTCGATGAAGCCAAAAAAGCGAATGGCGATAAAGATCCAGAGATTGTATTTGGCACGCCCAGTAGCGGATTTGATGCAGAGACGAATATTTCAACTGGGAAAATCACTGTTAGCAGTCGATCAAATAAGTGCACAGCCACGGAGTCCGTATTTTTCGAGCTTGCTAACCTAGCTGGCAAATCGATTTCTCAGAAAATCGCTACCGATGCTTCTGCTGGTGATTTAAGTCGAGAAGATTATGCAAAGGCTAAGGAAAAAAAAGAATATGACAATGTAAAGAAAACTCATGCGGCAATCGATAAATGTAAAGAAAAATGGGGCTGTAAATCTCACACGTTCGATTTAGATGGATTTCGGCCGGCAAAGGATTTTAATGATTACTACGATAACTACCTATCCGAGTCTCACAAGAACCACTATCGCACTGCTTGGGACCGTAAGTACAAAGGAGCCTATGACGCCAAACATCCTTCTCCACCCAAAAAATGACGGTGTCCCGGAGCGACCATGAGCGAAGTCATCAAGCAGGCCATTGAGGAAAAAGCGAAGGCTATCCGTATTGGAACTGGAGACGCGACCATCGAACTCCTGCGCGTCGAGCCAGGAACATTCAATCTGGGATCGCCAGAGCACGAGGCCGGTCGGTTGGATAGCGAAGGGCCTGTGCGAAAAGTGACGCTGACCCAAGCTTTTTATCTGGGTAAATATCCCATTACACAGCAACAATACGTGAGCGTTAGCGCTAAAGCCACCATTAAACCCGCCGGGCCGAACGTGGCGATCGATCAACTCACTTATAGCGAGGCGGTCGCTTTCTGCGCCGCTCTGTCAACAATTGCAGGACTGGTTATCACTCTGCCGACTGAAGCGCAATGGGAATACGCTTGCAGAGCCGGTACAAACACCCGCTTTTGGTCGGGCGATCAGGAAGAGGATTTGGCGAAAGTCGGCTGGTATCGAGAGAACGCAGGGCATAAAGCGCGGGAAGTCGGTCAGAAACCGGCTAACCCATGGGGATTTCATGACCTGCACGGCAATGTGTGCGAGTTTTGTCGGGATATATTGCCTCCCTACAATACGATTTCCGATATTGACCCGATTGGCCGAACCAGTGATCGGCAGGGGATGATGCGCGGTGGCGGCTGGATGCATCCGGCCGACTATTGCCGTTCCGCTATTCGGCTTATGAGTAATGATCGGTTTGGCGGTGCTGGGTTGCGAATTCTGATCGCGGGATAGCCCGTTGCTTTGAATCGCTTAAACCATGACTTCAGCGCACGGCGGATGACTGAGAAACCCCGTCGGACTCGCACTCAACCCATAGGCTCCCGACTGAAACACCACGACCAAATCGCCGACCTCGGCTTTCGGCAATTCCATGCGGTCGGCGAGAATATCCAGCGGCGTACACAGCGGCCCGACCACGGTCACAGTCTCCCGTTCCATTTGATCCATCCGGTTGCCCACCGCCACCGGATAATTCTTCCGCACCACTTGGCCGAAATTGCCGGAAGCGGCCAGATGGTGGTGCAGGCCGCCGTTGGTGATCAAAAAAGTCTGGCCGCGCGAGATTTTGCGATCCACGACTTCGGCGACGTAAATGCCCGCTTCGCCGACCAAATAACGGCCCAGTTCCAGAATGATCCTCGCCTGTGGCAATTTGTCCTTCACTCTCGGCAGCCAGCGTTCCAGATTGGCGGCGATGGGTTCCAAATCCAACGGGGTATCGCCGGGAAAATAGGGAATACCAAAGCCGCCGCCGATGTTCAATAATCGAACCGGACCCGGCGCATCCGCCGCCAGCCGCAATGCCAGTTCAAAGGTCCGCTCCTGCGCCTCGACGATGGCCGCCGCGCGCAAATTCTGCGAGCCGCTGAAGATGTGAAAACCCTGAAAGTCCAAATTCAGTTCGCTGATCCGGCGCAGCAAGGTGGGAACCTGTTCGGCATCCACCCCAAAAGGTTTCGGCCCGCCGCCCATTTTCATGCCGGCGGTTTTCAGTTCGAAATCCGGATTGACCCGCACCGCCACCCGCGCGGGCCGTCGCTGTTCCTGGCTCAATCGAGCGACGGTTTCGGTCTCGTTGAAAGATTCCAGATTGAGGGTAATGCCGGCGGCAATGGCGGCCGCCAGCTCCGGCGGGCGTTTGCCGGGTCCGGCGAAACTGATCCGGCCGGGGTCCATGCCGGTATCCAGCGCCACCTTCAATTCGCCGAGCGAGGCGATGTCCAAGCCATCGACCAGTCCGGCCATGTGCTGGACCACGGCCGGCATCGGATTGGCCTTGATCGCATAATGCAGTTCGATAGCGCTCGGCAGCGTCCGGCGCAACAGCGCGACCCGTTCATCCAGCAAGCGCCGGTCGTAGGCGTAGAACGGCGTCTGGCCCACCCGCGCCGCCAATTGGGTCAGCGGAATGCCTCCCACGCTCAAGCAGCCGTCGATCACCGGAAATTGCGCCATCGGCGAATGGAGAAGACGGGCGTTCATGCGTCGCTCTCGGAGAATAAATCGCGCAGTTCGCCCGCCAGCGCCTTGCGGTCGATCTTGCCGTTGGCGTTGCGCGGCAAGTCGGCCTGCCGGATCACGATATGCAGCGGCATCATGAAGTTGGGCAAATGCAGCTTGCAGTGGTTGATCAGATCCTCTTCGGCGCACGAGGCGCGCAAGGGCTTGACCACGCCGACCACCGCCTGCCCCAAGGCCGGGTGGGGGACGCCGACCGCCGCCGCTTCAACGATCTGGCCGCTGTCGTATAACACCTCCTCGATTTCGGTGGGGCTGACCCGATAACCGGAGGTTTTGATCATGTCGTCCTTGCGGCCGATGAAGTATAAGAAGCCGTCGTCATCGGCGCGCACGGTGTCGCCCGACCACACCGCCAGTTCGACCAGCGGTAGGGCTGGGTTCTGCCCCGGCAGCGGGCGAAAGCGTTCGGCGGTCTTCTCCGGGTCGTTCCAATAGCCCTGCGCCACCAGCGAACCGCGATGGACCAACTCCCCCGCCTCGCCCGGTTCGCACGGCGAACCGTCTTCCCTCACTACCAGAATTTCGGCGTTGGGGATGGCTTTGCCGATGGAATCCGGGCGGCGGTCGATCTCCTCGGGCGGCAGATAAGTGGAACGAAACGCTTCGGTCAGACCGTACATCAAATAGGGCACGGCCTTGGGCAAGCGCCGGCGCAAGGCGTTCAAGGTGGCGCGCGGCATCGCGCCGCCTGAGTTGGTGAAATAGCGCAAGCTGTCGGCCGCCTCGGCTGGCCAGTCCAATTGCGCCAGCTGCACCCACATCGGCGGCACCGCCGCCAAGCCGGTGATGCGCTCGCGCGCGACGGCGGTCACCACATCGCGCGCGAGCAGGTAATCCATCAGCACCGCGCGCGCGCCGGCGACGAACGCGGTGGTCAGTTGGCTCAAGCCGTAGTCGAAGCTAAACGGTAAAATCGCCAGAAGCCGATCATCGGCTCGGTTGTCGAGATAGCCGGCGACGCTGCAAGCGCCAGCCAGCAGGTTCCGATGCGACAGCACCACGCCCTTGGGTTTGCCGGTGCTGCCCGAGGTATAGAGGATAGCCGCCATGTCGATATCGATGGCGCGCGCGGGCTTCGGGTCGGAACCGGCGGCCGACAGCTCTTGCCAGTGCGCTGCTTGAAGGGGGTGATTGTCGGGCGGCGCGCCGGAGCCGTCCACCAACACCAGCGCCCGCAAGTCGGGGCAGGCGGCGGGATCGAGGAGCAAGCGATCCGCCCGAGCGCGCGCCGTGATCAGAATCCTGACGTTGCAATCCCGCAGGATGTGTCCGACCTGTTCGGGCTTCAACTGCGGGTTGACGGGGACGAAAACTCCGCCCGCCGCGACGGCGGCAAACAGCGCCACGACAGTCTCAAGCTGTTTGGGCAAATAGACGGCCACCCGCTCCGATCGTTTCAGACCCAGCGCGAGCAGCCCGCGCGCCGCCGATTGCACCCGTCGCGCGAGATCGGCATAGTCCAAAACGGCTTGGCGGTGAACGATGGCGGCGGCGTCCGGACAGCGGCTTGCCTGTTCGAGAATCAATTCGTGCAGCAGCATGGCCATGGTGGCATTCCAACATCTTTTTAATTTTTGCGGGCTTTCTCAATCATAAGCCCTTCCAAAGCTCTGGAGTAGGGCGTCCCGTCCGATCCCCGCTCATTCCGAAGAATTCGAACCGCGAGGCAATGCCGCTATGAATGTAGACGAATGCAAGATTGAAATACTCCTTTATTCGACGCTCGGCTGTCACTTGTGCGAACAGGCGGCCGACCTGATCCACCCCTACGGAGCAGTCGTTCTCAAAATCGTGGAAATTGCCGACGATCCTGAGTTGGTGGCGCGCTACGGCCTTCGCATTCCCGTGGCGGCGCGCGCAACCGGTCAGGAATTGGACTGGCCGTTTGACGCCGCCGCGTTTGAACGGTGGTTGGCCCGCTAAACGTGTCGGGTCGCGGGGTCTTGCATTGAATGCGCGCCGATCCAATACCATAATCAAATCGGCGCTGGAATGAATAGCTTAGATTCCAACCCTGAATCCGACGACACAGCGAGGATCGACCCCATGCTAGAGCAGCTACCGCGCGGTTATTTTCCGATTCTCGGCTTTGCCGGGTTGTTGGCCTTGGCTGGCCAGACGCACGCCTCGGGCTTGCAAATCACCGAGCAGAGCGTGACCGGACTGGGTCGCGCCTTCGCCGGCGGCAGCCTGCCGAACGACGATCTATCGGCCGCTTATTTCAATCCCGCCGATATGATGTTGGGCAGTGGCACGCAAGCGCAGGCGGGCATGACGCTCGTCGGCATCAGCATGGAAACCGACAATGTCGGTTCGAGCGTCCGGCTGCCGAGCAACTTGGGCGCGGTGCTCACCCAACCGGGCACCGTGCCGGTGTTCGTGTCGGTTCCATCCAGAGGGCGCGATGACGACGGCGGCACCGACAAACTGGTCCCCAACGGCTATTACGTCACGGACATCAATGATCGGATGCGCTTCGGCCTAAGCATTAACGCGCCCTTCGCGGTCAGCACCAGCTATGGCCGCAACTGGGTGGGACGCTATCACGCGGTCGATTCGGACCTGCTGACCATCGACATCAATCCCTCGATCGCCTATCGAATCAACGATAACTTCTCAATCGGGGGGGGCGTCAGCGCGCAGTACGTCAAGGCGACCTTGACCCAAGCCCTGTTCAATCCGTTGAGCGCCTTCACCAAGGACGGCTACGCCGAAGTTGAGGCCGACGGCTGGGGTTTCGGCTTTAACCTGGGCGCGCTGTACGAATACGACGCGAATACCCGATTCAGCATCAGCTACCGCTCGCGGATCAAGCATTCGGCCGATGGCGACCGAACCATCTCCGATTACATTCCGGGCCGCAACGGTAAGGTGTCAGCCGAAGCTGACGTGACCTTGCCCGATTGGCTGGGCGTGGCCGCCTATCACCGGATCAACCCGCAATGGGCGGTGATGGGCGGAGTGCGCTGGACCAACTGGAGCTTGTTCGACAAGCTGCTGATCAAATTCGGCGACGGTACCCAAAGCCTGACCCCGGAACACTGGGAAGACAGTTGGTCGTTCGGTCTCGCGGTCAGTTACGGCTACACGCCGGAATGGACCTTCCGCGCGGGCTATGTCTACGACCAGACCCCGGTTCCCTCGACGGAATTCAGAACGCCGCGCATCCCCGATAACGACCGCAACGCTTTCGGGTTCGGATTTACCTACCACCCCAACCCGCGGCTGTCCATCGATTTCGGCTACATGTACATCAAATTCGCCAAAGGCAGCACGGAAAACACCATCAATCTGATTCCAGCGCCCGCCGGCTTGATCACTGACACGTTGCGGGTGGACTATCAAGGTTCTGGGAATTTGATCGGCTTGCAGGGGACTTATCGATTTTAGCCCGCGAGCGCCAGCGATCAGCCAAATCGACAAAGCCGGGAGCCAAGCCCCGGCTTTATCGTTAGGCTAGACCGAAACCTATTTCGACAGTGCGGCCTTTCCACAGCTTAAAGCGAGGGGATTGACCATGAATATCGCAGCATCCATCCGCCGGGCGGCGGTTCTGGGCGCGGGCGTGATGGGCGCGCAGATCGCCGCGCATCTCGCCAACGCCGACGTGCCGGTCGTCTTGTTCGACCTGCCGGCCAAGGACGGCGATCCCAACGGGATCGCGACCAAGGCTATCGCCAATCTGGCCAAGCTCAATCCCGCGCCGCTGGCGGTCAGAGAGCGGGTCGAGTTGATCCAACCGGCCAATTACGACCAGCATCTGGAGGCGCTGCGAAGCTGCGATCTGGTGATCGAAGCCATCGCCGAGCGGCCGGACTGGAAAGCCGATCTCTACCGCCGGATCGCGCCCTATCTGAACGATCGCGCGATTTTGGCGACCAACACCTCCGGCTTGCGGCTGAACCTGTTGGCCGATTCGGTGCCGGAACAGGCGCGGGCGCGCTTTTGCGGCATTCACTTTTTCAATCCGCCGCGCTACATGGCGCTGGTCGAACTGATTCCCTGCGCGGCCACCGATCCGGCCATTCTCGATTTGTTGGAAACTTTCCTGGTCAGCACCCTGGGCAAGGGCGTGGTGCGGGCCAAGGACACCCCCAACTTCATCGCCAACCGCATCGGCGTGTTTTCGATGGCCGCGATCATGCACCACACCCAGGCCTTCGGCCTGAGCCTGGATTTGGTGGACGCGCTGACCGGCCCCGCCATCGGCCGGGCCAAGAGCGCGACCTACCGCACCGCCGATATCGTCGGCCTGGACACCATGGGGCACGTGCTCAAGGGATCGGCGCTGGCGCTGCCCCAAGACCCCTGGAACCGGTATTACGCCGCGCCGGCGTGGCTCGGCGCGCTGATCGAAAAAGGCGCGCTCGGCCAGAAAAGCGGAGCCGGTTTCTACGCCAACAAGGGCAAACAGGTGCTCGATCCGGCCAGCGGCGCGTATCGGGACGCCGGCGCCAAGCCCGACCAGGCGGTGCAAGCGATTTTAAAGATCAAGAATCCGGCCGAGAAGTTCGCCGCCCTGCGCGCCAGCGATCACCCGCAAGCCCAATTTCTGTGGGCGATCCATCGCGATGTGTTCCATTACGCGGCGGTGCTGCTGGCGGAAATCGCCGATAACGCCCGCGATGTCGATTTCGCCGTCCGCTGGGGTTTCGGGTGGAGCTTGGGGCCGTTCGAAATCTGGCAGGCGGCCGGTTGGAAGCAGGTGGCCGCGTGGATCGAGGAGGACATCGCCGCCGGCAAGGCGCTGACGGCCACGCCGCTGCCGGCCTGGGTCGGCCAAATCGAGGGCGCGCACCAGCCGCAAGGTTCCTACTCGGCGGCGGAAAACGTCTATAAGCCGCGTTCGACCCTGCCGGTGTACCAGCGCCAGCTGTACCCGGAACAGGTGCTGGGCGAAGCGCCGCACCGCTACGGCGAAACGGTGTTCGAGAACAGCGGGGCGCGGTTGTGGACCACCGGCGACGGCATCGGCGTGCTGAGCTTCAAGAGCAAGCTGCACGTCATCGGCGACGATGTGTTGGACGGGGTGCTGGAAAGCCTGAGCATCGCCGAGCAGCGCTTCGACGGCCTCGTCGTTTGGCAAACCGAAGCGCCGTTCAGCGCCGGGGCCAATCTGGCCCAAGCGGTGCCGGTGGTGCTGGCCGGCGATTTCGCGACTTTCGAAAATACGGTCGCCAAATTCCAACGCGCCACCCGCGCGCTGCGCTATTCGGCGATTCCGGTGGTGGGCGCGACGCAAGGACTGGCGCTCGGCGGCGGCTGCGAGTTCCTGATGCATTGCGACCGGGTGGCGGCGGCGCTGGAAAGCTACATCGGTCTGGTCGAAGTCGGCGTCGGCTTGATTCCGGCCGGCGGCGGCTGCAAGGAATTTGCCGCGCGCGCCGCGGCCGAGGCCAAGGGCGGCGATCTGCTACCGTTTTTACGGTCGTACTTCGAGGCGATGGCGATGGCCAAAGTGTCGCGCAGCGCCGAGGAGGCCAAACAAATCGGCTATCTCAAACCGTCTGATATCATCATCTTCAACCCGCACGAACTGTTGTACGTCGCCAAAGCTCAAGCGCGGGCGCTGGCCGAGGCGGGTTATCGGCCGCCGCAACCGCGCTTGATCCGAGTGGCGGGGCGGACCGGCAGCGCCGCCTGCCAGATGGCGCTGGTCAACCTGCGCGACGGCGGTTTTATTTCGCCGCATGACTACAACTTGGGCGTCAAGATCGCCGCGACCCTGTGCGGCGGCGAAGTCGATCCCGACACCCGGGTCGAGGAGGACTGGCTGCTGGGACTGGAGCGCAAGGCGTTTGTGGAACTGGCGAAAACGCCGCTGACCCAGGCCCGGATCGAGCACATGCTCAAAACCGGCAAGCCGCTGCGTAACTGATGGCTGGGAGAATGCTGATGAGCAAACAGGTTCAGGATGCTTACATCGTGGCCGCCGCGCGCACCCCGGTCGGCAAGGTGCGCGGCGCGTTTCGCAACACCCGTCCGGACGATCTGCTCGCTCACGTCCTGCGCGGCGCGATCGGGCAATGTCCGGGTTTGAACCCGGAGCAAATCGGCGATGTCATCGTCGGTTGCGCCATGCCGGAAGCCGAACAGGGCATGAACGTGGCGCGGATCGGTCTGTTGCTGGCCGGCTTGCCGGACAGCGTGCCGGGCCTGACCGTCAACCGCTTTTGCGCGTCCGGGCTGCAAGCGGTGGCGCAAGCCGCCGACCGCATCCGCCTGGGAGAGGCCGACGCGATGCTGGCCGCCGGCACCGAAACCATGACCATGATTCCGATGGGCGGCAACAAGATCGCGTTGAACCCCGAGGTATTCGCCAAGGAGGATAATATCGGCATCGCCTACGGGATGGGCTTGACGGCGGAGAAAGTGGCGGAGCAGTGGAAAATCGCGCGCGAGGAGCAAGACGCCTTCGCGGTGGAAAGCCACCGGCGGGCGGCGGCGGCCATCCACAGCGGCGAATTCAAGCAGGAGATCCTGCCTTACACCGTGATCGAGCGTTCGCCGGATAGCCAGACGATGCAGGTCAAGATCCGCGAGCGGGTGGTGGAACACGACGAAGGTCCGCGCCCCGACTCCAACCTGGAGAGCTTGGCGAAACTCAAGCCGGTATTCGCCGCGCGCGGCAGCGTCACCGCCGGCAACAGCTCGCAGATGAGCGACGGGGCCGGCGCGGTGCTGTTGATGAGCGGGCGGATGGTTGCTCAATTGAATCTGAAACCGCTGGCCCGTTTCGTCAGCTACGCGGTGGCCGGGGTACCGCCGCGCATCATGGGCATCGGCCCGATCGCGGCGATTCCCAAGGCTTTGGAACAGGCCGGATTAAGGCAGGACCAACTCGATTGGATCGAATTGAACGAGGCGTTTGCCGCCCAAAGTCTGGCGGTGATTCGCGATCTCAAGCTCGATCCGGCCAAGGTCAACCCGCTCGGCGGCGCGATCGCTCTCGGCCATCCGCTGGGCGCGACCGGCGCGATCCGCGTCGCCACGTTGGTTCACGGGCTGCGCCGGCGCGGCGGTAAATACGGCATGGTGACGATGTGCATCGGCACCGGCATGGGCGCGGCGGGCGTGTTCGAGGCGCTCTGAGCGGCTTGAAGTAAAAAGCCCGGCTGTTCCGATCCAGTCGGCCTCGAAAACCCGCTGGCGCGAACCGGCGGGTTTTTTGACGGTGTTTGAAACAGCGGATGTGTCGGGCGGCTGCCTTGCGCTATGCTGGCCAAGGCATGAAACACACGTGAGGATGATTGCTATGAACGCAGTACGGACCACCGCGGGTCGCGGCTGGGGCTGGATCGTCGAGGGCTGGCGTTTGTTCGTCAAAGCGCCGGTCATCTGGATCGTCATTACCCTGATTTATACCGCCATCGCGTTTGGCTTGTCGCTGGTGCCCTTCGTCGGGACTTTGGCGAATGCCCTGTTGTCGCCGGTCCTATGGGGCGGTCTTTTGTTTGGAGCGGCGGCGCTGGCGCGGGGCGAGCCGCTGCAAGTCGGTCATTTATTTCAAGGATTCAAGGATCAGGAGCGGTTGGGACCGTTGGTGGTGTTGGGCCTGATCAGCTTGGCCGCCGGCGTGGCGATGGCCTTGGTGCTGTTCTTATTCATGGGAGGCGGATTGTTGATGGGAGGCGCCTTGGATCACGCCGGAACGGTGGTTCCTCCGCAATCCATGGGCAGCGTGTTTGCCGGCCTTGGCTTGATGACGTTGCTGATCATCCTGTCGATCAGCCTGCTGGTCGGCATGGCGATGTTTTATGGGGTGCCGCTGGTCATGCTGGGAGGGCAATATGCGTGGCCGGCCGTTCAGGATAGC
>ERZ761602.1624-NODE-1624-length-39781-cov-7.828349_pt1 | contig 39781 bp, 36 predicted proteins | sample MGYA00512165_ERZ761602 | MGnify/ENA primary metagenome ERZ761602 (study PRJEB28899, sample SAMN02445085) | bioreactor sludge metagenome | biome: EBPR sludge; isolation source: Thorneside wastewater treatment plant | place: Australia: Brisbane, Thorneside...
CGCGGGTGTAGCTTAGTGGTAAAGCTCCAGCCTTCCAAGCTGGCTATGCGGGTTCGATTCCCGCCACCCGCTCCAAACTCCCTCGGTTAGTCACATTGGACGTAGAGGAAGATTGCCGGCCCCTCACCATATGCCTCGTTTAATTCGTGCATGTGCCGGACGGTTCGGTCGATCGTGGCCGACTCTCCCTGGGTTAGGATGAAGGACTCTTCGCCGATGTGGAACCGGAGGGAACCCTGGAGGCAATAAATGAAGGCTTCGCCGCTCGGCTGTTGGCTCCAACCACTTGGCCCGTAGACTTCGAAAATCGCGGCTTTGAGTCGGCCCTGGTTCAAGTTGCAGGGAAGGCGCTTAAAAAACTGGCTCGCGAGCCCCTGGCGCCCTAGTCGCCGGCGAACCGCCGGGTCACGGATAGCCTCTGCCGTTGAGACCTCACTGGGCTCCTCGACGTTGTCCAAAAAAAGTCGATACCAGTGCTCAGGTTGGATCTCATCCTTGGCATAGTGAGAACCCTCCGATCGTGCTTCCGCAACAATCGGTTCCATCACGGGCAAGACCCCGTAGTAATTAAAGACTCGGGTGAGAGTGGACTCCCGGACCCGCTTGCCGGCCTCCAGAGCTAGGAGAGTGTTCTTGTCGATCCCGACGTTGCGTGCTACTTCCCGTATAGTCAACCCTGCACGTATCCGCACTTCCTTGAGCCTCCTGCCTCGAAGCAAGGAATCTTTACCAGCAGGCATTTGGGGTGGGTTCATGGCTTTCTCTTCACTCATTTCAGACAATTTTCCACCTTCGTCTGAAGTTTAACATCCTCAACGCCGGGACATCGCTCATTTTCGAAAAAATCGGCGAATGATGAAACATCTTCGACGGAATGTCTCTTCATGAAAATCGCAATCTGTAGCGTGGTGGGAATGGTGTTGCTCTTCGGGTGCCTCGGCTGTGGCTCCTCCGATGCAGGCAAGGCATCCCCAACTGCAAGCGAGCCTTCAACTCCAGGGAAGGCGCAACAGCTTTCGAGCGGAGAGACGTTGACTGAAGCCGGGCGAGCTGGCGATAGCCGAGTCGGCTCTTCTCGTCCATCCGATTCCCGTTGAAAAAATCCCCCAGGACATTACCCATGCTGAACACCCATTGCTCCCTCCGCTTCCTCGCCGCTGGCGTCGTCCTCTCCATGGGCATCGCAGCTTCGGCCCAAACTTTCTACCGAGTCGTCGAGCTTGGCAGCAGTACGGCTTCCAAGATCAACAACTCCGACTTCGTGATCTTCGGATCCGCCCAGGTTCTCGACCCCGCGACGAGCACCGTCTTCACTCTTCCGAACCTCGGTAGCGCCACCCGAAGTCTCACGGCCCTCAATAATGGCCAAATCGCCACCGGTAGAGCGCGCACAACCAGCTCGGCAGGAAGTCAGCGCGCGGTCCGTTTCGATGTCTTGACCAGCACCGCCCAAACCTTGGGGACCCTTGGCGAACGCAGCGAGGGGCTGGGGATAAACACCGCCGGTACGATCGTTGGCTCAGCCCGCACCTCCTCGACTTCGTCTAGTCAAAGGGCCGTTCGGTACGAATCCACCGGCGCCGCCTTTAACCTGGCCACGGGTACGGCGAACTCCGCTTCGGTCGCAAACGACATCAACGACAACAACCAAATCGTCGGCGCAGGGCGACTTTTGGGCGATACTGCCGACCAGCCGCTGGTCTACAACTTCCTAGGTGGCGCGACTAAGTTGCCGGTCCTTGCTGGCACCGACCGCGGTGAAGCCAACGCGCTCAACAATCTCGGATTCGCGGTGGGCCGATCCAGCAATCTGACCTCCGACACCCGGCGCGCTTCGATCTGGGATTTGAGCACGGGCACCGTAAGCGAACTCTTGAAGCCGGTAGGAAATCTGAGCGGAACCGAAGCCTACGACATCAACAACTCCGGAGTAGCGGTCGGATCTACCATCATTCGAAACATCGACCCGATTGCCGTGGTCTGGCAAACCTCCCAAGGCCTACTCCTCAATGACTTGGCGATTGACGTTCCCGACGGAATCAAGTTCCGAACCTGTACCGGGATCAACGATTCCGGCCATATCGTGGTCTCAAGTCTGATCGGCGAGTCAACTCTTCGATCCTTCTTGCTGATCCCCGACAATGAGTTCTCGTCGGTTTCGGGAACCCTGACCCTCCAAGATCTGTCGTCCACTGCCAATTACCCGATCCCGGCCGTTGTCGAGATTCGAAACCCGGGCACGCTGGACATCGTCCGCACGACGTCTGCATGGGTCCGCCCGGATGGCAGCTACCAATTCCAGACGAAGCTCCAAGGCACCTACGACATCGCATTCAAGGGCGTTTCTTGGCTCCGCAAGGTCGTTCCCAACGTGACCCTGTCGCACTCCGCCCCGACGACTGTCGACGCCTCGTTGCCCAACGGTGACGTCGACAACGACAACCAGGTCACCATCTTCGACTACATCGAAATCAGCGACGCTTTCGATGCCACCACCGCAGATCTGAACTACAACGAAGCGGCCGACCTCGACCGCGACGAAGTCATCACGATCTTCGACTACATCATCCTCAGCAGCAACTTCGATCTCCTCGGCGACGAATAAGCTCAATCCGTCTTCTTCGTTCTTCTCGATTCACCGTGCCCCTGCATTCCAAGAGTGCCGGGGCATCTTTTCTTCTTCCGTCAGGACCCGACTTGCTGGATACCTGTGATAACGCTCAGGGTCCCCGTTCGTCTAGAATGACCGAAGGCACATCCTCGGAGGGATCGCGTTTGCATAAAGGACTATCCGCACTTCTCATACTCGCTCTTGCCCAAGCGGCATCGGCCCAGGCCACCCCGACCGTTCAGCGTGTCACGATCCGCGGACTCAGCACGATCCCACAGAACTCGGTTCTGACCGCGATGACCCTCACCGTGGGCCAGGCCTATAGCGAGTCCCGGCTCGAAGAGGACCGCGTCTCGATCGAGAATCTCGGACTCTTCCGCGAAGTCCGCGTCTTCGGTCGGCCGATCACCGAATTCGAGTACGAGGTGCTTGTGGAGGTCGTCGAGAATCCGGTCATCAAGGAGATTCGGATCTCGGGCAACACCGTCTTTCCGAGCGAGAAAATCCGCGAACAGATCACCCAGCAAATCGACCAGGTCTTTAACCTGCGGACCGTCGATCCCACCGTTCTCGCGATCGCCCAGCTTTACCAAAAGGAGGGTTACTTTGCCCTGGCCGATATCGATCCGCTGGAAGAAGCCCCGGGGACCCTCAACGTCGTCATCCGCGAACGCCAGGTCAACGATATCGTCGTAACGGGCCTGCGCAAAACCCGCCCATCGATCATCCGGCGCCTGATCAAGACCAAGCCGGGCGAAGCCTATAGCCGCTTTAAGTGGGACGCCGACATCCGCCGCCTCGAAAGCACCGGATGGTTTGAATCGATCCAGGCGACCGAACCGCTGGCCGGAACCGGTCGAAGCGACCTGAACCTCGACCTGAAGGAGCTGAACACGGGCCAGATTGGTCTGGGGGCTTCGCTCGACCCGCGGAGCCGCCTCGCGGGGCAGCTCCGCTTCGGAGATACGAACTTCAACGGAACCGGCCAGAGCATCATCCTCAGCCTGCAACAAGACACCGCCGGAACGGGCCTCTCCAGCAGCATCGACTACTCGAATCCGTTCATGGATTCGCGCGACACCGCACTCTCGGCCCGAGTCTTCAGCCGGGTCTTCAGTTACTTCGGCGGTTCGGGATTCAACAACAACAATTCGCCCGATTCCGAGCGGTTCGATGAGCGCCGCACCGGCTTCCAGATCGGTCTGTCGCGGCCTTTCGGTCGCCAATACGTTGGCACCGTCGGCCTCAGCGGAGAGGAGATTAAGACGCTCAAACTCCGACTCACCGGGAACCAGTTCGTCCAGCAAGATGGGACGATCCTGACCTTCTTGGCTCAGGTCTCGCGAGATCGCCGCGACGTGCCCCTCGACCCGATGGAAGGGGATTTCACCCGCCTGACCATCGAGCCCGCATTCATCAACATCACTCGGGTCGGGGGTAGCGTCGGATCCAACACCGACATCCTGGGCAAGGGCCGCTTCCTCCGGACCGGAATCGAGTACAAGACGTTCTTCAGCAAGCGCCCCGAAGACTTGACCAAGATCGGGAATCCCCGGCAGGTCCTCGCTTTCCGCGCTCGCTACGGCACGATCCTCGGTACGGTTCCGTTCTTCGAACAGTTCTTCTTGGGAGGGGCCGACTCGCTGCGCGGATACAACGACCAGCGCTTCTGGGGCAAAAACGTCTTTGCCGCGTCGGGTGAATATCGCTACCCGATCCAACGGCAATTCAACATCATCGGGTTCGTCGACTATGGCGGCGCCTGGGGTGGGTACGGAACGTTTAACGACTTCTCACAAAGTCGCACCGCCAAGTTCCACCTCGGCTACGGAACGGGAGTCGGATTCCGCACCCCGCTCGGGCTGATTCGAATCGACTTCGGGTTCACTCCCAAAGGAGAGAGCCGCACTCACTTCTCCATCGGAGGCTCCTTCTAAAAAGGACTTAAAAGAAATGAAACTCAACACAAAATGGATGGGCTGGATCGTCGCCGCAGGAAGCATCGGCTTCATGATGCTTTCGGGCTTTCAGCCAGCCCAGGAAAAGACCGGCGTGGTGGACCTCAACCGGGTCTTGAACGAGAGTGACCGGGGACGAAAGGCAAACCAAGACCTTCAGAACGCCCTCGCGGTCCGAGAGGATCTGCTGAACTTCGTCAATACCTATCGCATCCTCACCCTGGATCAGGCCGCAAAGCTGCGCGAACTCAGTCTGAAGCCAACCCCCACCGAAGCGGATAAGGCAGAGATCGAAAAGATCAAGAAGGAAGTCATCGACTCGGACAAGCGGCGCAACGAGATCTTGCAAAAGACCAACCAGACCGAGGCCGAGCAAATGGCTCTGCGCGACTTTGCCGATCGAGCCCGCACGGTCGCCGAGCGCATCCTTCCACGCTGGGACCAAGAGATGCAGGGTGAGATGTCTCAGCTCGAGACCAAGCTCCGCCAAGAGACCCTGGAAGCCGCTCGGCTTGCTCTGCGCGACACCGCTAAGACGCAAGGATTCACCGTCGTGATCGAATCGACGGTCGCCCCGTATGGTGCAAACGACTTGACCGAACCCACGATCAAGACCATGAACGCCAAGCGATAGCTGTGCGCCGTCTCCTCGTCAAGGGCCCGTCTCGTCCAGGCCTCGCCTGGGGACTGGCGGTATTGAGTTGGGCTGCCCTTCTTTCGGGTTGCAGTCCAGCTCCTCAACTCGTCTCGGTGGACCTTTCCCAAATCCCCGAGACATCTGGCCCTGAGAGGAACCCAACTTTTGCCGTCGGCCCAAGCCTGCTCGCGCCTACCCCCGAACCTGTCGGCCGGATCGGGGCCGGTGGCAGCCTTCCCCAGGCGAACCTTCGACCCACCATCGAGCCGATCCCCCCGCTCGACCCATCTGCCCAGCGGAAGAACCGGACTCGCCTGCTGGAGGCCCTCGCCCGATCTGAAATTCGCGCCCTGGACGCGGTCGAGTCCGCGGATCGAAAGGAGGCTGATCGAAGGCTGAGAGAACGGCTCGGCGCCGCCTTTAACGAGGTCCGCCCCCTTCTCGTTGCTTCGGGATCGGCCCGGCTCCCGATCGTGCTCGAACTTTCAAACTCGGTCGGATTTCCGGACCCCGGAGGCCCCAACCAAAAGAACCGACCCGACTGGGGCCGCGAAGCCCCCGAGAAAATCGAGGCACTCCGCACCGAGATCAAGCGACTGGATCGTGAGCTCCGAGAAAAACTCGACGCCGAACTGGCCGTGATTCAGACCGAATACGCGACCTCGCTGGCCGAGATCCGCGTCCGCCGGGCCCAGTTGGAAGACGCCATCTACCTCGCCAAGGAAAACGAGCTCGACCGCCTTTTGAACGTGGACCGCCGGGCCGAAAACCTGCAAATGGAGCCGCTCGAACTGCTGACACCAGCCCGCTGGGCTCAGAGTCAGCCGCTCCCGGCTCTCCCGCGGATCTCCACCGGTCGCCCCAAACGTGTCGCGAGCCCGGCATCCCAGGGGTCTGTGGAAGATGAGCTCCAACTTTTCCTCAAGATCCACGGCTACCAATTGGCCCCGGCTGGTCCGAGGGCCCTCGACCGAACCAAGGAATTTTCAGAATGGCGCAAGAGCTACCAAGTTGGACGCTAGCTGAGCTCGTCCCCCTCCTCGGAGGTGAGCTGATCGGCAACCCCGAACAGAGAATTTCTCGTCCGATCGAGGCTGGTCAGAGCGATTCTGAAGGAATTTGCTTTGCCGAATCGGAGAAGTTTTTCCAACGGGTCAAGGATTCCCAGATCGGGGCGGTGATCCTGAGTCAACCGATTGAGGGGCTCACCGCCAATCAGATCCTGCATCCCACTCCGCGGCTCGCATTCGCAAAGTTTCTCCATCTCTTCCGGCGGCCGCTCCCGCTTTCGCCCGGGATTCATCCGACCGCGGTCGTCGATCCCTCGGCCCAGATCGATCCCAGCGCCAAGATCGGCCCCTATGTGGTCATCGGGCCCGATTCCCAAGTGGGGGCCAGAGCCGAGATCCATCCGTTCTGTTACATCGGAGATCGCTGCTCGGTGGGAGCCGGATGCGTGCTTTATCCCCACGTCGTACTTTTGCAAGAGGTGACCCTCGGTGAGGGCTGTCGGCTCTTTCCGGGAGTGGTGCTGGGCGCGGACGGCTTTGGCTATGCCCCCTCGCCAGCGGGACTCATGCCGATTCCTCAAGTCGGATCGGTCGAGCTAGGCCGGAGCGTCGACCTCGGGGCCAATACGACCGTCGACCGGGCCACCGTCGGCAAGACGAAGATCGGCGATGGCACCAAGCTCGACAACCTGGTGATGGTCGCCCATAACGTGCAGATCGGCCCCCACACGGTCATTGCGAGCCAGGCCGGAATCGCGGGAAGCGCGACGATCGGGGCGCAAGTGATCATGGGCGGACAAAGCGCCGTGAAGGACCACGTTTCGATCGCCGACCGGGTCACCTTGGCCGGCCGGACCGGAGCTTTTGGGAATGTCGAATCGCCCGGCGAGTACTTTGGACTCCCCGCTCAACCCGTTCGCGAAACGCTGCGTCAAATGGCGGCTCTAAAAAAGCTCCCTGACCTCGTCAAGCGCCTCCAAGCCATCGAGGCTGCATTGGATAAGCTAGGCGAATCATGACCTTTGAGCGCCAGACCCTCGATACCGATCTCACCTTTGAGGGCCCCGGCCTCCATTGCGGCGAGCCCACCCAAGTCGTGGTCTCAGGCGGGACCGAAGGGATCCACTTTCGGCAAGGGACAAACCGCTTGGCCGCGATTCCTGAGAACGTCACCGACACCTCCCGCTGCACTCGACTCGGCGAGATTGGGGTCATCGAGCACCTGATGAGTGCCCTGGCCGCGGCTGGTATCACCGACGCCGAGATCGAGGTCACGGGCCGAGAACTCCCCGCCGCCGACGGATGCGCGGCTCCCTACATGCAAGCTCTTTTGGACGCTCCACGAAAGGCCCTGGGAACGATGGAAGTCGAGGGTCTATTTGCTCGCGTGTATGAGAAAGCCGAAACCCATAGCGTCGCGATTGGCCGAGGCGAGGGCTGGTGGCGCTACGAATTCTTAACCGGCGAGCGCTGGCCCAGCGTGCAAGACTTCGAGCTCCGACTGACCCCGGAGCGTTATGCCGAGGAAGTGGCGCCGGCCAGAACCTTTTGCTTTTCGGAGGAGCTTCCCCATCTTGAGGCCGCTGGTCTGGGGAAGGGATTGGATGCCAGTACTGCCCTCGTTCTTGGAGTAAGTGGCTATGAAAACGCTGCGCGCTTCCCGGAAGAGCCCGCCCGACATAAGCTGCTGGATCTGATCGGGGATCTCTACCTGGCCGGGCTGCCGCCCGTCTTGTTGAACGTCGTTGCCGAGCGCAGCGGGCACCGGGCCAACGTCGCTGCCGCGGCCAAGTTACGTTCGGCCGTTCGGGTCCAGGCTTCTGGTTAGCGTCGGGCCTTAACCTTTGCCGGGTAGAACTGCGGGCATGAACCGGTTTTTCTCGTTCGCCCTTGCCGCCGCATGTTGTTCGGCAGCCATGGCGTTTCGCGTCACGCTTGTGCACACCAATGACGTCCACTCGCGAGTCGAGCCCGCCATGGTGAACAAAAAGCCCTACGGTGGCTACGCCCGGATTTCAACTCTCTTCCAGCAGATTCGCGAACGAGATAAGCGCGCCGTCTTTTTGAATGCGGGGGATACCTTCCAGGGCACGCTCTACTACAACGTCTACAAGGGCGCCGCCGATGGGCACCTCATGAACCTGTTGCGCTACCAGGCGATGGCGCTCGGCAACCACGAATTTGACGACGGACCGATGGGGCTGCTTCCATTCGCCAAGGCCGTCCAGTTCCCCCTGCTCTGCGCCAATCTGGACTTTGCGGGTGAGCCGGAGCTTGCCCAATACGTCAAGCCCCACACCTCCCTGACGATCGGCCGCGACCGGATCGGACTCATCGGCCTCATGACTCCCGATTTGCCCACCATCGCCGCTCCGGGCCCCAACATCAAGTTGCTGGATCTCGATCGATCCCTGCGGCGGAGCATCGATGCGCTCACCCGGGAAGGCGTTCGGCAGATCGTCGTGCTGAGCCACTGCGGATATGAAATGGACCTCGAAATCGCGAAGCGTCACCCCGATATCGATGTGATCCTCGGGGGCCACTCGCACTCCTATCTGGGGCCCAAGATCGAAGGATTCCCCGAGCCCATGGGCCCCTATCCAACCCGAGTCGGCAAGGTGCTGGTGGCCCAAGCCTGGGAGTGGGGCAAGGTGGTCGGAGTCCTCTCCATCGAATTCAATCGGGATGGTGAGGTGAGCAAGGTCCACCGGGCCGAGCCGATCCCCATCGAGGAATCGATTCGACCTGACCCAGTGATTGAAAGTGCCATCGTCGCCTTCCAACGACCGATCCTTGCCCTTCAATCCCAGGTCGTCGGGGAGGCGAGCGCAGAGATCCCCCGGGGCGAGGGAGACGAATCTCCGATGGGCAACTTGATTGCCGACGCGATGCTCGCGGCAACGGAAAAGCAAGGTACGGTCATGGCCCTCATGAACCGGGGAGGGGTCCGCGGGGGCCTCGACGCGGGTCCGATCACCTATGGCGAGGCGATCTCGGTGCAGCCGTTCAACAACACCCTGGTGGTGCTCGATCTGTCTGGGGCGGAGATCATCGCGACCCTGGAGAACGGAGCCGCTCGGGACCGAGTGACTCAGGTGAGCAAGGGACTTCAGGTCGATTTCGACTTCCGTAAGCCAGCGGGATCGCGAGTTACCTCGGTCCGCTTCCTCGGGGCTGCGGTGGATCCAACCAAGACCTACCGGGTTGTGGTGAACAACTTCATGGCCAAGGGCGGCGACGACTACACGGCCCTTCGCGACGCCAAGGGGTACCGGTACGACACCGGATTCCTCGACATCGATGCTTTGATCGCATATCTCAAGGCAGCTGGCAAGGTCACCGCCACCGTCGAGGGCCGCGTCAAGGTCAGTAGGCCTTAGCGAAGATGACCCGGCGAGCTGAGGGCTTCCCACTCCGAACACATGTTCCGGGCTGGAGGTCCTCAGGATCCGGTTCAAAGGTCAGACATCGGATGGTAGCCTTGGTCAGTTCAGCGATCTCGGCTTCTGTTTCGGCTGTGCCGTCCCAGTGGGCAAGAACCAGACCAGCGCCGCCCTCGCCCTCAAACGCCTTTTCGAATTCCTCCCATGAATCCACTCGGCGGGTCTGTGCCTTTTGGAACTCTTGGGCCTTCGCATAAAGCCGGCGTTGCATCGCGTCGAGCTCGCCGGGGATTCTCTCCAAGATTTCCCCCAGGGGGACGCTGACCTTTTCACCTGTGTCTCGAATAGCCATCATGCAGCTTTCGGACTCCAGGTCCTTGGGACCGATCTCGATCCGAATGCAAGCCCCCTTGAGCTCCCAATCGTTGAACTTGAACCCCGGAGACTCCTTCTCCCGCTTGTCCACCTTTGTCCGGATCGGCAAGCCCATGGGGTGCTCTAGCTCAGGCACTTCGTACCGGGCCGGGCTCAGCTCGGGGCCACTCCAAAGCGTTCGACCCAGCTTCTTGGCCAGATCGTCCGCGACCGCGTAGGTCTTTTCGCGACTTTCCGCGTCGCGCCCCAAGGGCACAAACACGACCTGAATCGGGGCCAATCGGGGCGGGGCGATCAGGCCCTTGTCATCCGAGTGGGCCATGATGAGGGTCCCGATCAACCTGGTCGAGACTCCCCACGAGGTGGCGTAGACGTACTCTAGCTTGCCCTCCGAGCTCGTGAACTGACAGTTGAAGGCCTTGGCAAAGTTCTGACCAAGATAGTGCGAAGTCCCAGCTTGAATCGCGCGGCCGTCCTGAGCCAACGCCTCGATGCAGTAGGTCCGTACCGCGCCAGCAAACTTTTCGGTCTCAGTCTTCAGACCGACCAACACTGGGACGGCGAGCCAATCTTCGGCAAACCGGCGATAGACTTCGAGCATTCTCCGAGCTTCTTCTTCGGCTTCCACTTCGGTGGCGTGAGCCGTGTGCCCCTCTTGCCAAAGGAACTCTGTCGTGCGAAGGAAGAGCCGAGTCCGTCGCTCCCAACGAATCACGTTGGCCCACTGGTTGACCAAGATCGGCAGGTCTCGGTAGCTCTGGATCCAGCCCCGATAGGTGTCCCAGATGATGGTTTCGCTGGTCGGACGCAAAATCAGCTCTTCTTCTAAGCGTGCCTCCGGATCGACCACCACCCCGCCCCCGTTCGGGTCGTTCTTGAGCCGGTAGTGGGTGACGATGGCGCACTCCTTTGCAAAGCCCTCGACATGCTGGGCTTCCTTGCTCAGGAACGACTTTGGAATCATCAAAGGGAAGCAGGCGTTTTGGTGCCCAGTAGCCTTGAACATGTCGTCCAGAGCCCGCTGCATGAGTTCCCAAACAGCATAGCCGTGGGGCTTGATCACCATGCAACCGCGGACCGGACTGTAGTCCGCCAGGCCTGCACGCAAGACCAAGTCGTTGTACCAATCGGCGAAGCTCTGTTCCCGAGATGTGATTCCTTCTTTTGCACTCACAGAACTTGGAGGGTACCCCCAGCCAAGCAACCAACAAAGCAAGAGGAGAAGGCTATTCCGGATCAAAGACGTTCCCCTTCGCCATCAACGGTAGCTCGACGCGGAGAATGCGGCTCGCGCGCTGGAACTCAAGTTCCGTCCAGCCGATTTCTCTGAGTCGCTCCATCACCTCTCGGTCTGTGCCAGCCGCAAAGGTTCCGCGATCTCGGTGGAACCAGGAAAGACCATAGCGCTGGGCCCTTAGACCCCGGAGCGTGGAAGCAAATCGAACGGGCTCCTGGATCGGCAACATCGGCGCCACGCAGATTCCAACCGGAATTCCGAGCTCGACCAAGCGCTCGGCCGCCTCCATCCGCCGAAAAATCGACGGGCAGCTCGATTCAAACTCTCGGCGAACGGATTCGGAGTCGGTCGTGATCGAGAGATTCACCCTTCGAAAGGGAAACCGGCTCAGAAGATCGGCGTCGCGGAGGACCAGCGGACTCCGGGTCTGAATCACAACGCGGGGCGGGGTCCGCAGTTGCAGCAGGGTTTCCAATACCCGGCGAGTGATCTGCTCGGTCGCTTCCAAGGGCTGGTAGGGGTCAGTGGCAGAACCGATGTAAACCGTCGCTCCAGACAGTTTTTCAAGTGGACCTAGGGCGCCCTTCACCGAAACCCAAGTTCCCCAGCCAATCTTCTTCTCATCCTCTGCAACGAAATGCTTTGCATAACAGTAAGTGCATCCAAAGGCGCACCCGTGGTAGGGATTGAGGGCGAAATCGAAGGCCTTGAGGAAGCCGCTGGCCGGACGGACCATGGGAGCATCCGATTTTCGGCTAACCTCAGCCCGGCCCACCACGCGGAGGCTGGGCGCGAGTTCAGATTGATCAAAGAGAGCCAGTTGCAGAGCCATGAATCCGATACCTGGAATTTATTCTACTACCCTGTCTACCGAAAAACAAGATCAGAGTGCGCAGAAAGCGCAAAAAAGTCGAGTTGTTTCGGTAGACGCATTAAGAGGACTCGCAATACTGCTCATTCTCTTTGCGAACATCGCGGCTTTTTCGAGGCCCTACGAGGATTCTCTGATGGGTTCGCGCGTTGGCCAGACCGAATTCGACGGGATCCTCACCACCCTCACGGGATTCTTCATCAACGGCAAGTGGCGCTCGACTTTGATCCTCCTCTTTGGGATCGGATTGATGCTGCAGGCCGAGCGCGCCCTGCGAAATGGAACATGGCCGATGGCCGGGCTGAAGCGATACGGAATTCTGCTCGGATTCGGGACCCTTCACCTCGTGGCCCTTTGGTTTGGCGACATCTTGCTGATGTACACGGCGCTAGGTTTGATCTTGGCCGGCATGGTGACCTGGGAATCGGACCGGATTCAAAAAGCCATCTGGAAGATCTCGGTGGGCCTTGGGGTCGTCTTTGGGCCGATCTCGCTTCTCTTCTTTGGGCTCACCCGCGATGGGAGCTTTCTGAGCGAACTCAACAAGCAGGGGAGTTCGGAGACGATCTCCCACCAAATCAAGGTCTATGCCCAGGGTTCTTATCTGGATCAAGTTGCGGAGCGACTTGCCTGGGCGCCCATGATGCTCGGGCAGTCGTTCCTCTTCACTCTTTTTGCCCTTCCGCTCGCCCTGCTCGGGATCCTCGCCGCCCGCAACCGCATTTGGGAGGAGACCGAGATCGGTCGGATCTGGAGACAAAAGATGATCTTGATCGGCTTTGGAGTTGGATTGCCGTTGAACGCGACTGTTTTTTGGGGCTGGCCCCAGGGGCGGGACCTTCCGAGTTGGCTCTTGGTCGAGTTTTTTGGCGGCCCCTTCTTTGCCGTCGGGATCGTGGGACTGGGCCTCCACCTCTGGCGGAGCGGGCTCGGCTTTGTGGGCCGGATCTTGCTACCGGTGGGCAGGATGGCGCTCTCGTGCTATCTGCTCCAATCCCTCCTCGGAACAACGATCTACTATTCCTGGGGATTCGGCCTCTTCGGAAAGACTTCGGTGAGTCAAGACGTTGGCATCTCCTGTTTAATGCTAGTCGTCGTTCTGACCTTTGCCCACTTGTGGTCAAGAAAGTTCAAGATGGGTCCTTTTGAAGCGCTCTGGAGAAAGTGGAGTCACGTCGCGCCATCGGAAAGCCCACCACCCCCTCCTCCAGCACCGACTCGGCCTGGATTCCAAGTCTAGTGGCCTGTGGCACAATGAGGGCATGCCACTCCTCGTTTTAGTTCGCCATGGCCAATCGCTCTGGAACCTCGAAAACCGGTTCACGGGTTGGGTTGATGTGCCCCTCACCGCCAAAGGCGAGTCCGAGGCCCGCCGAGCCGGGGAATTGCTGAAAGAAACCCCGTTTCAGGTGGCCTATACCAGCGGACTCACGCGGGCCCAGCGGACGCTGGAACTGATCCTCGACTCGATGGGCGCGAGCGTCCCAGTCATCAAGGACATCGCTCTCAACGAGCGCCACTATGGCGATCTCCAAGGGATGAACAAGGACGACATGCGCAAGCAATACGGCGAAGAACAGGTCCACATTTGGCGCCGGAGCTTTGACGTTCCCCCGCCCAATGGAGAGGCCTTGAAGAATACGGCCGAGCGCACACTTCCCTTCTTCGAGCGGTGCGTCCTGGGCGATATTCGCCAAGGCAAAAACGTCCTCGTCGTGGCCCATGGCAACTCGAACCGCTCGATCGTGATGCAGCTCGACAAGCTTTCACCACAAGAAGTGCTTGAGCTGAACCTCGAGACCGGCGTTCCCTTGGTCTATGACCTCACCGAATCGGGGGAGGTCGTCTCGAAGAAGATTCTTTCCTCTCCGAGCTACGCCTAACACCCCGCCCGGCCCCGTGGGAACCCAACGTGCCGACCGCGTCAACGGGTGAACCCACGGGACTTCGGCCCCAGAGCGGCCAGCCCCGCGACCGGAAAGGGGGAACCCCATCCGCCAAAGTTCCGTTCCCAATAGTTGGACCTGCATGAAGAAGTTTGTTCTCGTATTCCTGGCCTGTGGACTCGCCACGTTCGGCGCTCTCCGCCTCAATGAATGGCTCAACAGCCGCAAAGAGCCCGCATTGACCTTCCAACCGACCCGCATCGTCGAGGGAAGGCTCGCCAATACTGGGGCCACAGTTCCGGCTGGCTCGATCGACTTTCGACAAGCCGCCCAGCGGATCCTGAAGTCGGTGGTGAGCATCGACACCCTCGTCGTGACCGGCGGGGGAAGCTGGATGCGCAACGAGACGATGCTGCAACAGGCAGGCGAGGGTTCGGGCGTGATCATTAGCCAGGATGGCTACATCATCACGAACAATCACGTGGTGGTCGATCCTCGTTCGGACCGCCCGGCGGCCGAAGTTCGGGTCCATCTGAGCGACGGCAGGATCCTGAAGGCAACCGTCCGCGGAACCGACCCAAGGTCGGACCTCGCGGTTCTGAAAGTCGAAGCCAACAACCTGATTCCCGCCGAACTCGGGGACAGTAAGGCCCTCCAAATCGGTGAATGGGTCATCGCGGCTGGGAACCCGCTCGGCTATGAGCAGACGGTTAGCGTCGGCGTGGTCAGCAGTCTCAACCGGAGCGTGGACCTCACCGAGGGCGGACGAAACCCACGGGGGATGTATCTCATCGATGCCATTCAGACCGACGCCGCGATCAATCCCGGAAACTCGGGCGGGGCTTTGGTCGATAGCCAGGGGCGGTTGGTCGGGATCAATACCGCCATCGCTTCGCCAAGCGGCGGATCGGTCGGGATCGGATTTGCCATTCCCGTCAACCGGGTCCAGCGGATCAGCCAAGACATCATCCGCACCGGTCGAGCACGCTACGGACAACTCGGCGTTCTCGCGCACCAGTATCCTGGGCTACTTGGCGTCGGCGAATACCGAGCCGAGGTGGCCCGAATCGCGGGAGCGAATCCCCCGGAAAAAGGCCTGCTTTTGATGAATGTTCAGCCCGGATCCCCTGCCGCCACTGCCGGAATCTCCCGATTTTCAGTCCTACTGAGTATCGGAAACATCCAAATGAATGATCCTATCGACCTCCAACGAGCCCTCGCGGATAAGCGGCCCGGCGAAAAAGTTCAGGTAAAGTTCTGGAGCGCAGGGCAAACCAAAACCGCGACCGTGACCCTGGCTGACTTAACCGAACTTTAACAATCCAAACGCCCCTTTTCCGGGTGCACCCCCGTCCCTGATTTATGGCGCACCCGGACGTTGAAACGCCCGACTTCATGTCCATCTTTTCCGACGGCCTCCCCCAATTTCTCGACATCTTGCCGCCAGTGGTAAGAGAACGCCTCCAGGTAGCAGCCGACCTCGATTCCCTGATCGAAGTCGTGCTCGACTACGGGCGCTTTGCCGAGATTCGCTACCGCGACCGCGTTGAACGACTCAACAACGTCCTCGTCAGCGAGCACGACCTGGAATACGTTGTCAAGTCCGTCGGGGATTTTGGCGATGACAACCGAGCCGGGATCGAGCGCACTCTGCACCGGATTTCTTGCATGAGAAATCGTCACGGAAAAGTCATCGGACTGACGTGCCGGGTAGGACGCGCGCTCGAAGGGACCATCGACATCATCGACGATATCGTCCGGTCGGGCCAGTCCATCTTGATCCTCGGTCGGCCGGGAGTCGGGAAAACGACTAAGCTGCGAGAGGTCGCCCGGGTCCTCGCCGATGAGGCCAGTAAGCGCGTCATCATCGTCGATACCAGCAATGAAATCGCGGGAGACGGCGACGTGCCTCACCCAGGAATCGGCAACGCTCGACGGATGCAGGTCACCCGCGTCGCCGAGCAACATGCGGTGATGATCGAGGCAGTTGAAAACCATATGCCCGAGGTCATCGTGATCGACGAGATCGGGAATGAAGCCGAGGCCAATGCGGCCCGGACGATCGCCGAACGTGGCGTCCAACTCATCGGCACCGCCCACGGTCAAACACTTGAAAACCTGATGCTCAACCCCTCCCTGGCCGACCTCGTCGGGGGGATTCAGGCCGTCACCTTGAGCGACGACGAAGCTCGCCGCCGAGGAACTCAAAAGACGGTCCTTGAGCGCAAAGCTCCTCCCACCTTTGATGTCGTGATCGAACTGCTGGATTACGACCGATTGGCTGTCCATAGCAACGTCATGAAGACGGTGGACTTAATCCTGAGGGGCGTGCCCGCCAAGCCCGAGATCCGCGTCCGCACTCAGTCCGGATCGGTCGAGGTGGTGCAGAGCGAGGTTTCCCCCGACATCGAGGCGCCTGGCTTCAATGAGCGATTCCCCGCTCTCAGCCGGATTCCAAGCGAGCCCACGCAGGTCTCGCCATCCGGCAACGGCAAGACCCGCGAACCTCGCGAGCCCCGATCCGAGGCGGCCACCAAGGTTCCCCAGATGCTCCGTGTCTTTCCGTACGGCATCGCCCGGACTCGGCTGGAGCGCGCCATCCGCGAGCGAAAAGTCAATGCCGTGATCGTGAATGATCTAGCCCAAGCCGACGCCGTGATCGCGATCAAATCGACCTACAACTCCCGCCCCGCTAAGCTACGCGATCTGCAGAGGCCTCTGCCCACTTCAGTGGTCAAGAGCAACACGTTCAGCCAGATTGCCGCCGCGCTAGAAGAGCTCGCCCAGGGCGCATCGCAGTCGAAAGAGGGCGACGAACAGGCCCTGAGCGAGGCCCTGGCCGCAATCGACCAGGCCATCGCCACCGGCAAGCCTGTCGAGCTCAATCCGGCTGATTCTCGGGTCCGAAGGCTGCAACTGCAGATGGTCGAAAGCCGCCGACTCACCGCCGAAGCAGTGGGCCAAGAACCCAGCCGCCGGGTCCGCGTGCTGCCCGTCCGATTAGCCTAAGTGGTTCAGAACTTGCTCTGAACGACTTGGATCGCTCGCTGGAGTTGGTTGTCCCTCTTCGGGTCGCCGACGACGGTGCGCGGGCCGAGGTTCAGGGGAACCTCGATATCGGGCTTCAGGCCGCCGCTGACGTATTGGCCTTCCTCATCGACCTTGCGCATGATGTCGTAACCGCTCGGCAAGAAGTACTTGGCGATGGTCACCTTGGCGCTGGACCCATCGGGCAAATAGTACAGGTTCTGAACCGAAGACTTGCCGTAGGTATGCTCCCCGATCAGGGTCGCCAGGCGGTAATCGCGCATGACCCCGGCGAAGATCTCGCTGGCGCTGGCCGATTCTTCGTTGACCAAAATCGCCACCGGCAGTGCTTGGTCGCGCCGCAAGTCCGAGTACGTCTTGACCTCGTTCTCCTCGCCATCGCGCCGCTTCATCGTCACCACGCGCTTGTTGCTGACGAACTCGCTCAGCATCACCGTGGCCGTTTCGAGCAGTCCTCCGGGGTTCCCGCGCAGGTCGATCACGTAGCCCTTGGCTCCCGACTTCTCCATCTGGTCGAGCTTGTTGGCAAATTGCTCGGCCGTGTTCTGGGCGAACTGATAGACCGTGATGTAGCCGATCTTCGATTCGGGCAAGAAGAACCCGTCCGCCGTCGGGGCGATCACCTTTCCGCGCTTGACGCTAAAGCTCTTTTCTTGGAGCGGGCCACCATCCTCGGGGGCGCGCAGGACCGTGACCTTGACCTGGGTGCCCTCGACCCCGCGGATCTGGCGGACGATCTGATCCACCGGTTGGCCGCCGACCGATTTATCGTTGACCTTGATGATCAGGTCGCCGGGCTTCATACCCGCACCCGCCGCGGGTGACCCGTCAAAGACGCTCATCATTCGCGCACCTTGCGGATCGGGATTGAGCCGCGCGCCTATGCCGACAAAGTCGGAGGCACCTTGCGTCTCTTTGCTAAAGGCCTCGGTCAGATCCGGAGCCATGAAGACGGTATGAGGATCGCCAAGACTGCTGACGAGTCCTTCCATCGCCGCATGCTTCAGCTCCCTTGGATCCAGCTTTTCGACGTAATCCTCTTGGATACTTCGGAAGTTTTGAGCGAAGGTCTGGGCCGGCTTAACCTCTGGCCGCTTCGAATTGCTGACACTTGCCGGGCGGACATAGCTCAGAGCATCGAACGAGAAGTTGCCCTGGCTCCAATCTTTACCGAAGAAACCGGCCGTCGTTCCGAGAGCGACCATCGTCACCCATCCAATCATCTTGCCCATGCTCATTTCTTCACCTCGGTTCGATACCGGCCCGTCGGCAAGCTGTATCCGCTTCCATCGGGCAACACGGCCACCTTCACCATCGCCGGTTCACCGGCCATCTTGGGTCCCTCCAGCTTGGCGAGTCCTCCGGATTGAAGGGCCAGGGCCAACACTTCGGCGGCTCCCCGCGTCGCACCATCGACGATCAGCGTCAAGGGGCGTTTGGTCGCGCTGCCGTTGCTTTCCAGCGGCTCGGGCGGGCGCCCATTCTCGTTGATAAATTCTCCATAGACTCCAGCCGGGGCAACCAGCGAGAGAACCTCGCGCATCGCCTCGGTGCTCCCCAGCGTGCTGTTGCGCAGGTCCAGCGTCAGCGGGCCGGTTCCTTCTAGCAACGGCTTCAGCTTCTCTGCGGCTCCGGAAAAGAGTCGGAGTGAAACAGATCCATCGGGGCGCTTTTCGACCGGGGGCACGGTGGTCACCTGATTCGTCAGGGTGGCCTTTTGGGATTTTCCATCCCGCTTCCAGCTGACCTCGATCGATCCCGTGGTCGCGAGCGTGATCTTGTCCCGCGCCCTGGCCGGCGTCACGCCGCTCTGGGATCGATCCTGGAGCGCGCGGAGCTGACGGTCCATTTCGGCATCGTCGATTTTGCTCTTGCGAATCTTCTCATTTTCCAGCCGCCAGGCCTTGATCGCCTCGGTCGAGAGGACCCACTTGCCGCCGACGCTCTCGATTCGGTCGCCCGGAAGAATCCCCGCCTTTTCGGCTGGCGAACCCGGTGCTACCGCACTCACCACGAGGTCGGGAATAAAGTCGGCCAAGTCGACGGGAGTCGTTTCGCCTTCCGCCGTCGCCCGCTCTTCTTTGCTCGGTCTCTTGGAATACACGTACCGCAGCTCGACCCCGATGCCATAGAAGCGGCCTTGCTGCATCGCGGCAAAGGCCTCGAACTGCTCCTTGTTCATGTAGCTGGCCAGAGGGTCGTCAAGGCTTTGGACCATCCCCCGGACGGCTCCAATCGCGAGCTCTTGTTCATCTTCGACACTGTCGATATAGCTCGCTTTGAGTCGATCCACCACCATCGAGTAGTAGTCCGACTCCTCGATGCGGATCTCTTTTTCGGTTGAAGCAAGCAAGGTGTCGCGGCTTAGCGAAGCGACGAAGTTAGAGCGCTTGCCATATTCCACCCGGTCCCGAACGAGCGCTCCGCCACCGATGGCGAGGGCACCGCTCAGGGCAAGCCAAATGGGGAAAGTCGATTTCTTTCTTGAGTCGCTCATGTGCAAATTGGGTCCAATGGTTTATTCAACCGCCGCGTCCAGCTTTTTGATCCTACGAACGTGTCGAGGGTCGTGATCTTCGGGTTCCGACAAAAAGGTCTCGAGAATCTTCACCGCCGTCTCGGGCGCGTGGAACCGCTCCCCAAGGCAAAGCACGTTGGAATGGTTATGACTCCGCGTCGCCTCTGCATGTTCGGGAGAACAACAGAGTGCGGCCCGAATTCCCGGATAGCGATTTGCCCGAATGCTCACGCCGATCCCCGATCCGCAGATCAGGACTCCCAGTCCACAATCCCCACTCAGTACTTTCGGGACCAAGAGGTCGACGGCATCCGGATAATCGTACGAGTCTTTGGTCGTTGCGCCGAAGACTTCGACCTCGTGGCCCTGGACCTCGAGCCAGCCGATCAGGGTTTCGCGGAGCGACAAGCCGGCATGATCCGAACCGATTGCGATTTTCATTGCGCACCTTGGGCCCGACGCCCGACCTCGGGGTCGAGGCTCTGGCTCAATTGTGCCTTAGCTTCGGCTGGCAATTTCAACTGTTTCGATTCAAATAGGTCCAACAAGGCCGCATGGACCCGCGGGTCGGGGTCCGCAGCCAATCGCGCGACTTCTTCCACCTGAACGGGCCCGAGCGCCCCCAGCGCCTTAAGGGCGGCAACTCGGCAGCTTCCGACTGGGTCGTTCAAAGCCGCGAGAACCTCGGCCCGATACTCTTTTTTGGCTTGTTGACCGATCCAATTCAGGATTTGTGTGCGCACCCAGGGGCTCTCTTCGCGAACCGATTTGATGGCTTCTGCCTTCAGGGCGTCCGTCCCGGCCGAGAGGATCCGCTGGATCGCCCCCCAACGGACAACTTCGCTCGCGTCGTTCACTGCGGCTTGGATCATCCGGCGCGAACTCAGTTCGTTGGTCGGGTCGATCTGTTCGACAACTTGCAAGCGAACGTTCGGGACATCTTCTCGGAGGAAGGTGACCGCGATCACCGTCGCTTCGGGAGAATTCAGCTTGATCAATGCATCCACCGCAGCCGCCCGGGTCCGCCAACTTCGTGCTGCATAGAGCAAGCTCAGCAGCCCGCCCAGAGCCTTATCCTTCGACTTCTCGGCGACGATGGTGGCAACCTGGCGGTTGTGATCAAAGGGTCCGCGGGCAAGCGGCGTTCTCAGAGCGTCGAGCGCTTCGGGAGTCCCTTGGAACAGCAGCGCTTGGGCTGCCATGGCCGCGTTCCAACCGATGGCGCTCTTCAACTCTTCGGCCAGCTGAGGGACAAATTGGGGGGCGCTCAGTTTCGTGAGAGCATAACTCGCCTGGATCCGGGCGCGGCGGTCGCGTTCGGCAAAGAGGCCCGTCAGCAGATCCACCGCCTCGGCATTGATTTCAGTGATCTGAGCAGCTTTACGAATCCGCGCGTCGAGCTCGGAGGCGGGCACCTCCGGAGCAGCGGTCGCCGTCACCGGATCAGCCGAAAAACGCAGCGGAGCGAGCGAAAAGGTGATCGACGAATCTTCGATCCGCTCAAAGTATTCGTAATACGGCTCAGGAGCGACCGAAATGAGGCGGATTTGAGTTGTTCCCACTGCCTCAAACAGCGGGTTCAGATCGATCTCGACCGGGGACCACTGGTTCAGGGCGCCGATGGGGACCACGATCCAAGGCTCTTCGCGGAGCGGCACGCCCACCGGGATCGGCGGCGCGGCCCCAAAGCACACGTAACCGCGGCGACCGTTGGAGAATTCGATTCTCAGGGCGAAGTGGTCGCGACCTCCGGCCTTGACCTGAGTCCGCAGAACGCGCGCATCCTTAAGGTCCATCGCGGCAAAGCCTGCCTCTGGAATCGCCACATCGACCTTTCCGCTCCGGAAAAATCCTTTTTCGGTGATTTCGAGGTAGTCGCCAACTTGAGGATCGTTCGCCATTTCGCCCCGGAGATTGCCCTCGCTCCGCATCACCGACTGATAGGCAGGCGAGAATCGGGGCGCTTCGGGAGGGGCACTCGGGGGAAGGTTCGGGGCAAATCCAAGGATCTGGGCCTCGGAAGTAGCTCCCGAGGAGGGGAGTTGAAAGAGCACCGCGTTCTGCCAGCGCCCCTCAACAAAACCGACGGCCTGAGTGCCTTGTGGCGCTTTCGCGCCAAAGATACCGGCCTTCCAGAACGGGACGGCGACTTTATCGCGCTGGATGACCGAGCTTTCTCCGGGAGAGTGCAGAATCGGATCGAGAGCCCCGCCCGCCCAAGCTTCGGCCGAGTCCTCAGTCAAGAGGGGCAACCGGGCCAGCGGATCTTCGGCGACCGACGCCCAAGATGCGGGTGCAGCCCGACCCGCTCGATACCACCGTCGGAACCGCTCAGACGATTCTGTGGCCCTCAGGTCAAGGATCGGCCCCCAGCTTTGGGGTCCGACAAACTGAGCCGTCGTCGTCAGGAATGGGTTGTCAAACGCCTCGCGAAGGACCGGCACACGGTAGCCAACCGCGTTGGCTCGCCACGAGACCTGACGGACCCACGAGGCGTAGAGGCTCAGGGCCAGCCGGTCTCCATCCGCCAGCGGGCTCCGCGTGAAGTAACTGATCGAGTTCACCGGCATCCCCTGGATCTCCGTCAAGGGAACCGGATCGACGAGTCCGGCGTGGATGACAAAAATTCCATGGAACGGCCCGCGGTCCACCCCATCATCCGCATCAAAAGCATGGCTATTGACCCGTGGAGCGATCACCCGCTGCAAAAACTCGGGACCAAGTGGGTTCGCCGTGCCAGCCTTGATCTCGGTTCGCTCGGGATCGGAGTCGATCTCCAGGTTGAGTTGAACATCGATCTGGTGGCCGGTCGTCCCCAGAACCATGGCTCGGAACCGAGCGAGAGCCTGCCGCACCACCTCTTGCTGAGTTCGATCGATATCCGCCCGTCGATAGCGAAACGTACCATCGGGCAACTGAGCCAAAAGATCCACCCGACTGAGGACGAAGATCTTCGCCTTCCAAGGCATCATCTTCTGCCCGCTGGCGGCGGAGTTCCGGAACCCCGCGACGAACTCGCCCCATCCTCCGTCCCCCTTCCGCGGACGCGAGAGGTAGTCCCCCACGATCGGGAACCGCTGGCCCTGCCACTCCACATGGGGGCCGGCAAAGGGGTCTGTGCCACAGGGAGGAAAGGTTATGGGAACAGATTGCCCACCCACCGTCTCTGCGCCCAATTCGATTCGGGTCTGTCCGTGGCTAGCGGCGACGGTGCCATAAAAAGCCAGGATCAAGGTGAGCAATCTTGCCGATTTCAATGTGATGTTTAACCTGCTGTCTTCTTGAGTCAAGAAGTTATTCGAAGAGTCGCATGTCGAGCGGACTCATGGCGTGACCGTCGCCCCGGCTGTAGGTGAGCGCATCCTTCGCTCCCAGAGCATCGAGGTCGGCGGGCATCTTCTGAATCATGTCCAAAACGACATTACGAATGCGCTCGGCGTTCATGTTGAAAACTTCGAGCACGCTCATGGCATTGACGGCCTCAACCCCCGCTTCGACTCCGCAATCGAAATCGGTGATAAGCGAGATGTTGACGACGGCCATTCCCATTTCGCGGCAGAGATAGGCCTCGGGATACTGGGTCATGTTGATCACTTCCCAGCCTGCCTTGGTGAACCACTGACTCTCGGCCACCGTGCTGAAGCGCGGACCCTGGATGACGACCACCGTCCCCCGCTCGTGACAAGGAATTCCGTGGGCCTTGATGGCGTCGATCGCCAATTGGCGCAGCGTCTTGTCATAGGTCTCGGCGGGCGAAAGGTGGGTCACGATCGGTCCGTCGAAGAAGGTGTCCTGCCGACCATTGGTCCGGTCCACGAACTGATCGCACACGACGAAGTCACCCGGCTTAACGTGGGCCTGCAACGATCCGGCTGCGCAGGGGCTAATGATCGCCTTGCAACCTAGAGCCCGCATCGCCCAGACGTTGGCGCGGTAGTTGATCTTGTGAGGCGGGATCGTGTGCTTGCGTCCGTGCCGCGGCAAAAAGGCGACCTTGCGTCCGCCAACTTCGGCCAAAAAGACGCTATCGCTGGGCGGGCCATACGGGGTGTCGATCTTGGCTTCGGTCACGTTTTCGAGCAGGCTATAGAAGCCCGATCCGCCAAATACTCCGATCTCTGCGTGATTCTGTGGGGTCAAGTGGGTTGTTTCCTTTTGGGTTGTCAAAGGCGTTGGGAGAGGCGCCCAAGGGCATCGATGAGGGTGTCCACCCGAGATCCCGCCCGGAGCAGAACGTCGGCTTCGACTCCGAAGACTTTCTTGTTACGGACGGCCTCCAGACCCCCTAGCTTGGGATCGTTCAAGAGGACATTGGGATCTTCGGGAACAAAGATCGCCTTGGCCCCTAGGGCCAAAAGCGCTTCGGGACTGGTGGGGGTGAACTTATCGGTATCGGGTCCAACCGGCTCCATCCCCGCCGCTCGCACGACGTCGGCCAAAAAGGACTTGGTCCCGTTGACCATCAGCGGTTCGCTTCCGCCGCCCATCACTACCGCGACCTTGGCCGGGGTCGGATTACTGCTAAAGCGGGATCGAGCGGCCCGGATCTTGTCCACGTACCGGCTAATGTCGAGCTCGGTGTTGGTGGCCGAACCAAAGCGATAAAGCTGATCGATGAAGGAATCGACCGTCTTCGCATTGAACTCAACGAGGGTCGCGCCTGGAACCGTCGACTTCAATTTTTCGATATCGGCGGGGCTATACAGCGAACCCTCAAGGACGATCACCTCGGGCTTCAGGGCGACGATCTTTTCGTAGAGCGGCTTGACGTCGCCCACGATCTCGACCGAGTCGAGCCCAGTTGGAAAGTTGCAGCTCCGGGTCCGACCCCGCAATCGGTCAAACGCCCCGATCATCGTGATCTCCGTGGTGCTCGGGCTGAGGCTCACGATCGAGGCAACCGGCTTGGGCATCGGTTTTCCTCCCACCGTTTGTGTCTCTTTGCACCCGACGACCAACAGGCTGATCAGAAACACGAGCAGAATGTGGCCGAACCGCATGACCGTTATTTTGACTGATCCACCGTGCGCCGGGCTGAACGGATCACGCAAACTAATCCCATGAGGTTGGCGCTCTGTCGGCTTTGTCAATACGCCGGGCGACTCCAAGAAGGAAATCCCATCTTGGTGGGCCTCTTTAGCCGGATCGATAGTGGCTCCTTCCCAACCCGTTTGGACCCCTGCTTTCTGGCTGTTGAGATCGAAACCGATCCCACCGAGATCAACGATGTCGTGCCCATGGAAATCCGGCTGATCGACGAAGACGGCCACATGCTCGCCTCGTGGGACGGACTCCTTGAACTCCCCGACAGCAGCGAACCCGACACTCGGCGGACGTTCTTTACTCTGGCACTCCCTTGGGGACGCGATGTGCAATTCGAGCGCCCGGGACGATTCCGGTTCGATATCGTGATCTATTCCGGAACGGAAGAGGAAGAGATCCTGGGCGGAGAATCCCTCACGCTCTCGCAAGCGGCGAGGACCTGAAAGTGGCAGGGGCAACAGGACTCGAACCCGCGACCTACGGTTTTGGAGACCGCCGCTCTACCAACTGAGCTATACCCCTGCGCGGGACACCCAATAGTATAGCATCGGCCCAACCTGCGCTAAAGGCTCTGATAGTTTCACCAGCAAAATCCCGCGATCTTGCGATGGAGACACCGCATTTATACTGGCTTTACCTCGTACCTCACCGGGATTTTGCGGTCAACACGACGATTTCCGATCCATTGCTTCTAGAATGAAGTTTCGCAGTCCGAGTTTTTCGGGCCGTTGCTCCGTTTGGAGAAGATCGGGATGAGGAAATTACTGGCACTCTGGGCTGGCGTAATGCTGGCATCGGCTCAATCGGCATCGGCCACGACGCTGAACGTCTTGCCCCTTGGCGATTCCATTACGGTTGGCCAATTTGGAAGCGGCTTTACCCCCGGCGCTTACCGGTCCCGACTGGAATCGGCGGTTCTGAATCGGGGAACGGGGATCCGGTTCCGGGGTCCATGGACCAACAACGCCGCGCCAGGACAGGTCTCGACCCAGCACGCTGGCTTTTCGGGCCACACCATCGGCGAAATCCGCAACCGCCTTCCGTCCATCCAGTCCCACGTTTTGGCCTCCGATCTCTGCCTGCTCTTGGCCGGAACCAATGACGTCAACCGCGACCGTGGCGCCTATGATGCGCTCACCGATCTTGAGGGCATCATTTACGACCTCATCGACATCAAGCCGAACCTGCGAGTCGTGGTCGGCACCGTTCCGCCCCGCCGCGACCAAACTCGAAGCCAAGTCTTGCGAGAGATCAATTTCGGCATCCCCGTTCTGGTGAACAACCTGCGCAAGAAGGGCTTGGATATCGGCCTGGCCTATACCGCCGAAACGTTTACGAACCTTCAAACCCAAATGGTCGATAACCTGCACCCCTCGGCGGCCGGATATGACCAGATGTATCAGGCCTGGCTGCCGGTGATGAAGGAAACCTACACCGATATCGACGGTGATGGCAAGCTCACGCTGTGGGACTACATGGAGCTCTCGATGGCTTTCGATTCCATCGAGGGCGATTGGAACTGGCATGCCAAGGCCGATATCGACAAGGACGGTCAGGTGACCATCTTCGACTATATCGAGCTTTCTTCTGAGATGTCAGCCCCGAGGCGATAGCTCAAGGCCCCGCTCGGGCACCGATCCACCTGGGCCATGGTCTCCTCGATCGTGGCCTTGTCGAGCTGAATCCAGGGCCGCTGCTGAAGGTTGAAGACGGTGGGCAGCCCCCGCACACAGCGTCCGCTATGGGTGCACTTGGCCGCGTCCCAGATCACCGTCAATCGATCGCGAGTGTATTCCTTGACTTCGCTCATGACTGCATTCTACGCCGCCGAGCCAGCGCGGCGAGGCCGAGGCCCAGCGCGGCCAGCGTCCCGGGTTCGGGGACGGGGTCCAGGCGGGCGGTGTAGTTTCTGCGGGTGCTGAATTCGTAAAGGCGGACGTAGAGTTGGTCGGTGTAGGGATCCACAACCAAACCGTCGATCCGAGTTCCGGTCGGGAAGCCCATGGTCGTCGGGATGAGTTCCTTCATGGTGTCACCTCGATGCCAAAACCACTTGCTTTCACCGCCCGTTCGGGTGATGATGGTTCCCGAGTGGGAGAGTCCCCAGACTCCGCCTTCCGCGTTGGGTATGAGCCGTTCTCCGCCCTCCTCGGTCCAGATAAACCCCCCACCGAAACCATCTCCAACTACCGTGGACTGGTTATTGATGAAACTAGGAACAAACGACCCGATGTACTTCAGGGTGTTGCCTCGGCGGAGAAACGCGGCATTCGAGGTGCCGGAACTCGGTTCGTCTGGCGACGTAACGAAGGTGAATTCGTTCTTACTGTTTCCGGCCATATAGTGGTTGTTGGTGCTGAGAAAAGTGTCAATCCGTTCGCCGGTGGTCGGGTTATAGAGAAACGCGACGGATCCCAAGAACCCGTCCCCGGTGCGGAAGGTGCTGTATCCTGTGATCCACCCAGTCTCGCTCCCACCGAGGATGTAAGCCTCCTCAGTGTTCGCCGCTGGGGCGACATACTTCAGTTCGCCGCTATGGATGTAGGCGTTGAATCGGCTGAAGTCCTCGGTGTTTTTTTGAATTCGTGCAAACCCAATCCGGTCGGATCCCAAGTAGTTGACCCTTGATCTCTTAAATCCATGGATATGATTGAGTGGAAGTGTCCCAGCAGGTGAAACGATCAGCGTTTCCTCGACTCCATTGTCTGTCACTCCCGTAGCAAAGGTCCCTTTGCTTGCCGCATATACCCTCATGTTTCCGCCCACTTGGGGAATCGCCTGGAACCTATAGCCCCACGACCCATGGGCCAAAGAAATCGCGAAACAAGCAAAAAGACAGCAGGAACCTCTCATTTGAACCTCGAAAAGTCCGAGTAGTGAGAACGTGCCAGCACTATTGCCGGCCTGATCCTCGCTTCGGACAACCTTAGGATACGACAATTCTTTCCAAAAGCCGCTAGCTTTTATGCTTTGGCTCTCGCCGTCACTTCGGCGGGATTTGCTCAGCAAGGGTTCCGCCTATCGTGCGGCGTTCGGACCAAGCCATGCATGGTACACCCGCATCCTTGAGCCTTTAGCGACGGCTTCGACCCGACCCGGTCTCTCGACCTCTTGGACAGTTGACGAGTGCGTCGCTTGGTTCAATGCGATGCAGGCGAACTGCTCAGCGGCGGAGTGGCAACGTGATACCCATTTCGATGCTGCAGCGCTACCAGGGGAAGCAGAAAAGCGGACCTGGAACATGGGCGCGGTCACGTTCCCGGCAAGCACCAGCCCGGCCTACCCACAGTCGGTGCTGACTCAGACTGGTACGAAGTCTAATGGCCTACCCATCTACACCTGGGCGAACGTCAAGGTGGCGAAAAACAACTAGGCTGGATAAGATCGGCCTTGTCCACCGAGGGTAGCTGGGGGCAGGCCCTGGTCCGCTCCAGCATCCTTTGGCAACACAAACAACCCGGGGCCGAGTTGGGGGACCGACTCGGCTTCTGGGCCGGGCGGCGCGACGTGCCAAAGCCCCGCCGTCCGCTACAATAAAGACAATATGGTCACCGTCGCCCCGCAACCGTACGATCGCGTCTTCAATTTCTCGGCCGGGCCCTGCACCCTGCCCGTCTCGGTGCTGGAACAAGTCCGCGACGACCTGCTGAACTACAAGGGCTCGGGGGCCAGCGTCATGGAACTCAGCCACCGCAGCAAGGCCTACGAGCAGATCATCCAAGAAGCCGAGGCCGACCTCCGCACCCTCCTCGCGATCCCCGAGGGCTACAAGGTCCTGTTCTTACAGGGCGGCGCCAGTCTGCAGTTCACCATGCTGGCCAATAGTTTTCTCGCCGCTGGACAAAGCGCCGACTACGTGATCACCGGAACCTGGGGCAAGAAGGCCATCGAAGCAGCCGCCCTGATCGGGACCGCCAACAAGATCTTCGACGCCAAGGCCGACAACTACAACCACTGCCCCGACCTTGCCAGCCTGCCCCTCACGCCCGGCGCGGCCTACCTGCACACCACGGCCAACGAGACGATTCAGGGCGTCGATTTCCTCGCCGATCCACAGCTGAATGTCCCCGTCATCTGCGACGCCAGCTCGATGATTCTCAGCCGCCCGATGGACGTCAGCCGCTATGCGATGATCTACGCCGGAGCACAAAAGAACATGGGACCGGCCGGCAACACGGTGGTGATTCTCAGTCCCGAGCAGCTCGAAAAGGCCCCGGCCAGCACCCACCCCATGCTCGACTATCGCATCCACGCCGAGAACGGATCGATGTACAACACCCCGCCCTGCTTCAGCATCTACGTCGCCGGTTTGGTCTACAAGCACCTAATCGCGAACGGCGGACTGGCAGCCATGCAGGCCACCAACGAGGCCAAGGCCCAAACTCTCTACGACGCCATCGACGGATCGGGCGGATTCTATAAGGGCCACGCCAAGCCCGAGAACCGAAGCCGCATGAACGTCACCTTCACACTCCCCAGCGACGACCTCACCGCCGCCTTCCTTAAAGAAGCCAAAGGCCACAAACTGGAAGAGCTCAAGGGACACCGCAGCGTCGGCGGCTGCCGAGCCAGCATCTACAACGCCTTCCCGCTGGAAGGGTGCCAACTTATGGCCGAGTTCATGGCCGACTTTGCCAAGCGGAACGGCTAAGAACCCCTATGAAGAACGTCCGCATCATCACCCTCGGCTGCGCAAAAAACGAGGTCGATAGCGAAGAGATCGCGGGCGTTCTTCGCGGGGCCGGGATGGCGGTGGACGGCGCCAAAACGGCCGATGTCACCATCATCAACACCTGCGGATTCCTGGAGAGCAGCAAGCAAGAATCGATCGAGGCGATCAAAAAGGCCGTCCGCAGCAAGGGAGCGGGCAAGGTCATCGTCGCCGGTTGCCTCGCCCAGCGCATGGGCGAAGAATTAGCCCGGCTCGCTCCCGGAGCGGATGCCTATATCGGGGTCGGGCAGATGGGCCGGTTCGACGAGATCGTCCAGACCGTCTTCAACCGGACCGACGCACTACTTGAGTTGGAGCCGCCCCATCACCGGTGGGCCGAGGTCGATTCCCGTGCGCGGACCGGCCGGCCTTGGTCGGCCTATCTCAAGCTCAGCGAGGGCTGCGACCACAAGTGCACGTTTTGCACCATCCCCAGCTTCCGTGGCCGCCACCAAAGTAAGCCGATGGAGCGGGTTCTGGAAGAAGCCCGAATGCTCGCCCGAACCGGCGCGCGCGAACTCAACCTCATCGCCCAGGACGTCACCCAGTATGGCTATGACCTCTACCGCGAGTTCACCCTGCCGAAGCTGCTTCGGGAGTTGAACGCCGTCGATGGGGTGGACTGGATTCGCCTGCTCTACTTCTATCCGAACCGCCTGACCGACGAGGTGATCGAGGCGATGGCGACCCTCGACAAGGTGCTGCCCTACATCGACATCCCCTTGCAGCACGTCCACCCCGAGACCCTGCGCCGGATGAAACGACCCTGGGATGGCGACCGCTACCTGGCGCTGATCGAGAAGGTCCGCGCGGCCATGCCCGATGTGGCCATTCGGACCACCTTCATCGTTGGTTTTCCGGGCGAGACCGAGGCAGAGTTCCAGGCCCTGCTCGACTTCACCCGGGCCGCTCAACTCGACCGGGTCGGCGCGTTCACGTTCAGTCGCGAACCCGGCACTCCCAGCCATGACATGCCCGGACAGGTCCCGACGAAGGTCAAAAAGGAACGTTACGACCGACTGATGCGCGTACAAATGGGGATCAGCCGAGCCCGGAACAAGGCCTGGATCGGACGCTCCATCGACGTGTTGGTCGACGAGTTCAAGGATGGCTTTAGCGCGGGGCGCAGCTTCCGCGATGCGCCCGAGATCGACGGGTGGGTTTATATCGAAGGCGAGCGCACCCCAGGGCAGATCGTCAGCGCCGAGATCACCGATTGCGGTGACTACGATCTCTACGCCACCGCCGAGAAGCCCAAGCGAAACCTGCAACCCCTCCGGATGGCGGCCCCCGCCGCGCCGAAGTAACCCTTAGTCACGATGTTCCCGGGCGGCGGCCCGGGCCCGGACCAAGAGCGGAAGCGACGGCAAGAGCATCACCGCGGAGGCCAGAATGGCCCACCGAGTCCCAAAGGCGCGGGCAATTCCGCTGGCCGTGAGGCCGCCAAAGATCTCACCGAAGCTGTGGGCCTGACCCTCAAAGCTGAGGATCGTCGCCCGCTGGTTGGCCGGGGCGTAGAGATTGATCCAGGCCGTCAGCATCGGCCCGATGCAACGACGCATCGTCCGGGTGAAGACGAACACCCCCACGACACCGGCGAAAGCCATCAACTGCGAGAACACCGCGACACCGCAAACCACCAGCAAGGTCAGAATCAGCAACATCCGGCTCAGCTGCGCGGCATCGCGAAAGTCGATCATTCGGCGGAGGACGGCAAGGGCGCAAGCCGCCGCCAGCAAGCTGCCCGAGGCGAAGATGGCCCACCAACTATCGGCGGGTAGGCCGTTCAAGGGTGGCAGTTCGAACCGTTCGAGGATCGACTGGTGGCTCAGGCGGTCAAATCCCTCGCTAGCGAGTCCGTAGATGATGGAAACGAAGAGGATCGCAACCAGTACGGTGCGCATCTGGACGTAACTCCAACCTTCGCGGAAGCTCGCCCAGAAGTGGCGCTCGTGGTCACCCCGGTGGAAGCCCTTTTCGCTCAACCCATACCGGGCAAAGACCGCCAGGGCCAGAAAGCAAGCTCCGCCGACGATCATCACCGCCCCCAGCCCAAAGTGACCGACGACGGGAACGGCGGCCCATGTGCCGACCACTCGGCTGACCATATCGATCTGGGCCCCGCGAGCAAAGATCTCGCCCGGGACGGCGTCGGGATTTTCACTATGGGCGATCTCGTCGGTGATCCAAGCCTCCCGCGCCCCGGAGATGAAGGTCTCGCCGATCCCCAAGACGATCTGCGCCAGTGCGACGGGGATCAAGAACGGCAAGAGCCCTTCGAGAATGAACGCACATCCCGCGACCGCAAACCCGATCGCCACGCTCAGGCGGCGGCTGACGAGGTCGGCGACGACGCCGGTCGGGACTTCGCAGGTGAGGATACTGACCTCGTAGAGGGTGCCCATCAGGACGAGCCACTCGGGCGGCAAGCCTACGGCCTTGATATGAAAGATGATGTGAAAGGTCCAGACGAAGGACCAGAATCCACCTTCCAGCCCGCGCAGGATCAGGTACCGCTTGATCAAGAGGACCTTAGGCTACCAGACCGCGCTGGTGAGGACGGCAAAACTTAGCGACTGGGACTCAGGAGGACCAGCTTGAGGGCTTCGCTGACGTGGCCCACGGTGTCGACCTGGAGTTTCTCGCGAACCTCGGCCGGGACATCGGCGACGTCGGCCGCGTTCCCCTTGGGCAAAACCACCCGCGTGATCCCGGCCCGGTAAGCGGCGAGCACCTTCTCTCGGATCCCACCCACCGGCAGAACCGTCCCCTGAAGCGTGATTTCACCCGTCATCGCGATCCCTTCCATGGCTGGGCGTCCGCTAAAGGCGGAGACCAGGGCGGCCAAGATCGCGACTCCGGCGCTGGGACCATCCTTCGGAACGGCACCCTCCGGCACATGGACGTGGACGTCGTGAGCAAAGGGCACTCCAGGAGAAAACTCGGCCTGGTGGGCGCGAAGGTAGGTCATTGCTGCAAGGGCCGATTCCTTCATGACCGTTCCAAGGCTACCGGTGAGGATCAGGTTCGGCTCATCGCCGAGTTTGGGCATCAGGTTCGCCTCGATGGTCAGGGTCTCACCCCCGACCTCGGTGTAGGCCAATCCCGTCACGACGCCAATTTGGTTTTTGGACCGATGCTCGCGGCTGAATCGGCGGGTACCGAGGAACTCGCTGAGATTCTCGGGTCCGACCCGGATTCGCCGGTCGCCTCGTTCGGCCACCCGGCGGGCCACTTTTCGGCAGACGGTCGCGATCTCGCGCTCTAGACTCCGGACGCCGGCTTCGCGGGTGTAGTCGCGGATAACGGAGCGGACGGCGGTCGGGGAGATCGTGACGTGGTCCCGGGTCAGGCCGTGCTCTTGAATCGCCCTCGGGAGGAGGTACTTGCGGGCAATGCGGAGCTTCTCTTCTTCGGTATAGCTGCTGAAGCTGATGACCTCCATCCGGTCCCGGAGCGGGGCCGGGATGTTCTCGATCACGTTCGCGGTGACGATGAACATGACCGCGCTCAGGTCGACCGGGGCGTCGATGTAGTGGTCGACAAAAGCCGAATTCTGCTCGGGATCGAGCGCTTCAAGCAGGGCCGACGTCGGGTCGCCGCGAAAGTCGCTCGCGAGCTTATCGACCTCGTCGAGCATGAAGACCGGATTGCGAGAGCCACATTGTTTCAGCCCCTGGATCAGTCGCCCCGGCATCGACCCAATATAGGTTCGGCGGTGGCCACGGATCTCGGCCTCGTCGCGGACTCCTCCCAGCGAGATCCGGACAAACTTTCGGCCCATGGCGTCGGCGATCGAGCGTCCGAGGCTGGTTTTGCCGACCCCCGGCGGGCCCACGAAGCAGAGCACCGGGCCACGGAGAGTGTTGCTCAGCTGCCGAACAGCGAGGAAGTCGAGGATACGCTCCTTCACCTTCGCCAGTCCATAGTGGTCCTGCTCCAAGATTTCGGCCGCGAGCCGGACATTGAGCCGATCTTCGGTCGTGACCGCCCACGGCAGGGCCGCCAGCCACTCGATGTAGGTCCGGATCACCAGGCTCTCGGGGGAGCTGCTCGGGCTCCGTTCCAGGCGGCGGAGTTCGGCCATCGCCTTTTCTTGAACGTCTTCCGGCATCCGGGCCGACTCGATTCGGGCGCGGAGCTCTTCGCCTTCGGCGCTTAGCTCCTCTGGACCGCTGAGTTCACTCTGGATCGCCCGGAGTTGCTCTCGCAGGTAGAACTCGCGTTGGCTGTTGCCGAGTTCTCGCTCGACCCGGCTCCGGAGGTCCACCTGAAGTTCGACGACCTGGCGTTCGGAGATCAGAATTTGAACGATGCGTTCCAGCCGCCGGAGAGAATCGAGTTCTTCGAGCAATTCTTGCTTGAGATGCGGGTGGAGCGGCAGGTGATTGGCGATCGAATCGGCGAGGAGTCCAAGGTCGTCGATCCCCAAGAGCGCCTCAACGACTTCGGGCGCGAGGCCCTTTCCGAGCCCGCTCAGTTGCTGAAGTGATTCGAGCGCTTCCCGGCGAAGAGCTTCCGTTTCGGGTCCACTTCGGTCCACCTCGTGGAGAGCCCCCAGGTCGGCGGTGAAGAACCCATTCCGAAACCGCATCCCCTCAGCTCGGCATCGCATCAACCCCCGCAAGACGAGCCTGAGAGTCCCATCGGGCATCGGCAAAATCTGCAGAATCTCGCTGAGGGTTCCGATCTCGAACAGGTCGGTGCGACTCGGCTCATCGACGGCCATGTCCCTTTGTCCCAGAACCAGAATGAGCCGCTCCTTGACTCCGGCCTTTTCCAATGCGCGCAGGCTGAGGTCTCGCCCGACGAGGAGGGTGGAGATCACTCCAGGAAAGTGGATACTGTCGCGCACCGGAAGAACCGGGGCACGCTGACCAGAGGGGGCGGGAGCTTTCGTCCGTAATCGGGAGGTCTTGGCGGTGGGCATTCGATCAGAAGCGCGTAAAGCTATGTTCTAGTTGTCGGCTTCTGATTCCTTCCTTTTCTCCGCATCTTTGCTGGGGTCGGCGCGTTCTCGGAGGCTCTCCACGGCCGCGCGAAGCTGATCATCCTGCTTGAACGCCTCCTCATAGACCCAATCCACCAGGGCAAAGATCTCCAGGAGGCCATTCAGCCGGCGACGGAAGGCCACGATTTCTCGGTGGTCTGGCATATCGGGTAGACGAACCAAGCATTCGAGGATCGCGGTTCGGGTGGGGTCTAGCTCGCGCCTTTTGCGTTCGCGGACGATCTTGGCGAAGGTCTGCCAGGGATCGGCTTCGGCGCTATAGATGTCCTTCCGGTCGCCCGGACGCCGAAACCGCTGCACCACCCCCCAATCCATGAGGTCGCGCAGGCTCATGGATGCGTTTCCTCGGCTGATACCCAGCCGGTCGATGATCTCATCCACGCTCAGGGCCTTGCCCGTCGCGATGAGCAGAGCATGGATCTGGGCCATCGTCCGATTGATGCCCCAGCTAGAACTCATCCGTCCCCATTCGAGGACGAACTGATCTTCGGCTTCTCGGAGTTTTGATTCCGGGGTTTCGTTCTGCATCATAGCGTCAGGCTGGCGCAAAAATCGGTGTTGCTCGCTCGGTATGAAGAAATCGAGAGAAGAGAACGATAATTCTCATCGGGGCCGAACGCCTGGCCCTACATTTTACGCGCATGCCACCTAGAAATTACGAAGGAACGCGGGCAAGGTGCCAAAGAATCCGGGATGCCAAGCTGTTTAGCGGCTGGGTTGGCGAGATCACGGATGGCTACATTGCGATGACGTGTGACCACGTGCCCGAGTTTGAGCCACTCGACCAAATCGCGATTGAGGTTTATGGGCACGCCCAAAACTTGCTGATGGTGGGCGTTTTTGAATCCGTGGCAGGAAAGCAAGCCCAGTTTCGGGTCGTCTCTTCCACTCGGGTTATTCCAGCCAAAGAGAACGTTCGGATCCACGCCGGCCGACTCGGCGTGTTGTGCGAGTTTGTGGGTCCGGAGGGGAATCTACTCGAATATCGAGTAGTCGATGTCTCGAAGGGCGGGGTCGGACTCGAAGGATCGATGGGGCTCCCCAAGGGTCATGTCGGAGAGATCCGGTTCGATACCGAAGCTGGAGACGTCACCGCCACGGCCGAGGTGCGCTACTGCAAGCTCGACGAAGCCTCCCGCGAGTACCGTCTAGGGCTTCGCATTGAGTTCAGCGAGCGCGTCAGCCGGGGGCGTTGGCTACAGCTCTTTAGCCAAGTCGCGGCTTAGTCGCCGACGATCTTTTTCGATTCCGTCGCGTTCAGCTCGATGTAGTGCTTCCAGTTGGCAGGAACATCGGTGTCCACAAAAATGGCCGAAACCGGGCACTCGGGCTCGCAAAGTCCGCAGTCGATGCACTGATCGGGGTGAATAACCACCATGTTCTCGATTTCGTAGATGCAATCCACTGGGCAAACGGTCAGGCAGGACTTATCCTTGACTCCGATGCAGGGCTCAGCAACAACGTAGGGCATGCTCTTAATGTACCGCGCCCTCACGATTTGCGGGGACCCCGTGCGAGACTGCTAGGGTGCGCACTCCGACCGGAGATGAAGGACTTCTTGCCCTAACTTCCGCTGTTCTCGCACGAATGCTGGTCTGGGGGGATGAAGATTTTGCTCAATCTGGAGTATAGATTAGAGTATGGCAATCACTCTTTCGCCGCGAGCGGCCGCAGAGCTTCAAGATCTGATCGACAGCCAAGGGAAGACCGAGGCTGCTCTGCGGGTGTGGGTCGCGGGTGGCGGGTGTTCCGGACTGAGCTACGGAATGGCCCTGGATGACAACCCGCCCGAAGAAGGCGACAACATTTACTCCGTTGGAGCGATCAAGGTCTATGTGGACCCGCTCAGCCTTCGGTACATGGAAGGGTCGACCATCGACTTTGTGGACGACAACTTTGGTGGTGGCTTCAAGGTCGAAAATCCGAATGCGGTGAGCTCCTGCGGATGCGGTTCGAGCTTCAAGACCGAAGATTCGGAAGGCGCCCCGGCTGGCGGCGGCGGTTGCGGCGGCTGCGCCTCGCGAGCTCAATAAGTCAGAGTTCGATACGAAAAAAGCCAAAAGGCGAGGCTCGGAACCGGTCCGAGTCTCGCCTTTTGATTTGCTTATGGCTTCAATTTAGCTGGCGGCGAGCTGGGCCTCTGTCACGATGTGATTGTGAATCCACTGCACAAGCCTCATCCGATGCTCACTGGCTCCGGGCATGAACCGCACCCCAACCGCATTGAGGGCAGATTGCTCCGAAACCGGCCGGACGTGACGCACTTCGACGCTGGTTTGGATTGGGTTGCTGTCTCCCTGACCAATCTGCATCAGAAAGACTTCGCCCTCTTCAAACTTGGACCTGGTTTGGAAGCGTAGGCCTCCGAGACTAATATCGACCACCATTGCGGGAATCGGGTCATCATGCGACTCGTGAAAGAGCAACGCATACTCCATCGTCTCGTGCCGGACGTGTCGACGCTGTTCGTGGTGCATTTCTTGTTCTCCTCACCCGGTGCTCGGCCTTGCTTGTTTCCCTCAAATTCCGGCCCCGGTTACCGCCTTACAGAACATTCCTTCCACATTGCGTGCCGTTTTCTGAGATCCGCAGGTGAAATCGACCCCCGAAGACACCTGTTTTCGTGCCAGATTCGCGAATTGGCATCCCCGAACGTGACCATTTACCCATGGGCCTGGTGACCTGCCGCACACAAAAAGGCCCTTCCGATTCAGTCGAAAGGGCCCATCTCTTTGTGCTCGGAGGCTTACTTGTTGCGCTTCGTGATGAGGACGTGCTTGCTCTTAGGATCGAAATCCACCTTGACATCAAGCGCTTCGGTGATGAAGCTGAGCGGGACGATCGTGCGGCTGCTTTCGATAAAGGCTGCTCGCTCAAGTCGGATCCAATTGCTGTTCACCTTGGCCTGGGTCAGACCGATTTGGATCACGATCTCCTTGCCTTGGCCTTGGGCATTCACCGTCTTCGAATCATGATCCCACTTGACTTCTCCACCCGCATGCTCAAAAAGGTGCCGGAACGGGGTCAGGGCGATTCCTTCTTCCACTCTCGGTGCGACGTCAAACTGGACCGTCGAACCATTGAGGATGATCGTGTACGAACCGATGTTGGGAACGCGAGTGCCGAGGCCGAGACGAATCGGGGCCGAGGTATCGACCGCATTCTTGGCGGGGGTCACGGGCGGCAGGGTCCGGGGAGCCTTGGCCGGAGTGACTGGGGCCGGGGTCTTCGGCTGGACGACGTTGGCGGCAACCGGGGCCGGGGCAGTCGCGCCCACGATTCGGCGTCCGGTGGGGGTCATCAATCGCTGATCAGTGGTGACGCTCGGTAGCACAGCCGTTCGCTTGACCGGCTGAGGCTTTCCAACCGTAGCAATAACCGTCGTTGCGGTGGTTGCGGCCACCACGACCGGAGCTACCACTGGCGGACGAGCAGGCTGGGCGGTGGCGGTCGTGGAATTCTGTGCAGGAGCCGCTACCGGCGGGGTGACCCGGTTAGTGCGACCTCCAGGGTTGTTCACCAGGAGCTTCACTCGCCGAGTCTTGAAGGTGTTGTTCGACTCGTCGACGACCCAAGCCTGGACTTCGTGCCAGCCGTTGGGGTAGCCCGTGGTATCCCAGCTAAAGGTGTAGGGTTCGTAGTTCTTCAGGAGCTTGTAGCTTCCGTTGACGAAGAAGCTTACGTAGAGATTCTTGCCAAGGTTTTCGCTGAGGCCAAGCTTGATCTCGACGATCCCTTTGACCGATTCGCCGCCCTTGAATCCCTCGATGTACACCGGAGAATCCGTATCGAGTTGAGCCTTCAGTGTGGAAGTCTCGGTGTGGAGCAGCTTTCCGTTGGCATCGTAGAGGAGGACTTCAACCTTGTTGTCGCCGTCATCCAGGGCATCGGTGGCCAGGGTGAACTGGAGATTGCCCTTGGCTGCGCTGGCGTCCACTCGTTGAGTGGAGAGGCTGCGCCCATTGACCCGGAGCTCCACCACGGCGGCGTTCAGATCCTTGTAGTTCACCGTCAACACGGGGCTGTTCAGAGGCTTCTGGATCGAGACCTCTTGAACTAGAGCGAGCGAGACACTTGCGACCGCCATCACGGCAAGCAGAGTCAAGGATCGAATCAATCGTTGCAACATCTTTTGCGAACCCTCGGACCTTATAAGGCCCGTTCCCTATTCTCCCATCTTGACGCGTACTTGTCAAGGTAAGGTTCAAGCCGTGTCCACCTTCTCCACCCCCTGGCACGAGAGCGAAATCGCCCGCTATTTGGCCTCGAAACAGGGCCAAGCTTCATGGCGAACCCAAGGAGAAGATACATTTTTCCTGACCAGCCAAATTTGGCGAAACACCGGATGGAATCACACGGTGACCGTCCAGAGGCCCACGGGGCAGACCCATCCCCACCGCGCTTTATTGGAGATCACCGGTGGCCCGGCCAATCCGTATGACCTGGGACGGACAGCCGCTTTAGCCCAGCGGTCGGGGCTCACGGTCATCACCCTGTTCGACGTCCCCAACCAGCCCTGGCAAGGAATGATCGAGGATGACCTGATCGCCCACACGCTCAGCCAGCGATTCACGACCGGGGAGACGGACTGGCCCCTTCTCTTTCCGATGACCCAGAGCGTGATCGCGGCCATGGATGCGGTGGTGGACCTCACCGGGGGAGAGATCCGGGAGTTCATCGTCACGGGCGCCAGCAAGCGGGGGTGGACAACCTGGCTCGCGGCGGCTACTCAGGATCCCCGCATTCTCGCCGCCGTGCCCCGAGTCTATGACAACCTCGACCTCCCGGCCCAAGTTTCTCGGCAGATCGAACTCTGGGGGCAGCTGAGTCCGATGCTCGACGACTATTCGCGACGGGCACTGCACGAGCTGGCCACCACTCCCGAGGGCAAAGCCCTGGCCGCCCTAGTGGACCCGATTCAGTTCCTCGACCGACTTCAGGTGCCGATCGTGATGGTCCACGGTGCCAACGATCGGTTTTGGGCGCCGGACTCGACCTTGCTTTACTGGGACCGTCTACCGGCTGGGACGCAATGTCTCGTCTATCCCAACTCCGGGCATGGCGTCGGGCATAGTTGTTTGGATTCGGCACCGTTCAGCCAGCTTCTGCGAGGGCTTAACGGCGCCTTCCCGTTGCCGGATCCGGAATGGACGGCTTCCCCGCTGGGAATTGGTTTCTGCTGCTCTAGCCGAGCCCGATCTGCTCAGCTCTGGCGGGCACGGGCTCCACAAAACCACGTATGGGAATCGCTCTGGGAGCCCGTCGGCCAAGAGCGGGAGTGCCTAGAGGCGGCATGGACGCTCCACGCCGGGTCGGAACCGGCTGCTTACCTTGTCCAAGTGACCTTCGATCCGATCCCGGGCGAGACCTGCGTCCTCACCTCGCCAGTGGTTCTGGTCGGAGCCGACTAGTTCCGGCGGCTAGGCGTTTGCGCCGACCGAGGGCGGAACCAGGGCGACGCGGAGCGTCGGGGCCCCTGGTG
>ERZ761602.1626-NODE-1626-length-39767-cov-10.990884_pt1 | contig 39767 bp, 23 predicted proteins | sample MGYA00512165_ERZ761602 | MGnify/ENA primary metagenome ERZ761602 (study PRJEB28899, sample SAMN02445085) | bioreactor sludge metagenome | biome: EBPR sludge; isolation source: Thorneside wastewater treatment plant | place: Australia: Brisbane, Thorneside...
CGCGGGGATGAACTCGTCGCTGGCTACCGCCTGTACGATCCACATCCCGGAAAGGGAGAGCGGTGGATCGAGCGTCGCAGTCACGGGAGCGGACGGGTCTCCTGGCGCGTCGAATGGCCTTTCGCACCGGTGGCGCTCGCCGCCGTGCCGGCGGTGGACGCAGTCCTGGTGGCCACGCTCGACGGCCGACTCGCGGCGCTCGATCACCGCACGGGAGAGTTGCTCGCGACCATACAGCTCGCCGCGGGAACGGCAGTTGAGCCGATGTGCCTCGCTGCGGAAGGCCACCGCATCGCCGTGGGAGCCAACGACGGCCGGGTGTTGCTCCTCGAGCTACGTTGAAGCAGCCGTTATCCCTGGCTGAACGGCACGAGCGCCGTCCGGCTCCACACACGCTCGACGCAAGCGCATCGAGCCTCGACCGGACGATGCTGGCGGCAGTCGTAGGAGTAGATCATGAAGCGGTCGGGCAGCCCGACCCTATTGGACGACCCATCGGGAACCGCTGGTTGCCGAGTGGCTTTCTCCATTCTGGAAGTTCGAACCTCCTCCGGAGGGGGCCTCCGCATGACGGGCGGACGGCAAGGGCTTCGGGACGATCGTCCGGGCCGCGGGAGTGGGCCTCAGCCCTCCTCACCCAGCCCGATCTCCCGCTTGATCCCACCTATGAAGGCCGCATCGTCCTGCTCCGCGCGCGCGCTCAACAGCGCCTCGGCGTCGCCACCCGCGCGGAACCGCAGACGGTCGGTCTCGTCATGGACGACGGTCCAGATCACCTCCGCGACGAGGCCAGGCGGCGAGGGGCTGGACGCCACCCGGCTCCAGTGGGCGAACAGCTTGCCGACGGTGCCCTGGTACTCCACGAGGGACGCGTCGTTGCAGAACTCGAAAGACCGACCTCCGAAGTCGGTGGCGATCATGCCGGGCTCCACGATGCGGACCCGCACACCGAAGGCCTCCCGCTCGTAGTGCAGCGCCTCGGACAGACCCTCCACTGCGAACTTGGTGCCGTGGTAGAGCGTCCCCAGCGGAAATGTCATCTGGCCGCCGATGGACGAGATGTTGACCACGGTCCCGCTACGACGCTCGCGGAGGTGGGGCAGGAAGGCCTTGGTCACCCCGAGCAGACCGATGACGTTGGTGTCGAACTGCCTCCGGATACGGTCCATGGAGAAGGCCTCGAGCGGCCCGTACGCGCCATAGCCCGCGTTGTTCAGCAGGACGTCGACGCCCCCGAAGCGCGCCAGCGCTGCGTCCCGCGCCGCATCGATGCTGCCTTCGTCGAGCACGTCCAGCCGGACGACGAGGACGTGGTCGAGCGTAGACAGATCGCCCGCCGCGTCCGGGTTGCGCATGCTTGCGACGACGTTCCAGCCGCGGGCCTGGAAGTGCCTGGCGGTGGCGCGTCCGATGCCGCTCGACGCGCCCGTGATCAGGATGGTCTGGCGCATGGGTCAGGTCCCCTCGGCGTTGAGGCGGAGCATCTCGCCGTTACCAAAGGCAGCGTACAAGCCGTGGGTCACCCGGGCGAGGTGCGCGTTGTACTGATCGATGGGCTCGCCCATTCCCGTCCGGTCGGCGACGACGCGGAACGGCCTGGTCCCGACGGGCGCGTCGAGGAGGTCGGCGACGAGCGTGGCCACCAGCTCGGGTCGCTGCGCCGGGTTGGACTGGAGCAGCTGCACCATGCCGTCGAGCGAGGGTCCGAGGAGATTGGCCTCGGGCGCGTAGGCTTCGTCGCGCGCGGCCGGCTGGAGCATGCCGTCGAGGAAGGCGGTCGGCAGGGCGCCCGGCTCGACGATGAACGAGTCGATACCGAAGCGGGCGAGCTCGGCGCGGTAGGACTGGGCGATGGCCTCGAGCGCCCACTTGGACGCGCAGTACGTCCCGTAGAAGGGGATGGCGACGCGGCCAATCAGGCTCGAGGTGTACACGACGGTGCCCGCACCGCGGGCCCGCAGGTGGGGGAGCACGGCGCGCATCACGCGCTGGACGCCGAACACGTTGACGTCGAACACCGTCGGCAGTGAAGAGCTCCTGTACGCCGTAGGAGCCGATGCCGGCGTTGTTGAACACGACGTCGAGTCCGCCGAGGGCTTCGAGGGTCGCCGCGACGCCTGCCTCGACGCTGGTGTCATCGGTGACATCCATCCTCTCGACGGTCACGCCGTGGGTCTCGAGGGATCGGGCGACGTCGGTGTTCTTGCTTACTGGGGTGCGCATCGTCCCGGCGACGCGGTGCCCGCGCGCCACGAGCGCCAGACAGGTGGCGTGGCCGACGGCGCCGCTGGCGCCGGTGACGAGGATGCGCTTGGGCGCGGGCTGGGAGCTGGTGGTGGTCATCGGGTCTCCGGGGTGGTTCTCGATGCCGGCCAGACTACGGACCGCTCTCGCCTGCGTCCTGCCGCATCCTCCACAAGACGTGCCCGATCCTCTCTCCCACGGGGATTTCGGGTAGCATGGTGCAATCTGGAACCCTGGCCAATCCGGAGGACCCGCAGATGAGCACGGACGCACTCGCAGCCCGAGCGATGACCTATCTCGAAGGAACCTCGTTCGATCCGGTCCTCGTGGAGCCGGTGGAGGGAATGGTGCTGCTTCGTCACCAGAAGCCCACCTCTTGGACGGCCACCATCTACGACCCCGTGGCCTGCCTGATCCTCCAGGGACAGAAGGAAACTGCGGTGCGAGACCGGAGCATCGTCCTGTCGGCCGGCGAGGCCCTGGTGGTCAGCCACGACCTGCCGGTCGTCGCGCGCATCACGCAGGCCGAGCCGGGACGGCCCTACCTCGCGATGATCGTCGCCCTCGACACCTCCTTGCTGAGAAGACTCTACGACGAGGTGGGCGCTGTGCCCTTCGCAGACACGGACCTGCACGCGCTCGCCGCCCATCGAGCCGACCCGGACCTGGTCGAGGCCCTCTCTCGGTACCTCGCGCTTGCCTCCAACCCGGTCGAGGCCAGGGTCCTGCTTCCCCTGATCCGCAAGGAGGTGCACTTTCGCCTGCTCATGGCGCCCAACGGCGGCATGCTCCGCCAGCTCCTGCGACACGGAAGCCACGCCAGCCAGATCGCGCGCGCCATTGCGCACCTGCGGGAGGACTTCCGCGGGCCGGTCAACATTCCCGAGCTCGCGAGTCGCGTGGGCATGAGCCCGTCGTCGTTGTACAAGCACTTCAAGGCGGTGACGTCGACGACGCCCCTCCAGTACCTCAAAGACCTGCGCCTGCTGGAGGCCCGGCGCCTCCTTTCCGAGGGCGGGCACACGGTCTCTTCGGCCGCCTACGAGGTCGGGTACGAGAGCCCGAGCCAGTTCAGCCGCGAGTTCTCACGGAAGTTCGGGATCTCCCCCCGTTTGGATCGAGGCGTCGCCGCGGAGATGTAAGGCTGGGCACCGTCCTCGCGCATCCGGGGACCGCCGCGCCCACGCCACCTCCTGTTGCCGGTCGTGAACTCGTAGCTGGCGGCAATCAACAGGTCGTCGAGTCGGTCCCCGTCGCGGTCCGAGCAACCCGCTACCCTGTTGGCGGAGTCGTCCCCGGATTCGCCGTGGAACGTGGCTCCCGCGTCGTGGCGCCCCCCCACCTCTGCATGGCCACCGTAGAAGCTGCGGACCTCGCCCCGCCACGATTGTCGCAGCGCCGGGGCTGTTGATGGGGCCCGCGCTTCACCGCTCACCCTCAAGCCACCCTGCACCGCCATGGCCCAGCGGGGCGGGGGAGCCATCCTCTCGGATCGACCCCATCCACCCAGGGGGTCGGCCCCTTGGCGCCCCTCCATGGGCGCTCCACCACGGTCGCGCTACGCGGTCGAGTGCCCCACACGATGCCAGACCTGCCTCTCCGCTGCGTCGTCCTCCGCCACGAGGGCGTCGCCGCCCCGCACCATGACCTGCTGTTCGAGACCTCGCCCGGCTCGGCGCTGGCCTCCTGGCGCGTGCCGCGCTGGCCTGTGGCCCCGGGGGACTTCGCGGTGCGCGCGGCGGACCATCGACCCGCCTACCTGAGCTACGAGGGGCCGATCTCCGGCGGTCGAGGCCTCGTTCGGCGGGTGTTCGAGGACGCGGCCTGCCGGGTGTCCCTGCGGGAAGATCTGGTCGAGGTCTGCTTTGGCGATGGCACCGAGCTGCGAATGAGGTTGGACGGCCCCGATCGGTGGGTGGTCTGTTGATGAAACGGAGTCAAGCTGGGCTCGCTGCGCTCCTCGGGTTCCGAACGGTCGGGTTCCTCGTGGTGCAAGCGGGGATTGCGCTGTACATGGCCACCCGCGACCACGCCGCGCCGTGGACCGCCGCTGCGGCGTGGTGGCCGCTCGCCGCGATGCTCACCAACGTGGCGACGGTGGGGTTGCTGATCACGACTCTGCGTCGCGAGGGCCTCCGGTTCGCCGACCTCTTCTCGATGCAGCGCTCGAAGGTCGGCGGCGACCTGCTCTTGGTGCTGCTGGTGATGGTTGTGGCGGGTCCCATTGGAGCCCTGCCCGGACCGGCCCTCGGCTGGCTCCTGTGGGGTGACGCGCTGGCCGGGTCGCGCGCGATGATGCAGCCCCTTCCCCCCTGGGGGGTGTGGGTCGCCCTCATTGGATTCCCGCTGACCATCGCGTTTGCCGAGCTCCCGCTGTACTTCGGCTACCTGATGCCGCGGCTGCCCACCTCCCCTCGGGTGGCCGCGGCGGTGTGCGCCACAGCGCTCGCAGCCCAGCACATGACGTTTCCGCTGCTCCTCGACGCCCGCTTCGTCGCCTGGCGGTTCGGGATGTTCCTGCCCTTCGCGCTGCTCCTGGGGTTTGCAGTGAAGCGTCGCCCCGGGATCCTGCCCTGGCTATGTGTCGTTCATGCGCTGATCGATGCGTCCGCCGGGTACATCGTGTGGCAGGTCTCCAACGGCAGGCCCATCTGATGCCTCCAGCAGCCGCGGCCGCTCTGTTTGTGGCGTTGTTGGGCTGCCGCACCCTGGAAGATGCGGATCCTCCGCCCATCGTTCCGCCTTCCCCCACCCACTCTCTTGGTCCAGGCCGACTCGCACGATAGATCCCTCCTCTATCCCCAGAAGGAGGCCTCCCATGTCCGAACCCAAGCTCCCCGACGCCAGGCTCCCCACCGACACCCCCCCGGGCAAGTGCCCCGTCATGCACAGCGTGCCCTCCAACGCGACTGGGGCCGGCACCTCCAACCGCGACTGGTGGCCGAACCAGCTCAACCTGGGGATGCTCCACCAGAACCCGCCGGCCGGCAACCCGCTGGGCCAGGACTTCGACTACGCCCAGGCCTTCAACAGCCTCGACTTCGCGGCGCTCAAGGCGGACCTCCACGCCTTGATGACCGACTCGCAGGACTGGTGGCCGGCCGACTACGGGCACTACGGGCCGCTCTTCGTGCGCATGGCCTGGCACAGCGCGGGCACCTACCGGGTGGGCGATGGCCGCGGCGGCGCCGGCTCGGGCACGCAGCGCTTCGCCCCCCTCAACAGCTGGCCGGACAACGTCAACCTCGACAAGGCGCGGCGGCTGCTCTGGCCGATCAAGCAGAAGTACGGCGAACGCATCTCCTGGGCCGACCTGATGATCCTGGCCGGCAACTGCGCCATCGAGTCGATGGGCCTGCCGACCTTCGGCTTCGGCGGCGGGCGCGAGGACGTCTGGGAGCCCGAACAGGACATCTACTGGGGGCAGGAGACCGAGTGGCTGGGCGACACGCGCTACACGGGCGACCGCCAGCTCGAGGACCCGCTCGGCGCCGTGCAGATGGGCCTGATCTACGTCAACCCCGAGGGGCCCAACGGTCACCCCGACCCGGTCGCCTCGGGCCGCGACGTGCGGGAAACCTTCAAGCGCATGGCGATGGACGACGAGGAGACCGTCGCCCTGGTCGCGGGCGGCCACACCTTTGGCAAGGCCCACGGCGCCGGGGACGCCGCCCTGGTCGGGCCCGCGCCCGAGGGGGCCGAGATCACCGAGCAGGGCCTGGGCTGGCACAACACCTTTGGGAGCGGCAAGGGCGTGCACACCACCTCCAGCGGGATCGAGGGGGCCTGGAAGCCGAACCCGACCACCTGGGACATGGGCTACTTCGACATGCTCTTCGGCTACGAGTGGGAGCTGGTGAAGAGCCCGGCGGGGGCCCACCAGTGGCTGGCCAAGGACGTGGCCCCGCACCATATGATCCCCGACGCGCACGACCCCAGCCGCACGCACCGCCCGATGATGACCACCGCGGACCTGTCGCTGCGCTTCGACCCGATCTACGAGCCGATCGCCCGGCGCTTCCACAAGGACCCCGTGGCCTTCGCCGACGCCTTCGCCCGCGCCTGGTTCAAGCTGACCCACCGGGACATGGGCCCCAAGTCCCGGTACCTGGGCCCCGAGGTCCCCGCCGAGGATCTGCTCTGGCAGGACCCCCTCCCCGCGGTCGATCACCCCCTCGTCGACGCGGCCGACGTCCAGTCCCTCAAGGCCCGGATCCTCGCCTCGGGCCTCGGCCTCTCCGAGCTGGTGGGCGTCGCCTGGGCCTCGGCCTCGACCTTCCGCGGCTCGGACAAGCGCGGCGGGGCCAACGGCGCGCGGATCCGCCTCGCCCCGCAGAAGGACTGGGAGGTCAACCAGCCGGCCCAGCTCGCCCGGGTGCTGGGCGTGCTGGAGCAGATCCAGGCGGACTTCAACGCCGCCCAGGGCACGGCCAAGCGGGTCTCGCTGGCCGATCTGATCGTGCTCGGCGGCAACGCCGCGATCGAGCAGGCGGCCCGGGCGGGCGGGCAGGAGGTCCAGGTGCCCTTCCGGCCCGGCCGCACCGACGCCTCGCAGGCGCAGACCGATGTGGATTCCTTCGCCGCCCTGGAGCCGCGGGCCGATGGCTTCCGCAACTTCTGCAAGGCGGGGGTACAGGCCGCAGCCGAGGCGATGCTGATCGACCGCGCCCAGCTCCTGACGCTGACCGCCCCAGAGCTGACGGTGCTGGTCGGCGGCCTGCGGGCGCTCGCCGTCGGGCCGACGAGCCACGGCGTGCTCACCCAGCGCCCCGGCACGCTCAGCAACGACTTCTTCGTCAACCTGCTGGATATGAAGACCGTCTGGAAGCCCACCTCTCAGGGCAGCCAGGAGTTCCAGGCAAGCGATCGCGCCACCGGCCAGCCGACCTGGACCGCCTCCCGCGCCGACCTCGTCTTCGGCTCGAACTCGATCCTGCGCGCCCAGGCCGAGGTCTACGCCAGCCGGGGGGCCGAGCGGAAGTTCGTCCAGGACTTCGTGGCCGCCTGGACCAAGGTGATGGAGCTCGACCGGTTCGAAGCGCCCTGATCTCCAGAGGTCCCGCGCCTCAGGCGACCAGGGTCGCGGCGAAGAGCTCCAGCGTGCGCTTCCAGGCCAGCTCGGCGGCGGCAGGGTCGAAGCGCGGCGTGCTGTCGTTGTGGAAGCCGTGCTGGGTGCCCGCGTAGGAGAAGGACTCGAAGCGCACCCCCGCCTTCTTCAGGGCGGCCTCGTAGTCGGCGCGGGTCGAGTTGACGCCCTCGTCCGTCTCGGCGAAGTGCAGCTGGAGCCGGGCCGAGATGCGCTCGAGCCCGTCCAGGCCCGCCGGGCGGCCGTAGAAGGGGACCGAGGCCAGCAGCTCCGCGCCGAGGGTCAGGGCGAGGTGGTTGCAGACCAGCCCACCGAAGCAGAAGCCGACCGCCCCCAGCCGCCCCGTGGACAGCGCGTGGCCGCGCACGAAGCGGGCGGCGTTGACCATGTCGACCAGGATGCGGTCGCGGTCGAGGCCCGCCTGGAGCACCTTCCCCTGCTCGTCGTTGCCCGGGTAGCCGCCGACGGCCCAGAGCGCGTCGGGCGCCAGGGCGAGGTAGCCGGCCGCGCCCAGCCGGCGGGCGACGTCCTCGATGTAGGGGTTCAGGCCGCGGTTCTCGTGGACCACCAGGACCGCGGGGAATGGGCCGGTCCCCTTGGGGCGGACGAGGTAGCCCCGCAGCTCTGCGCCGTTGCCGCCGGGAGAGGGGAAGCGCACATACTCGGGGAGGATCCGCTCGTCGGTGAAGGAGATCTGGCTGGCCCGCGCGTAGTCGGGCAGCAGTGAGAGCGCGGCGCCCACCGCGCCCATCGCGCCGGCCCGGCGTAGAAACTCGCGTCGGTCCATCCCGCTATGGCAGTACTCGTCGTAGAGAGCGAAGATGCGGTCGTCGATGTCGTGTGGCATTCGTCACCCGTACCCTCCTGGAGACCGCCATGACCAGCCCTCCCTCCGCGTCCGCCCGGAGCAAGCGCCCGCCGAAGCCCTGGGTGCCGGTCTCTCGGCGGTGTGATTCAGGCACCTTGCGCCTGCTCACCCTGGACGGCGGCGCCGCTGCCGCGATCCAGGCGCGGGTGATCCGCCAGATCGAGCTCGACCGACCGGGCTTCCTGGCCGAGGTGGACCTGCTGGCGGGCTCTTCCGACGGCTGCCTCGTGTCCTTCTTTCTGGCCACGCACCTGGCGACCTACCCGGACTTCGACGGGATGAGCCTGGTCGAGGCCGAGGTCCAGCGAAGGCTGGTGGACCGGGACAACGCCCGGGTCGTTGACCGCTGCGTCGCCTTCGTCGACCAGACGGCCGCCGCCCTGCGCCCCTCCCTCCGCGACTGGGCCGCCTTCACGCTGGGCCTCCGCCCGCTCAAGGACGGCCGTGGGCTGCACGCCGTCTTCCGGGAACACTTCAAGGAGCTCTGCCTCGGCGACGTCCACGAGAAGCTGGTCATCGGCATCGCCATGGATATGTGCGCCAACCGGCCCCGCACCTTCCGCAACTTCGGCTGGGAGGCGGCCCGGCCCGAGCTGCGGGAGCAGGTGCTCGGAGAGAAGCTGGCCGACGTCGCCCGCTACTCCTCGGCGGTGCCCATCCTGCTGCCGATGATCTGGAGCAAGGGCTTCCCGGCCGAGCTGGAGCCGCACCTCTACGCGGATGGCAGCCTCGTGGCCAACAACCCCACGATGACGGCCCTGACCAACGCGATCTCCTACCTGGCCGGAGAGGGCGAGGAGGGCGGCGTCTCGCTCACCCCGCCCACGCCCCCCAAGCATGAGCACCTCGGGCACGTCGCGGTGGTCTCCCTGGGCGCCTGCGAGGAGCCGCGGCTCCGTGGCGAGGGCGAGGTCAACCAGGGCTGGCCGGGGTGGCTGCTGGGCAGGAGGCTGAACCTCGCCTCCCTGGCCCTCAACGGCTGGCTGCTGCCCGGCAACACCGAGGTCCACAACCAGGCCCGTCACCTCCTGGGCGATCACCACTACTTCCGGGTCTGCCCTGATGTGCCGATCAAGGCCATCCTGGCCCAGCTCTTCTTCGGCAGCCCGCAGGGCGTGGCCCGCCTCTGCCAGCAGGCCGCCGACGCCTACGTCGCCAGCGAGGAGTATGGCCGCCTCCTGAGCTGGATGGACGATCAGCCCTGGGGGCGGCCCCGCCCGCCCGCGGCGGCGCGCTGAGGTAGGCTGCCGGACCGGGTCCCGGTGGGCTCGACGGGAGGGCAGAGTGCGAGTCCTGACCATCGACGGCATGACGGCCGCGGCCCTGCAGATCCGGCTGATCAAGGCCTACGAGCAGGCCTGCCCCGGCTTCCTGCGATCGGTCGACTGCTTCGTGGGCGCCTCGGACGGCGGCTACATGGCCCTCTTCCTGGCCAGCCGGGTCAGCGAGGACGACGAGGCCAACCTGGCGATGCTGGACGAGGCCATCGCCTTCTCCAACGCCTTGATCCCGCTCTTCCACCTGACCATCCGCAAGGGCATCAAGTTCGCGACGGGCTGGTTCCCCCTGCTCTGCGTCGACCAGTTCCAGGCCGTCTTCGCCCAGTACCTGGGCACCGGCACCCTGGGCCAGCTCAAGCGAAAGGTGGTCATCTGCTCCTTTGGCGCGATCGCCTGGACGCCGGTGGTCTACACCAACCTCCTCCCCCAGGCCCCGCCCTCCTTCCAGCACCGCGGGCAGCCCGAGACGACGCTGATCGAGCTCGCCCTCGCCACCAGCGCCTTCCCGATGGCCCTGCCGCTTCACGGCAAGGGCGGCGCCCGGGTCATCGACGGCGGCTGGGTGGCGACCAACCCCTCGATGTTGGGGGTCTCCGAGCTCTGTCGGGCGGGGGCCATCCAGCGGGGCTGCGACCCGACGGAGATCCTGGCCTCCCTGCGGGTGTTCTCGCTGGGCTCGACCGAGTCGCTCGCCGAGCACAAGCGGGTGATCAACAAGCCTCCCCTGGGCTGCGCCTTCGCCTGGCAGCGCAACTCCTGGGGCTGGTTGCAGTGGGTGCTCCTGCGGCCCTGGCTGATGCTGGACATGTCGCTGCAAGGCGCCATCAACCTCGCCGACGTCGAGCTGCGCGCGATCCTCCCGGCCAGCCGCTACCTGCGGGTCAGCCCGCCCCTGGCCGAGGTCACCGACGGCTGGAGGCTGCTGCTGTCGCGCCCGAACACCTTGATTCGCAAGCTGGACAGCGAGGCCGCCCGGCTTGTCGCCACGCCGGCGTGGTTCCAGCCGATCGTGGAGTGGATTGGCAGCTCCTACCTGGGCGCCGATCGGTGAGCTCCGGCCCCCCCGAGTCAGGCCCCCCCGAGTCAGGCCCCCCCGCCGCCGTCCTCGCACGTGTCGTCCGGGCCGCCAGCCGCGCGCCGAGCGCCGAGAACTGCCAGCCCTGGACCTTCCGCTGGGACGGGCGGCGGCTGCAGATCCTCCACGACGCCCAGCGCGCCCGCAAGGGGCAGGATCGGGCCTTCCACGACTCCCTCCTCTCGCTGGGCTGCCTGCTGGTCGCCTTCGAGGTGGCGGCCGCCGCCGAGGGCCTCGCCCTGGTCGTAGACCTCCAGCTCGATGAGCCCGACCACGTCTGTTGGGCAGAGCTGCGGTTTCGCACGGGTCCTGGTCGCGGGGCGGAGCTCGCGGTCGCCCTCGCCCGTCGCTGCACCGATCGCCGCCCCTTTCGCGGCGGCTCGCCGGATCACCCGGTCTTTGGCACTATCCGGGCGGAGGCCGAGCGCCTGCCCAGGGTCGGGCTAGCGACGCTAGGTCCGCCCTCTGGCCGGCTCCTTTCCTTCTTCCAAGAGGCCGAGGGCCTGGTCTGGAGCCACGAGCCCACGTGGGTCGACGTGATGCGCTGGCTGCGGGTGAGCCAGCGGGAGGTCGAGGAGAGCCGCGACGGGGCCTCCTGGCGCTGCATGGGCTTCGACCTCCCCGAGCTGCCTGGGTTGTCGCGGCTGAGGAGCCCCCGCACCCGCGCGCTGCTGGCCCGAGCGGGGGCGCCTCGCCTCGCCGCAGCCTGGCATGCACACCAGCTCCGATCGGCTGGCGCCCTCGTGCTGGTGACGGTCCGCGAGCCAGGGCGCGCCGCCCTGGTGGACGCCGGGCGCCTGATGATGCTCGCCTGGCTGCACCTCACCGAGGCCGACCATGGCGTGCAGCCGCACAGCCAGCAGTCCTTCTTCCTGCACGAGGCGGCCGTCGGCACGCTGCCTGCGGACCTGGGGCCGCCGTGGAGGGCGCGCTACGCCGCCGGCCTGGAGCAGGTCTCGTCGGCCTTCGCCCTCGGCCCCGGGGAGCTGCCGGTCATGCTGCTGCGGACCGGGATCTCGGACTCTCCGCCGGACTGGCGCTGGACCCTGCGCCGGTCGCTGCCCGAGCTGCTCAGCCGGGGTTGAGCTCCCCCTCCTCGGCGCGCGCCAGGCAGCTGCGGAGCACCCGCGCCACCTCCCGCACATGGGGCTCGCGCAGCAGGGTCAGGTGCTCGCCCGGGAGCCGGTGGACCTCGACCCCCCCGGCGGCCAGCATGCGCCAGCCCTGGGTGGGATCCCGGGCCGCCCGCCCGCGCAGATCGGTTGCCTTCAGCAGGGTCAGGCGGTGGGGATAGGCCCGCGGCTCGTAGCTCATCGTCAGGCGCCCATGCAGCAGGAAGAGCTCGAAGAGCTTCAGCAGGGCGGGCTGTCGCATCGCGACGGGGCGCTGCTCCTCGGGGAAGAAGCCCGAGAGCGTCGCGCGCGCCAGGAACCACTCCAGGCCGGACCGCTCGCCTTCGCGGCGCAGGGCGAGGTACTCGGGCAGGAAGGGCAGCAGCGACTCGCGGGCGCCGCGGGCGATCATCCGCGCCATCAGCGCGGGAGAGGGCCGGTAGCCGTCGATCGGCGCGGGCTCGTCCAGCAGGGCGACCAGCCCGGGGGGCTCACCCTCCAGGGCAAGCTGGACGGCGATCTCGTGCGCGACCAGGCAGCCGAAGGAGAAGCCGCCGATGTGGTAGGGCCCGCGCGGCTGGACCCGACGGATGGCGGCGATGTAGTGCCGCGCCATGTCTTCGATGCGGGTGTCGACCGGCGCCAGCCCGTCCAGCCCCAGGGCTTGCAGACCGTAGAAGGGTCGGTCCTCGCCGAGCTCGCGGGCGAGTCGGTAGTAGGGAAAGACCACCCCGGTCGCCGGGTGGACGAAGAAGAAGGGGGTCTTGTGACCCCGGGCTTGCAGCTGCACCAGCGGCGAGACATCGGGTGGCTCCGCCGGGGAGCCCGCCGGGCTGGCCTCTTCGTCCAGCGCCTGGGCCAGGCGCTCCACCGAGGAGCCGCGGAAGGCCACCTCGCCGGGCACCGGCCGCCCCAGCTCGGCGGCGAGCCGGTCGGTCATCCGCAGCATGATCAACGAGTCCACGCCCAGGTCGACGAAGTCCTCGTCGCGCCCGATGCGCTCCAGCCCGAGCACCTCCGCGGCGACGGCCGCGACCGTGCTCTCCAGGGGGGTCCGGGGAGGGAGGAAGGTGGCCTCGCGCGCGTGTGGAGCGGCGGCTGGAGGGAGCCGCTCCCGTGCGGGCGCGGCCAGGGCGCGGGTCGACCAGCCCGCCCCCCGGGCCCAGGCCTCGAGGGCGCGATCGATTGGCCCCCGGTGCGGATCGTCGACCCGGGTCAGGAGCACCGCCGGGATCCCGCCCAGGCCAGCATCTAGAGCCGCTAGTCCGTCCACCGCTGCCCCGATTCGTGCCCCGAGCTGCTCCGGAGGGGTGGCCAGCAGCGGCGGGAAGCCATCCACCGGGGCCTCGACCAGGACCGCAGCCGGGGCTCCGAAGGCCTCCGAAGCGGCGGCGAGGGCCGGCCCGATCGCTGTGCGGCTCGGCAACACCCGGACCGTCGGATGCTCCGTCAAGGCCCGCAGCCGGCTCTCACGAGACCGTCCTCGCGGGGTGCCCGGCGCGCGTGCCAGGAGCAGGCCGTGGTCGGCGCCGGCCCGCTCATCGCCCGGTCGGGGCCAGGCGGCGGGGTCCAGGTAGCCCTCGCCCTGAAGCAGGCGCTCCCAGGCCGACAGCGACAGCAGCGGTCCTTCGGTGCGCACGGCGTCGTCGTAGGACCACCAGCCTTCGGCCAGTCCCCAGGTCATCGTGTCCCAGCGCTCGGTGCGCAGGATCTCCACCGCCGCGAGCTGGCCTCCCGGGGCCAGCAGGGGCCGCAGCTGGCGCAGCACCGCCGGCAGATCGGAGACGGCGTGCAACACATTGTAGGCGAGGATGGCGTCGTAGCTCCCCTGGGGAAAGCGCCTTGTGTCGGCGGGCTGGGAGATGTCCAGCCGATCCACCCGCAGCCGCAGGCCGGGCCCTGGGCCCAGCAAGCCCCTCCTGCCCGCCTCGCGCCGGGCGTCCTCGACGAAGGCCGTGCCGATGTCAGTGACGTGCAGGTCCACCGGCAGGTCGGAGAGGGCTTGGACCAGCGGCCAGGTCAGCAGCCCCTGGCCTCCACCGAACTCCAGCACGCGGAAAGGGCGTTCGACGCTGCCCTGCTCCGTCGCCAGTCGGCGCAGGGCCGCCGTCAGCAGCAGGATCTGGCGGCGGTCCTGGCGGTGCTCGGCGGTGCGCCGGTCGCAGTCCTCCACCAGGGTCGAGGCACCACCCGGGTAGAGCACCCCGATGGCTTCGATCCGGCCCGAGAGCGCCTCGGAGTAGTGCCGGGCGCAGTGCTCCAGCAGGTCGACCAGGCCGGACATCCGGGGATGGTCCCGCCGCAGCGCCGCGCCGAGCTGTTCGGGGTCGGGGGCGACGCGCTCCGTCACCCGCAGGGAGGCCCCCTCCTCGAGCAGGTAGCCGTCGGCTCGCAGGATGCGGACCATGGCGTCCAGCAGCCGGTGGAAGGCGGGCCGGATGCTCAGGCGGTCGCGCAGCTCGCCCCGGGTGAAGCGGCTCCCCGCCACTAAACCCGGTCCATCGATCAGGAAACGATGAGCCAGCGCTGCGCAGAGCTCCTCCAGGCCTTGGCGCAGGCCAGGGGTCGCGTCGATTGGCCTCACGGCCAGGGCCTGATCCAGGCCGCCTTCGAGGGCGGAGAGGTCGGGCGAGCCTGGCTCCCAGGGCACGAGCACAACCTCCGCCCCCTGCTCTACGAGCGCCTCGGCTGCGGCCAGGCCCTCGCCCGCCGGACCGTCGAAGATGAGCCGATGGCCGGGCCGGTCGACCTCCAGAGGGGAGGGGCTGCCCGAGGCCTCGAAGCGATGCCCTTCGCGATGCACGAGAGACCCGACCGGGCCGCCCAGCGCCCCGACCAGCTCGCTCGGTTCGAGGGGCGCGTCGGAGCCGACGTCCAGGACCCGGGTCCTCGCCAGCGGCAGCACCCGGTCTGCCCCGCCCAGCAGGGCGGCTGTGGCGGCGGCTTCGGCTGCCAGCTCGGTGCGCGGGTGCGGGGCGCTGGCCAGGGCCCCCCTCGTCAGGGCGGTGAGGTCCAAGGGGGTCCGGTACATCCTGCGTGCCAGGGCCTGCAGCAGGGCGGCGGCGTCGTGCAGCGAGGGGTCGAGTACGAGGAGCGCGTCGGGCGCCTGGCCTCGCATCCGCAGGCCCTCCAGCCACTCGGTGAGCTGCGCGGCGTCGCCATGCGGCACCCAGCTCAGCTCCGCTCCCCGGATCACCAGGAGCTCCTTCAGCGCCTCCAGGGCCGGATCGGAGCCGACGATTCCGATCCGCCGGGGCAGAGGCCCTGGGCTCGACGCCTGGGGGCTCCCGTCCGCTCTCTCCGGCGAAGCATCCGAGCCCCGGGCCGCCTCGATCCAGTGCCTCCGCCGCTGGAAGGGCGCGGTCGGCAGGGGGACGCGGCGGCCCGGACCCGGCGGAGACCAGGGCACCCCCAGGGTCCAGGCGCTGGCCAGCGCGCGCTGGAAGGCCTCGGGGTCCCCGCCGCCGGGCAGGACCAGTCGGCTGCTCCGGTCCCGCTGGGCCACGAGGGCGCTCAACGTGCGGCCGGGTCCGACCTCGACGAGCAGCAGCTCGGGGTCCGCTCGTAGCGTCTCCAGGGCCGCGCCGAAACGCACCGGGGCCACCGCCTGCCGGGCCCAGCGGGCCGGGTCGACGGCCTCGGCCTCGCTCATCCACCGACCGGTCACTCCGGAGATCAGTCGGAGCCGAGGCGATGAGAGCGGGACCCTCCGCAGGCGATCGAGCAGCTCCCGTTCCACCGGCTCCATGGCTCGGCTATGGAAAGCACAGGTGCCAGGGAGGAGACGAGCGGGGATGTCTAGCGAAGCTAGTCTTGCATGCAGCTCCGCCACCGCCAGGGCCGGCCCGGCGACCACAGTCTGCCGAGGCCCGTTCTCGACGGCGATCTCCAGCTCCTGGCCCAGCAGCGAGCGCAGCGCATCGGGGCCCAGTGCCACGGAGAGCATCGCGCCGGGGGCCGTCTGCGCGCAGAGCGCACCTCGCGCCGCGACCAGGTCCAGCCCGTCCTCCAGCGTGAAGACGCCGGCCACCACTCCGGCGGCCCACTCGCCGAGGCTGTGGCCGAGCAGGGCCGTGAGTTGCACACCCTGGGCCATCCACAGCCCGGCCAGTGCCAGCTCCGCCAGCAGCAGCGCCGGCTGTGCGAGCTCGGTGCACCCCAGCTGACGTGCCGCCCCGGCGTCCTCGGGGGCAGCCAGCAGCAGCTCCCGCAGATCGAGGCCCAGGCTGGGGCGCAGCCTCCGGGCCCCGAGATCGACCAGCTCGCGGACCCGCCCCTCGGCGGCGTACAGCGCGCGCAGCATCCCGGGGTGCTGCGCCCCCTGCCCGGGGAAGAGGAAGGCTACCGACCGAACGCTGCTAGCCTGTCCGACAGCGATCGGCGCCTCGTCGAGACCACGGTAGACGGCCCGGCAGGCCATCGACCGGCGCCCGCGCTGCAGGGTGCTGGCCACAGCGTCCAGGGACAGCTCGGGGTGCGCTCGCAGGTGCGCGGCGAGGCGGAGGCGGCTGGCCTCCAAGGCCTCCGGGCTGCGCGCGGAGAGCGGGAGCAGCGGCAGCGCGGGCTCGGTCCTCGCGGTCGAGCGGGGCGCCTGCTCGAGGACGATGTGGGCGTTGGTGCCGCCGAAGCCGAAGGCGCTGACCCCGGCCCGGCGAGGGGACTCCTCCCAGCGCTCCAGGCGAGGGCTGGGGCGGAGCGAGGCGGCCTCGAGATCCAGGCGAGGGCTGGCCTGCTGCAGGTGGAGGACGGGCGGCACCAGGCCGCGCTCGACCACCCGCGCGGCCTTGATCAGCGCGGCGACCCCGGCCGCGGCGTTGCCATGGCCCAGGTTCGGCTTGATGGCGCCCAGCCAGCGGACGGCGCCGGGCGCTCGGGGGCCCAGGGCGAGGCCCAGGGCGGCGACCTCGATCGGGTCCCCTAGCGCTGTTCCGGTACCGTGGGCCTCGATGTAGCCGATGGACTCGGCCGCGACCCCGGCGGCGGCCACCGCGGCCCGGATCACCCGCGCCTGACCCTCGACCCCTGGCGCCGTGTAGGCCGCCTTGGCGGCGCCATCGTTGTTGGTGGCCGTGCCGCGGATCAGGGCGTGCACCGTGTATCCCTCGGCCAGGGCCCGCTCGGCTCGCATCAGGACCACCACCCCCGCGCCATCTCCGCCGAAGGTGCCGGCGGCCGCCTGGTCGAATGCCCGGCAGCGCCCATCGGGCGAGACGATGTGGCCCTCCTGGTAGAGGTAGCCCTCGTTCAGGGGGAAGCCGATGTTGACGCCTCCGGCCAGCGCCACCTCGCAGCCACCGGCGCGCAGCTCCTGGCAGGCCTGGTGGACCGCGACCAGCGAGGTCGAGCAGGCGGTCTGGACGGTCACCGCCGGGCCCCGCAGGTCCAGCTTGTAGGCGACCCGAGGGGCGAGGTGGTCCTTGTCGTTGCCGAGGATCTGCCCTAGCCTCGCTAGAGCCGACCGCCCCGCGCTCGGGGGCAGGTAGCCCTGGAGCCCGGACCCGGCGAAGACGCCGATGTCTCCTGGAGGCCGACTGGGGTCGACCCCGGCGTCCTCCAGGGCCTCCCAGGCGCACTCCAGGAAGAGCCGGTGCTGGGGGTCGGTGCCGGCCGCCTCGGCGGGGCTCATCCCGAAGAAGGCCTCGTCGAAGTCGCCCACGCCGTCGAGCACGGCGCGGACGGGCACGTAGCGAGGGTTGTGTCTCTCGGCTTCGGGAACGCCGGAGGCGGCCAGCTCCCGGTCGCTGAAGGTCCGAGCCGCCCCGCGCCCGGCGCAGAGGTTCTCCCAGAGCGTGTCGACGTCCGGGGCACCCGGGAAGCGCCCCGCCATGCCGATGATGGCGATGGCGCCCTCCGGGACGGGGTGCCGCGGCCTGTCCGCGCTGCGCGCAGCGTCGTTGGCCAGCGACGGGCCGCCATCAGCGAGCGCCCGGCTGAGGCCGGCCAGCGTCGGGTGGCGAAACAGCTCGGTGATCGGCAGCTCTCGCCCCAGCTCGGCCTGGATGCGGGCCTGGGCCTGGACGAGCAGCACCGAGTGGCCTCCCAGGGCGAAGAAGGAGGCTTCGGGGTCGACCGTCTCCAGCTTGAGCAGGTCCTTCCAGATGGTCGAGATGCGCGCCCGCAGCTCGGCTTCCCCGGGAGCCGCCGCCTCGCTGCGCGCCGTCCGGGGCGGCGCCGCCTCGATCAGCAGGTCTCGCCCGTCGACCAGGCAGCGCTCCAGCGCCTCCAGGGCCCGGTCTACGGGGAGCGAGGCGCCCGCTGGCCGGCCCTGGCTCAACCCCGTGTCGGCCCAGGCCCCGAAGGCCAGCGCGCGCACCCGACTGCGCCGCTTCCCCCGCTGCTGCGCTGCCCAGGCCTCCTGGAAGCGGCAGGCCGCCGCATAGGCTCCGGCTCCTGCCGCGCCGTGCGACCCCGCCGTGGAGGAGAAGAGCACCAGCCAGGCCTCGGGAAGCTCGTCCAGCAGCGCCCCCAGCACCCGCGTCCCGTCGACCTTCGCCCGCAGGGCCCTCTGCAGGTGCGCCCGGTCCAGCTCGTCCAGCCGCCGCTCCTCCAGCACGCCAGCGAGGTGCAACGCGCCGTCCAGACGGCCGTTCCAGGCCGCCTCCGCCTGCCTGAGGGCCGCGCCCAGCTCCTCCACGAGGGCCACATCGGCCTGGGCGTACCGAACGCTGCCCCCGCGCGCCGCGGCCATCGCCTCCAGCGGCTGGAGCAGCTCGGCCGCCGCAGGCGAGCGGCCCACCAGCAGGAGGTGCGCGCCGTAGCGATCGAGCAGGTGGCGCCCGAGGAGCCGACCCACGCCGCCCAGGCCGCCGGTGATCAGCCAGCGCCCGCCAGGCGCGAAGGGGGAGTCCGCTCCCGGGCGCGGCGTCGTCGGCAGGAGCTCCGTGGCCGCGCCCGGAAGAAGATCCAGCTCGGGGCGCTCCCAGCGCAGGCAGGCCAGGGCGCCCGCCAGCGCCGCGTCGACCAGGGCGTCCCGCCCGGCAGCGACCCTCAGCCGCCCATCGGCCTGGCGGACGGCCTCACCTAGCGCCGCTAGCTCAGCCTCGAGATCACCTCCCCCGGGGACGAAGCGCTGCGCCGCAGCCGCGGAGTCCACCTCCGGAGGGACACTCCAGACCCGCTCGTAGAAGGAGATCTCCGGCTCTGCCATCGGCGAGGAGAGGGGCGCGAGCTCGCCGGCGGCGAGGCGGCGGGTCAGCTCGCGGCGTTGGAGCTTGCCGGCGCTGGTGCGGGGCAGGGCCTCCCCGGAGACCGCCAGCACCCGGGCCGGCGCCACGCCCAGCTCCTCGGTCAGCATGGCGCGCGCCGCCTCGCACAGCGCGCTCGCCTGCTCGACGGCGCGAGGTACCAGCAGGACCACCAGCTCCTCGCCCTCTCCATCGGCCTCGGGCACGGCGCAGGCCGCGACGCCGCCGGCAGCGAGGCCGGGCAGCCGAAGCAGGAGCTGCTCGACCTCCTCGGCCAGCAGCTTGGCGCCTCGCACGACGATCGTGTCCTTGGCTCGCCCGACCAGGGAGAGGCGGCCCTCCAGCAGGAAGCCGCGGTCGCCGGTGTCGAACCAGCCGTCGGGGGCCAGGGCGGCGCTGGCTTCGGGGTCGTCGAGGTAGCCGCTGAAGACGACCTCGCCGCGGACCTGCAAGGCGCCGACGACCGCCTCGGGCAGGAGCGCCCCCTGCTCGTCGACCACCCGCAGCTCGACCCCAGGCAGGGGGCCACCCAGGCTGAGCAAGGGAAGCACGCCGGGGCCCGGGCCGCTGGCGAAAGCGAGCGGGCCCTCCAGGCTGGCCCGGCGGAGGTACCGGACGCTCCGCTCCAGGCTGAAGTCGTTGTCGAAGGTGACGACGCTGGCCGTCTCGGCCATGCCGAAGCCCGGCTGCATCGCCCTCGGATCCAGCCCGAAGGCGGCGGTGCGCTGCAGGAAGGCCCGGGTAGTGTCCAGGCGGACCGTCTCGGCGCCGTTGGCGATGCGGCGCAGGGAGCGCAGATCCCAGCGGCGCTCTGGCTGGCGGTCCAGGGCCTCCAGCAGCAGGCCGTAGCCGAAGTTCGGGGAGAGCAGGTGGGTGATGCTGTCGGAGTGGACGCGGTCGAACAGGCGGAGGGGATCGGCGAGCACGAGCTCGGTCCGCAGGTGGACCTGGTGAGCGCCAAGGACGGTGTCCTTGATGTGGCACATCAGCAGGCTGGCGACGTGGTCGAAGGGCAGCCAGCTCAGGGTCCGGTCCTGGGCGCTGTAGCCGCTGTGGGCGGTCGCGGCCTGGACATGGCGGAGGGCGGCGCGGTGGGTCAGCGGGATGATCTTGACCGCGCCGGTGGTGCCCGAGCTGGCCTGGTAGAAGGCGACCTCGGAGGAGGGCACGCGCGGGGGCTCGATCCAGCCGGGCAGGGGATCGACGCAGCGGATCGGGACCGTGGAAGGCAACGATCGGGACAGCCCCTCCCTCAGCGCGGGCGAGGCCAGCACCGTCGCGCCGAGCCTCCGCGCGAGCTGGGCCAGCTTGTCGAGGCTTGCCCGCCCTGGCGAAGCCGGGACAGCCAGGGACATCGGCAGCAGGCCGGCCAGCAGGCAGCCCCAGAAGGCGACGGTGTGGGCGTGCAGGCCGTCCTGTTGGAGGATCATGCGCTCGCCGGGTCCGAGACCGAGCGCGCGCAGCCCGCAGGCGAAGGCCTGGGCTTCGCCTAGCAGCGTTCGGTAGCTGCGGCGGATCTCGAGACCGGTGGACTCTACGAAGCAGAGGGTGTGCTCCCCATGGCGCTCCGCGCTGCGCGGCAGGGCGTGGGCGAGGCTGGGCAGCGGATCGTCCGGAGGGTCCAGGGGCCTGCCGCGGACCTGGGCGACAGGCCGGTCCGCCGCCCACGTCGCCGCCAGGCCGCGGACCTGGGCCCGGAGCTGCCGCAGCAGCGTGTCGATGCTCCCCGCGTCGTACAGCCGGGCGTCGTAGAGGGCCGCGCCGTCCAGCCCCCCCTCGGCGTCCGGCCAGAGCTCGACCGTCAGCTCGATCGGCGCCACCTCCGCCACCACCTCGCGGACCTCGATCTCCACGCCCTCCCGGGTTCGGGCGCGAGGGAGGGGGTCCTGCAGCGCCAGCAGCACCTGGAAGAGGGGGGTGCGGCCGGGGGAGCGCGGAGGGGCGCAGGCCGCGACCACCCGGTCGATGGGGGCGTCGGCGTGGGCGATCGCGTCGAGGGCCGCCGTTCGCGCGAGGCGGAATGCCTGGGCCTCGGACGCTGGCCGCTCGGAGAGCCGGATCGGGACGGTGTTGGCGAAGAAGCCGACACAGGGGTCGACCGCCGGGCTGCGGTCGGCCACGGGGGTCCCGATCACCAGCTCGGGGCCGGCCCCGCAGGCGCGAAGGGCCTCGGAGAAGGCGGCCAGCAGGGCCTGGAAGGGCGTGGCGCCCTGAGCTCGCCCGCGCTCCCGCAGGGCGCTCAGCTCTTCGGGCGGGATCCGGAAGGAGCGGCGCGCCCCCTCCCGGGGCCCATCCAGCGGGGCTCGGTCGACGGGGAGGCCGCTCCAGGCGGGGGCCCCGTGCAGCCGGGCCTGCCACCAGGCCAGCGAAGCGTCGAGCTCGCCGGACTCTGCGGCGGGCTGTTCGCGGAGCGCGCGCGCCGCGGGGGAGCCGGCGGGGGGCAGGCTCCGACCGTCCAGCAAGGCGGCCAGCTCCCGGACCAGCAGGCCCAGCGAGGCCGCGTCGACGGCGATGTGGTGGAAGACCAGCGCCAGCCGATGCTCGGTCGGCGAGCGCTGCAGCAGGCGAGCCCTCCAGGCCGGCTCGCGGGAGAGGTCGAAGGGGCGCTGGAGCTCGGCGTGGAGGATGGCGCTCGCCTCGTCGCCCGTCGGGAGGCTCTCGAGGGCGGGCGGGGCCAGCGCGGGCGCGCTCGGAGGGAGCAGCCGCGGCGCCGGGCGGCCCTCCTGCACCTCGATCACCGTCCGCAGGGCCTCGTGGCGCTCCACCAGGGAGGCGAAGGCGGCCCGCAGTCGCTCGGGGTCGAGCGGGCCGTCCAGGTGGATCATCGCCGGGAGGTGGTCGTTGATCGACTCCGGAGCGAGGCGGTGCTGGAACCACTGCCGGAGCTGGGCCGAGGAGAGCACGGGCGAGGCTGCTGCGCCTCGCTCGACGCGGAGCGCCCGGGCCATGGCCCGCACGGTTGGCTCCTTGGCGAAGGCCGCCGGCGGCAGCGGGGCTCCGTGCTCCTCGGCGATGTCCGCGAGCAGGCGGATCGAGGCCAGCGAGTCGCCGCCCAAGGCGAAGAAGTCGTCGTCGGCCCCGACGGGCGAGACGCCGACGAGCTCGGCGACCCTGGCTGCCAGGGCCTCTTCCAGGGGGCTCTGCGGTGGCGCATAGGGAGTCAGGAGCTCCGGCCGCTCGCCCGAGGGAGCGGGCAGGGCGGCCCGGTCGACCTTGGAGCTGGGCAGCAGGGGGAGCGCCGCGAGGCGAACGAAGGCGGTCGGGACCAGGGCCTCAGGCAGGCGCTCGGCGAGGTAGTGGCGCCAGGGCGCCGGCCCGCCAGGGGCCCCCGGGGTGGGGACCACGTAGGCCACCAGCCGGGTCGGCCCGCCGTCGGATCGGGCGATCACCACCGCCTCCTGGACCTCGGGGTGGCCGCGCAGCACCACCTCGACCTCGGCGGGCTCGACCCGAACCCCGCGCACCTTGACCTGGGCGTCGACCCGACCCTCGAAGACCAGGGTCCCGTCGGGCTCCAGGTGGCCGAGATCTCCCGTCCGGTAGAGGCGCTCGCCGCTGTCCGGGTCGGTCCAGAACGCCTCGGCCGTCCGCTCGGGCCGACCGAGGTAGCCCCGGGCCACTCCGGGCCCCCCGAGCAGGATCTCGCCGGACTCGCCCGCGGGCAGGCTCGCCCCGGAGGGGTCGGCGACGCGCACCGTGGCCTCGCCGATGGGGCTGCCCACCGGCGGCCAGCCCGCGGTGCCGGTGGTGAGGAAGGCCGTCGCCGCGACGGTCGCCTCGGTCGGCCCGTAGACGTTGTGCAGGGCGCGGCCCGGCCCGAAGCGCGCCACGAGGTCGGGAGGCAGGGGCTCGCCGCCGACCATCAGGTGGCGGAGGGTTGGCAGCCCCCGGGGCGAGAGGGCCGAGAGCACCGTGGGGGTGCAGGTCAGGTGGGTGATGCGCCCCTCGGCCAGGGTCCGGTGCAGCTCGGGGCCGGGGACCAGCCGTGCCGCCGGGGCCAGCAGCAGCCGGGCGCCGCTGCCCAGCCAGAGGGAGAAGTCGAAGAAGCAGACGTCGAAGGCGATCGAGGAGTACTGGATCAGCCGGCTGCGTGGGGTTGCGCCGAAGCGCGGCGGAAGGGCCTCGGCCAGGGCGAGCAGGCTTCGGTGCTCGACCACCACGCCCTTGGGCTCACCGGTCGAGCCCGAGGTGTAGATCACGTAGGCGCCCGTAGCGGGCCCGTCCTGCGTCGGGCCGTCTTGCCCCCGTCCTGCTGTGGTCCTGGCCTTGACCGCTCCCCGGGGCAGATCGAGGCGCAGCAGGGTCGGCACCTCGACCCTTCCCGCGGTCTTCGCCTCGGCGATCGCCACGGCGATGCCCGCGTCCTCGACCAGCCAGGCCAGGCGCGCATCGGGCAGGCCGGGATCGAGGGGGACGAAGGTCCCGCCGGCCTCGTGGACGCCCAGCAGGGCCACCACGAGGTCGATGGAGCGGTCCAGGCAGACCCCGACGGGCACCTCGGGCCCCACCCCCAGCTGGCGCAGCCGCTCGGCCAGCTCAAGGACCCGCTCGCCGAGCTGCGCCCAGCGGATGCTCCGGCCGTCCAGCTGGGCTGCGGCGATGGCCCGTGGACGCTCCTGGACCTGTCTCCAGAGGAGATCCGGAAAGCGCTGGGGCCGGGACTGGCGCGACGAAGGCAAGGGGCGCCAGTGTCCCGGAGCGCGGCGGGCCCGTCAAGCCCGCGCGCCGCTCGTTGCGTGCGCGCCCGGAGACCCCTATAGTGGTGGGAGCACTACGCCCGGCGCGACGAGGGCCCCACCGGTGTCAACGAACCTCTCCGACGAGGATGCTTCTGCCTTGCCGCCGACCGGCGGCGAGACCTTCTCCTTGATCGGCCTGGAGGGCCTTGGGGCTGAACAATCGCGTGACCCCGGCGCGACGGTCTCACCCCTCCTCGGGCAGGTCCTGAGCGAGGTGGCCGCCTCTTCTGGGGAGCACGCGTCCAGCCGCTCGGCCTCGACCGACCGTTCGGGTGGCCTGACAGTGGCCTTCCCGGTGGGCACGAACCTGCCCCAGCTTCGCACCCGGGCCGCGGACGCCGACATCCAGGTCCTCGGCCCGCTGGCCGAGGGGGGCATGGGCCGGATCGATCTCGCCCTGCAGCGAGCGCTGGACCGCGAGGTGGCCATCAAGCGGGTGCGCCCGGACCGCTCGACGCCGTCGGCAATCCGCGCCCTGCTGGACGAGGCGAGGCTGACCGGGGCCTTGGAGCATCCCAGCATCATCCCCGTTCACACCCTGGGGCTGGACGAGCTCGGTGACCCGGTGCTGGTGATGAAGCGGGTGGAGGGGGTCTCCTGGCGAGAGCTGATCCGCCAACCGGACCATCCGGCCTGGGGGGATCACCGCGAGGACCGCCTCGGGCGGCACCTCGACATCCTCATCCAGGTCTGCAACGCCGTTCACTTCGCCCACAGCCGCGGGATCATCCACCGGGACCTGAAGACCGAGAACGTGATGCTCGGCGCCTTCGGCGAGATCTACGTGCTGGACTGGGGCATCGCCTCCCGCCTGGGCGCGCCGCGCGCCAATGTGATCGCCGGCACCCCGGCGTTCATGGCCCCCGAGATGCTCGATCTCAACGCGCCCCTGACGGTGCAGACCGATGTCTACCTGCTGGGAGGCATGCTGCACCAGGCCCTCACGGGTCGCCACCGCCACACCGGGGGCTCGACCGCCGAGGTGCTGGCCGCCGCCCGAACGTCGGCCCCGCCCGTCTATGGGCCCGAGATCCCCTCCGAGCTGGCCGAGCTCTGCATCCGCGCCACCGCTCGCGATCCGGCCGAGCGCCCCGCGGACGCCCTGGTCTTCCAGCAGGCGCTGATCGACTACAAGCGGCACCGAGGTTCGGTGGCCCTCTCGGACCTGGCCCACCAGACCCTCCAGGGCCTCGACGAGGCGATCGACCGGCAGCGACGCGCGCTCGCCCAGGGAGAGGACGAGGCGGAGCTGGACAGTCAGCGGGCCACCATTCGCCGCCTGGCCGCCGAGGCAACATTCGGCTTTCGCCAGGCGCTGCGCCAGTGGCCCGAGAACCGCCCGGCCACCCGCGGCCTGGAGGCCTGCCTGCTGCGCTCCGCCGAGTTCGAGCTCGACGAGCGCAACGTCTTCGCCGCCACGACCCTGCTGGCGGACCTCGGCTCCAAGGCCCCTCAGCTCCAGGCCCGCCTGGCGGACCTTCGTCGCTCGCTGGAGGTCGAGGGGAGGGCCTCCGTGGAGCTCAGCCAGCTCCGGCACGAGAGCAGCTCGGAGGTGGCGCTCTCCGTCCGCACCTGGGTGATGTTCGCGGTGCACTTCGTGCTCGGCGTGTTCTGGCTCGGAATGGCCCGGATCCAGCTCGAGTTCACCCACGTCGCCATCATCGGCTTCGCCGCCAGCCTGCTGCTGACGCTGGCCGTCAGCTTCACCCTGCTGCGCCAGACCTTGCTGGCCAACCAGTTCAACCGGCGCATCCTCTACAGCCTGGTGGCCTTCTGCGTCTTCACCATGGTCCACGCCTCCCTCGGCATCATCCGGGAGGTGCCGGTCGATCACCTCGCCTGGGGCGGCTACCTCGGCATCTCGCTGATGTTCGCGGTGATGGCCCTGACCATGGCGCCGACCTTCGGCCTGCTGGTGCCGCCGACCCTGCTCGCGGCCTTCTACTGCGCCCTCTTCCCCGAGCAGGTCAACGAGTCCCTGGCGCTGTTCAACTTCGGCTGCGCCCTGATGTGGCTGGTGCCCCTGGGCCTGGCTCGGATTCGGGAGGCCCGCCGCCCCTGAGGCCCGCCGCCCCTGAGGCCCGACTGCCTCAGTCCGGGTCGCAGACCCCCTCGCAGGTCTCGATCACCTCGCCGCTCGGCAGCCAGTGCTTGACCAGCCTCAACGCCGGCTCGGTCCAGGGCACGACATTGTGGACGGCCACATCGCCGCTGGCCGGGACCGCCGTCTCGGAGTCCTCGACCCCCCAGTCCTGCTCCATGATCGCCGAGCCCGAGAACGGCGGCGACTGCGCCGGGACCCCCCAGATGGGCCGCGCCTCGGGGGCGATCAGGGTCGCCCCGTAGGCGCGGGCCATGATGTGGGCCCCCAGGGAGGTGACCAGCGCGTCGCCGATGCCGGCCAGGATCAGCACCTCCTTGGCCGGCGTCTGCGCGTCCAGGGGCTCCTGGTTCATGAAGCGGGCGTAGCCGGCGGCCTCTCCCGGGTCCCAGAGGGACTGCATCAGGGCGATGATCACCGAGACGTCGGCGGGATCCTCGTGCATGGTCTGGAGGATCGTCAGGAAGGGGGCGAAGCCGGTCGAGCGGGCCAGCAGCAGGGTGAAGGGCGTGCCCGGGACGTTGAGCACCACCCGGCGGACGTCGGGCGAGTACGCCGCGTAGCCGCCGCCCAGCACCCCGCCCTGGGAGACGCCGTAGAACCAGGTCTCGCTGGGATCGACGAGGGCCTGGCCGTCGACCATCAGGGCCGGGTCCAGGGCCAGCGGGCCTCCCAACAGCCGCCGCGAGAGCAGGGCGTGGACGTAGCCCTGCATCAGGCGCTCGGGGATCATCGCGAAGCGGTCGGGCTGGCTGACCACCATGGTGGTGACGGCGGCGCGGTCGGCCTCGGCCATGCCGGTCCAGTCCACCGCCAGCAGGATGGCTCCGGTGTCGTGGGCGATCTGGCCGACCTCGGACCAGCCGACCTCGTCCTGGCTGGCCAGCAGGCTGTGCCCGAACTGCATCACCGGGGAGAGGCCCGGGTCGAGCAGGACCGAGCAGGGCACCCGGACCGTGAAGGGGACCTCGACGCTGCCGTTGCGGAAGGGCATTCCCTGGGCGTCCCGGGTGAGGACCGAGCCCGGCTGGGCGTCTTCGAGGTACAGCGGGGCCAGGAAGGTCCCGGTGATGTGGCGGCCGATGGTCGCGCCCGCGCCGCAGTCGGCCTCCTGCACCGGGTCCAGCGTGTAGGACAGCCCCTCGGTCTCGGCCCAGGACAGCGCGTCGTCCCGCATCCAGAGCGCCCGGCCCAGGCTGCCCGACTGGCTGACGGTGGTGAAGGACCAGGCGAGCTGGAGCTCTCCTCGGGCGAAGCCCTGGTCCTCCAGGGCCGGGAAGACCCGGTCCTCGTAGAGCGGACGCTGGGACTCCAGGTCGGGGTCCTCGCTGAGCTGGGCGTCCCGCAGGGCGGCGAAGCCGGCGGGGGCCTGCACCGGCTGGCCGTCGGCGTCGACCAGGCCGCGGATGCCGACGACGTGGGTCGCGCCGTGGCGCATCGGGCGCGCCGGGCGCAGCACCAGCAGCTCGCGGTCGGGCTGCCCGCCGAAGACGTCCCGCTCGACCCAGTGCGGCACCCGCTCGCCGGTCTCGACGTCGACGATCACCGTGCGCACGTCCGGGTCGTCCACCCGGGCGAGGTCGTCCCAGGGGATCACCCCCTCCAGGCTGGCCTCGGGCAGGTGGGCCAGCAGCTCACCCAGCGTGGAGAAGCCGTCGAGCTCGTTCCAGAAGTCCGGGGCCATCTGCACGCCGTCGATGTTGCGCGGCAGGCTGGTCGGCCCGAAGGCCACCCGGGACCCGGTCCCGGTCGAGGCGTCCTCCCGCAGGAAGAAGTCCGAGGGGTAGGGCAGCAGGCAGAGCTCGCCCTCGACGGGGTTGCAGTCGCCGCGCGCGGCCGCCTCGGTGCCGGTTTCGAGCGTCGCCGGGCCGGAGGAGGGGGAGCAGGACAGCAGCGAGGCGAAGAGCAGGCTCACTCAGTTCTCCTCGACCCACTTGTCGAAGGCCTCCATCCCCGCGTTCATCCCCCCGCGGGTGGTCGCTTCGATCAGGTCCTGGTCGTTGGAGGACGCGATCTCGGTCTCGAACCACATCGCCTGCATCCGCGCCGTGCCGTACGCGCAGCTGTCTGCCGTCCAGTCGCCGCCGTCGCGGTTCTCCTCGCTGCCGTCGCGCACGAAGCCGCGGCAGTCCCGGGGGACCCAGACCTCCATCGCGAAGCTCTGGTAGATGGTGATCCCGTCGCCGTAGGTGGGCTCGATCACCCAGGAGCGCACCTGGACCGCCCAGCGGGGCTCGCCCTCGTTGACGGCTTCTTCCCCGTCCTCGACCTCGGAGGGGTCCGGCAGGCCCAGGTCGACCCAGCGGTAGTCCTTGTAGAGATCGTAGCGGGCGCTGTAGGCGATGTTCTTGCGGTTGACGTCGTTGACGGTGCGCAGCACGGCGCACTCCCTGTCGAGCCAGCAGTCCTGGCCCTCCAGGAAGCTGCGCTCGTAGATGTCCGAGGTCGGCTCGACCGGGGTCTGGTCGGTCAGCAGCAGCACCGGGGCCATCTCGTCGGGCGGGTAGGTGTTGTGGATCCCGACCGCCATGGCGAGGTTGTCGTCGAGGTCCCGACCGGGGTGGTCCAGGTCGGCGACGTCCTCGTCGCCGAGAGGGGCGGGGATCAGCGAGCGGTCCAGCACATTGCTGCCCTCGATGTCCATGCCCAGGTAGATCTCGCGCTCCAGGGCCCGGATGCCGAAGGCCCGCTCGGCGTCCGTGCCCGAGTCGAAGATGCGCACCAGGTAGCTGGCGGCGTCGGTGAACTCGGGGTTGGCGGCGGGGGACTTCCGACAGCCCAGCAGGCCCAGGAGCACGAGGATGATCATCAGAAGGCCTCGACCACCACGGCGATGCCCTGTCCGCCGCCGATGCAGGCGCTGCCGACGCCGTAGCACTTGCCGCGGCGCTTGAGCTCGTAGAGCAGGTGCATGGTGATGCGGGTGCCGCTGGCGCCCAGCGGGTGACCGACCGCCACGCCGCCGCTGTCGACGTTGGTGATGGCGCGGTCGAGCTCCAGCAGCTTCTCGCAGGCGAGGTACTGGGTGCTGAAGGCCTCGTTAATCTCGATCAGATCCATCTGGCCGAGGCTCATGTTGGCCCGGGCCAGGGCGGACTTGATGGCCTCGACGGGGCCGATGCCCATCAGGGAGGGCTCGACGCCGACGGAGGCCTGGGCGATCAGCCGGCCGATCGGGTTCAGGCCGCGGCGGGCGGCCTCGTCGGCGGTGGTCATGACCATCGCGGCGGCGCCGTCGTTGATGCCGCTGGCGTTGGCGGCCGTGACCGTGCCGTCCTTCTTGAAGACCGGTCGCAGCGCGGTCATCGCCTCGCGGCCGAAGCGCTCGCGGATCTTGGCCGGGCGCAGGGGGGAGAGCTGCGGGTGCTCGTCCACCTCGACCACGATGTCGCCCTTGCGGTCGGCGATCGTGACAGGCACGATCTCGTTGGCGTAGCGGCCGGCGTTGTGGGCGTCGAGCCAGGCGGCCTGGCTGCGGTAGCCGTAGTCGTCGGCCTGCTCGCGGCTGATGCCGTACTTCTCGCCCAGGTTCTCGGCCGTGATCGCCATGGCGCAGCCGGCGACCGTGTCGAAGAGCACCTCTTGCAGGTAGTCGTTCATCGGCGTGCCGCCGAGCTTGAAGCCCTCGCGGGCGCCGCGGATGGTGTGGGGGGCCTGGGTCATGTTCTCGGTGCCGCCGGCCAGGACCATGGTGGCCTCGCCCAGGCGCAGCAGGTGGGCCGCCTGGACCAGGGCCTCGAAGCCCGAGCCGCAGAGGCGGTTGACCGTCAGGGCCGGGGTGGGGACCGGGACGCCCAGCTTGAGGCCGACGTGGCGGGCGCAGTAGATGGCGTCGGGGCTGGTCTGCATGACGTTGCCCATGATGACGTGGTCGATGTCGGCGGCCTCGACCCCGGCCTGGGCCAGGGCGGCGCGGCCGGCGTGTACGCCGAGATCGTTGGCCGAGACGCTGCCGAGCGCGCCCAGGAAGGTGCCGAAGGGCGTGCGCTTGCCGGAGAGGAAGACGATGTCGTTGGAAGATCGGGCGCTGGACATGGAGGAGGCTCCTCGATGGGGTGGCTGGCAGCGTAGCCCGATAGGCCCCGCCTCGCCTCGGGCTGCGATACCCTGGGGGGATGCGACGCCGGGTCCTCATCATCGCTGCGCTTGCCGGGCTGATGATCGGCTTGTGGCTGGCCTGGCCCCGCGGGCTGCCCCAGCTCGATGGTGCCGCCGCCGCTGACTCCGTGCCCCTCTCCGACCTCCCCGCCCGCTCCCCCGACGACGAGCTGTACGACACCGGCGGAGAGGTCCTCGAAGCCGCCTCGCCCCCGAGCAAGGTCGCCGAGGTCGAGCCCGCCGCCGAGGTCGAGCCGCTGACGGGCACCGTCTACTGCATGGTCAAGGGCGGCAACATGGTCGAGGTCGTCGCCAGCGCCCTGACCCCCTCCAACCCGGAGGAGGGGATGGTCGTGCCGGTCGTCAACGAGGGCTTCTTGCTGAAGGTGGAGGCCCCCCGGGAGACCCGGATGCTGGGCTTCGTCGGACGGCTGGACGACGGCAGCCCCATCACGGCCCTGATGGACGTGGTCTGGGTAGGCGAGCGCGGCCGCTGCCAGGGCATCATCGAGCCGGACCTGAACCGCACGGTCAAGTTGTCGGGCCTGGTCCTCGGCCTGTTGGAGGGCGAGCGCGCCTGGCTGCAGAGCTGCCTTGGTTTCGAGGAGCTGAACGGCCCCGACGGCCGCTTCGAGCTGGTAGGTCGCGCCGAGGAGGGCACCTGCCGCGTCCAGGCTTTCCGCCTCGACGGAGCCCTGCGAGCCAGCAGTGACGTCCTGCGCCTGCCCATCGATGGGGACGAGGAGTACTACGAAATCCGCCTCTTCCTGCCCGAGGCCGACATCGGCGGCATCGGCGCCCGGGTCGAGGCCGTCGAGCAGGGCGTCTACCTGCCCAGCCTGCTGGACGGCGGCCCCGCCGCCGAAGCCGGCATCCGCAACGGCGAGACCATCACTGAGGTAGACGGCCAGAGCCTCGCCGGCCTCGATATCAACGAAGCCATCACCCGAATCACCGGCCCCGTCGGGAGCGAAGCGACGCTCACTGTACTCGGCGAGGATGGTACTGTGAGGGAGGTGAGGATTGAGCGGGATTGGATTGAGTAGGGTTGGCCTACGGGATGTGTCGCGGGCCCGGGCGCGATTCATCGCGCCCGAGTGGACCAGGTGTGGACGCGACCACGCGAGGGATGCCAGTCAATACCTAGCAAGGTCCAGGTCCTGCCACTCGGGTAGCAGCTCACCATTCTGATCCTGGAAGGCTGCAATTCCATGCTCAAGGCACTGCCGTATCTCCCATTCAAGTGTGCTGCGCGCGTCCTGCTCGCCTACCCAGTCATCTCCAAAGTCCAGATGCCTCCAGGCAAGAAGATAGGCTGCGAGCTCAAATCCATATGCCTCACTTGTGTCGGCATCGCATGGAACTCCGCTACACCGAAGGGTGTGGCCCGTCCAGGCGTGGCGGGCCTCATGTACGAGCACTCCAGGCCCGTAGAGTGGGCCCAGGCCCTGTAGACCGATGAGCAGAACCCGCTCCTTGGGAGCGAGGGCATTCCCGGACCTGTCGTTGGGGCGTGTCTCCTTCACAACCGATGTCACATAGTTGTATAGAACGGCATTGAGTAGGCTGGTTATGGGGCGAGACTTCGGGTGCCGCTGTACGGCGCGCAGTCTGGAGGGAGGTAGGGGTCGATGTACCCCAGATGGCGAGTCATGTGGCAGTGCCTGCTGTCTTCGTAGACGAGCCTTGAGACCTCGCAGGGAGTGAAGTCACCCACCTCAAGCAACTTGCCGCGGCAGATCGTCTCGTTGTCGAGCCAAACGCAATGGGCGCTGTGGTATGGCTCAAGGCAAGCTGCGGTCCTGGACATTCGGTAGTAGTACCAGAGCTGAGCCCCCCACGCTCCATCGGTTGTCTGGTCACAGATCTTCGACCCTTTCGCGGCCACCACTGGAGGGGTATCGGGAACACCCCGGTTGCTGGTAGGCGAGCATCGCACATGCGATGTCCAGGTATGAATCACTTCGTGCACCAGGTTGGCGGGAACCCGCCCCACAGAGAGATTAACCTGATCTAGATTGACTACAATAATGGCCCGGGTCGGTAGGTACCAGAACTGAGCGGACCTCTCAGAGTCAACGACGAACTGCATTCGGCGAGCCCGCCCCGCAACCAGTCCATAGTACAGGTAGCTCGCCGATAGAGAATCATCAAACCCGTTGACCTCCTGCACCCTCCTCAGCGCCCGCTCCAGCACAGGCGGAATGTCGTCCTCTGCCAGCTCTTCGGCGATGCTGGGCATTGGGGATGCAAGCAGCAGGAACAAGCCCCCCACCATGGTATCCGGGATGTCGGTCCCGCCCGTATAGAGAAGCGCCCGGGGCTCCTGTCCAAGCCCCTCCCAGTCAAAGCCCACATCCTCGCCCAGCGCGCGCACGCACTCCTCCGACAGGTCCAGATTCGTGGGACCCGTTGAACGGTAGAACCCCGTGGGACCAAGGCCGCAGGCCCGCCGGGTAGCGTCAACATCTACGGGCTGCACGGCACAGCCTGTCGGCAGGAGAAGGGCTCCTGTCGACAAGCTGGCCAACACCAGTCCTACAGTGCCGGAAGCGTATAGGTGTCTGCGGTGCACAGCTCAACCGATCCGAGCTTGATGTGGTCGATCTGCAGGGTGGCTTGGGTCGGGCTGACCGAGGTAAGCACGCCCTTGACATCAACTCCCAACACTTCCGTGTTGAAGGCTCGGCCCGTACTGACGACGTTGGTAAAGATGCGCTTGTCATGGGTCGGGTCGCCGTAGATCTGGAAGCGAAGGAAGTGAGGGGTGGGACGCATCACCAGCTTCTGTTCGATTCCGCAGCCCATGCTGTCCAGGTCCAAGACGAAGCCCGCGTCCCCTTCCCAGTCCAGCCCACCGCTGTCGCTGCACGTCCACTCCATGTCGACGACCACCTCTGGTGCTGCTTCGGAGTCGATGTTTTCGAGTACGAACCCCGGATGACCGGTGATGACGCCGCTACTGAAGCCATGGGTCCCCGTCAGCGCGGTGGAGATGCTGGACTTGTTGAGCAGGACATCGGCTCCACTGAAGCGGATGGGCTGGTCAACATGGACGACACGTACATCCATGTCGTCATCATCTACGACATCGATGTCGGTGATCCATGCACGGGAGGTCATGGTGCCCGTTCCGCTCTCCAGCACAGCGTAGTACACTCCATGCTCGTCTCCATCGGCGTCACGATCACCTCGATAGCCGGGTACCAACACGAATCGGCCGCTACCCGCGGCGCAAGTGGTGTCGTCCTTGAGCCGGGAGGACTCGATGGTAGAGACGTCGAATGCCAGCACGGTGTTCTGAGGGTCGGAGCAACTCCCGTTGTCTTCAATCTCGATCATGACCTTCCACTCTCCCTCGCAAGACTCAGTTTCGCTATCATAGGTGCCGTCCGAGTTTACGTCGTAGCCGCAAGCGACATTGCCGAAATCTGTGTGCAGCCCGCTGCCTTGCGTCCTCCAGGGCGACTCGTCGCTGATCCCCTCTTCGTTCGTATATCCGCTCAAACCTCCGCTCTTCTTGAGGGCTGCCGATACAACAGTGGTGCCGCCCGTGGTGGTGCCCTCATCCTTCCATGCCTCGAGCCTCTGGTTGGCAACAACCGCCAGGGCCTCGTTGCTTCGGCACCAGTGGCCGGTTGTCAGAAAGGATGGATCACCACCTACGGTGGTGTAGGTGGTGAATGCCGACGGGTTGATACCCGTAATTCTGTTTTCCTCCGTGTCCTTGCCGGTGCATGCCAGCCAGACCACTGGCAAGCCAAGGGCTACAAGGAGGGTGAGGGAGGTGAGAACGGGACGGGGGGGGGCGAGGTTCATTTCTATACTCCAGCCGTATGAGTTAGCCCAGCGGATGCCTGAGTGGTCAACAGCTGGACGGGGCATAGGCTACACAAGTCGACAGCTCAAGGAAGGCCCCGTATCGTTGAAGGGTGTGGGTCGGAGCCGTCGCGATGGTCAGGAATGGCGTGATGGTCGGTATCATCGGCGATTGTGAACTCTTTCGTCGAGGTCAAGGTCGGGGACGGGCACGAGCGCATCGGCGCGCGGGGTGACCGCCCTGGGGCGCGCGGGTTCGATCCGAAGCGATGGGGGACAGGCGCGGGCGCGAGCTTCCCGCACGACCAAGCGGCAACGCCGGCGGGCGGGTGGGGGCGCCCTCGGACCGTGGGCAGCTCGGCACGTGGGGTCCGAACTCAGGCGGCCAGAAGAGGCCTTGCCTTCGCGAAGATGGCGGCACGATGCCACTATTGCTGCAATTGACTGGCCCAGCAGTCCTCCCACCACCCATTCGCCTTTGGCATCCAGAGGGCTGGATGGTGATCGCCCCAGCCTAAAGCCTCTCCAGCGGCCCGACCTCCGGCAGCGTCGGTGCCTCGCGGCCAGGAGAACTCCGCGAGCCGATACGGCCGTTCGCTTCGGGGAGGGCGTCGTCCGGCAACGGGAACACCAGGTGGGGGCCCACGGGGAGCTGGTCGGCGATGGCGGTGAAGACAGGCAGGGCGGCGCGGCCGCCGGTCTCCGACGGGCCCAGGGGGAGCATGCCGTCGGTGCCGATCCAGACGGCGATGCTGTGGGTGGGGGTGGCGCCGACGAACCAGGCGTCGGTGAAGGAGCTGGCGGTGCCGGTCTTGCCGATGCGGGGCTGATCGGGGCGGCGGGCTCGGCGGGCGGTACCCTCCTGGACGACGGCGCCCAGCATCTGTACGAGGGTGTAGGCGAGGCCGCCGGGCAGGACCCGTGTTCCGGGGCCCCCCGGAAGACGGGCGACCTCGCGGCCGTCGATCACGACGGGGCCGCCGGCCCGACCTTCGGTGAGGCCTTCCGTGTTCTGCACCTCCAGCAGCATATGGGCCTCGGTGCTCACGCCCATCCGGGCGATGGTCGCCATGCCGACGGCCTGGTCCATCGGGGTCACCTCGCTGCTGCCCAGCGAGATGGTCAGGTCGGTGCGCAGCGGCGTGCGGACCCCCATGGCGCGGGCGATCTCGGCGACCGCCTCGGGCCCCGTCTCCATCGTCAGCCGCACGGCCACCGTGTTGAGGCTGCGGGCCATCGCGGTCTTCAAGCTTACCGAGCCGGCATAGCCCCCGTCGTAGTTCTTGGGCGACCAGGTCTTCCCGCCGCCGGCCGGCAGGGCGATCGGCCCGTCCACCACGATGTCGTCGATGCGCCGACCGTGGAGCAGGGCGGCGGCGTAGACATAGGGCTTGAAGCTGCTGCCGGGCTGGCGCCGGGCCTGGGTGGCGCGATTGAAGCCCTCCAGGGCCATCTCCCGGCCCCCCGTCATGGCGACGATGCGGCCGGTGGCGTTCTCGATGATCACCGCGACCCCTTGAACCCAAGGGGAACGGTCCAGCTCCAGCTTGCCGTCGTCTTGCAGGCAGGCGCTCCAGACTTGTCCTCGGGGCCGCAAGGCCGAGAGGCTCTTGGAAGCCACCTCGGGATCACGACTCCGCACCGGCCGCTGCCAGTCGGCAGACACCAGCTCCAGCTCCAGCCCTCCAGCCCGCACCGGCTCCCGGGGCGAGGAACCCAGCACCACGGGGAAACAGTTGCCGGGCGAGGGCAGCACCGAGCGCCCGCTCATCGGGTCCCGGGACAGGCCCTCCCCTCGCTCCAAGAAGGCGACGACGCCCGCCTCGTCCAATGTGCGAAGGGGGCCGTCCATGCCCTGGCGCTCCTCGACCGCGGCGGCGGCCGTCTCGATGGCCTCCTCGGCGACAGCCTGCAGCCTGGCGTCGTAGGCGGTCCAGACCATCAATCCGTGTCGTACGGGGAGCTCGTCGCCGAACAGGCGGCGCACCTCTCGTCGCACCGCCGTGATGTAGGCGGTGCCCACCTCGCTGCGGGCGGCGCGTTGGCGGGTCGTCTCCAGGGGTGCGCTGCGCAGCTGCTCGGCCTGCTCGTCCGTGACAAAGCCCTCTTCGACCATGGCGCCGAGGACGAGGTCCCGACGGACCCGCGCCGTCTCGGGATTTCGCCGGGGCGCGTACCGACTGGGTGCGGGGATGAGGCCCGCCAGCAGGGCGGCCTGGCCGGGGTCCAGCTCGGCGCTGGAGAGGCCGAAGTAGTCCTGCGCGGCAGCCTCCAGGCCGTAGTTTCCGGCTCCCAGGTAGACCATGTTGACGTACAGTTCGAGAATCTGCTCCTTGCTGAGCTGCGTCTCCAGCCTCCAGGCCAGCAGGGCCTCCAGCGCCTTGCGGCGGTAGCTGCGCTCCGACCCGACGACGAGGTTCTTGACCACCTGCTGGGTCAGGGTGGAGCCCCCCTCCTCGATGCGCCCGGCGGCGATGTTGACGACCATCGCGCGGGCGATGCCCAGCAAGTCGACCCCGGGGTGGTCGAAGAAGCGCCGATCCTCGGCCGCCAGCACCGCCTGCCAGGCCACCGGGGCCATCTCGTCCAGCGGCACCCAGAAGCGACGCTCGACGTAGAACTCGTCGATCTGCGTGCCGTCCTCGGCCACCACCTGGCAGGTGGTCAGCGGACGGAAGGTGCGCAGCCCCTCGATGCGCCGATCGAGCTCGGGCACGACCTGGTTCTGGAAGGCCAGCCAGCCGGTGCCGACCCCGGCCAGCAGGATGAGGATCCAGAGCAGCAGTCTCAGGACGGCCTTCTTCACGGGGACACCGGGTCGGGTGGGGGACCGAAGACGGCGCCGGGCAGCGCCGCCACCGGCACACAGTCGCACTCGGCAGCCGACCAGCAGGCCGCCGGGCTGCCCAGCACGACCGCCGCGTCCTCTCCGACGGCAACGGGGGCGTCTCCCCCCAGGGGGTCCGGGCAGAGCAGGCCGCCGGCCATCAGCAGGACGGCCACGCCCTGGCGCTGCTCCTCGGCCGAGGCCGGGCTGCGGTTGAGCAGCCCCGAACCCGGCTCCAGGGTGGTCGGACAGCGCTCCCGGTAGGGCAGGATTCGTTCCCTCTGTGCGCGGGCGGCCATCAGCCAGGCGATGGACTGCTCTTCCACCCGCTGCTGGGCCCGGGCCAGGGCCTTGGCGTCCGCCTCGCGAAGCAGCGGCTGGGCCGCGGGCGAGGCGGCCATCTGTTCGGCACGACCGAGCTCGGACCGCGCTGACTGCACCCGGGCCCACCAGGCGTCCGTGAGCAGCTCCGCCCGCAGCGCGTGCTGATCGCGGGTCGGCTCGCAGCTCACCCGTGGGCCCAGCTCGACCAGCACGGCGTTCTGGATGCGGGCGGTCGCTGTGCCGAGGGCGAGGCCCTGGTCCAGGAGCTGGTCGATCCGCGCGAGGGAGGTCCGCAGGGTGGCCGGGGTCGGCGCCAGCAGGCGGTCGACCGGATCCTGGGCCGAGGCGCTCAGGCTGAGCAGGAGGAGGAGCATGCTCACTCCGCTACCGGCGAGGGCGCCAGGGCGAGCCGATGCAGCGGGTCGACCTGGCCCAGGCGCAGGGCCAGCGCCAGGGCCTCCTCTTCACGGCCCTGGGCTCGCCAGGCCTGCACGCCGAGGGCCAGGGCGTCCGCCTCCCAGGGGCGCAGCTCCAGCTCGGCCTGGGCGATCTGCGCGGCCTCCTCGGTCCGGCCTGCCCGGAACAGCAGCCAGCCGCGGGCGAGGCGGGCGCCCGGATCCCCGCTGGCGGCGAGGTGGTTCGCTGCCGCGGCCGGATCGTTGAGGTCCCGCAGAGCCCGCATGGCCGCGGCGATCTCCACCCGACCGAGCTCGTCGGCCAGGGTGGCGGCGCGCTCGTGCTGCCCCAGGGCCAGGGCCAGGGCCATCTCCTGCGCGCGGGTGGCCTCTCCGGGAGCACGCGCCTGCAGCTCGGGCATCAGCTCCAGGGCGCCGGCCAGGTCGCCGGCCGCCACCCGCTGGTCCACGCGGCGCTGCACGGGCTCGGGGTCCTGATCGGCGGCGATCGCCCACTCCTGCAGCAGTCGGTCCAGCTGGGGCCCGTCGAGGCTGTTCGTGGCCTCCGCGATTCGCACCTCCAGCGAGAGGCGCTCGGGATCGGCGGCCGGAACATTGCGCAGCCGAAAGGCGACCCGGCGAGAGGTCTCTGGTGCGTCGGCCAGCAGCGCCGCCTCGGCCAGAGCCAGCGGGAAGCGCAGATCGTCTGGAGCCACCCCTTGAAGGGACTCCAGCCCGGGCAAGGCCAGGGCGGGGTCGCCGGCCATCAGCGCCAGCGAGGCGGCGTCGGCGACCAGCAGGGGATCGCCCGGGTCCAGGGCGCTGGCCCGCTCGGCGTGTTGGCGACGGGTGCCCTCGGGGCCGGAGAGGGGGCTGCGTGCGCGCAGGTACCAGCCGGTCGCCATGGTCGGGTCCAGGAAGACCGACCGGGCGAGCGGGTCGCGGCGGGGGTCGTCGCGCTCCTCGGGGTCGGGGGCGGCCCGCAGCCCGTAGACGGTGGCCGCCGCGCGCCCGAGGATCAGCAGGGCGTAGGGGTCCCGGCTCTCGGGCGCGGCCCAGGTCTCGGTGCTGCCCAGGAAGCGCCGACCCAGCCGTGCGCCCACCCAGGCCACCGTGGCGGTGGTGGCCGCTCCGGGCCAGCCCCACTCGGCCGGCACGGAGTTGTCCAGGCAGCGCTCCAGCGGATCGCAGAGCTGGCTGTTCAGGCGGATCTCCTCGCCCTCGCCCTCCACCCGCACCGCCAGCCGCCAGCGCTCTTCGGGCGCGACCGCCCAGGCCAGCGCGGGTCGGGCCGGCAGCCCCTCGACCCGGGCTGCTACCCCCTCCAGATCTCCCAGGCGGCGCTCCAGCAGTGCCATCGCCAGCCCGGCGGTCTCCTCGGGTCGGGCGACACCTTCGGCGATATGGACCGGCTCCAGCCGTAGCTCCAGCACACCCACCCAGGCGGGAGAGGGTGGGGCGACCGCCTCCGGCGCCGGCTCCTCGCCCAGGCAGCCGGCGCCGACGACCGGGAGGCCGACAACCGGGAGGAGGAGCGCCAGCCTCACAGCGCTAGCCGAGCCGGTCCAGGACGGCCTGGCCCGCCTCGGAGGTGCTGAGGCGACCGCCGAGCTCGCGCGTGACGAGGTCGGCCTCCAGGCAGGAGCGCACCGCCCGGCGGATTCGCTCCTCCTGCTCGGGGCGGCCAAGGAAGGTCAGCAGCATGCCGGCGGTCAGGATGGCGGCCAGGGGGTTGGCGATGCCCTGGCCGGCGATGTCGGGGGCGCTGCCGTGCACCGGCTCGAAGAGGCTGGTGTGGCCGGGGTTGAGGTTGGCCGAGCCGGCCAGCCCGATGCCGCCCTGGAGCACCGCGCCGAGGTCGGTGATGATGTCGCCGAAGAGGTTGTTGGTGACGATCACGTCGAGGGTCTGAGGCGCCCGCACCATCTCCATCGCCAGCACGTCGACGAAGAGGTGGCGGGTGCGGATCGCCGGGTACTCGGCGGCGACCGCCTTGAAGGTGCGCTGCCAGAGGTCGTGTCCGTGCCGCATGGCGTTGGACTTGTCGCTCATCAGCACCTCGCGGCGGCCGTGGGTGGCGGCGAACTCGAAGGCGGCGCGGATGATGCGCTCGACCCCCTTGCGGGTGTTCATCTCGGCCTCGATCGCCACCTCGTCCGGCGTGTCGCGCTTGAACTGCCCGCCGATGCCGGTGTAGAGGCCCTCGGTGTTCTCGCGGAAGACGATCATGTCCACGTCTTCGGGGCTGCGGTCCTTCAGGGGGCAGCGCCGGGCGTCCAGGAGCTGGACCGGCCGGAAGTTGATGTAGAGATCGAGCTGGAAGCGGGCCCCCAACAGGATGTCGCGGGCGTGCTGGTTGCCCGGGACGCGCGGGTCGCCGAGCGCGCCGAGGTAGACGGCCGCGTACTCGTTCCGCCAGCGCTCCATCAGGCCCGGCGGCATGGTCGTGCCGTCCCTCAAGAAGCGCTCGGCCCCCAGGTCGAAGGTCTCGAGCTCGAGCTCGGGGGCCAGGGCGGACAGCACGCGGCAGCCCTGCTCCATGACCTCGGCGCCGATGCCGTCGCCGGGCACCACAGCGATGCGGGTAGGGGTGGGGGACAAGGGGACTCCAGGGT
>ERZ761602.1628-NODE-1628-length-39750-cov-6.144023_pt1 | contig 39750 bp, 32 predicted proteins | sample MGYA00512165_ERZ761602 | MGnify/ENA primary metagenome ERZ761602 (study PRJEB28899, sample SAMN02445085) | bioreactor sludge metagenome | biome: EBPR sludge; isolation source: Thorneside wastewater treatment plant | place: Australia: Brisbane, Thorneside...
CACTACGGCTCGCCCCGCGCCGACGAGGGCAAGGCGCCCTTGCTCGCCGCGCTCGCCAAGGCCGACGACAGCGACAAGCCGCAGATCGTCTGGGCGCTCGTCGTGCTCGGCGAGTCGTCGGTGTTCCCGACCGCGATGGATCTCTACCGCAAGGGCCACCTCTCGAAGGTGCAGCGCCTCGGCGGCGGCGCCGCCTTCGACCCGCAGCTCTTGCCGAAGCTCGTCTCGCTCGACGAGCTCGCCAAGCTCGTCGACGACCCGAGCTCGTCGGTGCGCCAGCTGCTCGCGACGGTGCTCTCGAACAACGCCGAAGCGAAGTGGACCGACACGCTCATCAAGCTCGTGAACGACGCGGATATCGAGGTCGCCCGCGAGGCGGCCAACGGCCTCGGCCGCATCGGTGACGAGAAGGCGCGCGAGCCGCTCTTGAAGAAGCTCACGGGCGCCGACGCCGACAGCCGCAAGAAGTTCCTCGAGGCGCTGCGCGACGGCATCGGCGGTGAGGGCCTCGTGTTCGCGCTGCAGACGGTCGTGAAGGAGCCCGAGGAGCGCAACTGGTTCCAGTACAAGCAGATCTTCGAGATGCTCAAGCAGGTGCAGGATCCGCGCATCGGGCCCTCCCTGAGCAAGTGGGCCGCGGAGACCGAGGTGCACCCGCACTGGAAGGGTGAGGCCGGCCTGCGCCTCGCCGAGGTCGGCGACATCCGCGCCGTGCCGCTGCTCGCCGAGCGCCTCAAGCTCGACCCGCTCAAGCTCTACAAGGCGGAGAAGTTCTGGGAGGCCGACGAAGGCGGTCACATGTCGCGCACCGACAACCCCCGCGTGGTCGCCGCGCGCATGCTCGCGGATCTGGCGATCCTCCACCCCGACAAACGCGCCGAGCTGCTCGTCGCCGAGGGCCCGGTCATCGCGTGGCTCGTCGACAAGCCGCAGCCGCACGCGAACGGCGTGCGCTTCCTCGCGAACATCAAGAGCGACGAGGCGCGCGATCGCCTGCGCAAGTGGGCCTTCCCCGACGATCCGCTCCCGAAGGAGGGCGCGCAGCCTCCCTTCCCCACGGCCTTCGAGACCGCGCAGAGCGCGCTCCGCTACATCGGCCGCATGAAGGACGAGCCCTCCTACCCCAAGCTGCTCGACCAGCTGAAGCGCAAGAAGGACGCGAAGATGGACATCACGCAGGCCGGCCTCGAGGGCGCGGGCCTCGCGATGATGGGCATGGCGCTGCGCGCGGTGGCCTACGGCGCCTCGCAGGGCCTCGGCGAGTGGGGCGATCCGAAGGCCGTCAAGCCGATGATGGAGTTCATCGAGGACGAGACCTGGCACGAGGAGGCCCGGCTCGCGGCCTGCGAGGCGCTCGCCTGGTGCGCGACGCCCGACGACATGAAGGAGATCGCGAAGCGCGCGGTGAAGTTCGCGAAGGAGAAGCAGGAGCGCAAGCAGCTCATCGGCGCCTGCTACGCGACGACGCTCTCGCTGAAGCCGGTCCCCGAGGTGAAGAGCGAGCTGGTCGACCTGCTCACGCAGGACCTCGCCTTCGGCCTGCGCAACGCGGTCGCGCAGGCGATCGGCGCCTCGCCGCTCGACGACGCGAGCCGCGACAAGCTCTTCGAGAAGATGAAGGACATCGAGCTGCGCAACCCGGCGGCGCTCGCGCTCATCCTCGGCGGCGACAAGTCCACCGCGGCGCGCACGGTCGCGATGTTCGGCGAGCACGGCAAGGACGCGCTCGGCGATCTGAAGGACGCCTACTTCCGCGCCTTCGGCTTCTGGAGCGACGAGGACTTCAAGAGCGGCAACATCTACCGCTGGGTCGACAACGCCGAGGCCATCGCGCGCGTGAAGGTGTTCGACGCCCCGCAGGAGTGGGCCATCCAGCGCCTCTCGAGCCAGTTCGACAACCTGCAATACGACAACGGCCCGCACTCCGAGACGCGCGTGGTGCTGCGCTACCGCCTCTACACGGCGGCCAAGACGGGCGACGACGCGACGCGCGCCGCCGCGATGCGCACGCTCAAGTTCATGAAGGAGCGCGGCGTGCTCATGGCGCTGCGCGACGAGAAGGGGCCGGTCGGCGAGCTGGCGCGCAAGGTCTACCACGAGCTCGTGAACCCGAAGCCCATCGTGGCCGAGAGCCTCGAGACGCTCCAGAAGGAGCAGGCCGCGAAGAAGAGCTCGAACTGAGCGCCTGAGCGGCGTGAACCGAGCGGCCGCAAGACGGGCCTCGAGCGCTGAGCTCGGAGGCCCGTCGGTCGCAGTACCTCTGACATCGAAGCAGGATCGAGGACGACGTGGCCAACTGGCGAGACGAGCTGATCGAGGCGGTGAAGACGAAGGCGGAGCGCGAAGCCGAAGAGGCCGAGCGTCAGCGCAAACGCGTGGCCGAGGCGCTGTCGACCGCGGAGCTCGCGCTCCGTGGTGCCGAGGAGGCGCTCGCCTTCGCGCACGAGCGCGTCGCCGAGAAGGGCCAGAGCTCGAGCTACGAGGGTGGCAAGCTCACCGTCGGCGCGCTGAGCCTGGTCGTCGAGCTCGACCGCTCCACCGCGGCGCTCAAGGTGAGCTACCTCGAGTCGAAGCCGCGTGAGTTCGACTTCGCGCGCGACCGCCACATCGCCCCGGCCGACGTGGAGGAGTACGTGGGTAGGCGCATCGTCGAGCTCGTGCGCGCCGCGCAGAAGGCGACGCCTTGGTGAAGGCGCGCGCAGCCCACCCCAGCCCGGTGGCGTCTCGCTCGTGAGCCCCGTCACGGGCGGCGAAGCGAGCGAGCTCTGCGTGGTGCTCATCAACGCGCCGCCTGGCGACGCTGCGCGCATCGCCAGGGCGCTCGTCGAGCGCAGGCTCGCCGCCTGCGTCAACGTCGTGCCGGGCGTGACGAGCTTCTACGTCTGGAAGGGCGCGCTCACGGAGGACGTCGAGGCCACGCTGCTCGTGAAGACACGGAGGGCGCGCATCGCCGCGATCACCGCGGCGATGAAGGAGCTGCACCCCTACACCGTGCCGGAGGTCGTCGCGCTCCCTTTGCTCGGCGGCGAGGGCAACCCGGAGTACGCCGCATGGGTCCTCGAGAACACCAGCGCCTGACGAGCCGCGCCGCGCGCCACGCGTCGACGTCGCAGAGCCGGGCGCTCTCGGCCTGGCTGGCGTGCGTCTCGCTCTCCGGCTGCGGTGACCCGGGCGCCGAGCGAGCGCAGCCCGCGGCGAGCGCGCCGGCGGTGGAGGCCTCGAGCGAGGCCGCCGCGCAGGCTGCGAGCGCACCGGCGGAGGCCTCGCCCCGGAGCTCGGCCGCCGCGTCGGCGAGCGCCGCGCCCGCGGCGAGCGCGCCGTCGAAGCAGGCCTCGCCCGGCCGCACCGACGGCTGCGCGGAGGGCATGGTGCGCGTCGAAGGCGACTACTGCCCCGAGGTCGAGCAGGTGTGCCTCGAGCACCACGAGGAGTACGAGCGCGATCTGAAGAAGCGCGCCCGCGCCGAAGCGAAGGGCGAGAAGTACAAGAGCACCGTGAGCGAGCGCTGCCTGCGCTACGCCGCGCCGACCAAGTGCCTCTCGAAGGAGAAGCTCAGGCTCGACTTCTGCATCGATCGCTACGAGTACCCGAACGTGCCGGGCGAGCTGCCCGCGCTCCTCATCTCCTGGACCGAAGCGAAGAAGACCTGCGAGAAGCTCGGCAAGCGCCTCTGCACGGAGCGGGAATTCAATTTCGCCTGCGAGGGGCCCGAGGCGCTGCCCTACACCTACGGCTACGAGCGCGATCCGTCGAAGTGCAGCATCGACAAGGAGTACCGCAAGCGCGAAAAGAAGCTCTTCCCCTACGAGCGCTGCATGCGCACGCCTCGCTGCAAGGCGGAGCTCGAGCGGCTCGATCAGCGCCTGCCGATCGGCTCGCTCAGCGAGTGCGTCTCGCCGTTCGGGGTGTACGACCTCAACGGCAACATCAACGAGTGGGTCGAGATCCCGAAGAAGAAGTACCCGGATCGCAGCGGCCTGAAGGGCGGCTGGTGGGGCCCGGTGCGGGGTCGCTGCAGGCCGACGGTCGATTTCCACAAGGAAGACGACTACGGCTACGAAGAGGGCTTCCGCTGCTGCTCCGACGTTCGTGCGCCCGGCTGAGCGGCGCGCGTGTAGGCGCAGCTCCGTGGCTCGTCCTCGTTCGACACCGCCCGGTGTCAGCTCGGCCTACGCTGCACCGTTTTGGGTGATCGAGACGTCTACCCCCGGTAGCCTTGGCCGCACGTCGCCAGCCGAGGCACGCTTTCCCTTCGCTCCACGGAGATCGCTCATGAAGACCGCCGCCGCCTGTCTGCTGCTCGTCCTCGCCCCTCTCGCCGTGCTCGGCTGCGAGCGCGGCCGCGACCCCGAGGACCCGTCCCAGCAGGGCTACGGCCAGCCGGGCTACGGACAGCCGGGCTACGGACAGCCGGGCTACGGGCAGCCCCAGCCCGGCTACGGGCAGCCCCAGCCCGGCTACGGGCAGCCTCAGCCTGGCTACGGGCAGCCTCAGCCCGGCTACGGACAACCCGCGCAGCCTGCCGCTCCCGCGAACCCGCTCGCGCTGCCCTGCCAGTCCGACGCGCAGTGCGGCACACACCGCTGCAACCTCCAAGCTGGGCGCTGCTCCTTCCCCTGCGCCTCGGGCGCCGACTGTCAGCCCGGCTCGGGCTGTGCCGCGGGCATCTGCGTGCCCGGCGTCCCGCAGTGAGCTGACGGCATCCGCAAGTGCTCGCGCGCGTCCGTGACCGGAACATCCGGGTCGTCTACCTCACCATCCTGCTGTTGGGTGTCTCCTACGGGCTGGCGATCTCCATCGTCGGCGTCTGGCTCGAGGAGCTGGGCTTCTCCAAGGAGCAGATCGGCTCGCTCGCGGTGTTCTTCGCCGGCGGCATCGTCTCGGCGTCGATCCCCGCGGGCTGGGCGATCAAGCGATGGTCGGCGAAGGGCGTGCTCGTCGCCTGCCTCGTGGGCTACGCGGCGGCGGCGATCGCCTTCCCCTTCGCGTCGAGCTACCTCGCGGTGGGGCTCTTGCGTTACGCCGACGGCGCCTTCAGCGTCGGCGTGTGGATCGCCTCGGAGACGATCTTGCTCGAGCGCGCCCCGCGCGAGGACAAGGGCTACTTCACGAGCCTCTACGCGATCGCGCTCGCGCTCGGCTACGTGATCGGCCCGCTCGTCGCGCGCCTCGTCGTGGGCGCCGCAGGCAAGCCGCCGAGCTTCATCGCCGCGGGCGTGCTCTCGATCGGCACCGCGCTCGCCGCGTACTCGCTGCTCGACGGTGGCACGGTGCACGCACCCGAGGAGGCCGAGCGAAGCGCGAGCGACGAGGCCGGGGAGAGCTCCGGCGCGGCGAGCGCCGAGCTCGGCGTGGGCGCGCTCTTCTGGCGCATCAAGATGAGCTGCCTCGCGACCTTCGCCTACGGCTACTTCCAGGCCTCGGTGGTGCTCTTCCTGCCGCTCTACCTGCTCGAGCGCGGCATCACCGAGGAGCAGGTCATCCTCGTGCCGGCCTTCTTCGCCGGCGGCATGCTGCTCTTCGCGAACGTGGCCGCGCGCCTCGGCGATCGCCTCGGGCACCTCGCGGTCATGCGCGTGCTCGCGCTCGTGGGCACCGGCGCGATCGTCGGCTTCCTCTTCGTGCGCCACATCGCGCTCGTCGACCTCGCGGTCTTCGTCGCAGGCGCCTCGCTCGCGAGCGTGTCGCCCGTGAGCCTCGCGCTGCAGGGGCTCGTCGTGCCGGCCCGCTACCTCTCGCGCGCCGGCGGCCTCTACAACGCCTGCTACGCGCTCGGCATGCTCGTCGGGCCGCCCATCGCGAGCGCGCTCTTCGCCAAGCGCGGCGGCGAGGCGATGATCGGGCACTTCGCCGTGCTGTGGCTCTCCTTCGTGCTCGCCTCGCTCGTCTTCCGCCGCGACGATCCACGCGCCGCCGGTGGTCTCGTGCGAGCCCACGCGCAGGCCTGAGCGGTCGCGCCCGGCTCAATACGCTCGCAGCGCGACGAGGTCGGCGGCGTCGACGGCGCCTCCGCCGACCTCGCGCAGTGCGTCGTTGAGCTCGGCCAAGCCGCCCTCCCAGGGCAGCGCGAGCTCGAGCCCGATCGGTAGACCCGCCGCGTCGTAGTGCGCCGTGATGGTGGGTCTGAGCGGCACCGTGCGATGGCTGCGCCCCAGCTCGTCGGCACGCAAGCGGAGGAAGGCCGCGACCGGGCGGCCCTTCTTGAAGACGACGTCGATCGTGGGTTTGCTCGCGCTCATCCTTGCGTGCCCACCCTGACACCCCTGGGTGTGCGCCGCATCCCCGGGGCACCGGGGCGCGAGAGTCTGCTACGACCAGAGACATGCAGGCCGTCGCGCGATGGCTCGAAGCAGGTGCGCGCCCGAGGTGGCTGCTCGGAGCGATCGCGCTCGTCGCGAGCGTGGGCTGCCAGCCGCGCTGGGTGCAGCGCGCCGCTCCACCGGAGCCGGTCGCCTCCCTTCGGCCGAGCTGGTTGCCCGACTACTCCCCTGCCCAGGAGGCGCTGCTCGCGCCGTCGCGCACGCCCGTCGCCGTGCCCGCGCGCCCCACCTACCCCGCGCTCGACGACTTCCTGCACGGGGTCGAGCGTCGCCTCGAAGATCCGCGCGACGCGCTCGAGGTCACCCGCCTGGTCGCCGAGCTCATCGAGCGCTCGCCGCGCTCCTACGCGCTGTCCGACGCGCCACCCGAGCTCGCCAACCTCGTGGCCCAGTACGGTCCCACGCCGTCGGCCGAGCAAGACCTCTGGGCGCAGGCTCGTCGCGACGCCTCGGGAGAGGTGCGCCTCGTGCACATCGAGGCCCCCGCCGGCGTGCACGAGGCCCTCGCCGAGGGAGCCCGCACCGAGTCCTTGGGCGACGACGACGCCGCAGGCCGCGCCTACCTGAGTGCGGCGCGGCTCGCCGGCCGCGACGCCGTCGCGCCCAAGCTCGCGCTGGCACGGCTCGCCGCGAGGAGCTCCACCGAACGCGCAGAGCAGCTCTACCAAGAGGTGCTCGCGCTCGACCCGACGATCGCGCGTGCGCACGAGGGCCTCGCCGAGCTGCGCCTCGCGCGCGGAGAGAGGCAGGCGGCGCTCGAGTCACTCGCGCGAGCGCTCGCCTATCCCCCGCCGAGCCCCAGCGCCGCACGCCTGGCAGCGCGGCTCGTCGACGATCGACGGGAGCGTACGCGCCCCGAGCCCTACGAGATCTTCCTCGAGGTCGACCCCATGGGAGAAATCCGCGTGGGCTCGCTGCCGACGACGGGCGCGCGCATGTACGCGGGCTGCCGCGCGGTGATGCGCTACGAGCAGGAGCTCCGCAGCACCCTCTTCGAGCAGCCCGAGAGCGCGCCTTACGTGCTGAGCGCAGCCGAGGAGATGCTCTGCATCGAGTCCGCCATCGGCGCCTACTTCGCCGAGCGCGTGAGCGCGCGCCAGCGAGGTGAGCCCTCTCCGGCCGACGAGCAGACCCGAGCCTTGCTCGAGCTCGCGCACACCGAGGGCCTGCTCGGCTACGTGATGTTCGAGATCCTGGGGCGACATCGGCCCGAGCACGCACGCACCGCGCCCGTGGCGGTCCACCTCACGACCGTGGCATACGTGCTCGAGCACGTGCTCGGCGCAGAGCGCGACCGCGAACGCGAACGCTACACCGCATCTCGATGAAGACCTCGACCCTCACCGCTTGGCTCGCGGCTCCCGCCCTGCTCGCGGTGTCGATCAGCGAGCTCTCCGCCGAGCCGGCGCTCGGCTCGGGCGCCACGCCACCCTTCGCATGGCACGCCTCGACCTCGTCGCCTCGCCCCGTCGAAGCCACCGCGGAGCCGCTCTACCAGCTCTGCGGCCCAGCCGAGCAGAGCCTCGAGCAGGTCGCCCGCAGGAGCGCGATGCGCCAGCTGCGTGGTGAGGCCACCGCGGGCGGCGACGAGCTCGCGGCGAGCCTGCGCGCGGCCGGAGGGCCCTACCTGTGGCCACGCCTCTGGAGCCTCCGAGGCGGCGGGGTGTCGGACGAGGAGCTCTTCCGCCGCGTCTCGGCCTGGCTGGGCAAGTCGGCGACGACCGGCCAGCGGCGCTGCGGCGTCGTGCGCACCCAGCTCGACTCCGGCGAGAGCCTCGTCACCGTGACCACCGTCGACGCGCTCGCCGATCTCGAGTCGCTGCCCACGGTGACACGCAGCGGAGCGTGGCTCAGCCTGCGCGCGCGCATGCTCGTGCCTGCGAACGACGCGAAGGTCGTCTTGCTCGGCCCGAGGGGCGCGCCGCGCACGGTGCTCGCCTCGCTCTCGGGCGACACGATCCGCGCCTCCTTCGTCGTCGACCAACCCGGCAGCTGGCTCGTGCAGGTGCTCGCCACCGTCTCCATCGGCCCGAGGCCCGTGCTCGAGGCGCGCATCCAGGCCGACGGCCCACCTCCCTTCGCCTACGCCAGCGAGCCCGCTCCCGGCGAAGACGCCGGCGCTGGCCTCGCCGACGAGCGCGCCGCTCTGTCACGCATGATCGACGCGGCGCGCGCCAGCGAGCGGCTGCCCAAGCTCTCGGCGAGCGCCGAGCTCACGCGCGTCGCCCAGGAGCACACCGACGCGATGATCCAGAAGCGCACCGTCGGGCACGACGTCGGCGAGGGCGACTGGACCGAGCGCCTGCTCGCGGCCGGCGTGCCCGTCGAGCACGCCGGCGAGAACGTCGCGAGCGCCTCTTCGTTGTCTCGTGCGCACCGCGCCCTGTGGGCGAGCCCCTCGCACCGCGCCAACCTGCTCGACCCACGCTTCACGCGGGTGGGCCTCGGCATCCGCAAGACCGACGACGGCCGCGTGTGGGTCACGCAGGTCTTCGCCCGCTGAGCTCGCTGACCGGGCTCGCTCAGCCGGCAGGCTTGAAGACGCGCTCGCGGTAGAGCCGGAGCTCGGCGATCGACTCGCGCACGTCGTCGAGCGCGCGGTGCCGCTCGCCTTTGCCGATGGTCGCGTAGCCGGCGGGATACCAGCGGCGGACCAGCTCCTTGATCGTCGACACGTCGACGATGCGATAGTGGAGCCAATCCATGACCCTCGGCATGTAGCGCTCGAGGAACTGCTTGTCCTTCCAGATCGAGTTGCCGCAGAGCGGCGACTGCTTCGGGTCGACGTGCTCCGAGAGGAATGCGCGGGTCGCCTCCTCCGCCTCGGCCAACGTGGTGGTCGCGCCCTCGAGCCGCGCGAGCAGCCCGCTCTTCTCGTGCATCGTCCGCACGAAGGGGTCCATCGAGGCGAGCGCGGCGTCGCTCGGGCGGATGACGAGCTCGGGCCCCTCGGCCACGAGCTCGAGCTCCTCGTCGGTGATGATGGTCGCGATCTCGACGATCTCGCAGCTCGACGGGTCGAGCCCCGTCATCTCCAGATCGACCCACACCATCCGACGCGAACGCTCCGACATGACAGACCTCACTCGATGACGGTGATCGACTTGGCGAAGTAGTTGACGACCGCGGCGCGCTTTCCGTCGGAAGACGCGCCGATCGACCCGGATCCTTCGCCCGTCTCGAGCACCGAGACGACCTCGGGCGGATCGCCCGCGATGACGACCACCCCTCGACCGCGCGGCGGGGACTCGAGCCCACCGAGCGAGACGAAGAGGCGGCTCCGATCAGGAGAGCAGACGCCCGCGCGAGGCGCACCAGGCAGCATGAGCGTCGACACCGAGAGGGAGGTGCCGGCATCTCTCGGCTCGCGCTCGGCCGGAGCGTCGAGCCGCACGACCGACGCGGTGCGGGACACGCCGCTGAGCGTCACGCCCCAGCGATCGCCCGAGAGCACGAAGGCCGCGATCGGCTCCTGGCCGACCTCGACGCTGCGTGACTCGGTCGCGCCCCCGATGCGCAGGAGCGTCGCGGAGTTCGAGGCGCGATCCGGGAGCAGGAGCGCGGCTCCGTCGGAGCTGACCGCGCCCTCCTGAGGATCCCGCCCCACCGCGACGCTGCGCCGCGTGGCGCCGAAGGGCGTCTCGGCCGGATCGAAGAGGTCGATCCACGCACCCGCAGGTCGCCCCGCGTGCGTCATGGCGCCGAGGGCCGCGAGCTGCGTGCGCCCCTCGGAGCGCACGAGGAAGAGCTGCCCGGTGGACTGCGGCAGGCTGAGGTCGGCGAGCAGGCGACCGGAGGGCAGGCCGAAGCGGCTGATCCGGTGGCCGTCGGTGCTCGCCGTGACGATGCTGCCGTCGGAGAGCTCGAGCACGTCGCCCGGGCCTGCGCCGACGTCGAGCAAGAGAGGGTCGCGATCCCACTTCGTGACGTCGGCCACCGGGATGCGCGAGACGCGAGCGTCGCGCCTCAGCACCGCGAGGTAGCGCCCACCGAGCAAGCGGAGGCGATCGCCCTTCGCGGGTACGCTGGCCTTGTGAACGAGCTCGCCGGTCTCGACGAGGTACTCACGCACGGTCGCGTCGTCGGCGCTCACGTAGAGGCTCTTGCCGTCCTTCGAGAACACCAGATCGAGCGGGTGCACGTCGCCGAGCAGGATCTCGCGGGCCTTCCAGTCGCGTTTGGTCGGCGGCGTCGGGGCCTCGGGCTTGGGCTCGGCGATCGCGGGAGCCTCTTGGTGCTTCGCCGAGGCGGCGCCGGGCAGCGGCGTGAGCGGCGGCGCCTCCCCGACGGGCGATTCACGCGAGGTGAGCATGACCGCGAGCACGCTGCCGACGGCCGCGAACACCACGGCCGCGGCGCGAGGCGAGCGCGCGCGCTCGGGCTGCCATGCCTTGCAGTGTCGGCACTTCTTCGCGCCCTCGAAGATGGGCTTCTTGCAGCTCGCGCAGGCGACCTTCTTCGTGGGCGTCTTCGCAGCCGCAGCCGCGGCGGCGCGCGGCTTCGCGGGACGATCGTTCGAGATCGGCGCCGTCTTCAACGCATCACCCACGCGAGCTTGTTGCGGTCGCTGAGCACGAGCAGGCTCGAGCCCTCGGGCGAGAGGCGGAGGCGGCTCGGCGGCGCGGCGAGCGTCACGAGCTCGATCTCGTAGGTCTCGAGGTCGACGAAGCCCACCGCGCCCTCGTTGCCCACCGGCAGCGCGACGACCAGCTGCGCGCCGTCCGGGGAGACGACCATGTCGGCGACGGGCGCGTGAAAGGGCAGGTGGCGCAGGAGCTGCCGCGTCTCGAGGTCGAAGATCTCCACCGCCCTGCCACGCGCGCAGCGCACGACGCCACGACGCCGCTGAGCGACGATCCCCAGCTCCTCGGGTTGGTCGCAGGTCGGGATCGGCTCGAGCTGCCGCACGGCGCCGGAGCGCTCCCAGGCGAGCGGCACCACCGCGCTGCCGGAGCGGAGCACGACGAAGCTCGTCACGCCGTCGGGCGACATGAGCACGTCGACCGGGTTGCCGAGCATCGCCGCGCGCACGCGATCCTGCTCGGTCGCGAGCCGGCTCGGATCGAAGGCGTAGACGGCACCTCCCTTGGGGTCGCCGAGGCCAGCGATCGGGATCTGCCCCGTGACCGCGAGCGCGCGCTCACCGCTGTGATCGACGACGGCCACGCCGACGTGGTCGTCGCCGAAGCGGATGCGGTCGATCTCGGCGTGCAGCTCCGTCGACAGCACGGCCACGGCGTGCGCGCCCGGCAGCGACGCGAGCGCGCGGCGCCCCCCGGCGCCGACGGTGACGTCGCCGACGATGGCGCCCAGATCGAGCGTCTTGCGCAGCCGCGTCGACGCCACGTCGACGACCGCGATGTGCCCGGGGCTGACCGCGTAGAAGACCTCGCCGACGCGCACGAGGCGGCGCGTCTGGATCGCCTCGCTCACGAGGCCGAGCAGCCTGCCGGTGCGCGTCGACTGCACGCGCACGCCCGTGAGCGCCGAGGCGGCGAAGCGCTCCTCGTCGAGCAAGAGCGCGTCGGTCACGTCGCTCGGCAGCTCGAAGGGGCCGGCGATCGACGGCTTCGAGGGCACGTGGCCGGCGCCCACGGGCTTCTGCCACACGCACTCGCCGACCTGGCAGGCCTCGCCCACCCAGCAGCTCGACTCGCAGGCTGGCGCGGGCGCGCCCATGCGCGTCACGGGTGGCTCCTGGGCCAAGCGGCCGGGCGCGAGGAAGCGCAGCGCGACACCGACGAACAAGAGGCCGAAGATCGCGCCGAAGGCGACGAGCGGCCGCCAGTGCATGGCGAGGAAGCTGGCGCCTTCGGGGTCGTCGGGGATCGAGCCCGGACGGACCGTGCTCGGCGCAGCGGTGCTGCCGTCGAGCGGCTCCTCGCACTCCGGGCAGAGCTCCTCGGTGGCCCGTACCAGCTCGAGACAGGTCGGGCAGCGCATCGTCGGCAGATCGGGCGACGAGGCCGCCGAGACGGCGCGCGCCTCGGACTGCGTGCGGTCGAAGAGCTTGCGAGCCAGCACCCAGTCGGCCGTGCCCGCCGGCGCGAGGTGCGCGGTCCGCATGCGCCCCCCCTCGACCGAAGGGCGGATCTTCGCGCCCGGCAGCGGGCCACGCACGGCGCCGTCTTCGAGCACGAAGAAGAGCACGCAGTCGAGCAGCTCGGTCGCCGCGCACAGCAGGTCGGGCGAGGCGCTCGCTCGCTCGAGCTCGGCCGCGCTCGGCGCGGACGGCGCCTCGCTCTCGACCGCGAGCGTCGCCCAAGCACGCGCCGGCAGCCAGAGCGGCGCGTCCGCGCAGCGCAGCCGGCGGTCGGGGTCGAGCGCGCCGGTGCGCAGCGCCTCGCGCAGCTCGTCGTCGGTGCGTGGTCCGATCGGCCGGCCGCCGTCGTCGACGTAGAAACGCAGATCGTCCGTCACGCGGTGGACGGGCCTAGCGCGTGGGCGCGGCGGAGTCGAGAGGAGCGCTCGCTCGCGAGGGGGCTTGTGGGGCTCGAGCGCTTGGGTTAGGTGCTGCCCGCCTACATGGTGCCCCATGTGGTCGTGCATCGCCCAACGCCTCCTTCAGGAGCCCCGATGAACCTGCTCAAGCTGCTCGCCCCTTCGTTCGTCCTGTCCCTCGGGCTCGGTCTGCTCGGCGCGGGCTGCGCGCCGGACACGAGCGTGGGCACCGAAGTAGAGGCGGCCGAGCTCGGTCGCGAGGCGCTGAGCCTGCCCTTCGTCGAGCTCGACGTGAAGAAGAGCGACGCGCCTCCGGGCCTCACGATCCTGCGCAAGAAGTCCGAGTTCGAAGCCTTCTTCGGCCAGCCGATGCCCGCCGGGCTCGACTTCAACAAACACTGGGTCCTCCACTACTCGCTCGGCACGCAGCCGACCGGCGGCTACGAGGCTCGCATCGTCAGCGTCGAGCGCCTCGGCGCGGGTGCACAGAAGCGCCTCAGCATCGGCTCGCTCGACGTGAACCCGGGCCCGGCCTGCATGGTGACCCAGGCGCTCACCAACCCGCAGACGACCGTGCGCATCGCCAAGCAGAAGTCGAACATCGTGCCCGACCACCACAACGGCTTCGAGCTCACCGACTGCAGCGAGCCCGACTTCTGCCTCTCGGCCACCTGCCCGGCGGGCACGCAGTGCGACGAGCTCAGCGACAGCTGCATCGACAACGACTTCTGCCCGCTCGTGCGCTGCGCGAAGGGCATGGTCTGCGACGAGGCGGCCAACGCCTGCGTGCCAGGGCCCTGCGACCCGAACGAGCTCGGCGCCTGCCCGATCGGCTTCGAGTGCCTCAACCAGATCATGTGCATCACGCAGCCCTGCCCCGAGGACTACCGCTGCGAGAGCGTGCTCGACGAGTGCGCGGCGGTGGGTGGCTACGAGGGCAGCTGCGAAGGCTCGAAGCTCAGCTACTGCGACGAGGGGCAGGTCTACGGCTACGACTGCGGCTCGCTGAAGTGCGGCTGGAACGAGGCCCAGGGCTACTTCGACTGCCTCTGAGCTCGGCGTCTCCCTCGGCTCGACGCGCGGCCTCCCCCGGGTCGCGCGTTCGTGTTCCATGCGCGGTGGCATCGCGCGCCCGTACGACTAGGATCCACGCTCGATGACCTCGTATCGAAGCCTGTCCCTCGGCGCGGCGATCGCGCTCGCCGCCACGGCCTGCGGGCTCGGCCTCTCACCTCGCCCCGAGCGCGCCGGCGCAGCGCCGAGCGCCTCCGTCGCGGGGGCGTCGAGCGATCCCGAGGGCGCCGCTGGGGGCGCGGGCGCACCTCGACCGCTGCCCGGGCTCGACACCTCCGGGCTCAGTCAGCGTGAGCACAAGGCCTTCTGGCAGGCCGCCTCCCGCGCCTTCGCGCCTTGCCCGGAGCACGCCGTCTCGCTCGTGGCCTGCCTCGAGGAGTCGCGCCCCTGCGCGGGATGCCGGCCGATGGCCGAGCTGCTCGCGAAGCAGATCCAGCGTGGCTCCTCGGCCTCGGAGGCCGAGCTCGCGGCCGACGCGCGCTTCTCGGCGAGCTCGGTGCGGAAGGTCGAGGTGCGCGACTCCCCGGCGAAGGGTCCGAAGGACGCGCCCGTCACGATCGTCGTCTTCAGCGACTTCCAGTGCCCGGCCTGCCGGGCGGCGCTGCCCATCATCGAAGAGGCCGCCGCGCTGCACGCGAAGGACGTACGCCTCGTGCACAAGTTCTATCCGCTGCCGAAGCACACGCAGGCCAAACCCGCCGCCTACGCCGCGATCGCGGCCATGCGTCAGGGCAAGTACTGGGAGATGGAGCGTGTGCTCTTCGCCAACCAGGCCGCGCTCTCCGAGCGCGATCTCGACGGCTACGCGGCCGATCTGGGCCTCGATCTCGCGAGGTTCCGCGCCGACATGAAGGACCCGACCGTGCACGCGATGGTCGAGCGCGATCGAGCGGACGGTGAGGCCGTCGAGCTGACGCACACGCCCTTCGTGCTCATCAACGGCCGCCTCTTCGACCCGGCCTACTTCCGTTGGGACGTCGACCTCGAGCCGTGGATCCGCAGCGAGGCCGAGCTCGCGCGCAGCGCCCAGAAGCCCGCCGCGCTCGACGCGAGCGAGCGCCGCTGAGCGCTCGCGTATGCGCGTCGGTCGCCGGCCGGCGCGCGCCTCACTCGCCCGCGGGCGCGCTCAGGTTGGCCCAGCCGCCTTGCTTGGCGGTGAGCTGACGCGCATCGACGGCGACGATCTGGTAGCCGGGTTGGTCGTCGAGCTTGCGCAAGAGCACGACGCGGTCACCGACCCAGCGCGCGCCATCGAAGCCGAAGAACCAGCCGTGCGGGTCGTCGACGAGCGTGTTCGCGCCGGTGACCAGATCGACCAAACCGACCCCGCCGCGCTGCATCGGCATCGCGAGCAGCCCGGTCTGGCTGAGCACGCCACCTCCGGTCGCGCGCGGCACCGTGTGGCTCGAGAGCACGGTGCCGTCGGCCAGGAGCAGCCAGTGGAGCTCCACGACCTGCTTGCCGGGCTCACCGCGTACGCCCATGAGCACGCCCGTGCGCCCTTCGGGATCCTGCTCGAACTCCACCTCCGCCAGGCCCTTCACGCAGTGCAAGGCGCGCGGCACCACACCTTGCGGCGCGACCTTCAGGAGGCATCGCTCGCCTGGACGGCTCGACTTCTGCCCCACCGCGAAGACCGCGTCGCCGAGCACGCTCCACACCGGCGGCGCGGCCTGCTGGACCCCAGGCGCGCGTTTGGGCGCTCCGCCGTCGAGATCGCTCAGGTAGAGGCCGTAGTCGCAAGGCGACGACGCACAGCCGCGGAAGGCCACGAAGCGACCGTCGGGTGACACCACCGGGGAGTAGCTCGCGCGCAGCCCGGCATCGACGCGCCGGGCAGAGGAGCCATCCGCGGCCGTCGCGAAGAGCCAGTCGCCGTCGCTGCCATCGGTGGGCGGCGCGCCGTAGACGATCGCGCGCCGCTCCGGCGCGACGGCGAAGGTCGGCGAGGCGATGGATCCACGCAGGTGCCACGGGCCGACCTCGGAGAGCAGCGCTCCGAAGCGCAGCGCATCGCCACGGAAGTCGCCCGTGAGCGCGGAGAACACGCCGAGCTGCGTCGCGCGCCGCGCGTGGTCGGGCTCAGCCTCCCACTGCGACAGGCTGCTGCCGTTGGCGACGTCGACGACCTCGAGCACCAGCCGCGGCGCCGGCGTCTGCGCCTCGAGGCGCACCAGCGCGCGCTGCCCTCGGGCGTCGACGCCGAGCAAGGACACGCCGCCGAACCAGTCGGCCGTCCACAAGAGGTCGACCCCGGGCGCGACGCTCTCGGCGACACGAGGGACCACCGGCGCGGCCGGCAGCACGGCCTGGCTGCGCACCGCGACGGGCTCGGGCGCCTGCGCGGGAGGCGCGGCACACGCGGCCGAGAGCGCGGCTGCGGCGCCGAGCATGGCGAGGGCTGCTTTGGACGGCACGGTCAGCTTCCATGGTGCAGAGCGCGGCGCCGTTCGTCAACGTGGCGGCATGTGGTCGCAGGCGCACACGGTGCGCGGCCGTTGACGTGGCGCTGCCCTCACGGCACGACCGCGAACATGGACGCCACGCCGAGGCCGCGCCGCGCAGACGATGCGCAGACGACGATGACCGAGTACGTGCTGCCGACGCACGCGAACGCGCTCGGCAACGTCTTCGGCGGGCAGGTGCTCGCGTGGATGGACCTCTGCGCCGCGATCTGCGCGCAGCGCTACGCCGGGCGCATCTGCGTGACCGCCGGCATCGACGAGCTCTCCTTCGAGCAGCCGATCCGCATCGGCGAGGTGGTCAAGCTGCGCGCGACCGTGACCGCGGCCTTCCGCACCTCGCTCGAGATCCTCGTCGAGGTGGAGGGCGAAGACGCGACGACCCGACGGACGTGGCCCTGTTGCTCGGCCTTCCTCAGCTTCGTCGCGCGCGGCGAGGACGGCACCCCGGTGCTCGTGCCACCGCTCCTGGTCGAAGGCGGCGAGGAGCAACGCCGGCTCGACGCGGCGAAGGCGCGGCGCGCGCGGCGCCTCGCGCACCGCAAGGCCGAAGGCGGCCCGTCCTCGCTGCGCGGGACCTCGGGCGCCTGAAGCCAGCAGCCTCGCCGGGCGAGTGGCTCGCGCTCGCTCTCCCGGCACGGAGCTGTGCTAGGCGCGAGCCTGATGTCCTCGCTCGACGCGCTCTCCCTCGGCTTCCGAGCCAAGTACCTGAACCACGCGGAGCTCACGGCGCAGCTCCGCGCGTGGACGGACGCCTTCCCCGATCTCTGCCGCCTCGAGTGCCTCACGCTGAGCGAAGAGGGCCGAGAGGTCTGGCTCCTCACGATCGGTCGTGAGCCCGAGCGCCTGCGCCCCGCGGCGTGGATGGACGGCAACATCCACGCGAGTGAGCTCGCAGGCTCGAGCGTGTGCCTCGCCGTGGCCGAGGATCTCTTGCGCGCCCACCACGGCGAAGAGGTCGCGAGCCTGCCCGAGCACCTGCGCGAGCTGCTCACGCGCGACGTGCTGTTCTACTTCATGCCGCGCATGTGCCCCGACGGCGCAGAGCGCGTGCTCGAGCGGCACCACTTCGTGCGCTCGAACCCGCGCGACCACCGCATCGGCGATCACGGCTCCTTCTGGCGCCACGACGACGTCGACGGTGACGGCATCGCGCGCCTCATGCGCGTCGAGGATCCGACCGGGGACTTCGTCGAGAGCCGCGCGACGCCCGGGCTGATGCTCCCTCGTCAGGTCGACGACGCGGGCCCGTACTACCGCGTCTACCCCGAGGGAAACGTCGAGCGCTTCGACGGCTTCACGATCCCGAAGCCCAGCTTCATGTCGGACACCGAGACCGACATGAACCGCAACTACCCCTCCGGCTGGATGCCCGAGCCCGAGCAGGTCGGCGCGGGCGCCTTCGCGGCGAGCGAGCCCGAGTCACGCGCGGTCACCGAGTTCGCCGTGCGCCACCCGAACATCTTCCTCTGGCTGTGCATGCACTCTTTCGGTGGCGTCTACATCCGCCCGCTCGGCGATCGACCCGACAGCAAGCTCGACCCGCACGACGCGGCCGTGTTCCGCACCGTGGAGAAGCTCGCCACGGAGCACACCGGCTACCCGACCGTGAGCGGCTTCCACGAGTTCTGCTACGCGCCCGACAAACCCCTGCACGGCGATCTCGCGAACTTCGCCTACGTCGAGCGAGGCGCCATCGGCTTCGTCTGCGAGCTCTGGGACTTCTTCGTGCAGGTGGGCTTCGAGACCAAGCGCCCCTTCATCAAGAACTACGAGGAGCGCGTGAGCCCCGCCGACATCGAGGCCATGGCGAGGTGGGATCGCGAGCACAACGAGGGCCGCATGATCGGGAGCTGGCAGGCCTTCGAGCACCCGCAGCTCGGTCCGGTCGAGGTCGGTGGATACGACCCGCTCATCGGCGTGTGGAACCCGCCGCCCGAGCGCCTCGACGAGCTCTGCCAGGCGCAGTCGCGCTTCTTCCTGCGCCTCGCCTCGCTCGCGCCTCGCCTCGTGATCGCGAAGCTGGAGAGCGCGCCGCTCGGTGGCGATCTCCACCGCGTCGACGTCGTCGTCGAGAACCGCGGCTACCTGCCGACGAACGTGCTCGGCTCCGCGAAGGCGCGGCCCTTCGCCGATCCGGTCCGCGTGCGCCTCGCGCTCGGCGAGGGGCTGCGCCTCGAGTCCGGCGAACTCGAGCGCGAGCTCGGCCACCTCGGCGGTTGGGGCGGCAACGATCGAGCCGCCTCGCCGATGCTGGCGCGCTCGTACACGGAGTGGCCGAAGCGCAAGCTCTCGTGGGTGGTGCGCGGCGCGGGCGAGCTCGGCGTCGTGGCGCGCTCGGCGCGCACGGGCGCCGTCGACGCGTGGTTCAGCTTGTGACGGCCGCCTGCTTGCCGAAGAGCTCGGAGCGCTCGAAGTAGCGCTTCGCGAGCTCGTCGAGGTGCGCCGCCTGCGCGGGGTGGAAGTCGCGCCGGAGGTAGGCGCGGATGCCGCGGCCGAACACGCGCTCGCCGAAGGGCTGGCGCTCCGCGAGGTGGCTCCTCTCGGCGCGGAAGCGCTTTCCGAGCTCGACCTCCTCCTGGGCGAGCAGCATCGCGGTCGCGGCGATCCAGAAGCCGGTGAGCGTGACGGTCGCCATCGCGAGGCCGCCGATGCGCCAGGCGTAGCTCGGGTCGACGCGCTGGAGCACCTCGTAGGCCACCGCGCGGTGCTCGATCTCCTCGGCGGCGTGCCACCTCAGGAGCTCCTTCATCACCGGGTGCATCTCGAGCGCGTCGGAGTCGACGAGGAAGTTCTCCGCCATCACCGCGGTGAAGTGCTCGGCGGCCGCCGTCGTCGCGAGGCGCAGCTTCGGTGGCGCGATCTTCTCGATGAAGCCGTAGGCGATGCGCTCGTAGGCCGCGAGATAAGGCCGGATCGCGTAGCCCTGGCCCTCGAGGATCTCGAAGAAGCGCTCGTGGGCCTGCGCGTGCCTGCCCTCCTGCCCCGAGAAGCCTCGGATGGCCTCGACGAGCTCGGGGTCGTCTTTCACCTGCTCGAGGTAGGCGCGCACCGAGCGCACGAAGAAGCGCTCCCCGGCCGGGAAGAGCAGGTTCACTCCGTTGGCGAGGTGCGTCGCGAAGACGCTGCCCGCGAACCAGTGCCTCGGGATCGAGGCGTCGAAGCGACCTGGAAAAGCGCGCGGGCGGATCGGCTCGGGCGAGGGGCTCGTTCGGGCTGCGCTCTGCATGGGAGGACCTCCAGCACCGAGGCTAGCAACTATTGACCTTCGGTCAATAGTTGGCGCGCGTAGTCTGGAGCGCATGGCTCGCGAACCCAGCGGGGCTCGGAGGGGGGGCGGCGCGCGCGGGGCGCGCACCCGGCTCGACGTCGAGGAGCGTCGCGCCCAGCTCGTCGTCGCGGCGACGCGCCTCTTCACGCGGCGCGCCTACGACGAGGTCTCGATGGACGACGTCGCCGCCGAGGCGGGCGTCTCCAAGGCGCTCGTCTTCCACTACTTCTCGACCAAGCGCGAGCTCTACGTCGAGGTCGTGGAGCGGCGCGCGCGCGAGCTCATCGGCGCGATCGAGGCCGTCGTGCTGGCCCACCCCGAGCTCGGTCCGCTCGCGCGCCTGCGCGCCGGGCTCGACGCCTACCTGCGCCACGCACGCGCCGACGCGCCCGCCTACCTCGCCCTGCTCGGCGCAGGCATCGGCATGGACCGCGAGATCGCCGCGATCGTCGAGCGCACACGCCGCGTCTTCGCCGATCGCCTGCTCGAACAGCTCCCGATCGCGGCGCGCCCCGACACCGAGCTCGCGGTGCGCGGCTTCCTCGGCTTCGTGGAGGCGGCGAGCGTGGCCTGGCTCGCGCGCCCCGAGCTCGGCCGCGAGGAGCTCGTGGAGAGGCTCGTCGCGGTGCTCGGCGCGGCGCTCGCGCCTCTACCGAGCGCCGTCAGCGAGCGCTGAGGATCGCGCCGATCACACCGCCGAGCAGCATCAGGATGCCGAGCGCGAAGCCGAGCACGGTGACGACGTCGTCGCGCCATCGCAGCTTGAGCGGCACGAGATCCTTCTCGGGCAGCACGATGCCCTTGAGGAAGGCGTGGATCGGCAGGCCGCCGGGGCGAGGCGAGCGGTGCGGATCGTAGGGGTTCTGGCTGAGCCCCATGTTGGCGAAGCGGCTCATGCCTGCACGCAGCCGGTCGCCGACGCCGGGCACGCTGCAGCCGACGATGACCGCGCGCAGCCACGGAGCGCGCTCGTAGGCGCTCGAGAAGGAGAGCAGCTTCATCGTGTCGCGCAGCCGCTCGAGGAAGTACCGCGCCTCGACGAGGTGCTGGAAGGCGCGCACACGCTGCTCCACGCCGCCCTCTCCGGAGACCTTCTGCAGACAGGTGGCCTCGATGCGGGCGACCAGGCCTTGGATGCCCTCCTCGACCCGCGGCCAGGCCTCCTGGCTCGGTACGTCGGCGGGGATCAGGAAGCCCCAGGGCTCCTCCTTGCTGCGCTCCGCGGTCCAGGCGAACACCTCGGCGAAACCCCAGAGCGTGTCGTAGCGGTTCACGACGACGTAGGCCGGGATGTCGGTGGAGAGCGCGCGGCAGGGCTCGACGAGGTAGCTGCGCTGCTCCTGCGCGAAGCGCTCGAGGCCCTCGTCGTTGCGCTCGGCGACGTCGGTCGCGCTCAGCACGAGGATGATCCCGTCGAGCGGCTCGCGTGGGCGCACGCGGAGCAGCTCGGCAGAGAGCTCACGCAACAGCTCGGGGTTGCGGCTCGGGCCGCAGAGCGGCTCGCGCGCCTCGATGAACACGCCCTCCTTGGCGATCCAGTACTGGCAGTACTGACCGTCGATCGAGGCGGGCTGCGCCCACTCGAGGCCCATCGACTTGAGGGCGGTGGACTTGCCGGTGCGCGGCTCGCCGATGCACAGATAAAAGGGCAGATCGTAGACGGAGCCACGCTGCTTGAGCAGCGCGACGACCTTGTCGACCTCGGCCGTGAAGACGCTCATGCGAAGAGCCCGTAGAGCCAGAAGCCGAGCGCGCTGCCGCCCGCGAGCAGCGCGAGCATCGCAGAGACGCGCCCCATCCAGATCGACTTGAACCAGGGCTCCTTCGGCAGGAGCTCCGAGGGGCGCGCGTCGTAGCGGTAGGGTTTGAGCACGCCGCCCATGGCGTCGCGATCTGCGTCGACGCCGAGCTCGCGCGCGAGCTGGGCGCGCAGCTGGATGAGGAAGTAAGGGTCTTGCCCGGGCAGGCCGTACTTGCCGAGGAAGCCGCAGCCGAAGACCGCGACATAGGTCGCGAGCACCGACTTGGGCCCCTGGCGCACGCGCTCGAGGCGCTGGAAGACCTCCTCACCAGCGTTGTTCGTCGTCCACCGGCGGGCCTGGAGCATCGACTGGCTCCACCACGGCCGCAGATCGGGCAGGCTCATCGCGACCTCGTCGCAGAGCGCGGCGATCGCGAACATGCCGTCGTCGGCGCTCACGACGGGCAAGAGCTGCGCGGCGGGCGAGGCCTTGAGCTCGTCGAGCAGCACGTTGGCTTGGCGGAAGACGTGATCGGGCGGAGGCCTGCGCGGGGACTGCCTGAGCATGCAGACCCAGAGCAGCATCTCCTCGCCGAACACGCCGATCGACTGGATCTCCGCCACGGGGGCGGGAGCGTAGACGAAGCCCGCGTCGAGAGGGAGCCCTCGTCGCAGGAGCGGGGTGGCCGAGCAGCGCAGGCCGCCCGGGGCTCTGGTATGCTGCGCGCCCCGAACGGGGGTCCGTCGGTGCCAGGCGACTATCGCCTGCGCGCGCAGCGGATCGTCCACGAGCGACGGAGCAAGCACCATCATGAGCGCGATCGAGAGCGTCATCGCCCGGGAAGTCCTCGACTCCCGTGGCAACCCCACCGTCGAGGTCGAGGTCCGTACCACCAGCGGCTTCGGCCGCGCCATCGTGCCGAGCGGCGCGTCGACCGGCGAGTACGAGGCCGTGGAGCTGCGCGACGGCGACAAGAAGCGCTACCTGGGCAAGGGCGTGCTCGACGCGGTGAAGAACGTCGAGTCGGTGCTCGGCCCGGCGGTCGTCGGCATGGACGCGCTCGATCAGCCTGCGGTCGACCAGGTCATGATCGAGGCCGACGGCTCGGCCAACAAGGGCAAGCTCGGCGCGAACGCGATCCTCGGCGTGTCGATGGCGACCGCGCGCGCCGCCGCCGACGTGCTCGATCTGCCGCTGTGGCGCTACCTCGGCGGCCTGCAAGCGCGCGTGCTGCCGACGCCGATGATGAACATCATCAACGGCGGCACCCACGCCGACAACGGTCTCGAGGTGCAGGAGTTCATGATCGTCCCGCACCGCGCCGACAGCTTCGCCGAGGCCCTGCGCATGGGCGCGGAGGTGTTCCACACGCTCAAGGGCATCCTCAAGAAGGACGGCATGGTCACCGCCGTGGGCGACGAGGGTGGCTTCGCACCGCGCCTCTCCTCCAATCGCGCTGCGCTCGAGGTGATCGTCAAGGCCATCGAGGCCGCCGGCTACAAACCCGGCAAGGACATCAGCCTCGCGCTCGACACGGCGATGAGCGAGTTCCACGACGCCAAGAAGAAGACCTACACCTTCGACAAGAAGGAGATCAGCGCTCAGGAGCTCGTCGAGATCTACAAGGGCTGGGTCGACGACTTCCCCATCGTGTCGATCGAAGACGGCTGCGATCAGAACGACAACGACGGCTGGAAGCTGCTCACCGAGACGCTCGGCGACAAGACGCAGATCGTCGGCGACGACCTCTTCGTCACCAACCCCAAGCGCCTGAAGAAGGGCATCGAGCAGGGGCTCGCCAACGCGATCCTGGTGAAGCTCAACCAGATCGGCACGGTCACCGAGACGCTCGACTGCATCCGCATGGCGCAGACGCACGCCTTCGGCGTGATCATCTCGCACCGCTCGGGCGAGAGCGAAGACGCCTTCATCGCCGACCTCGCGGTCGCGACCAACGCGGGCCAGATCAAGACGGGCTCGCTCTCGCGCTCGGATCGCATCGCGAAGTACAACCAGCTCTTGCGCATCGGCTACGAGCTCGGCGAAGGCCAGATCTACGCCGGCAAGGCCCCCTACAAGCGCTGAAGAGAGAACACCGCCCATGAAGCCGACCGTCGCCCTCGTCTCGAGCCTCTCCGCGCTGATCGCGCTCGCCGCCTGTGGCGACGACGGCGGCGGGACGGGCGGCGGCCCGAGCTCCTCGGGCCCGGGCTCCGGGGGCGCCGGCACGGGCGGCACGAGCAGCGTCAGCTCGTCGGGGGGAAGCGGTCAGGGTGGCGGCGGCGCGTGCGTGCGAACCCCCGCCCCCGCCGACGGCCCGCGCAGCGTCGTCGTGGCGCACCCCTATGCGAGCTCGGGCGCCCAGGCCGACGCGTGGGAGCTGCTCTCGCTCTCGGCCACGGGCGAGCTGAGCCGCCCGGGCAGCACGTTCACGATGGGGCGCGCCAACTACGGGCGCGTCGCCTTCACGCCCGACGGCGAGCTCGGCTTCGCCGCCCAGGAAGATGGCTCACTCGGCGTGTTCCGGGTCTCGAACGGGCAGGTCGAGGTGCTGCACGCGGCCTACGACGGCTCCTTCTACGCGCACGACGTGCTCATGGCGCCGGAGGGCGATCACCTGCTCGTGCTCGACGTGAACTTCCCGAACAACGGCGGTGGGCTCTACCGGGTCGACATCGGCTGCGACGGAGCGCTCGTCGATCGCGGCAAGGTCTCCGAGTCGCGCCTCGCCTACGCGGGTGCGTGGCTCGACGGCGATCTGGTGCTCGCGGTGCGCGACCTGCTCGGCGCACCCGCCGAGCACCACGTGGCCCGCGTCAGCTGGCCCGTCCCGGCGCTGCTCTCGAGCAGCGGCGCCTTCCCCGACGACGACGCGATCACCGCGGGCTTTGCCACCACACGGAACGGCGCGCACGTGCTCGTCGGCGACAACTCGGGCTTCGCGTCCGTGCCCAACCGCGTCGCCGTGCTGAAGACCGCCGGCGGCCTCGGCGCCGTGCAGGTGCTGCCCGACATCGAGGATCCCTTCGCGATCGCGACCTCTCCCACGAACGACGCCGCGATCGTCGTCTCGGGCTTCGGCGACGCGATCTTCGTGCTCGACTACGATCCTGCGAGCGCGAGCGCGCCCTTCTCGGTGCGCGGTGAGCTCGCCTACGTCGGCGCCGGTCCCCAGCTGCCCGGCTCGGTGGCGCCGATCGAGCGGGGCTCGCTCGACGGGCTCGTGCTCGTCTCCGAGCTCAGCGGCGTGCGACGCGTGCGCTTCGGCGCGAGCGCCACCGTCACCGACCTCGGCCTCTACGATCTCGGCGACGGCATGGAGAACATCGTCGGCGCGATCGGCGTCGCGCCCTGAGGAAGGGAGAGGGGCGGGGCCGGGCCGAGCCGCCCGCCGCCCAGCTCGTCAGTAGGGTCCGCACTTCAGGACGGGCGAGATAGGCGCGAATTTGTACGGCGAGAAGTTGAGCGCGTCGTAGGCGACCATCGCATCCTCGAGGACCTGGCTGAACTCCGCGTAGGTCTGGTCGAGCTGATCGGCGGCCGGGTGTCCCGACTCGGCGATGCAGAGCACCTTGGGGCGGCAGCAGGCCTCGAAGGGCTCGCAGATCGTGTTCGAGGGCGCGATCGTCTCGAGCGCGGCGTCGGCGTAGAGCACGCGGCCGTCGACCATGACGAGCACGGTCTCGCGCGGCGTGGCGGCGAGCACGGCCTCGTAGGGCGTGAGCCCCTGCGAGAGGTAGATCGCGATGTCGGCACGCCGGCCGACGGCGATCGAGCCGAGGTGATTGTCGAGCCCGAGCACACGCGCGGCGTTGAAGGTCACCATGTCGTGGAGCTCGGCCGCGCCGAGGATGTCGCCGAACACCTGATCGTCGACGCGGTCGGCGAAGCGCATCTCGTCGAGCAGGTTCTGGCTGCCGCCGAGCGTCCAGTCCGGCGAGAGCGCGACCACGATGTTCTTGGAGAGCACGAGCGGGATGTCGGTGGTCTTGCTGAGATCGGTCCCGAGACCGTAGAGGAAGACGTTCGACCTCGGCGACCACGAGAGGCCCATCTGGTTCTGGGCCATCACGTCGAACTGCGCCGAGCTCATGTCGGTGCCGTGCACGATCGTCGTCTTCGGGTTGTAGAGGCAGCCTGCGCCGTTGGGCTGGTTCTGCGTCACCGTGCCGAGCTGGTTGAACTCGTTCGCGACACCTCCGTCGATGCCCTCGGCGATGTGCACGACGTAGGCGTCGGTCGAGCCGCTGTCGAAGTTGTTGCAGACGGTGTTGCCAGTCGAGGCCGTGGGCACGCCGAGCGAGGTCTGGATCCTGTCGAAGCCGAGGCCGTTCTGCGTCGTGTCGACCGTGCGCGCGACCGTCTTGTAGCAGCTGCGGTTCACGGCGCCGGGCGCGCCGACCACGCTCGTGGTGCCCGAGATGAGCGCGCGAGTCTCCGCGTACTTCATGATCTCGCAGGAGTAGCGCACCGTGGCGGGCGGGTTCGTCGGCGCGCCGGTGTCCATGTTGAAGTATTGCTTGGCGTCGAGCGCAGCGGCGTACATGGGGTCGTCGCTCTTCCAATCTTCGTGGTTGCCGAAGGCGACGGTCGGCGTCCAGTCGTCCTCGTCGAGGAAGTTGAAGAGCGCGTGGTTGTGCGTGTCGATGAGGCCCGCCGAGATCACGCCGTCGGTGACGATCACCGTCGCGCCGTTGGCGCCGGCTTGTGAGGCGCAGGAGGCCGCGACGCAGGTGATCGTGTTGCCCTCGACGAGCACCTCGCCCGTGAGCGGGCCGCTCGGCGCGATGATCGTGCCGCGCAGCAGGAAACGATCCTCGGCGCCGTCCTCGGCGACGACGGCGCCCGTGCCCTCGCAGGCGCCGGCGCCTCCGATGCCGGTGCTGGTCGTCGTGCCGCCGCCTGCGCCGCCCTCGCCCCCCTCTCCTCCCTCTCCCCCACCCGAGCTCGAGCCGCTCGGGATGGGCAGGGGCTCCGAGCCGTCTTCCGCAGCCGAGTCACCGCAGGCGACGAGGGAGAGCAGCGCTACCGAAGCGACGAACCGGAGGAGCACCGAGGATTGCACGCCATGGAGGATAGCGCTGGGTCTCGACGGCGCTGGCGACAATCGCGTGACGGCCACCGAGGATCTTCGTGGATGGGACGCAACTCGCCCCCGCGTGGGTCGATGTGGGTGCATGAACACCCACGCCCGATCCTGGTCGCGCTGGCGCTCGCTGGCCTTCGCCGCCCTCTCGCTGCTCGCTCCCGCTTGCCAGGCCGAGCGCCCCGCCTCGACGATGAGCGCCGACCTCGGTGAGCTGCGTGGCGCGCCGAGCGCAGAGCCCTCGCCACCGCCCTCGCCCCAGAGCTCGAGCATGATCGCCGAGTCCAGCCCCGACGACGAGATCGTGCTCGCGGACGCAGCCACCGGCGCTCGGCTCGACGCGCGTCCCGCGCCTGGGAGGGTCGTCGATCTCACGAGCGACGACGCTCGCATCTACGCGCTCGCCGAGACCGACGACGGCCTCGTGCTGCACGCGTGGCCCTGGAGCGAGGCCGGTCTCGGCAACCCCATCGAGCTCGGAGGGCTCGAAGGCGACGGTCGCTTGCTCGCCTCGCCCTGGGGCTACGTCGTGTTCGAGCACGCCATGGGCCAGCGCTGGCGGCACGTGGGTGCGAGCGGGCCGGCCCCCAGCCGAGTCTGCGGCAGGCCTCAGTCGCTCGCGGTCGTGCACGGCGCGGAGGCGTGGCAGCTCGAGGCGCTCGTGTGGAACGACGCCGAGGACCGGCTCGAGCTCGCGCGCGCCACCCTGGGCTCCGAGGGTCTCTCGGAGTGCGAGCACGGCGCGCTCTCGCTACCGGAGGATCTGTCGTCGGTGCGCCTCTCTTGGAGCGACGACGCCTCGACGCGGTGGCTCTTCGGCCTGCGCGGGTCGCAGCTCGTCGCAGCCAAGCTCGACCTGGAGGCCCACGCCTCCTCGGCGCTCGTGGAGCTTCCGGCGTCGAGCGCGAGGCTCGAGGCGGTGGTGTCGCTGGGCGCGAGCAGCGCGGGCCTCGAGCGCTACGCGCTGTTGCTCGGGCCCGAGGCGAAGCTCGCGGTCGTCGAGCTCGGCCCGAGCGAGCACGAGCAGCCGGCGACGCTCGGCGCCTGGGCCGAGATCTCGCTGCCGGGTCGCGCCTTCGAGCGCGATCAGTACTTCGGGCGCGATCTGCTGCTCGCGGACGGCGCCGTATTGGCGGCGACGAGCGAAGGCGTGTTCGCGATCGAGCTCGTGGAGGCGGAGGGCTCTCTCGAGCTGAGGTTCCGGGCTGGCACCGAGGCGCTCGCAGCGACGCGTCGCGGTCCCGTGGTGCGCGTCGAGGCGCCTCTCTGAGGCCTCCGAGCGAGGCCTCCGCGCGGCGTGGGCGCCCGCGCCCTCAGCGCTCCTCCGCTTCGTAGCGCTTCCCCCAGGGTCGCTCCTTCACGAGCTCGGTGCGCAGCCGCTCTCCTGCGAGACGCGAGAGCAGCTCGAAGAGGATGACCGCGCTCGCGCCGTACATGATGCGCCCCGCGATCGTGAAGTGCGGCACGCTGAGCTCGAGGCCGCGCCACAGCGAAGGCGCGAGTGGGATCACCTCGGCCCCCTCGAGCCAAGGCCAGAGCTCGACCTCGTAGAGCGCGACGTGCTCGGAGCTCGCGAGTCTCGGCTCGGCGCCGAGCGCCGCGACGAAGGGGTGCAAGAGGTACTTGCGGGTGATGACGGGCGTGGGCGAGAGCTCGCCGAGCAGCTCGACCTCGCCGCGCTCGAGGCCAGCCTCTTCGAAGGCCTCGCGCAGCGCCGCCTCTTCGGCCGTCTCGCCCTCGTCGACCTTGCCCCCGAAGAAGCCGAGCTCACCTGCGTGATCGCGCATCGCGCTCGAGCGCTCGACGACGTAGGCGGTCGGGCCGCGCTCGCCGAAACGCAGCGCCACGAGCACCGCCGCGTCGCGTGCGTCGGGCAGGAGCAGGGAGCGGGGATCGTAGCTCTGCGCGCGCCGCTCGCTGAGCGCACGGCGCACGTCGTCGGGGCGCACCGCTCGGAGCGTAGTCGAAGCCCGCGCCGGGGGCACGACGGCGCGCAGCGCGTCCCGGCGCGAGCTCTTCCCTTCGGCTAGGATCGCGCCCAGTGGCGAGCAGCGCGAGAGACGACGCCGGCAGCGTGAGCGACACCGCGCTCGACGCCGCGGTGTGCTCGATCACGAGCACCCAGCGGCGCAGGTACTTCTGGGCCGCGTGGTGGACGAAGGCGCCCGCGCGGAGCCCCTTTCAGAAGCCCGACGCCTCCAACGGCGGCGCGAGCACACGCGAAGAGGCGCTCGGCGAAGCGCAGCGCGTCGCGGGTCGCGCCTTGCGCGAGATCGATCCGCTCTGGGCGCGCGCCTGGACCCGCGTATTGCGCGGCCAGGAGCCCTTCACGCCACGCGACCAGGAGCGCGCCCGCACACCGCTGCCCAAGCGCGAGGCCGGCGCCCAGCCCGCCCAGCGCGCCTCGGCGCTCTCGGTGCTCGGCCTCGAGCAGGCAGGCTCGCGCGAGGAGCTGCGCCGCGCCTACAAGAAGCGCGCGCTCGAGACACACCCCGACCGAGGCGGCGATCCCGAGGTGTTCCGCGCGGTGCAGCGCGCCTACGAGCGCGCACGCTCGAAGCTCGACGCCGGACCCAGCAAGAAGCGCCGCGCACGCGCCGAGCCCAGCCACGAGGATTGAGCGCGGCCGAGCCGTGCGCGCGCAGCGCGGCGAACGATGGAAGCGCGAACGCCGCGCTGCCCCGGAGGGCGGCGCGGCGCTCGAGCGCTCGCGGAGGCGAGGTGTGACTCAGCTCAGGGCACGACGCAGAGCGCGAGCTCGGCCGAGGTCACCGTACCGGTGTCGATGGCCGAGGTGTCGGCGACACGCAGGGTCCAGGTCCCGTTCGCAGCCGAACCGTTGAAGACACTCAGCGCTTGCTCGGGTCGGAACAGCCCGGTGAAGGGCGCGGTGCCGGCCGTGATCGCCACCGCGGCGGCGTCTGAGAAGATCGTGTTCGTGTAGTTGTCGCCCGTGCTGCCGTTGCCGCTCGACAGGTCGAGCCCGGTCGCGCTGGGCGCTCCCGCTGGGTTCCGGAGATAGATGCCGAGATCTCCCACGAAGGTGTGCGTCGCGCTGAAGCGCACCGCCGTGCCCTGCACCGTCCCCATCGCGGAGACCGGGATGTTGACCGTCACACCGGTCGAGTTGCTGTCGGGGATCGCGACCGGCACGCCCATCGCCGCCGTGGTGACGATCGTACCGGTGCAGCCTGCGAGCGCGATCTGACCCCAGTTGGCCTCCGGGCCGCAGGTCGAGGGGCTACCTGCGCAGATGAAGCCGCTCTCCACGGTGCAAGTCGCCGAGCAGCCGTCGCCTGCCATCATGTTGCCGTCGTCGCAGGCCTCCGTACCCCCGACGGCGCCATCGCCGCACTGGAAGATCTCGAAGCTCATCGTCGACGCCGACGTGCTCCCCGAGGTCCAAGGCTCGAGATGGACGAAGACCGACTCTGCCTGCATCGCCGTGTAGCTCACTCCGGTGGTGTCGAAATCCGTCGACTGTGCGCATGCGTTTCCGCCGCAGCTGCCCACCTGGAGGTGGATGAGGCCGTCGAGCACGCCGGTCTGTCGCGCGCGCAAGGTCTGACCGGGCTGTAGGTCGGCACGGAACGTCAGGTCGGGCCGGCCGGTCGTGGTGTTCGACACGCAACCGGAGCCGCTGAACGTGTAGTCGTCGCCCCAAGGCTGGAGCGAAGCCTGCGAGAACGCGAGCCCGTGCGTGATGATGACGGGGTCGCCGCAGGTCCCGGCCGGAAGGATGGTGCACACCGAAGGGCTGCCCGAGCAGTACCAGCCGGACTCGACCTGGCACGACGAGGAGCAACCATCGTCGAAGGTCGTGTTACCGTCGTCGCAGGCCTCCGTGCCCTCGCGCACACCATCACCGCACTGGGTGATGTCGAAGCGCACGTCGAAGGTGGAGGCGGCGCTCGGCGTGTGCGAGTCAGCCTCCATGACCACGTAGACCGTCTCGGTGCTGGTGGCGGTGTAGCTGATGCCGGTGAGGTCGGTGGTGGTCGAAGCCTGGCAGGTGGTACCGCCGCAGCTGCCCGTCTGCAGGTGGAGCATGGTGTCGAGCGTGCCGTGCTCGGTGACCGTGAGGCGCTGACCGGCCATGAGGTCGACCGAGAAGACGATCTCGGGGCGCGGCAGGGTACCCGTCGGGTTCACGCAGCCTGCGCCCGAGTAGAAGTACGCGTGGCCGAAGTTGGCGATGTTGTTGCCGACGTAGTTGAAGTTGTCGCCGGCGACGATCGGCGCGGTGCAGTCGGCCGGCGGGACCGGGCCGCACACGGAGGGGCTCGCCTGGTTGCAGATGAACCCGTTCTCCACGGTGCAGGTCGCCGAGCAGCCGTCGCCCGCGATCTTGTTGCCGTCGTCGCAGCCCTCAGTGCCCTCGCGCATGCCGTCGCCGCAGCGGATGAAGTCGAAGCGGATGTCGAAGGAGGTGCTCGAAGAGGTGGCGGAGTACGGCTCGAGGAAGACGTACACGCTCTGCGCGGTCGGGGACGTGTAGAACAGGCCGGTGGTGTCCTCGCTGAAGTCGATCGACGCCGCGCAGGCGGTCGTCGAACCGCAGGTGCCCGTCTGGAGGTGGATCAACGCATCGAGCGAGTTGTTGAACTCGTTCACGCGCACCGAATCGCCCGCGCCGAGCTGCACCTCGAAGGTGATGTCCGGACGCGCGGTGGCGCCGCCGGAGCAGCCCGTCCCGCCGAAGGTGTGGCTGTTGGGGAAGCCGTAGATGTTCGCGCCGGTGTAGGTGAAGTCGTCGGTCACCACGATGGGCGCCGCGCAGCTCGGGAATTCGGTGCAGACCGAGGGCGCGCCGGTGCAGAGGTAGCCCGCTTCGACGGTGCAGGTCGACGAGCAGCCGTCGCCGCTCACGTTGTTGCCGTCGTCGCAGCCCTCGGTCGCCGCCGAGACGGTGCCGTCGCCGCAGCTCACGAGGTCGAAGCGGATGTCGAAGGTCTGCGTCGTGATGTCGACGACCGACTCGTTCGGGAGGCCGTAGAGCGACTCGACGAAGAAGTAGACCGTCTCGGCCTGGGTCGCGGTGTAAATGAGGCCCGTCGACTGCTGCTGCGCGGCCGTCTGGTCGGAGATCGAGGCGGAGCAGGCTGCGGCGCCGCAGGTGCCGCTCACGGCGTGGATGATGACGTCGAGCGTGCCGTGCTCGGTGAGCTGCACCGTGTCACCGGCCTGCAAATCACGCACGAAGACGACGTCGGGGCGCTGGTAGGCGAAGTTGAAGCTCGCGCAGGACGGGTCGGTGAAGGCGTAGTCGTTCGCGTACTGCGTGAAGTCGGTGCCGGTGAGCGTGAGACCGTCGACGATCTCGATCGCGTCGGCGCACTGGTCGCCCTCGAGCGCGCCACCACCACCGCCGCCTGCGCCACCGCCGCCGCCGCCCGCCCCACCCTCGCCACCGCCCGAGCTGCTGCTCGTGGTCGTGGTGGTGGTCGACGTCGTGGTCGTGGTCGACGTGGTGGTGGTCGACGTGGTCGTGGTGCTCGTCGGCTCGTCGCCACCGCCACCACCGCTCCCGTCGGTGTCCACCGAGGTCGCGCAGCCAGAACCCGAGGCCGCCATCGCGCCGATCGCGAGGGACCCGAGCAGCACCTTCCAAGCATTCGTTCGCATGAGTACTCCCAGCTGGAACCAGCCCGCCTGGACGCCGAGGCATCCCCCACGTGGGTGGTGTCTCCACGAATCCCCCAATTGTGGGGTGCGGGCAAGGCCCAAAGCAGGTCTACGCCCCCGATTCGGCGCGGCATGGCGGCTCTGCCCAGCCCTGCACCGCGCGACGGACCGAGCAGGCGGGTTCAAGCTTCCTCCAAGCCCGCCAAGCTCGTGCCCAGTCCTCGCTCGGTCTGTGCTAGTTCCTCGGGCGATCGACGCGCTCGGCACCAGCCCGGGTGCTTCCCAGGAGGTCCGTCATGGCTCGCTCGTTCTCCTTCGCCCGCGCTTCCCTCACGCTCCTCGCCGCCACCTCGCTCGTCTTCGGCGCCGCCTGCGGGGGCTTCTCCGAGGAAGAGGCCATCGCGCGCTGCGATCAGGAGCGGGCCGCCCGGGGCGCCGAGGCCTGCTTCAACGACGTCACCTACGACGAGTGCGTCGCCGCGTACCAGGACTGCGGCGAGGACGTCGAGGTCGCCGAGTCCTGCCCGCCCCAGTACACCTGCCCCGAGTGACGCTCACGTACCTCGGCGCGCGTGCCTGAGCTCTGGCGCAAGCTGTTCGGTTCCGGGGCGCGACGCCGCTACGAGGCCGCGCTCGACCGGGCCACCTCCGAGCTCGCGGCCGGCCGGCACACCGAGGCGCTCGCGACGCTCGAGCAGGGCCTGGGTGACGGCATCCGTGGCTACGGCGAAGGCGCCGAAGAGCTGCTCGTCGCCCACTACGCGGCCGCGTCGGCCGCGCTCGCTGGTGGAGAGCTCGAGCGCGCCGAAGCGCACGGCCGACAGGGCTCCGCGCTCGCCGCGCGGCACGGTGCCCGGAGCGAGCCACCCGCCCACCGCTTCCTCGAGACGCTCGCGGCCATCGAGGAGCGCCGCGCGGCCATGCACCTCGGCGCGGCGGAGGGCGACGCGCTCGAGCAAGCCCTGCGTGCCTACGCCGACGCCGCCCTCGGCGCGGGCGATCGACGCGCCGTCGCCGCGGCCAAGAACCGCCTCGGCCTCCTGCTCGCGCGCACGGAGCGCCGCGAGCAAGCCGCCATCGAGCTCTCCGAGGCCCTGGCGATCCGGCGCTCTCTCGGTGCGGCCGAAGCGAGGGCGGCGCTCGAGTCCGCCTACAACCTCGCGACCTGCCGGCCGCTCGACCAAGGCGCGGGTGCGGAGGCGCTCGCCGACGCGGCGAGCCTGCTCGACGAGGTCGTGCGCGGCACGCGTGACGCGAGCGACGCCGCCGGCCGAGAGCTCGCCGAGTCGGCGCACCACAACCTGGGCGTGGTGCGCGACGAGCGCGGCGAGCTCGACGAAGCGCGTCGGCTCTACGAGCGCGCGCTCTCGCTGCGCGCGAAGCGACTCGGCGACGATCACGCTTCGCTGCGCCCCACGCTGAGCCGACTCGCACGCCTCGAGCACCGCGCAGGCAGGCTCGTCTTCGCGCTCGGCTACTACGAGCGCGCCTTGGCGATCGCGCGCCGCGAGCTCCCGGAGGACGACCCGATCGTGCGGGGCCTCGAGCGCTGGCGCGACGCGCTCACCTCGGGCGAGGGCGAGGCTTGAGCGCCTCGCCCGAGCTCAGGACGACTTGACCTCGACGCGGCGAGGCTGCGCCGTGGCCTTCTTGGGGATGAGCACGGCGAGCACGCCGTCCTTCATCTCGGCGTGCACCTTCTCGGCGTCGGCGCTGTTGGGCAGCACGAAGGAGCGCTGGAAGGAGCCGTAAGCGCGCTCGATGCGGTGGTAGCCGTCGCGTTTGTCCTCCTTCTCGAGCTTCCGTTCGCCGCGCAGCGTGAGCATGTTGTTCTCCACGTTCACGTGCACCTCCTCGGGCTTCACCCCGGGCAGCTCGGCCTTCACGTGGAAGCCCTCCTTGTCTTCGAAGATGTCGACCGCGGGCGTGAAGCCCGAGCGGCGCGCGTCGCCGCCGAACAGGCCACCCATCTCGTCCTGAATGCGGGACATCTCGGCGAAGGGATCGAAGCGGCGGATGAGAGACGACATGACGAACCTCCAGACGCAGCAGCCAGGCCCTCGGCGCGGCTGAGACTCTGCCCGGCTCGGCCCGCGCCGCCCCCATGCGGTTTGCGTGGCCTCCCGGGCATCGAGGAAGCTAATCAGCGCTCCCGGCCCGTCAACGGGGCCGCTGCGCGGCGCCCTCTTGCTCGCGCCATGCTAAGCCCAGCGGGCGATGGCGTCGGAGGCCGAAGCGGAGTCGAGGGCGTCGAGCGGGCGGGGGGCGGGCAGCGCGCTCTACCTGCGCGGGCTCGTCGTGCTGGCGCTCGCGCTCGGTGCGGGCGCCGTCGGCGTGACGATGTCGAGCTCGCTCGACGACGCCCACATCGCCGCCGGCGTGGTGGTCGGCGGCCTCGAGCTCGGCGGGCTCGACGAGCGCGACGCCCGCGCGAGGCTCGAGCAGCTCGCGGCGAGCTTCTCGTCGCGGGAGCTGCGCCTCGTGGTCGACGGGCGCGAGCTGCGTGTCGCCTCGGCGGAGGCCGGCGTCGCGCTCGACGTCGACGCGACCCTCGCCGAGCTCGTCGACGCTCGAGGCGCTCGGGCGCAGACGCCACGACGTCGCGCTGGCCGTGAGGCTCGACCCCTCGAGCGTCGACGAGCTCGGCAAGAGCTGCGAGTCGGTGCTCGAGGGCGCGATGCCCGTCGACGGCGGCCTCGAGCTCCACGGCGGCGAGCCCGTCGCCGTGCTGCCGAAGAAAGGCCGCCGGGTCGATCGGGATCTGCTCGCGACGCGGCTCTCGGAGGTGCTCGCGCGCGGTGAGCTCGGCCCTGTCGACGTGCCGCTCGTCGAGGTCGAGCCCGCGCTCGACGCCGCCGCCGTCGAGGCCGCGCTCCTGCGCGCGCGTTCGATCCTGGCCGGTCCGATCGTGCTGCGCCACGAGCCCACGCCCGAGGAGCTCGAGCTCGCCGACAAGGAGATCGCCGAGGCGAAGGCCCGAGAGAAGGAGGAGGCGAAACGCGCCTCTTTTCGGCTACCGAAGTCGAAGAGCCGCATGCGCCGCAAGGGCAAGCGCATGGTCGAGGAGGAGGTCGCGCGCGCGCCGCTCCCCAAGCGGCCCGAGACGATCACCGTCGAGTTCAGCAAGGCGAATCTGCTCGCCGCGTTCCGCACCGAGATCGTGCAGGGCCCCGAGCCTCGCCTGCTCGTCGCGCTCGACGACGCCGAGGTGAAGAAGAAGCTCGCTCCTGTCGTGGCCCAGCTCTACGACGCCGCCCGCGACGCGCGCTTCGACATCGACGCGCAGGACCGCGTCACGATCGTCCCCAGCCGGCCTGGCACACGGGTCGACTCCGCGCGCCTCGTCGAGGCGCTCTGGCGAGCCGCCGAGTCCCCCGAGCGCAGCGGCCTCCTGCCGGTCGATCGCGAGGCGCCCCCACAGTTCACCACCGAAGAGGCCGAAGCGCTCGGCATCAAGGGGCTCGTGTCGCAGTACACGACGCATCACCCTTGCTGTCAGCCGAGGGTGAAGAACATCCACCGCATCGCGAGCATGCTCGACGGCATGATCGTGAAGCGCGGCCAGACGCTCAGCGTCAACCAGGTGGTCGGCCCGCGCACGCTCGCGCGTGGCTTCGTGCTCGCGCCGAGCATCGGCGACGGCGAGATGGTCGACACCCCTGGAGGCGGCGTGTCCCAGTTCGCGACGACCATGTTCAACGCGCTCTTCGACGGCGGCTACGTGGTGAAGGAGCGGCAGCCGCACAGCTTCTACTTCCACCGCTATCCGATGGGCATCGAAGCGACGCTCTCCTTCCCGAGCCCCGACCTCGTCTTCTACAACGACACCCCCTCGGCCGTGCTCGTCCGCTGCGAGTACGGCGAGACCTTCATCCGGGTGAAGCTCTTCGGTGACAACGGCGGCCGCAGGGTCGACCGCAAGGTCTCACGCCCCTTCGACTACACCGATCCGAAGATCGAGTACCTGCCGAACCCCGACCGCGATCCCGAGAAGGAGAAGGTCAAGGAGCCAGGACAGAACGGCTTCAGCGTCGACGTCGCACGCACGGTGCACCTGCCCGACGGCGAGAAACGCGAGGAGAAGCGCCGCATCCGCTACAAGGCGCGGCCTCGCGTGGTCGAGGTCCACCCCTGCAAGATCCCGGAGGGCGAGAAGGGGCACACCGGCGAGAAGTGCCCGAAGAAGGAAGAGGACGAAGAGAGCGAAGAGCTCGCCGGCCGCGACGACGCCGCGAGCTCTCCCTGAGGCCACCGACCTCGCCGCCGCGCCGTGGTCCGGTGCGCACGACAGGTCAGCGCACGAGGATCACGCCGCGCAGCGACGGCAGGGTGACCAGCGCCTCGCCCCCCGGGCCGACCGTGACCTCGACGCCCGAGCCGAGCGCGTCGCGCAGCACCGTGCCCGGAGGCGCGGCCACCTGCATGGCGACGTTCTCGAAGCGCGTGGAGCTCTCCTTCTCGCGGTGCGCGTTGAAGACGACGAGCGCGTAGTCGTCGCCCGCGTCGCCGCCGCGGCGCTCGAAGGCGAAGATGCCCGCGTCCTCTTCGTCGGCCTGGCGCTCGCTCGCCCAGGTGACGAAGACGTCGCCGCGCCGCAGGGCCGCCGACTGCCTGCGAATCGCCGAGACCCGCTGGATGTGCTTGAAGGTCGGGCCGTCGGTGGGAAAACCCGTGGGCCAGAGGTCCTCGCGGTTCGAGGGGTCGTTGCCGCCTCGGAACTCCTGCTCGGTGCCGTAGTACACGCAGGGGATGCCCTGCGCCGTGTAGATGAACGTGACCGCGAGGTGCAGCTGCTCGCGGTTCGCGCCCGTCGCGTCCCACAGGAAGCGCGGCACGTCGTGGTTGTCGATGAAGTTGATCGGCATCGACGCCGGCGCCACGCCCACGCCGAGCTCGGGGATGCCCGTGCCCCAGGTGGTCGGGCGCTGCTCCCAAAGCGCTTGGATGCGCTGCGTGGATTGCCCTGCCTGGAAGACGTCGCGGATCGCCTGGAAGTGCTGCGGGAAGTAGAAGACGCTGTCGAGCTGGTCGCCATTGAGCGGCCGGCCGTCGCTCACGCACTGGTTCTCGTAGGCGAGCACGTCCTCCGGCGGCAGGTCGGTCTTCGTGTAGCGGCCATTGAGCTCGTCGCGGCCGTCGAAGACCTCGCCGAACATGAGGAACTTCTTCTTGCCCTTGGCGTCGAGGCGCTGCCTGAGCTTCTGCGTGAAGTAGCGCCAGAACTCGTCCTCGACGTGTTTGACCGTGTCGATGCGGAAGCCGTCGATGTCGGTGAGCTCGACCCAGCGCGCATAGGACTCGACCATCGCCTCCTTCACGGCGAGGCCGTCGCGTGGGCCGCAGAGGCGGGTGTCGACGTCCTTCAAGCCGCCGGGGAAATCGCCCTGCACGAGCTGCGCGGGGTCGTCGAAATCGTAGGTGCGGCCCTTGCGGTTGAAGGCCCGCGGGTTCTGGAAGACCTCGGGCTTGGGCGGCATGTGGTTCGTGGGCGGGTCGACCACGAAGATGATCGGCGCCGGCCCCGCTTCGCCGAGCGAGGTGAAGGCCTGCACACCGCGCGGGTCGAAGTCGGGGTCGTATTCGTTGATGTGCACGACCTCGCTCGTGGTGCCGTTGCCCCCGACGCGGTCGTCGGGCTCGCCGTTCATGTTGATGTCGTAATAGAAGAGCTGGCCCAGGTGGTTCGTGACGATGTCGACGATCACCTTCATCTTGCGCTCGTGCGCTGCGAAGACGAGGCTGCGAAGATCGGCGAGATCGCCGAAATGGGGGTTGAGCTCGGTGAGGTCCTGCGCCCAATAGCCGTGGTAGCCGTCGAAGCCCGCATCGGTGTCGACGTTCTTCACGATCGGCGAGATCCACAGCGTCGTGACCCCGAGCTCCTCGAGATAGTCGAGCTGCTCCTCGAGGCCCTTCCAGTCGCCGCCGTGGTACTTGCCCATGGCGCTTCGGTTGACGCCGAAGTTGTTGCCCTGGTCGCCGTCGGCGAAGCGATCGACGAGCACCTGGTAGATGACCTCGTCGCGCCAATCGACGACCTGGGTCGAGAGGAGGATCTCCCCCTCGAGCCCCTCGTCGAAGGACATGCAACCGCCCATCTGCGTGGCGATGGCGCCGCCGAGCAGGCCCGCGAGCATCGAGGCGCGCGCGAGCCTCGCGAGCCAGCTCTTCTTGGCGAGGTGGGTCGTGTTCCGGTCGTTTGCTGCTACTAGCTTCATGTCACCACCCGTACGACGTGGAGTTGAACCACCACTCTGCGCCGAGGCCGAGGAAGTGCTCGACCTCCCGTCGCGAGAAGGGGTGATCGGGGGCGTAGAGCGCCTGCGCCTCCGGGTCGCGGAAGGCGACGTTGTAGATGAGGCGGATCTGCGGGCGCACGAAATGACCGTCGCCCGCGGGTGAGAGGTAGGGCATCACGCCGATGCGCCACATGCGCGCGACCATCGGCCCCTCTGGGAAGGCGTTCGCCGGATCCTCCGCGCCGGGAGGCGTCGTGATGACGCCGCGCTGCACCAGCTCGAAGGCGCCCTCGAGCGAGATGCCGGCCATCTTCGCGATGAAGAGCGTCGGCCGCACGAGCACCACGGCCTCGTCCACGTCCTCGAAGTTGAGCCGCTCGCTCGCGTCACGGAAGCTGCGCACGTAGCTGCCGAGCATGACGCCGAACATGCCGGCCTCGAAGTTGCCGCCGAGCGCCGCGAGGATCTCGTGGGCACCTTCGGTCGTCTTGTCGAGCGTGAGCTGCCCCGGCGTGGCGAACTGCCCATAGGCGGCGAGCCCGCTCGCATAGCGGAAGTAGGCGTGGAAGAAGGAGTCGCGCTCGCCGGTGTAGCCGGTGAACTGTGCGCCCACGACGAAGCCGCCGTCGGAGGGCAGCTGCTCGAGCTCGCCCGCGCGGGGCTCGCGCGTGCCGGCGGGCAGCGCGTGACCCTCGCCATAGAGGATGCCCTTGATGCCCGGACCGGGCTTCGACCGGTCGCCGAAGCGCTGGTTGTGCACGAGCTTGAGGCTGCCGATGAACTTCTGCCTGTCGAGCAGCTCGACGGGCACCGCGCCGAACTGGTTCAGCGGCGCGGGCCGAACCACGGTCTGCCGGAAGAAGGGCGAGTCCGGCTGCGTCACGCCCATGTGCAGCTGCACGCCGGTGCCGGCCTCGTGGCGGTAGCTGGCGCCCGCGCCGAGCGTATTGAGGTTGTCGAGCGGCCAGAAGTCGAGCAGGTAGAGGTCGTCGCCGCGGACCATGCGCGAGCCGACCCAGGCGGAGAGGCCCTCGAGGCCGAGGTTCTGCTCTTCGAAGAAGAGGTTGCGCACCGCCATCTGCACGTCGAAGTCGGCGTCGTAGTGGAAGATCGGGTTCACGATCGCGAGCGTCGCGACGACCTTCGTGTCGGTGCTCGTCTGCGGAAACCAATCTTCGCGGCGCAGCTCGAGCTCGACGTAGTTCGACTCGTCCATGCGTGTGCCGCGCATCGCGATATCGGCGTCGCGACCGGGCCCGCCGCGTGCGTCGGTCGCCACGATCATGCGGCCGTAGGAGCCGAACTCGAAGCGCCCCTCGTGCTGGCTCGGGCGCCCGTCGGCGCGTGTCTCGGCGCCTTGGGCCTTGGCGTCGACCTCGGCCTTCGCAGCGGCCCCGGCGCTCGGAGGCGGCTCCGGTGCGGGCGGGGGCTCCGTCCGCTCGGGCGTGGGAGGCTCGGGCTGGGCGGGCGGGGGTTCGACGGGCGCAGGC
>ERZ761602.1630-NODE-1630-length-39737-cov-20.934605_pt1 | contig 39737 bp, 34 predicted proteins | sample MGYA00512165_ERZ761602 | MGnify/ENA primary metagenome ERZ761602 (study PRJEB28899, sample SAMN02445085) | bioreactor sludge metagenome | biome: EBPR sludge; isolation source: Thorneside wastewater treatment plant | place: Australia: Brisbane, Thorneside...
CAAGGCCCTGACTATCAACGGAAATCTGGTCGGTTCGATCCCAACCGGAGGAGCTCTCTTTGTAACGGGTTCATTTATAGTGAGTTGCGCAGGGAAAAATGGGGCCAAAATGGCCAAGTGTGCATGAAACTGTGCATGACTTGAGTCGCTCCGGCACTGCTCCCGCACTCCTTGGACGCGCTCGTTTGGGCTCTCCCACCGGTTGGTTTTAGGCTGATTTCCACAGCCAATGAAACCCAGATTCCGAGTCTTCAAACGGGGAAACAAATTCTACAAGCGTGATACGCCGACTAACGAACGCACCAGCTTGGGCACGTCCTGCCGCAAGGCGGCGCAGAAGCTGGTCGATGCGGAGAACCAGTCGCATGAGTCGCCTGCGCTGAGCTACGAACTAGCCAAGGCCTACCTGACCTCGAGCGACCCGCTCGCGAAGACGCGCACCTGGTCCGACGTGATGGAAGAGTACGCCCGGAAGGGGGCGCCTCAGACCCAGGACCGCAAACGACGGGTGTTCGCGATGCGAGAGTTCGACTTCATCCGCGGGAAGCTCCTTATCAGCACGGTGGCGGAGGACTTCTTCGCGGTCCTCAGATCGGAGAAGGTTTCGGTGAACGTTTACCTCGTCCAGCTTCAGAATCTCGCCGTCGACGTGGGCTGGCTTCCCAGACCGGTCATTCCTCGACGTTCTTTCCCGGTGCCGAAGAAGAAGCGGAAGATTCGCGCCATCACCCGGGAGGAACACGAGCGAGTCATCGCCGCCGAGAACAGCGAGGAGCGCCGACTCTATTACTCGCTGCTCTGGGAGATCGGTGCCTCCCAGACGGACGCGGCCAGGCTTCGCGCTGAGAATTTCGACCTCAGCAAGGGGCTCCTTATGTTCGAACGTTCCAAGACCGAGCAGCTGTGCCGCATGCAGATCTCCGACGCCATGCGTCGGATCCTGGCGCAGTTGCCGAAGGCGGGGATGCTCTTCCCCGGGATCCAAAACGGAGGCCACAACTTCCGTGCCTCCGAGTTCCGCCGCCGGCTCCGGCTCCTCAAGATCAAGGGGCTTTCGCTGCACAGTTACCGCTATGCCTGGGCAGAGCGGGCGGCCGAGGCGGGCATCCCGGAGCGCTTGGCGATGGCGGCGCTGGGACACGGGAGCAAGGCGGTGCACCGGGCCTATGCCAGGGCTTCTCAGGCGGTGTGTCCAGCCCTGCCGAGTGAAGGGAGTTAGGCGGGCTTCTTGCGGCTGACGGAGATTTCGATCACGAACTCAGAGTCGGCATGCTTCACCACGTATCCACGGCTCATCCGGTTCCCCTCAGGGGAGATTTCACGATCGGTCTTGGCGACCACTTGGTGAATCATCTGGCGGGGGCTGCATCCTCCCAAAACAAGGAGAAGCTGCTCGACTTCCTTGGCAATGTCGAAGGAGCTGATTTTCGTCTCGTCGGGTCGGACGAGGACACCGTTGATAATGGTGGCGAATTCGCTCGAAATGACGGTCATGCCGCTCGGGCGATTCAGGCACTCCTTGAACTCGCTCAGCAACTTCGTGGCCTCTTCGGGAGTGCCGGCGAAGGCGATAGCGAGCTTTTGCAGTGTGTCATTGCCGGCCTGCCGTCGTCCGTTTTCAATCGCGCTCAAGTAGGACAGAGGAACGGAGGATTTCTCCTCCGTTTCCTTGAGCGTCCATCCCTTATCTTTGCGAAGCTGTCGCAGCCGGTGCCGGAGGTTGTCATCCATGATCAGGTGGGGTTCGTGTTGGGGCGCGCTTTCGACTCGCGCCAGTATTCGTAGAGCTTTGCCGTGACTCGGCCGACCCACTTCTCGTCGGCGAGCTTCGATTCGAGTTCAGACGCCGCGAACCACTTGGTGGAATTCGGGGCAGGATCGCCGAGGGGCTTTAACAGTTTGGCCCGCACGAGGACCGGGATGTCATGTGGCTGGCATCCAACGAGAACGGCGACTTGCTCCGCGGTAAGGCGGCTGGGAAGGCGTCGGCAGTTGAGGAGGAACTCCATGTTTGGCATCTTGACGAAATGCTCAAATTAGAGCAATGTTCAAAAATAATGTTTTAACAAGAATAATCAAATGGAAATCTTCATTTTCACAAGATGACGACGGAACTCATCAGAAAGCTCGATGCATACGGGGCCATCCGCCCCGTCGTGAAAGATGACAAACACGTTCGCATTCCTACCGACTTTCTGGATTGGCTGGAAACGGTCCCCGCTCCGGGGGGCAAATCTCCCGCCCTGAAAAACGACGTTTTGGTGACCTATCTCCTTCTGCGGAATCAGGGGCCGAAATGGAAGTGGGATGGGACCCTTGTTGCCTCAGTGTTGAAAAGTCGCGGGTTTGAACTCGGGAGAAACCGGGTCCTAGATGCTTTGACGTTCCTCAAGGATCACGGCTGGACCCGGGCGGTGGTCGTCAAGGGCAACAGGCAGAGAGCGGCAACCGAGTTTCTCGAAGTGCAGTGGCGCCAGCTCCCGCTGGGGGAAAGGCGTACGAAACGAGTCATACGAGTGGACCTGACCGACGAGATCCGAGTTTTTGAGGATGATGGCCGCGAGGTGCCCCAGAACAATATTGAACCCAAGCGAATCATTCCCCAGAAAGTGCAAGACGAGCAAGACCTTTGGCACTCCTGCCGGAGAAAGAAGAAAAGCAAGCCCCTATCTGAAGAGTCTCCGCTACCCCCGAATCCGGTATACTGGGAACCGGTACGCCGGGCGCCGGTACACCGGTCGCCGGGGCAGGAGTATAATAAGCCTTTATCAATAACAGATCCCAAGAGCCCTTCCGGGGAAGGGCCCGTCGATTTGTCTCCTTTTGAGAAGGAGACGAGCCCAGGTCCTGGCGGACCTGGGCTGGAAGGAGTTGCGGTTGGTTCTGTTTCCCGGAAGGATTGTCAAGAATCTGCGGCAGAGTTGGGGAATGATCCTGCGCCGATTGTCCCGGTGGTGGACTGGGAGAGGTTGAGGATCCTTGCTCGGTCCTCCCGGGAATGTGCATCTTCTCGCCGGGAGTACGAGACCTGTCTGCTCGATGAAGTGTTTCCCCGGTTGGTGGATCCGCCAGAACAAGACCAATGGACGAAGGCTGACAGCCTCCTCTGGTGTCGGAGTTCGGTGAAAGGGCAGCTTGTTCTGCAGATGGTGGAGGACCAAGATTGGACTCCTGATCTTGCAAGAATCTTCACCCGTTCCCCGGGGAAATGGAGCTTGGCGGACTGCCGCTCTTTGCTTCGAATGGCCGTGCTTGGACAGAGTAACCGGATCAATGCGCCTCGGACCACCTTAAACGATCTGCTCCGAGGCAAACCTGATGCTGAGCGGATGAATCCGTGGGAACGCATGGTGGAACCTGCCAAGACCTTCGATCAACAGCGAAGGAAAGAATTGCGGGAGAAGCTTCAGAATTATTCCTCACATCGCACGAGCCACGACGAGGCTCTTCGCGAAGCTGCGAAGATGCGTGACTTCGCTCTTGAGGATGATCCTTGCTTGAGAATCTCCGACGACTTGGAGGACCTAAATCTTCTTCTGGCTCTTTTGGCGCGATATTTCCTCAGTTTTCAAAAAGGTCAGCATGGGGCAGCCCTGGTCCAGTCAGACCCACGTTGGGAAGGATGGACCGGTCGGATGAATGGACTTGCCGCTTCTGATCACGTTGCGGCCCTGCTGATGAGGTCTTTTCAGGCCAATGCTGGACAGATCTGGGGCATTAATTGGGAGTGGGTGGAACCTCTCCATACTGAGCTTGGCAAAACTTTGAACCTTCAGGCGGAGCTCTACGATCTCAAAGAGCGAGCGCATCCCGACGCGTTCTGGTTCTCCCAAGACATCGTCCTTCCGGGGTCGTGAGCTGCGATCCGGCCAACGGGCAGGCAAGGAAGAGAGTCAGCCGATTCGGAGTATGACCGATGTCATAGGTAATAGAAGCTCAAGGCGTAAATTAATAAATTCCATATTTTCCATTCTGAGTGCATGTGGGAAACCAACTGTCCGCAAACGCTGAAGCGGGGTTGAGTTGTAACTAGCTAAACGGCAAATGGTTGTAAGTTTCAAAGCAGCTCCCGATCCCGGTTCGAGGACGCTACCGTGACACCTCGTCAATTTTCTCGCTCCTCTTCCCCCAACTTGCGCAGAGGTGCGGATTGGAGGATTGGCTACCACTTGATTTCACACTGGCGAAAGGTCCCATGCGGTTTGGCCAGACAGTTCAACGGCGCTCAGTGAATTCGGATTTCGCGTCTGGCCGGGAGGCCTTTGACCGTGTGGCCAACTCGATTTGGTCCTCCGGGCAAATGGGGGAGTGCTCCTCGGCGACGATCTCTGAACTGATTGTGGGAAGCTATCAGAGCTCATTCGCCACGGAGGGAAATTTGATCGTTGAACTTGATCCCGGCACCTCGGCCACGCGAATGCCGCCCCGATCCTCGCGCAGTACCGGCTTCCGGTGACAAAGTCGGAGGCGGCACGCTACTGGACGATCACGCCTGAAAATGCTGAGGACTGAGTCTCCGGATTCGAGGATCCTGCGTCTCCGGTCTCTCCCTGAATTCGCACGGACTCCCCCTGTAGCGGTCCCACCCCCTGCAGAAAGTTGGAGCGGGTGTGCGTATGGGTATAATCCAAGTATCGCCTCGTTTTCCCTTGCCAACCCTTCAGGATTCTGGTTCCTACACGGTAGGATGACTCGACCGAAGCTCACCGGGCGGCAGATCATGGACTGGCGTCGGGGGATCGACAAGCCGCGAAGGTGGCTCGCCGAGCAGCTTGGTGTCAGCGCGAAGACCATCGAGAGCTGGGAATATGAGACCCGGACTCCCGGCGGGCCTGCGCTTCGCCTCCTTGAACAACTGATGAATCAATGCCCTCCCGACGACGAAAAGTCCTGAAATAGAACCGCTCTTGTTTCCGGATACCTTTCCATGCCTCACGACCTCGACAACCTCCTTGAGATCCGCACCGCCGTTCTTTCCCTCGGGCAGAAGGGCTGTGGCGACTGGTGGTCGTGCACTTTCCTTACTGCGGCGGGCGAGCGCTACCTCTCCACCCCTTTTCCGCGCTCGGCCTTTTGGGCCGCTCTGCACTCGACCACCATCGCCGCCGCACGCCATCACGACGAGCGCATCGGGGCCGCCGGCACGTTCCATCTCTTCCGGCTGGGACCGGAGATGGAGCTGCGCCTGCGTGAGCGGGTGCTTCGTGAAGGCTGGCGCCCCGAGCTGGCCCTGCCCGGCGATCATGACGGCCTTCTGCAGGTCTTGAAAGCCTTGGCCGAAGTCCCGGAGACCGTCCCGGGGGAGGGCCCGATCCGGATCTCGGACACGAAACGCTTCACCGGACCGAAGACTATGGCCCAGATCGCAGGCCACTACGCCGCAGCCTTCACGTCCGGACGGCAGATCCTGCCCTACGCCTCGGAAAAATGAGCAGCTCGACGGACATCGAACGGGGCGAGTTTTACACCACGGCCCTCTGCAAGGGACAGGGCATGGTGTCCGAGACCCTCACCCTGCTGCGGGAGTGGCAGCCCGGAATGTCGTCGGCCGAGCTCGCCAAGGCGGTCCTTGAAAGCGGCGCCATCCCCAAGGGCACCGCCGGACGTGTCAAAGACATCGTCGGCCGCGTCTTCGCCCCGCGTTACCTCTCCCCGGATGACTCACCTGCCACCCGTCTCAAGCGCCTGCTCGAGGCCGGTTACGGCGTGGATGAGCTCCTGCAGCTCATGCTCCTGTATTGCGCCCGGACCTACCCGGAGCTGCGGGACTTCATCGTCGAGGTCTACTGGGGCCGTTACGCTGCCGGGGCCGGCTACCTCTACCGGCAGGATTCCGACGTGTTTTTCCGGAACGCCTACGAAAGCGGCAAGCTGCCGCAGAAATGGACCGACGAGAGCCGGACCAAGATCGCCCGTTACCTGCTCTCGGCCTTGACGGACTTCCGCCTGCTCGGCCCGGCGGTGAAAGACCGTCGCGAGATCCTGCCTTTCGCCCTGCAGGAGTTCACCGCCCTGTATCTCGTTCACGAACTCCACTTCGGCGGTGTCGGCGACCAGGGGCTGCTGGCGCATCGGGACTGGAGTCTGTTCGGTCTGGAGCCATACGAGGTCCTGCAGCAGTTGCGCACCGTGGCCGCGCGCGGCCGCTTCGTCGTCCAGCACAGCGGGCAGATCCTGCGGATCGCCTGGGGATTCCACACCATGGAGGAGTTTTTGAATGCAGCCGCCCAGAGAGAGCTTTGAGGAATTGCGCCAGCGGCTCCGTCAGGGGCGCGGTCTCAGCGACACCGGGGACGACCCGGTCTACTACCTCGTGTTCCATCCGAAATTCATCCTCGAGGTGAAGCGCCTCATGAAGGAGTGGAAGGCCAAGCTTAACAACGACGGCTGGGCCGCCGAGACCCTGTCGATGGCGGAGACTGTCCATGATCTTTTCCGCTCTTACGTCGATCGCGAGGACTGGCTCGATTCGGAGGAGAACCGTCGTTTCGACCGAGAGGCCTTCGAACAGTTGAAAGAGTCGCAGCGCTCCGTGCTCGAGTCCGATCACGCCCTCAAGAATCGCATCGAGGCCCGACTTCAGGAACTCGCCGGACGGGAAAACACCGTCCTTTTCCTCACCGACGTCGAGGCCCTCCACCCCTACCTGCGCGTCGGCGTGCTGGAGCAGCAGCTCCTCGGCAAAGTCACCGTGCCCATGGTGGTGCTTTACCCCGGGACACGCGAAGGGCAGACTTCGCTCCGGTTCCTTGGCTTCTATCCACCCGACGGCAACTACCGCTCTCTTCACATCGGAGGCTGATTCCATGTCCATTCGCACCCTTTTCGACACCACCCGTCAGATCGATCGTCGGATCGAGAAAGTCGTCACCTATGACAGTCGGGCCGACGAGCAGCTCCGCCGCGAGATCACCGAATACGTCATCACCGACAACATCGAGACGAATTTCGAGCGGCTCCTCAGCCGCATGCAGGAGGGCTTCCAAGGCGGCTCCGGCGAGATCGGCGTCTGGGTGTCGGGTTTCTACGGCTCGGGCAAGAGCTCTTTCACCAAATACCTCGGCTTCGCCCTCGATCCGACAACCCAGGTCGACGACAAGCCCTTCCTCGAGTTCCTCCAGGACCGCATCAAGTCCAAGGCGCTGAAGGCGCAGCTCGCCACCGTCGCGGCGAAACACCCCGCCCAGGTCTTCATGATCGACCTCGGCTCCTCCATGTTGGCCGGGGCGACCAAAGCCGACATTTCTTCCCTGCTCTACTGGACCGTCATGCAGTGGGCAGGCTACTCGCGCGACCGCAAGACCGCCTACCTCCAGTTCATGCTCGAGCGCGATGGGAAGTGGGACGCTTTCGACGCCCGGGTCAAAGAGCGCCGGAAAGGACGGGGGTGGGCGGAAATCATGAGCGACCCCATCGTCGCCGCAAAGACCGCATCCGTTCTTGCCTGTGAATTCTACCCGGACCTCTTTCCCGACGAGAAGGACTTCCAGAACCTGAAGATCGACGAGGCCATCCACGAGGACGCCCGCACCAAAGAGATGCTGGATCTCATCCGTCGCCGCTCCGGTAAGGACCAGGTCATTTTCATCCTCGACGAAGTCGGCCAGTATGTCGCGGCCACCGAAAACCTCATCCTCAACCTCGACGGTTTCGCCCGGAACCTGAAAAACCTCGGCGACGGCAGAGCCTGGATTATCGCCACCGCCCAGCAGCGGCTCACCCAGGATGATCCCAGCGCCGCGCTCAACGCCGTCTCCCTCTTCAAGCTCCAGGCCCGTTTCCCCATCCCCATCGATCTCGAGGCTTCGGACATTCGCCAGATCTGCTACGAGCGCCTGCTTACCAAGTCCGTCGAGGGCAACGCCCGCCTCGAAAAGTTCTTCGACGCCAATGGCGCCGCCCTCCAGCACCACACCAAGCTGGGAGGCACCCGGCTCTATTCCGGGGATCTGGACCGGGAGAGTTTCCGCAAACTCTACCCCTTCCTGCCCCAGCACTTCGGCATCCTCCTCGAAATGCTGAGCTGCCTCGCCAAGAGCAAGCGCGGCGACTACAGTCTGCGTTCGGCCATCAAGATCATCCAGGACGTCCTCGTCGACCCGAACCGCGAGCGTCCGGACCGCCCGGTCCTCGCCGACGCCCCCATCGGCACCCTTGCCACCGTCGACATCTTTTACGACACCCTCCGCCATGACATCGAGCGGTCCGACTTCAAACACGTCACCGTAGCCGTCCGCAAGGTCGAGGAGGCCTTTGGCGTCGACTCCTTCGAGGCGAAGGTCGCCCGGGCGGTCGCCGCCCTCCAGATCCTGAACGAATTCCCCACCGGCGAGGAAAACCTCGCGGCCCTGCTCCATCCCCACGCCGAGGCCGAGTCGCAGTTGGAAAAGGTCCGCGCCGCCGTAAAGACCCTCGAGACCGAACCGTCCATCCCGCTGAACCGCAACCCCGACGGCTGGCTGCGCTTCATGAGCGAGGCCATCCAGGAGGTGGCCGTCATCCGCGACGGCATCAACATCCCCGGTGTCGAGCTGAGCCGGGAACTGAGCGACCGGATCCGCAGCCTCTTCACGCCCTTGCCCAACGTCCGCCTCGCCGGTACGCGCAAGGTGCAGAGCGGCATCAAGCTCGTCGGCGGCCGCGGCGCGCAGTCCATCGAAGGGGAGCGCGAAGGCATCCAGACCGTGATCGAGCTGGTCGAGGCGGCCAACTACGACCGGCGGCGCGACGAGCTTCTCACGGAGTCCGGCCAACCCTCCCACAAGAACGACATCTTCTGGATCGCACGCAAAGGCTCCGCGATCGACCGGCTCCTTCGCGAGATCAAGAAGAGCGAGGCCATCCACGGACAATACCGCAGCCGTGCCGTCGAGAAGGACGTCTCCCAGTATCTCGATTCGCAGTTGAAGCAGGCCGAAACCATGCGCCGCGAGCTGGAGGACGAGCTGCGCTCCGCCCTCTCGCACGGCTCCTTCATCTTCCGCAGCGATCCCACCGCCGTCTCCGCGCTCGACCCGGCCATCGACAAATCGATCGAGAAGCAGTTGGCGGATGTGGCCGCCAAGGTCTTCTCCAAGTATCCGCTCGCCCCCTACCAGGCCGACACCGCCCTGGCCAAAAAGTTTCTCGAAGCCAAATCCCTCGACCGTGCCGCCGAGCAGTTCGATCCCCTCAAGGTGATCAAAAAGGAAGGTGGCTCTCTCGTCATCGACACGAGCCATCCCGCCCTCGTCGCGCTGTGCGATTACCTCAACGAACACGGTCGCAAGGACGGCAAATCCCTCATGGACGACCTTTTCGAGCCCGAGTTCGGTTGGTCAAAGGACACCACCCGCTACCTCCTCGCGGTGCTCTTCAAGGTCGGCAAGGTCCAGCTCCGCATCGGCGGCGACGACATCAGCGTGGTCGGCGAGCAAGCCCTCGCCGCCTTTCAGAACAGCAACAGCTTCGCTCGCGTCGGCATCTCCCTGCGCGATACCCCGCCCGATCCCGACGCGGTGTTCCGGGCGGTGGACCGCTTGGTCGATCTCACCGGCCACAACGTCGATCCCCTCGAGGACGAGATCAGTCGCGCCGTGTTGAAACACTTCCCCGCCTACCTCGACGACTTCTCCACCCTCGCCGTGCAGCTGGGCTCCGCCGAGCTTTCCGGGGCGGATCGGGCCGATCACCTCATGGAGGGCCTGCGCCAGATCATGGCCGCCGACGCCTCTTCCGCCACCCCCGTGCTGGGGGCCGAGGTCTGCGATCTCTACGACGACATTGTCTGGGCGAAAAAGCTGCGAAAAGCCTTCAAGGAAGGCCTTCTCGACACCGTCCGTGAGTTGCGCCGGCACCTGCGCGAGATCGAGTCGCTGCCCGGGGCGGGAGCGGCGGGACGGTTGGCGGACGAAACTTCCGAGCTGCGCGGCGAGCTGGCCGCCAAACTGGGAGACGAAGCCTTCTTCGAGCACCAGGCCGCCTTGCAGAGCGGACTCTCCGCCCTGAGGATCGCCGTCGACGCCTGCTGCGCCGGACTCACCGGCGAATTGGCCGATCAGGTCGACCGCGGGTCCGAGGCGCTGCAGGCCATCCCCGAGTGGAGCCGTCTCAACGAGCAGCACCGGGAGGGCCTCTTCCGCCGCATCGAGGCGCTCAAACCCTCGGGTCAACAGGGTTTGGCCGGACTCCGCACCCTGTTGAATCAGCCCTACGCCATCAGCTCCGGTCTCGAAGCGATCCGGCAGGAGATTCTCCGCCTCACCAGGGAGGAGGAGAAGGATGAGCCCAAAGACGAAAAGAAGCCGGAGGAAGAAGACGAAAAGGAGGACGCCATCGAGGAAACGTTCGTCCTCCCCGTCGAGATCGAGTCCGTCTCCGATCTCGAAAACCTCATCGACGCCCTCCGCCGGCTCGGCGAGCGGCTGAAACACTACAAGCGCGTCCGCTTCCATTGGAAGACCGGCGACTCCGACCACGACTGATTGACGACCCCGCATGGCTTTCGACGACAAGACCCGACGACGCCTCTTCAAGACCGTCACCGCCTGCCGGAACCTCCTCACCGAGGATTTCGACGCGCAGTTGCGGGGACGCTTCGGCATCTACGCCGACGAGGGGCGCGTCCTTGAGGTCGATCGGCTTCCCGGCCTCGACGACGCCGGCCGCGAGGTAGCAGGCCTGCTGCGCGAGCGCATCGATCACCTCGCGGCCGGCAAAGGGGCCCAAGCCCTCGGGGAGGCCGTCCATCGCCTCCGTCGTGAGCAGGCCTTCACCGTGCTGAATCGCTTCGCCGCCGTGCGCATGGCCGAGGAGCGCGATCTCATCAGCCAGTCGGTCGGGGATGGGTTTCAGTCCCGCGGCTTTCGCATCTTCGAGCAGGTGGCCGGTGGGACAGCTCTCGGCGAGCTTTACGATCGCTACCGCGTCTACCTCGACTGCCTCTTCGACGAGCTTTCCCTCGATCTCGGCGTGCTCTTCGACCGGTCCGACGCCATGGGCCTGCTCTTCCCGGGCGAGCAGGCCCTTCGCGCCCTCTTCGACGAGCTGAACCACCCCGACATCGCCCCCCTCTGGGCCGAGGACGAGACCATCGGCTGGATCTACCAGTATTACAACGACCCCGAGGAGCGCAAAAAGATGCGCAAGGAGTCGACCGCCCCGCGCAACTCCCGCGAGCTCGCCGTGCGCAACCAGTTCTTCACCCCCCGTTACGTCGTCGAGCTCCTCACCGACAACACCCTCGGCCGCATCTGGTATGAGATGACGAAGGGGAACACACGGTTGAAGGAGCAATGCCGCTACCTGGTGCATCGCCCACTGGAGTTCTTCCTGCCGGCGCCGGAGCAAGGGAATTTCCCGGGAGACTGGAGCGGCGTCGAGCAGATGCGCGAGTTTTGGCGCACCGGCGATTTCACGAAGCTTCCCGAAAATCCGCACACCGGTGTTGCCATCGAATGGATGATCGCCATCGCGGGTGACATGGGTTTTGAGCATCTTCTTCCGATGTTCAATACCGACCACCAATCGGTGATGGACGAAATTCTCATCCCGGCTGAAAACGGGGACCGTGATCGTCTCGCCGCGGTCCACCCCTTGCTTCTGATGCACTGTCTGTGGCGCATCGGCGTGTCGGTCGCGCGAGGTGGCGGGTATGGTGAGGGAGACCGCCCCATTCGCGATGATGCTTTTGGCGGGGCCTGTCACATCTGGGAGGCGTTGTACTGTAGATTGACCCATCGAAATGACGAGGCGTCGCAGGAAGAGCTTCTCCTTGTTCCAGTCTTTGTTCCGCATCGGCCAATCAAAGACCCGCGTGAGATCCGCCTCCTTGACCCCGCCTGTGGGTCCATGCACTTCGGTCTTTACGCCTTCGACCTCTTCGAGACCATCTACGAGGAAGCCTGGGACCTCGCCGATACCCATGCCGACCTCCGATCCCTGACCTCTGTCTTCTCCTCGAAGGAGGAATTCCTTCGAGAAGTCCCCCGGCTCATCATCGAGCACAACATCCACGGCATCGACATCGACCCGCGCGCCGTGCAGATTGCCGGCCTCTCCTTGTGGCTTAGGGCGCAGAAGGCGTGGAAGGATATGGAGGTGAGGGCCGTGGATCGGCCTCAAGTGCGACGCTCGAACATCGTCTGCGCCGAGCCAATGCCCGGCAGCCCCGAAAGGCTCGAGGAGTTCGTCGCCACCCTCGACCCGCCGCTGCTTGGCGAGTTGGTGAAGACTGTCTTCGACAAAATGCAGCTCGTCGGGGAGGCCGGCTCTCTCCTCAAGATCGAGGAGGATATCCGAACCGCCATCGACACCGCCCGCAAGGAGTGGCTCAAGCAGCAGGACGACCTGCTCGCCCGAAAGGACGGTGGGCAGGAGGAGTTCTTCGACACCGCCGAGCAAAAGGTCATCGATGCCCTGCGCGCCTACGCCGAGCAGGCCGACGCCGATTCCTACCAGCGCCGCCTCTTCGCCGACGATGCCGCCCGCGGCTTCGCCTTCATCGACCTCTGCCGACAGAGCTACGAAGTGGCGTTGATGAACCCACCCTTCGGCGACGCCAGTCTCCCGTCGAAGCCATACATTGAGGAAACCTACGGTGACACCAAGGGCGACGTCTACAAAGCCTTCGTCGAGTGCTTCCACGCCCGGCTTATCCCCGCTGGCTACCTCGGCATCATCAGTTCCCGCACCGGCTTCTTCCTTGGTCAGAGCGAAGACTGGCGTACTCGCGTCGTCCTCCGTCTCTTCAGGCCTGTCGTCCTCGCCGACCTTGGCGGCGGAGTGCTCGATGCCATGGTGGAAGTCGCCGCCTACGTTCTACGCAGCCTCTCTGCGTCGGAAGCCCGCGACCTCACCCACTCCATCGTCCCCGTGTTAAGAAAAGTCGTGCGCGACTCGCGGGACCGCTTCAGCCTCCCGAAGTGGCAGGCCTCCCGCGGCGGACTCAAGCGCCATCAAGCCTTAGCCGAACTCGAACACCTCGACGCCCACGGATTCGTCCAGCGCAGTAGCGGCAACATCGTCCGATACACGCCGCTTTGGCATTCGGTGAACAAGGTCACCGTTCCGCCAGAGCCGGCTTATCCGCCGCTAGTGTGCGTGAAGGCACTGGGTGAAGAAGATAAACAGTGCGTTCTCGCCGAGGCAATTCTCCATCGATCGGATTCGCGTAAGTTCGTTTCTGATCCCAAGTCGTTTCGTGCGATTCCGACCAGCCCATTCGCTTATTGGGCGACACCCGCAATTCGGAATATCTTTCAAACCCTGCCGACGATTGAAGGTGAAGGACGGGAAATCCGAGTAGGAGGGCAAACTGGCGACGACTTTCGTTACCTGCGGCTGTTTTGGGAAATTGAGGGATGCGGCAAGCCGTCCAATTGGACTCCGTTTCAAAAGGGTGGAAGGTACTCCTCATTCTACTCGGACGCCTCGCTCGTCGTGGACTGGGACAACAGCCGGAAAACTTTCCGTGGGTTTGCAGGGCGAATTGGCCGGGCAAACCAACATCCCTCAAGCTTCGAGTATTACTTTCGTCCCGGACTGACGTGGCCAATCAAGAATAGGTTCAGCTTCAAACCGTGGCCGATGCCTGCTGGGTGCGTGTTCGCTCACGTCGGAGCCGCTGCTTTTTTCGATAGTGATGTTGAGGCGTTCTGGGCCATCATGAGTTCCTCTGTTTTTACCCAGCTCATTCAAATGACGGCAGGGTGGAATTTTGAAGTTGGTGTAATTCAGCAGACGCCTATTCCTCCGATAGACCGCGAGGCGTCCCTCGCACTGGGAAGCTTGGCTCAGCGGGCGTGGGCATTGAAGCGCGGAAACGACAGTGGAAATGCAGTGTCCCACGCATTCGAACTTCCTGCATTACTCGCCGTACCAGGCAGCACGCTTTCCGAACGCGCCACCGCGTGGGCTACCCGCGTGCGCACGAGTGAGGAAACCGTCACCGCTATTCAAGCTGAAATCGACGACCTCGCCTTCCGCCTGTACGACCTCAACGCCGCGGACCGCGCCGCGTTGACCTCCACCCTCGCTACCGACGCCACCACCGAAGCCGAAGCTCAAGCCAGCGACGACGACGACGAAGCCACCGCCGACTCCGACGCCCCCGAGCTCGCCGCGGACCTGCTCGCCCACGCCCTCGGAACCACCTTCGGCCGCTGGGACATCCGCTACGCCACAGGCGAGCGCCGGCCGCCCGAGTTACCCGATCCCTTCGCCCCGCTGCCCGTCCTCCGTCTCAATCTCGCCGACCTGCAAACGCTCTCCGCGCCGACCGCGGAAGGCGCCGAGGCCGATGCCGGTAGCGCGGACTTGGAATCCCGCCTCCGCCGCCAGTTCGCCTTCCTGCCGGATCCGATCACGGTAAAGGTGGAAGGTAACGAAGTCGTGGTCGAGTTCCCCGCGGAAACACCCGGCTCCCGGGCCGAGGCGGCACGGTTGGCCGAAAAGGCTGGGAAACGCGCCAGCGAGGGCAACTACGGCAAGGCGATCGACATCTACCAGCGCGTCCTCGAACTCCAGCCCTCCCTGCACCGGGCGCGACGGGACCTGGCCATGATCTACGCGGAGACCGGGGACGTCGACAACGCCACCAACCACCTCATCGAGGTGCTGCGGCTCGATCCTTCCGATTCGTGGAACTGGGTCGTGCTCGGGAACCTCTACGCCAGCGGCAAGGGCGACCCCGCCACCGCAGAGACGTTCATCCGCAAAGCCCTTGAGCTGACCCCCGGCGATCCGTGGGCACTGAACAGCCTCGCCACCTTCACCCAGAAGGCGGGGCGCAGTGCCGAGGCGCTGGAACTCTTCGACCAGGCCATCGCCGCCAATCCCGATCTGCCGAACCCCTACCTCGGCAAGGCGCTCGTCCTCGATTCTATCCAGCAGCCAGACCTTGCCGAAAAGACGCTCGACGGCCTGTTCGCCATGGGCCGGATCCAGGACGCCCGCAGTCATGAGGTCTACGAGAACGCACGCAACCTCTACGTGAGGGTGCAGTCCCGGCTCGCCGAGCGGCAACAGTCCGAGGCTTTCAAGTGCGTCCAAAACGAGAAGGCCGAGTTGGTGGCACTCTCCGGCTACCCGGTGGAGATGACGGAAGGCGACCTCACCGGGACGGTCGGCGCCATGATCCAGATAGCTTAGAAACACCGGCGCGACCATCACGTCATCGTCTCGCGCCGCAACCTTGATCCTATCCTGCTCTGTCACCTCGAAGCCCATGAGTTGACCCACCTCCGCATGGAGACGGAGGCCCGGAAGATCGGACGGAAAAGCTTTTCCTTGAGTAACCCGGCCTCGACCGCTAAATTGTTTGTGCTCGCAACGTGCCACTGATGAAGACTCGAATTAGCGAGGGCGCGATGACGGGGCTGAGGGGAAATAGCGCAACCTGAGCTGTCGGCTTGAACAAGGGTTTCCCCCAAGAGCGCAATGCTCACCGGATTTGGCAATCCAGGGTAAACGCGGAGATCTTTATCAGACCGTCAGAAAGATTCGCGCTCTGACTTTCAAAGCGTGCCCGGGTTTGCGAAAAGTCGGAGCATCTCCTACGTGCTCGATCTCTTCGAGAATCCTGATGGTCCCACTGTTCTTGAGGAAACCAAGCTATAAGGTAAATACCGTGTCTTGAGGCGCTGGAATGAAGATACTGCCGTTTCAGTTGGGTCTCCATCGCCGTTTCGAGCTCATCGTGCCAGCACCCCTTGACTTCAATAACCACCTTCAAAACCTGAATCTCACCCCTGTTTCGTGCGGTTGCAGTGACGTGAATATCAGCAAAGTCTTGCGTGGAGACGTCTACCTCCCGATTAACAACTACTTCCTTTTGTGCAAGATCAGATTGCAGATGTCTGCTAACAATCGTCGAGATCCAATTCTCGCTGCGCGGGCGCCCAAGTGCTCCCCGCCGTCGCACCGCTGGCTCATTCCAAAAATCTTGTACAGCTGGATTCTCTCCATGCAACAAGACTTGAAGCCGATCGAGGGACCCTAAAACCACTTCAAGCAACGCAGCCTCTGAATTCACGACCCTCATCCCCGCATGTGCCCTTAACTTCAGAAGAGACCTCGGATCCGCCGGGACCCAATCTTTTCGCATTCGATTGGACTCGGCGTCTTTGAGGAGCCATTGCAGCCAAATTTTCATATCTCCTTCCGTGGCATTCACGATCCTTAGCATCTCATCGCAAGCCTCACTGGTCCCTCTTGCCACCAATACGTTTAGACAGTTTGAGCGAAAAAATTGAACATGATCGATAGCATACACCGCTCCACTTTCTCGATTATCGACCGGATCCTCGGGAAACGCTTGAATGAGCAAAAGATAGAGATCAGCAAGTTGCCTCTCCGAAAACTGATCAAAGCCAAGTTGGTTTCCATATCCAAACAAATGATCGTTTTCAAGAAACATCTTTCTCACCTCCCACGGAAACTTGCGGAGAATGTTCCATACGGTCTCCCAGTGGGTCATGGGGAAATGGAATATCATGTGAGCCCAAACGCATCGGTGCGGTTTGAAGAAAAACCCATCGAGATGGTCGCGTTCAAACATCCTGAATAGAAATCGCTCGGCCGCTTCCAAGTCGACTTTCCGAAGAAACTCAAACGCTGATCGAACGTTCGTCGTCTTTGGAGGCAATGGGACCAAAAGATCGATCAGATTTTCACTCAGAGATCTATCCCACATGGATTCCAAACCGTTTAGCACAAAAAGCCATTCACCGGAATCGGCCTCCATTCTTACCTTTTGAAACAAACGCCGGTCGAATTCCAAGGTTGATACCTTTCTGATAAGTTCGAATAGGATTCCTCGACCATCCTTAAAAAAACTATTGCAATTGATAATCGTCATCAACCAATCTCTTTCTACCAGAACTCTAAACCTTTCGTCCGCCATCAACTGATCCCTAATGAGGTAGACAGCCTGTACCGACCGATGATGGGTCCTTCGTTCAGGGGTGCAAGTTTCAAGATAAAGTCTGGCAGACCCGCGGATGATTTGACGTTGCTCCTCAGTCAGTTCGGGCCAAGTCTCAGAACTAGTCAGATCCAAAATTGTGTCTCCACGGTGGTGTCCTATCTCGTCAACACAGAGATAGTGGGAGATCCACAGCCAAGAATCAGATTCTCCGCACTTGGCACGATCCAAGGCATCTCTTAGCAATTCCGTTCGACCCTTTTGTTGTATTCGGTTCTTCAAGGAGCTTGAAATTTCCGCACGCCTCTCCCGACTCTCTTTGGCTCTTTTGTCGATCTCTTCGAGCGTGGACGGACCCAACCATTCAAACTTTTCTTGCAGTACAGGATTGCCTTCCAACTCAAGGAGAAAAGGATCCCATGACTGAGAAAATTCCGGAGAATGACAAAATCGCTCAATCAAGTCGGCCAAGACAAATTTTGAAACTTCGGTCGCAGTTCTCATCTCCGTTATGAGAACTGGTAAATCGCCGGCCTCAACAAGGTCACGACTGAGAAAATGGGCGTCACTTTCGCGCAATCCGGAGTGACCCAAAACAATTCGAATCAAGTCCCATCGATGATTTTGATCTCGCAAAATGACAGAGAAGGAGCGACGACTCTGCGGAGGAGAATCAATTCCTCTGAGAACGAAACTCGGGAGAGTCGAGGAATTACGGATCCGAGACAGCCAAAAATCCGCGAAGAGCGCGGCGATTTCCGGTCTATCGATGTGATCAACCGCAAGTTGAATCGCCTTCAGAGCAAGATTTGCGAAGATGCTTCCTGACTCAAAACAACCGGAAAATGATTTCAACTGTGGAAGAATCAAATCTAGATCGTCGGATCCTAAGTGCTGGGGGGCTTCAAAGGTAACCCAAGTATTATAATCTGAGTTTATGATCCTACCGGTTGGGCGCGTAAGAAACTCAGAAACATCCCTGAGCGGCATAATTTCTGGAACAAGAACCTTCAGAGCGGCTGCCTTCAGATCACCCTCTTCATCAATGGGATTGGGGTTGTTCAGGAGATTCAGAAGCCTTAGTTTGTAATCCGCTCCGGGCATCACTGCCAATGCGTCTGCTATCGCGCCAATTACCCTCTTGTCCTCAGTGAAATTCCGTTCAACAACCTCCCATACGTGCTCACTAAGTTCGATTACTCTGCATTCCGCGACAATCTTGAATGCAATTCGCCTGGCAACAATGCTCTTCGAGGTGTCGGTTAGATAGGGCTCTAGTTGAATGGCAATTCCCGGATGAACAAGTGAGCGGTAGTTTCTCCATGAACCCCAGTCTTCGAAAACGGTTCCCGTGTCTGCTCCCCTCAAAATCGCTTCAACGAGGTCGGCCTTTCGATCTGCTTGAGATTGGCTCACATCAGCCTTTAACAAAATTTGTGGATCCAAAGAGACAAGATAGTCGAAGAATTCAACGTTCCTGACGGATATCCAAGCCGCCAACTCGCCGAGCTGAGGTATGACCATTGGGGAAGATCCGTTTTCATCGAAGAGAATTCCTCGAAGTTGCGCATTCGAAAAGCATTCAAGGAATTGGGATCCAAGGGCTTCTGCGATGGTTCGGTGATCGAAGTTGAAGTAATCACCACGTGATACTCGGAATAGTGGTGTGCTTAGGGTAGCCCTGACGAGCTTGCTCGTTGGAAGTGCGACGGAAACGTCGTTGGAACCGTGTAGACCGATATCGTCTCTTGAGAGCGCACCGTCTGGGCAATCTTGTGCCGAAGTTCCCGGAAACATTCCCGTTTTTCCGCAAACGAGCTGAATCGCTGCGATGCGGGAGGCAAGCTCCATTACTCCCTCCTGGGTAATCCCAGTTTCTCCCGCGAGGCGGTCGAGTTCTCTTTCCCTATCCGGGTCCCACTCTCCTGAAAGACGGTAGCAGAATCTGGTGTATAGCTGGTAATGGGATCCGGCGAACGACGGGTCCTGTTGATACTCAGAGATCAGCATCCGAAGCGTCAAGGGGGATGCGGCAAGCTGAGTTAGCCGGTTGGTGATCAACCAATGTGAGAAGTTTTCAGTATCAATTCCGCATGATGATGCGGCGGTAAGAACATCCTCTTGTCGCAGGGGGCAAAGCTCGAACCGAAAGTCGCTATTGGTTCCCATGATCGCAGCCAAACGGGAACTTGCCTCTGAAGGCAGGTCAGCACTTCGGCAGGCGATTAGAAGGCTAAGACGTTCTTTCGGCATATCTTTCAACCATCGCGTTAACGATTCAACGACGCGGCCAATGCGGAACAATCCCTCATCAAGCGAGTCGAGAAATAGTGTCAGGTTCCCACTTCCGTTTCGCCAGGCGATCCAAACGTCCGAGTCGATGGTCTCACTCCGTAATTCTTCAAGAGTTGGCACTTCGGTCAGATCTACGAAAATTGAGTCATCTCCACAGTCTTCAATCAACCCGTGCAGAGTTCGTAGCTCAATGGATTTTCCGTGCCCCGGTCGTCCATGAAGCACAGCGAACTTCACCTTGGCAAGTTGATCCGTTCGGTAGATTCCCGAATCTGTCAGATCTGAGGATGCCGCAGGGTCGTCAAAAATGTTGGTCGCCAAGAACAGGAATCCACTCTCCTCATCAACACGATCCGTGGATCCCGACTGCTGCCAATAGCGCTGCCATGGGAGCTGCGATCCACTTATTAGCTGGCTCATTTTGATTTTTGGCTTTCAGGACGGATACTTTATAACCTAGGAATTTGAAGAATCTATGAATGGATTCATCAAAGTTCTGACTCGAAGCTAAAGAAAACCCACCCCTTGCGTTCGGATGGATTTTCTCGGACCGGACCTCCCTCACTCATTCAGGAGCATCGGTCGCTGCGGTCACGTTTCGGACGGGTCCGCGGTTTGGTGGAGTTCAGCTTGGGAATCCTTCGCCCGCTCATGCAGGATGCGATTACGGACGGCTTCGGAGGGGTAGTATTCGCCGTCTTTCAGCTCGCCCGCCTCGTCGGCGAGGGGACGAGCGTCGGCGACGGCTTCAGGCCAGACCTCCGCATCGTCGGGATGCAGGGCGGCGTGGAGCCAGAAGAAGCTCCACCACGCGAGGAGGAGGCGATCCTTGTCAATGACCTCCAGTTCGGAAGGCGTGAGCGCAAGGACCGCCCCGAGGCGGCGGGTGGCGTCGGCCTCGTCCGCTGGGAGGAGGAGGGTGAACTCCGGGTCGATGTTCATGGCGTTCGGTCAGGCGGGGACTTACCCGAGCGTGAGCTTCCGCCCGCCCTTGGCTGGTTTGCCCGGTGCTGACGCATGCCGTGCCCGTCCCTTGGCCCAATGCCGGAGTCGCTCGATCGACTCGCTCATGGACACGGCCAGCGGCACGGACTCGTTGAGCACTTCGCCCAGGTCGAGTTCGCCGGGCTCGCGGTCTTCGGCGAAGGCCCGGTGCAGGGCCTCGACGAAGGCGGCTTCGATTTCGGCTCCGGTATGGAGCTCGCTGGCGCGGGCGAGGACGACGGGATCGTAGGCGGTGACCTCGCGGCCATACTTGGCGATGACGAGATCCCAAATCGCGGTGCGCTCGCGGGTGTCGGGCAGGTCGACGAACCAGAGTTCGTCCCAGCGCCCTTTGCGGAGCATCTCGGGCGGGAGCTTGCTGACGTCGTTGGCGGTGGCGACGACGAAGACGGGGGCGGTTTTGTCCTGGAGCCAGTTCAGCATCGTGCCGAAGACCCGGGCGCTGGTGCCGCCGTCGGTGGAACCGCCGGATCCGCCCGCTCCGCCAAAGCCCTTCTCGATCTCGTCGATCCAGAGGACACAGGGACTGATGGCCTCGGCGGTCTGGATGACGGAACGGACGTTGGCCTCCGACTGCCCGACGAGGCCGCCGAAGAGACGGCCGGCATCGAGCTTCAGCAGGGGGACGCCGAAAACGCTGGCGGTGGCTTTCGCGGTGAGCGACTTGCCGGTGCCGGGAACTCCGAGGACGAGCATGCCTTTCGGAATGGGCAGACCATAGTCGCGGGCACGCTGGGTGATGGCCTCACTGCGCTGGATGAGCCAGGCCTTGAGAGCCTCCAAGCCACCAATGGAGTCGAGTGACTCAGTGGTCTCGATGACTTCCAGCAAACCACCGCTCTTGAGAGCACGGGCCTTTTCCCGGGCGACGAGAGTCGGCTGAATGGATCCGGTCTCGACGAGGGACAAGGCAAAGGCATTCTCGGCTTCGATGGTGGTGAGACCTCCGGCGGCGCGAAGAATGGCTTCGCGGATCTCCGGGGGTGGAGTGGCGATGCCGGCGGAGGTCAGGAGCTGGTCGAGGACCATCCCCAGAATGTCGGGACCGGGCAGGGCTAGGTCGAGACGGGTGACCTCGCGGTCCAGCTCGGCGGGCAGGGTTTTCCAGACGCCAAGGAGCAGGAGGAGTTTCCCTGCGGACTTGGCGTGGTGCAGGGTGTCGCGCAACTTGCGGACGAGGAGCGGGTCGCGGTCCTCGAGCAGGGCACCGAAGTCGCGCAGGAGCACGAGGCAGTCGCCCGCGATGGATTCGACCTGCTCGAGGGCCGTGAGCGGATCGGGACAATCACGGACCGTCCCGCTGGTCGTGTCGATGAAGCCGGTGGTGAGGCTCCAGGCATGGAGGGGACGACCGAGGCTTTCGGCGGCGGCCTTGACCTCGGCTTCGGCACGGACCTCTTCGGAGGTGCACAAAAAAAGGCCGGCGTAACCGGCCCTCGCGTAGCGGATGAGTTGATCTTTCATGGGTTCAGGGGTCAGGGGTCATGGGGATGGAGTTGAAGTGTTGTCGCTCCCAGGCGAGACAGGCTTCGCGGGAGGGGTCGGTGAAGACTCGGTTCCCGGTGTAGTCGAAGACCTCCCACTGTTGGGTTGCGTCGTTGAATTCGATCTCGGAGGCGCGGACGACTTCGAGGGTGCCGATCTGCTTCAGATCGATGCGCTCGGTGTAGAGTCCGGCTCCGGTGCCGTCGGGGTTGAAGTGCAGGACATCAGGGATCTCGGGGTGCATGGTTCTCAGGTGGTTTGGTTGTCGGGGTTCTGTTGCTGGTTTTTCTGGCGGCGGTAGTAGTCGCGGGGGCGCTGCTTGCGGCCGACCGTGCCGAGGGATTCTTCGAGGAAGCGGGTGGCCTCCTCGCAGCTGCTGCCGGTGTAGCCGACGGCATCCAGGGTGATGGCGCCCTCGGGGCTGATCCAGACATCGATTCGTTCGTTCGAGTTCATGTCGTTGAAGGTTTGCGACGAATGCCGGGATCACGCGGCGAGGGTGAGGCGGATGGATCCGTCGGTTTCCTGCCGCCGGGTGACGCGGAGGTGCTTCTTGGCGGCCTCGCGCATCGTCTTGTGGACGCCGTAGAGCTGGAGGAGCCGGCCGTAGTTGGGACCGACCTCGCGCTCGACGTGGCCGTTCCACCAGTCGGTGGTCAGCTCGTAGGGCGAGGTCGGATCGGCCGGGTCGGGCCGGGTCGCGGCGATGTCGTAGGGGCCTCTGAGGCGGACGACGAGTTCGCCGTGTCGGGTGCTGTTGGCGAAGCCGCGGGCGTCGGTGTCGCGGAGCAGTTCCACGCCGAGTTCGGCGCAGGCGTCGGCGAGGGCTTCGGTATCGCGGATCTGGGTGAGGATGGTGGTGAAGTGGGACATGGTGGTGTTTGGGTTCTTGGTTTGGGGATGAGGAGCAAGAGGCGGTCTGCCGTCTTGTTCCGGAAAGGCGTGGGGGGTTGGACCGGAAGTTCATCGAGGTGAATTTCCGAAGGCAACGGAGCGGGTGGGCGTTCGCTGTTCGCCCATTTGATTCATTGGAATGAATCTTTGGATGAAAGACTCGTTGATTTGGCTCTGGGATCGGGTAAGTTTTCATTGAAATGAAACTTTCCATGCAGCCATGAGCCCGGAGGAACTGGGAACGATCCTCCGTCAGCGTCGCAAGCTGGCCGGTATCACGCAGCGGGACCTCGCCGCCCTGAGCGAGTTGGGCGTGCATACCCTGAGCGATCTGGAATCGGGCAAGGGCAATCCGACCCTGGAAGTGCTTACCCGGGTTTGCCGGGTGTTGGGATTGGAGATCCGGCTGACCCCGCGGCAAATCGCCGGGATCCTTCCCTCCGGACCTGAAGATCAGGGCAAAAGGGAATGAGCACTCCGCGCAAAGGTTTGGTCAGGGTCGGCGGAATCGCGGCCGGTCTGCTCGAGGAGACGCCCTCGGGTTACCGTTTCACCTACGATCCTGGTTACCTGGCCAGTCCAGACGCCGTGTCGGTCAGCCTGACCTTGCCGCTGCGGTCCGAGCCCTACGTCTCGACGTTTCTCTTTCCGTTTTTCGAAGGCCTGCTCGCGGAAGGCAGTCTGCGTGCACTCCAGAGCCGTCTCCACAAGATCGACCTGGAGGACGGTTTCGGACTGCTCCTCAAAACGGCCGCTTCCGACGTGATCGGTTGCGTGACCGTCGAACCCGCTTCCGGTGCATGAGTGCGTCCACACCCTATCCTCCCGACCGGTGCCTGAGCACCCTGCGCCCGACCCAAGGCCAGCCCTGGAGCCGGGGGGCGGTGCAGCAGTTGTGGAATGGGCGCAAAGTCTCGCCCATGCTCACCTTCGACCTGCCTGAATTCCATCGCTTCCGTCTGGAGCGATCGGACCGCATCTCGCTCTCGGGAGTGCAGGACAAGATCTCGGTGAAACTTGAGCGCGGTCACCTGGTGCCGACGGAAAGAGACGGCGAGTATTTGCTGAAGCCGGTGCCGTCGACGCCCGGCCTGTCCTTCCAGAGCGACATCCCGGCCAACGAACATCTCACGATGCAGCTCGCCGGTCAGATCGCGGGGATCGCGATACCGCCGAACGGGCTCGTCTTCTTTCCCGACGGATCGCCGGCCTACGTCGTGAAACGGTTCGACCGCGATGCGGCGACGGGACAAAAGCGGTCGCAGGAGGATTTCTGCCAGTTGTCGGGGCGCAGCCGTGAAACCCACGGACGGAACTTCAAATACGAGGGCAGCTATGAAGAGCTCGGTCGGATCCTGGAGCGGTATTGCCCGTCCTATGCGGTCGAGATCGAGAAGCTCTTCCTGCTGATCGTCTTCAACTACGCGGCGGGCAACGGCGACGCGCACTTCAAGAACTTCTCCCTCGTGCCGACTCCGCTCGGGGATCACGTGCTCAGTCCGGCCTACGACCTCGTCAACACGCGGCTGCATCTGCCGCAGGAAAGCGCCCTCGCCTTGGAGCTGTTCGCCGACGAGTTCGAGACCGATAGCTTCCGGCAAAACGGATTCCCTCGGCGCGAGGACTTCCGGGAACTGGCGAGGCGTTTCCGCCTGAAACCGGACCGGGCCGAACGGATCCTCGACCGTGTGTCCGGTCTCGACGCGAAGGCGGAGCCCCTTCTCAAGGCGTCCCTGCTTTCGGAGGAGGCACGGGAGGGTTACCGCCGCATTCTTGCGGATCGGGAAAGGGCGTTGCAGATGGTGGATTGAACAGGGTCGGGACTGGAACCCGACCCTGTCGAGTGTCGCATAGTGGGCTTGTCAGACTCTCACCCCGCCATTTGCAGCTTCCTGCGGCCCATCTGGCCGAAGCGCTCGACAAGCTCACGCGCGTCCTGGCTGGCGAGTTCCCGGGCCTGGTCGCGGAGCTGGGTGAGTCCGGTCTCCAGATTGCGGGTCGCGGTGAGGTTGTTGCGGTAGTCCTCGGCGCTGCGGGTGAGCAGTTCGCTGCGGACCCGGTCGAGCTGGCGTTCCATCTCGACGTCCCCGGCGAAGTTGAGCGACTTGAAATCATCGATGAACTTCACGAGCCGGTTGAGGGTCTTCTGATGGACGCCATCGGTCTTGCCGGTGCGCATCGCGGACAACATCTCCTCGCAGAGCTGGGCGGTCTGGTGACGCAGCTCGGTGATGCATTCGCCGACGAAACCCTCCACGCCCGAACGGATCTGGCGGGCGGCGGTTTCGGCGGCCTCGCGGCGGGCAAGGCGCACCTCCTGTTGTTCGGCGAAACTGACCAGCTCCATGCCGAGGGATTCGGGCACGGCGATCTGGAAAAGATGCACCTCGAAGGCGAAACGGTCGGCGAGCTTCTCCCGGGCGGGGAAGGACTGGGCGATCTGCTCGTAGAGGCAGGAGGCTTCGTCGCGGGAGGCGGCGAGATGCCGGATCGCGAGTTCCCATTCGTTGAGGGCCTCGCGGCGCAGGTCTCCGTAAGCGGCGAGGAAGGATTCCTTGGCGCGGTGGAAGTGGCTGCGCTGGGCGTTGAGCTGCTCCTGCACCTCGACAAGTTTGCCGTTGGGCAGGAAGTGGCCGAGGCCCCCGAGGAAGGGGAAGGTGCCTTGGTCGATGATGGCGTGGGTGCGGCCTTCGACGAGGGCGAGTTCGGCCAAGGCTTCCTTAGGGAGGAGCTTCTTGTGGCCGAGACTGACGAGCCGTTCGCTGACCTGTTCGGGGGAAAGGCCGAGGTCGGCGGGACTGAGCTTCTTGTGGAAGCGCGGGTAACGCACGCTGGCGTTGATGAGGACGCCTTCCCGGGTGAGGACGGCGAGGAGGTCGGTATTCGAGTTCATGGAGAGTTTGGGGTTTCAGGTTTCAAGTTTGGCTCCGCCTGTCTCGCAGGCTCGGCTCAGGTTTTTTACAAAAGTGAAGGCCCGGGCTCCCTGTCTGGCGGTCGATCAGGGAACCCGGGCCTGGGGGCGGCGCGGCTGGTGGTGGGGCAAGCGTCTGGTGTCTGACTTGGGGCGGGTCGGTCAGGAGGCTTTCTTGGCTTCGTGCTTGCGGCCACGTTGCAGTTTCCGGAGGAGTCCGCGGAAACCGCCCAGCTCGCGCTTGGTCTCGCTGCGCTGCACGCGGGCGGCATGGAGCGAGCGGCGCACACCCTTGAGGGTTTTGCGGGCCGAGAGGAGGGCCTCGTCGGCTTCGGCGACCTGCTGTCGCGCGGCGACCAGCGGATCGGTGGGTTGGACCACCGTATCGGTTTTGGCCGGTTTGGTGGGTTGGTCAGGCTTCGGGGGAGGCGGTGCCTGCGGTTGGGGTGGGACGACGGGCGCCGGCCGGGGGCTCGGCTTCGTGGACGGAGCGAACTGCTCCACCGCGGGCACGAGGGGTGGCCGTTCGATGCGGCTGGGATCAATCGCCCGCACCGGCATCACGACCATGAGGTCACCGGCCCGGCTGAACTGCACCGCGCTCATCTCGTCGCTCATCGAGATCCGATGCAGCCCGAAGGCCGCCGCTTTCTCGAAGTAGTCGCGATTGAGGAAGACGGTGACATCCGGCCCCTTCATCTCACCGCGATCGATGGGATGCAGGATCCACGGTTCGTCGTTGTCACCACGGGCGAGCAGGCCGAGACGGCCCTTCTCGCAATGCAATCCGACCGGACGATTGGCGAGCTGTTTGCCGGGCAGGCGGGGGACGAGGCGCGTGATCGCTTCGAGAGCGACGTCGCTCAGGGTGACCGTGGTCGTGAACTGGTCCGGTCCCGGGATGACTTGGCGGTAGTTCGGATAGGGACCGTCGAGAAGACGCCCCGTCACCGACCACGCGTGGTCCTCGAGGCGGCCTTCCACCCGGAAGACCTCGGCACCGTGCTGGTCCTTGCCAAGGCGCAGGGTCCACGGACGGGTCTCAGCGAGCGGCTTCCAATGCCACAGCGGATGATCCGGGAGGATCACCGAATGCTTCAGCGGCAGATGCATGGAGTTGCTCGAGAAGAGGTGCCGTCCGTTCGTGCCGACGATGCGATGGGCCTTTTCGCCGGTGCCGCTCGTGTCGAGGCAGGCACTGCGCAAGACCGCACGGGTGGGATCGTTGGAAGCACACGCGAAGGCCCGCAGCAGGCTGGTGACGACGGGCTCCGGCAAGGTCAGGCCCGGGGTGCGGACCTGGGGGATCTCGGGGAACTCGCCGACGGGCGGGGCCTTGATCACCGGACCGAGCGGGACGACTTCGTCGGAGCGCAGGCCGGTGACCAGCTCACGTAGGCGCGGCAGCGGCAGGAGGAAGGGCAAGAGGCCCTTCTCGACCGCGGCCGGAACCTCGACGCCGAGGGTGAAGTCGATGTCAGTGGCGGTGAGGCGCACGGATTGCGGTCCCGCCGCCTCCACCTTCACACAGCCGAGGACGGCGAGCGAAGGGGTGCGGGGGATGAGTTTGCCGAGTCCAGGCAGCGCCGCCTTGAGATCGGCGGCGCGCACGGAGACGGGATGGGTTTTCGTGAACATGGGATCGAGTTCGGTAGTTTGTCAGAGTTCAGTTTTCAGTCGGACTATTGGTAGTAGTCCTCCTGCGGATAGCCGCGCTGTGGCAGGCGCTTGCGACGGATGCGGCGGTAGACCACAAATCCGAGGTAGACGACGCCGAGGCTGATGACGACGGGCGGCAGCCCTGTGACGAGGCGGAAGACCTCGCTGAGGATGTCGCCGAGCCAGTGACTCGACCGGGCGAGCTGCTCAAGCACCCGGGTGACCGGGGGCAGGAGAAGCACTCCGGCGCTGGCGAGCACGATGGAGACGATCAGGTTGAAACGCAGCCATGCGCGCAGCCAGCCGCTTTCGCTGAGCCAGAACTCGAGGCGGGCAATCCACCAGCCGACGACTTCGGCCCCGCGCTCCATCCAGCTGTCCGGGGTGAGTTCGAGGTCGGGGGTGGGCCTCTCGATCCGCTCCTGTTTCCAGAGGCACTGCAGATCCTTGTAGTCGGGGAGTTCGTTGAAGGATTTCATGCGGTGGGTTTGTTGGGGGTGTCGAGGTTTCGGGAGTCGGCGGTGGTCGCCGCTCCTCCGAAGAAGCGGGCGTGGTCTCGACGGGCCCGGGAGCCGAGCGCCGCTCCGCCGACGAGGGCGAAGCCCGCGAGGACGAAGAAGACCGCGGCGAGGGCCTGCCAGAAGACAACTCCGCCGAGACCGTTTTCGAGCTCGTTGAAGCGGCTCTCGAGTTTCTCGATGGCGGCGGCGTTTTCCTTGGCCCGGCCGCCGAAGTCGGGGGCGGAACAGCTTACTGTGGTGAGCAGGAGGATGCCGAGCGCGAGCGTCACGGCGAGAAGGGTGATTCGGGACATGGGATGGGTGTTCATATTCATGAGGGTTCGTCGTTTGGTTCTTGGTTGAGGATGGTGGGTGGTTTGGGTGAAAAGAAGGAAGGCCGGTCCGCTCGACTGGAGCAGACCGGCCTTCCGGGGTGTTTGGTTGTTGGGGTGGTTATTGGGGGGCTTATTCACATGCCGGAGCGTTTCCGGCAGAGGGCGAGGTGGTCGCACCACGCGCAGTGCTGGCCCGGGGAGGGAACCCAGGCCTCGCGGGCGATGCCTTCGAGGTAGTCGTCGATGAGGAAGAACAGCTCGGTCTCCATCGCCGCCGACATGGGGCCGTAGGTGGAGATGATCACCTTCGGGATTTTGGTTTTGATGAGGTGATGCAGCTCGAAGCCGGTTTCAATCTCACCCGTGGCACTACGGTAAAGCAGGGCGTAACAGGCAAGCTGGGTGGAGTGCTGGTGGGCGGCCATGTCTTCGCCGGGACTCCGGGCTGCCGACTTGTAGTCGACGATCCGACCGCCCGGCCGCACCAGATCGATGATGCCGTAGAGCGGCGGGATGCCAGCGCCGAGATCGCATTCGACCTCCACCTCGACGCCTTCGGGTTGTTCCTCCGGGGCGAGGGGGCATTCGGCGAAGTAGGTCTCCAGCATGGCCCAGGCCTGAGCCTTGGCCGTGACTTCATCGCCGGGGGATTTCCAGGGGATGAACTCCTTCGACGCATCCAGTTCCCAGCGTTCGTTCAGGGCGGCGCGGAGCTGCTCCGGGGTAAGCGGCTCGTTCTTCCATTTGCCCCAGTTCCACAGGCGCAGGACCTCGTGGATCTGGCGGCCGATGAAGAGAGCCGGGGCCGTGGGGACGGAGATGCGCTCGACATAGCGGAAGTAGAACTGCCGCCGACAGGTCTGCCAGCACTTCAGGCGCGAGGCACTGAGGTAGCGGAGCAGGTCGGGCTCGGCGGCATCGCCGGTTCGCGGATCGGGGAGAAGGCGGATCGCCGATGGAGTGGTGGGCGAGGAGGCTTGAGGCACGGATGCAGTGATGCTCATGCTCCACCTCCGTTCCGGTGGGCGGGGGCGGAATGACCCTTGCCATTCCCGCCATTTCCGCCGCTACCGCCGTTGGCCTGACGAAGTGCTTCCGCCTCGCTGAGCAGGTCAGTGATGAGACCGCTCGCGCTGAGCTTGTTCAACTGCCGGGCCGGACGCTGGAAGAGACGCAGGGCGCGCTCGTCGAGATCCTCCTCCGAAAGCTGAAGCTCCCGGGAAAGATCGGTGAGAAGTCGGCGCTGCTTGTCGGAGCATTGCCAGGAGCCGTTGCCGTTGACCGGGGCGGTGCCGCGGCGGGGCAGGGAGTCGTTGACGTGGCGATTGCCGTTGCCGTTCCCGTTTCCGTTTACATTGGGGTGGCCGTTGTGGCCGTTGCCGTTGGTGGCGGGCAAGGATCGTTGGGTTTCGCCGTATCCGTCGGCGGGCACAAAGCCCGTCTGCTGGATCTCACGGTCGACAGACTGCTGGAGGAGTTGATAGAGACGCGCAACCTCGCCGGGGACTCGGTCGAGGTCGGTGAGTTCGGTCTGGATGCTGACCGAGAATTGGTGAGATGAGAAGCCCGGAAGGCCGAGCTTCTTGGAGTAGTCACTGGTGAGAATGAGTGCCATGATTGTTGGTTTGGGTTCGTGGTGGGTTTTGCGAAAACGGCCGAATCACGAAAAAGCCCGATCTCGCAAAAAGACCGGGCTTCGAAAATCGGGCCGCAGCGGGTTGGTTCGATCAGCGGGTAGGCTGATTCCTGTTTAATGGAGGCGCCGCAAGTTCGGGCCAGTCTCGTGACGCTTCTGTCCACCCGGGAGTTCCCCGAAGGGATTCCCCGAGCAGATGCTCCACGAGCTTCGTCATCGGAATACGGTGACGTTTCGCTTCATGGAAGAGCGCCGCGACGACCGGTCGCGAGATGACGGGCACGTAGTGGGTAGGTCGTGCCATCAAACTTATATGCCGCGGAAACGGGGACTATTGCGCAGTGAAGGCCGAATCACATTGAAAGGAGTGCTATCGGGAAAATTCTTCTCGAGGAACCCCAAAAGGAGCTAGTTTCAAACGATGAAGATTGAGCACCTTCCCGAAACCTATCGAAGAGTCGTCACATACGTCATGGATCGAATCAAGGAAACGAATCCAGACGATCACCGAGTTCTTGAAGAATTCGTGCTGTCGGTCGATGTGACGGACTTTTCTGATGATGCCGCCATGGGAGAATGGAAACCCTCTCGTGAGCCCACGTTTGAAGAAATAAGGGCAGACGTACGGGTCGCTGACGGCATTTTCTTTGGAAAGGTCTTGCTGGCCCCGGACATCTCCGAAGAAAAGTTGGTGGCGATCGTCGCCCACGAATTCGGACATGCCGCGACTACGGACGATGACTTGATTGACGTAGGTGGGCCCAGTGACGCATGGCGTTCGGAGTTGGCAGCCGACCGTAAGGCGATTGGATGGGGCTTCAAGACAGAGATCTTGTCACACAGGGAGACGGTTGATCGGCTACATCATGCGGTTGGTGAATGGATCGAAATCGACGGGGTCAGATGGAGGATTACCGAAGATCTCCGGATGGAGGAGATGGCTGATTATTCCTAATTGTCATGGTAGTAGCGGGCAGCGGACATGCTGCGACAGCGACTGAAGATTCAGGACTCCGGAATGCGGGCGCCGTAGGCTGCCGCGACATTGAGCACGACTCGGTAAGTGTCCCCGATCTGCGCTTTCGCGACGTTGGCCTGATAACTTGAGACACCGAGGAGACGGTAGTCATCGGTGGCCCCCGCATAAAGCCCCTCGAAGAAGGCAGAAAGGGGCGTGTCGGCTTGAATGTAGGGCGCGGCTTGTGCCCAAGCGTTGACGTGCTGCTGAAAGGCCAGTCGAAACTCGGGAGGGCAACGGGTGATGTCGATGCGTTGCATTCTCTCCGCGATGTAGCGGGTCGCCTGAGCGGCGTTGTTCGGAAACTTGGACTTCGCTTCGTTATAGATGGCTTGATCCTGTTCGAGGGCATCTTCGATGGCGGCTGCCTCCGGATTGCCCACGTATCCTCCGCCGAGACCCAGCAGGAAAAACCCGATTGAGACCACCAGTGCCACCGAAGACGTGGCGATACCGGTCACGGAGAAGGGTTTGTTTCCGATGACGGTCTGTCGGAGAGCTAGGATTCCCACGATGAGCGCCGGGACGGCGAGGAGAATCGAGAAGATGGGGAAGGGCGAAAAGAGCGCTAGAATGGCCGTGATCCCCGCGACCATGGAGACAAGCGGAAGCCAGTTGGAGAGAACCGGTGAAGGGGTAGCCGCACGGGCCACCGATGGTGAGGGATGCGAGCGGGGCGGAGGCGGCACTCGCGGTGGTCCGACCGCAGCGGCCGCACCCTCGTTCCGCTCAGGAAGGGGTTTCCACTCTTGCTCCCCGGCCGGGCAGACCAGGACTCCGGCATCGACAATCCCGGCGTCTACCAGCTTGCGAATGCCGTCGAGACTCATCGGCCCGACCGCTTGCTGCTCGGCATTGAGATAGTAGAAGTCGGCCATGGTGGAGTAGTCGGTTTCTACTGCGTTAGCCGCATCGTCCAGATTCCAATGAAGACGATGGGGAAAAGAAAGGCGTAGGAGGGACTCCAGGGGCCGGGCCGGAACTTCCAGAAGGGAGTTTGTTTCGCCTTGAGCGCTTCCCTCTCGTAGTCCCCCGGGTCGACTAGTCCCCTCAGGATGTGGAGAAGAGACAGTGTAAAATGGAAGAAGGCGGACTCACCGAGCATGTACGCCAAACCGGAGAGGAAAATCAACCCCTCCCAACCCTTCGCCGGTGGATCTCCAAGGAACCAGACGCCGCCGACCACGTCGAGGATTCCAGCTACCGCCATGAAAACAGCGGTGATTACCGCGAAAGGCATCAACCACGCAATGCGCCGGGACTTACCGGGAGCGGATTCCATCCACCACTGCCGCGTGCCCTTTACCAAGCCGGGGAGAAGCCGGAACACCCAGTAGCTCGCAAACAACGGAATTAGCAGAAACCCTGCCGCCTTGACCGGTGTGGTGAACCGATGCCGTTCGGGAAGCGAGATGACAAGAAGGTAGATCATGGCCACACTTCCCGCGATCGACAGGAGCGTGAGCGTCATCGCAAGCGCATCGAACCCCTCCGAGTAATACGGATCACCGCTCTGCACGGCACCTCGATCCGTGACGGTGTTTAGGGCGAAGGCCACCAGGGCCACGAGGATAGTCGCGGTGTAGGTGATCTTGAGGCTGAGCACGAGCGTTGCGGGTCTCATCTCAGCCAGTGGCCGAGCTGGGGTGGACGGTATGTCCGAAGCCCTCGTGCCCATTCCGCCCCGGTAGAAGGTATCGAGACTCCTCCAGTTGTCTCCACCCGCCTCGCAGACCATCACGTCCCGGGGGACGACACCCGCGTCGGCGAACTTTCGGATCTCGTCGAGGGCGAGCGGTCCCACTGGATTCCCGGAGTCGTCGCCGTAGTAAAAGTGGGTGGCTCGGTCCATGCGCTCAATCGCTCCAAGAATCACCGATTTCTACCGGTCGGCCTTCGACGTTCTCCTCCGACGAAATCCGCTGGAAACAATACGGGTAGTCGAAGCGATAGGCGGCACTCATCCTGTTCCCCAGAGGGAACCTATAATCCCATTTTCTGCGCCATCGTCAAGTTCCCGGAAGGGAACGTGATGCCCCGAAGATTTCGCAATGCCACAGGTCCCGCCGTCCGTCGCCTCCGCATGGAGCGGGCGTTGACGCAGGATCAGCTGGCGGCGCGTTTGGTCCTCGCCGGCCTTGGGAATGCCGACCGGGTCTGGGTCGCCAAGGTGGAAACAAGGATCCGCTCCGTCTACGACTTCGAACTCGCTGTGATCGCGGCCGTCCTCGGCGTAACGGCGGATGAGCTGCTTCCAGGTGGTAAGGAGTTGAAGCGAGATCTTCCGGCGCTGAACGAGGGGGAGCGGTAGCATCATCGTCTGACACGAACGGTGGATTGCTCCCCGGCAGAGTCGATGTCATCAACATCGGATCGAAAATGTCGTCGACCGGCGTTCTCGGTCCACCCTTCAGTAATGCTTCCTTCATCACATAGGAGGCCTACTGAACGGTCATAACCAGTATAGGTACCGTAGGTGGGAAACGAAGTGTCAACGGTTTTCTCGATCGACCACCTTCGTAAGTCATTAATGGATAACATGATAGATAAAAAAGAGAGTGAGTTCGACCCGGTGCATGATCCGTTGTTGAACCGCACCACTTTTTTCACGTGCCCAGATGACCGTTGCGGACGCGAAGTATTCAGCTGTAATATTTACCGTAGCCACTATAGGTGGGAAACGAACTGTCATACAATTTCTCGATCGACCGCCTTCGTAACATCAACATTTACAACGAGATAGATAGAAGAGAGAGTGATTCACACCCGGTTCAGAATTCGAGATCGTACACGGCAGGAATTTTTTCAGTGTCCCACAACCCATTGGATACGGCGACTTTCAGTCGCCGCACCTTGGTCGCGAACCCCCAAAGCCGGATGACGGGAGCGGGAGGAAGGAGGCGCGTCAGTTCTCTTTACATGCGAACGCATAAATGAAGAATTTCTATGTGATCGCATAAAATTGCTGTTTGCATGCGATCGAATAAAAATTACATTGATCGCATGAAGGTGCAATCACCACAGGACCTTGGGATCCTGATCCGCGAGGAGCGAAAGAAGCAGGGCTGGACCCAGGCGGAGCTGGCCGACCGCGTGGGGGTGAAGCCTCTCTGGATCTCCGCGTTCGAGAGGGGAAAGACGACGGCCCAGATCGGCCTGGTCTTCCGGACGATCAAGGCGCTCGGCTTGAACCTCTCTGTCGGCAAAGCAGATAGGCCGGGCGGAGTCGGTGCGGTGATCGACCTTGAGGCCCTGGTCCAAACGATGCGGGAAGTGCCCGATGAGATCATCGCTCACCGGGGTGAGACTTTGGACGATGCGATCAGGAGAACGATGACAGAAGGGAAGGGGTCGAACGATGAGTAATCGCCTTGTCGCTCTCGTACGGAACCAGAAGATGGGGGACCTCGTTTACGACGAGAAGAAGGACCGCATCACCCTCCACTACGATGCCGGGTGGGTGGACTCGGCTGAAGCCTTCCCGCTCTCCATCTCCATGCCGATCGTCAGGGAGGAGCACGGGGACAAGGTGGCCCGTCCTTTCATCTCAGGGCTGCTTCCGGACAACAACGAAGTCCTCGACAGGTGGGCGAGAAAGTTCCAGGTCTCAGCGCGAAATCCGTTTAGGCTCCTCTATCACGTTGGCGAGGAGTGCGCCGGCGGAGTGCAGTTCGTCCAGCCCGAACGCGCCGAGCAGTGGATTGCGGGAACGGCCCCACAGGGAATCCAGTGGATCACGCGCGAAGAACTGGAGGAGCGGATTGGGGAGTTGATAAAAAATCACGCCGCCGCGAGGCGCGACGGAGACCGCGGGCAGTTCAGCCTTGCTGGCGCGCAGCCCAAGATGGGACTCTACCGGGACGCCCAAACCGGACGGTGGGGCGTGCCGGAGGGGGAAACTCCGACCACCCACATCCTGAAACCGAATGAGGGTCGCTTCGCGGATCACGATCAGAATGAGCACTACTGCCTGACTCTTGCCCGGCACCTCGGTATGGCGGCGGCAGAATCATGGATCGAAAGGATCGGGGAGATCCCTGTCATCATCGTGAAGCGGTTCGATCGCATGCCTCTCGAGGGGAAGATGATTCGCGTCCACCAGGAAGATACCTGCCAAGCTCTGGGCACGCCTCCTCTGCAAAAGTATGAACGCGAAGGCGGGCCGACCGCGGGGGACATCTTTGGGCTCATTCGCGACTACTCCAGTAATCCTCGCGAGGACGAACTCCGGTTCCTCGATGCCCTGATCTACAACTGGTTCATCAAGGGAACCGATGCTCACGGAAAAAACTTTGGATTTCTTCTCGCTGCCGGGTCGCAAGTCCTACTCGCACCGCTCTACGATGTCGCGTCATTCATACCCTACGAGACGCCACACCAGGAGCGCAAGACGCGAATGGCGATGAAGATCGGTGGGGAATACCAGTGGTGGAAGATCGGTCCCCAACACTGGGAGCGGGCTGCCAAAGAATGGAAGCTGGATCGAGACCGGGTGTTCACACGCATCACCGACATGGCGGCACGAATGCCCGCAGCAGTGGCGGCAACCCGGGCGGAACTCGAGTCGGCTGGCATCGGCCTGACCGAAGGTATCGCCCGTTTGGAGGACGGAATCCTGGGAATCTCCGCAGCGACCGCCAAGCTCTTCGAGCAAGCCTGACTGCCACCCCATGTCCAGGGCCGATGAAGCCGCCTTTCAATACGAGGTTCTCCCACCTCGGGGGCTTTCGAGATCGACAATTTATTCGATCCTGCTACCATTAAGCCAAGATGAATTGCATCCAAAAGGCTCCAGCAGGCGGAAAGAGCTCCGAGGGGAGTGGCGCTAAGGGTGTGTATGAAACTGAGCATGAAAAGCTCCTGAAAGGAGAGTCTAGCAGTTTGGGAGGAAGTGCTTGCAGTGAGTAAAAATCTGCATAAAGTGCTGTAAATTAACACCTTATAAGGCCGATCCCAACCGGAGGAGCTTCCTTGTAAGGGGGCGGCAACCGCAACCTTTCTCCGCCTCATCTTGGCAGGCGATTGTCCCCGCCATCCGCCCGCAGCTCAGTTCGACCCCGTGCTTGGCTCCTGCGGTGCGGCGCTTTGGGCGGAGTCGATCAGGCTTTCGAACTCCGAATAGAACTGCTCGCCCAACTCGCCTTTGAGGTTCGCTTCGACGAAGTCGAGCATGGCTTTGGCCCCGTTCAGTTGGTCGATGTATTGGAACTGGTCCTTCAGCTTCCCCCACTGGAGTTGCGGCAGGGTTCTCGCGACGAATTCCGCCTTCGAATGTTCGCCGACGGCGCCGCCTTGGTTCGACTGGTTGCCGCGGGTGCGGCGCTGCTCGTCGCGGTTCTGTCCGCGGAGCTCTTTCTCGCCTTGCGCCTCCAGCATCAGGACGAGCTTGGTCTGCTGCTCGATCCGCTTCTCCCATGCGTTCATGAGCGAGCGCGGCTCGTTCTCCCGGAGGTAGGGCAGGATCGTGCGCGAGTAGATGCCCCCGATGTTGATCGGCACCGGCTCCCAGTTCTCGTTCCCCCCGAGCAGCTTTTCGAGGTAGTAGGCCCTCGCGAAGACCGAGCTCGCGATGGATTGGGTCACCGGCCCGGTCGGCATCTCGGAGAGGTTGCTGAGGGCGTCGACGTAGGCCATGAGCGGCGCGAAGAGCTTCGATTTGTCCTCCGACTCGACCGCTTGGCAGCTCAGGGCGAGGTAGCGGAGCTGGTGCTGGAGGGAGACGACGAAGGCGGGATCGCGCAGCCGCTCCGCCTGTCCCTCCTTCCACGCCCGGAAGTCCGCTTCGGGCCTCCCTTTGCGGTCGTAGTCCACCACCTTCACGCAGTCCAGGTAGAGATCGACGGCGGCGCGGGGATCGCCCGCGGCGTTGAAGAAGGTCTGGCTGGCGTTCGTGTTCCGAGAGGTCAGGTGGGTCGAGAGATTCTCTTTGATGGACTTCAGCCGCGCCTTGAGCGACTCGATCTGCTCGGGGGTGAGCTCTTGGGCCTGAGCCGGAAGCACGGCGAGGAGGAGCAGGAGAAGGGCATGACGGGGTTTCATGCAACCGAGACTAGCGGGAATCGGCCCCGGCGGCAATCCTGAAATTTGGCGAACGATGAACGCGAGGGCTCCGCTGGAGAACCGTTCACCCCAGATTCCCGTCCGTGATCGCCCCCTCCGAGGCCGAACTGGCAAGCTTCGCGAACTTCGCGAGAACCCCGTGGGTGTAGCGTGGTTTCGGCTGCTTCCACGCCTTCTTGCGGGCGGCGAGCTCCTTCGCAGGGACGTGCAGGGTCATCTCGCGCTTTTCGGTGTCGATGGAGATCTCGTCGCCGTTCTTCACGAGGGCGAGGGGGCCGCCGACGAAGGCCTCGGGCGTGACGTGGCCGATGACGAAGCCGTGGCTGCCGCCAGAGAAACGCCCGTCGGTGATGAGGGCCACGTCCTTGCCGAGACCCGCGCCCATGATCGCGCCGGTGGGGCCGAGCATCTCGCGCATCCCGGGGCCGCCCTTCGGTCCCTCCATGCGGATGACGACGACGTCGCCCTTCTTGATCTTGCCGCCGAGGATGGCCTTCATGGCGAGCTCCTCGGAGTCGAAGACGCGGGCCACGCCTTTGAAGAAAAGCCCCTCCTTGCCCGAGATCTTCGCGACGGCGCCGCCGGGGGCGAGGTTGCCGTAGAGGACGACGAGGTGGCCGTTCTTCTTGATCGGATTGCTGAGGGGGCGCACGACGTCCTGCCCCTTCGGATAGGGCTTCACCTTGGCGAGGTTCTCGGCCATGGTTTTTCCGGTCACGGTCATGCAGTCGCCATGGAGGAGTCCGGCGTCGAGCAGCATCTTCATCAGCGGCAGGGTACCGCCGATCTCGACGAGCTTCATCATCACGTATTTGCCGCTTGGTTTCAGGTCCGTGAGCACGGGGACGCGCTTGCCGATGCGGGTGAAGTCGTCGATGGAGAGCTTCACCCCGGCGGCGCTGGCCATGGCGAGAAGGTGGAGCACGGCGTTGGTCGAGCCGCCGAGCGCGGTGACGACGGTGATGGCGTTTTCGAAGGCCTTCTTCGTCAAAATGTCGCGGGGGCGGATGTTCTTGCGGATGAGGTTCACCACGGCGGCTCCGGCGTCGAAGCAGTCCATGCGCTTCTCGTCGCTCACGGCGGCCTGGGCGGAGCTGTTTGGAAGGCTCATGCCGAGGGCCTCGATGGCGCTGGCCATGGTGTTCGCCGTGTACATGCCGCCGCAGGAGCCGGGGCCGGGAATGGCCGTCGCGGTGACGCCTTCGAGTTCGGCGTCGTCGATCTTCCCGGCGCTGTGCTTGCCCACGGCCTCGAAGACGGAGACGATGTCCACGTCCTCCCCGTGGTGGCAGCCGGGCTTGATTGTGCCGCCGTAGACGAAAACGCCGGGCCGGTTCATCCGCGCGATGGCCATGAGGCAGCCGGGCATGTTCTTGTCGCAACCGCCGATGGCGACGACGCCGTCCATGCCCTCGCAGCCGACCACGGTCTCGATGGAGTCGGCGATGACCTCGCGGCTCACGAGGGAGTATTTCATCCCCTCGGTGCCCATGGAGATGCCGTCGGAAATGGTGATGGTGTTGAACTCGACCGCCTTGCCCCCGGCGGCGTTCACGCCCTTGGCTGACTCCTTGGCGAGCAGGTCGATGTGCATGTTGCAGGGCGTCACCATGCTCCAGGTCGAGGCCACGCCGACGATGGATTTCTGGAAGTCCTCGTTCGAGAAACCGACCGGATGCAACATGGCCCGGCTCGGGGCGCGGTCGGGTCCGTCGAGCATGGGGCCGGAGAACTGGCGGTGGGCGGGGGTGGCGGCTTTCGTCGCCTTTTTCGAAGAGGGTTGGGTCTTGGACATGAGAGGGTCGGGTGACGTTGCGTTGTCGGATGATGACGGAGAATTGCGATGGATGGAAATACTATTTTTCCCCGTCTGTGATACCGTTTTGGTATGAATGCTGCAGCCAAATCAAGGCATCCAACGGGTGTTCCTCGCGTCGGGTGGGGCGGTTCGGCGCGAAGCGCGGTAGGGACGCACCGCCGGGGCGTCCGCGAAGGGCGCTCTTCGGCCCCAGGCGGACGCGCGGGCCGCGCGTCCCTGCCACGCCGCTGGATGCTGGATTAAAAAGATGAGTGACTATTCTTTGCGCGAATTGGAGTGCTTCCTCGCGGTGGCGGAGGAGATGTCCTTCACCCGAGCGGCGGAGCGTCTGCGGCTCGCCCAGCCCCCGCTCTCGCGGCATGTCCGGGGACTGGAGGAGAAGCTGGGGATTCCCCTGTTTGAGCGTTCCCGCCGTCATGTTTCGTTGACTCCGGCGGGGATGGCCTTTCGCGCCGAGGCGCGGGACATCCTGCCGAGGCTGCGGCGGGCGGGGGAGGCGGCGAAGCGGGCGGCACGGGGCGAGACGGACCGGGTCGAGGTGGGGTTCGTCAGCGCGGTGCTCTCGCCGGAACTGGTCGAGGTCTTTACTCGTTTCGGGAGGCGGTATCCGCAGATCCGGATGCAGCTCCACGATCTGCTCCCTTCGGATCAGCTCGCGGCGCTCGCGCGAGGGGAGCTCGACGTGGCTTTTGTCGGCGTCGCCCCGGAAAGGCTGCCCGCCGGGCTCGCGGCGACACGCTGGCGCGAGGAGGCCCTGCTCGCCTTCGTGCCGCCGAACCACCCGTTCGCTTCGCGCCGGGAGCTGCGTCTCGCCGAACTGGCCGACGAGCCCTTCGTGATGATCTCGGCCGAGGCGGCGCCAGCCTATGCCTCGCATGTCCATCGGCTTTGTCTTGGCGAGGGTTTCAGACCCCGCGTCGTGCAGGATGCTTCTCGCGCCCAAGCCGTGGCCGCGCTGACCGTGGCCGGGGTCGGGGTCGCGATCCTGCCCGCCTCGCTCGACCGGATCACGGGGAACGGGATCGCTTTGCGCCGCTCCAAGAGGGGGAAATGCGAGATTGTTCATTCCGTCGTCCACGCGGCGAAGCCGGGGGCGGCGGCGGGGTGGTTTGTTGGGGGGATGGGGTGATTCTCCATCTCTTACCTCTTACTCTTACTCTTACTCTTAGAACTTATCCGTAAATAAATATTAACAATCCGCTGATCCGTGGCATGGT
>ERZ761602.1632-NODE-1632-length-39712-cov-45.744307_pt1 | contig 39712 bp, 31 predicted proteins | sample MGYA00512165_ERZ761602 | MGnify/ENA primary metagenome ERZ761602 (study PRJEB28899, sample SAMN02445085) | bioreactor sludge metagenome | biome: EBPR sludge; isolation source: Thorneside wastewater treatment plant | place: Australia: Brisbane, Thorneside...
ACTGTGCCCCGCTTGGAATCTGAATCAAGGCAAAGCAGTTCCAGCCCGTTCGTGACGAAGGCACGCACTGTGCCCCGCTTGGAATCTGAATCAAGGCAAAGCAGGCGGAGACGGGCCAATTCGGCCCCGACACTGTGCCCCGCTTGGAATCTGAATCAAGGCAAAGCTATTCCCGGATCGACATTTACGATGCCGTCACTGTGCCCCGCTTGGAATCTGAATCAAGGCAAAGCGGGGGACGCCGTAGGCGACGAAGATTTCGTACTGTGCCCCGCTTGGAATCTGAATCAAGGCAAAGCAGCGCCTGCGTGCTCGCCATGCCTTGGAAAACTGTGCCCCGCTTGGAATCTGAATCAAGGCAAAGCAACCACGCCCCCTTCCTCAAGTATGCGGGACTGTGCCCCGCTTGGAATCTGAATCAAGGCAAAGCAAGCGGAAGGGCATCAGCCCTCCGGCGCGTACTGTGCCCCGCTTGGAATCTGAATCAAGGCAAAGCTGAGGCAGTGTATCGGTCAGATGCCGTATTACTGTGCCCCGCTTGGAATCTGAATCAAGGCAAAGCGGAGGACGGGGCATGAACGACGCAGGCCGAACTGTGCCCCGCTTGGAATCTGAATCAAGGCAAAGCGCGAAGGCGAGGCCCGCCTTGTCGGCGCGGACTGTGCCCCGCTTGGAATCTGAATCAAGGCAAAGCGGGAATGGGCGCTGGCGGATTGACACCCGGACTGTGCCCCGCTTGGAATCTGAATCAAGGCAAAGCGGCGTCTGCTGCCTCGTCGCCCAGGAGCATACTGTGCCCCGCTTGGAATCTGAATCAAGGCAAAGCGGAAAAGGCATGCTCCTCTGCGACGGCGACACTGTGCCCCGCTTGGAATCTGAATCAAGGCAAAGCTCCAGCGTTCGCCACGAATGCGGCTCCGGTACTGTGCCCCGCTTGGAATCTGAATCAAGGCAAAGCGACGACGACGAGGCCGCCGAGCGCCGCGCCACTGTGCCCCGCTTGGAATCTGAATCAAGGCAAAGCGGTGTTTTTCTTTCGGTTGCGGACGGTGTAACTGTGCCCCGCTTGGAATCTGAATCAAGGCAAAGCCGGCGACCATGGCGGGGCTCGCCGCCGCGTACTGTGCCCCGCTTGGAATCTGAATCAAGGCAAAGCGAGCGCCTCCCCTCCATCATGGCGCTCGGCACTGTGCCCCGCTTGGAATCTGAATCAAGGCAAAGCACGACGTGACAGACACCTTCGGACTGAGTCACTGTGCCCCGCTTGGAATCTGAATCAAGGCAAAGCAAGCGTTTCCGCAAGGCGGCCGTCGCGGGGACTGTGCCCCGCTTGGAATCTGAATCAAGGCAAAGCAATCGACGCTTCACAGGCTCCGCCCTCACAACTGTGCCCCGCTTGGAATCTGAATCAAGGCAAAGCGACAGGCGGCGACTCAAAGCCGCCGACGTGACTGTGCCCCGCTTGGAATCTGAATCAAGGCAAAGCAGCTTCTCGTTCGTCTTTCGCTGCTCCGCCACTGTGCCCCGCTTGGAATCTGAATCAAGGCAAAGCGGTGGTCGGCGCCGCCCGCCCTCGTCTCGGACTGTGCCCCGCTTGGAATCTGAATCAAGGCAAAGCAGCAGGGCTTGCAGGAAGTGGAAGCTCGACACTGTGCCCCGCTTGGAATCTGAATCAAGGCAAAGCGCGGCCAACGATACGCTCGCCGAGAAGCTGACTGTGCCCCGCTTGGAATCTGAATCAAGGCAAAGCTGGGGACGGTCGGGGGAGAGTTCGGTTTTAACTGTGCCCCGCTTGGAATCTGAATCAAGGCAAAGCAGGTCGCGTCGGCCCCCCTCGACCGGGAATACTGTGCCCCGCTTGGAATCTGAATCAAGGCAAAGCGGCGGCGGGATGGCCGCCGCCAATGCGCCTACTGTGCCCCGCTTGGAATCTGAATCAAGGCAAAGCAACGGCAGGGGCGTCGAGGAGACTGACGCGACTGTGCCCCGCTTGGAATCTGAATCAAGGCAAAGCAAGCAGCGAGGCAACCAGCGCCGCGAGCGAACTGTGCCCCGCTTGGAATCTGAATCAAGGCAAAGCGTCATCAGTAGGGGATCTCGGGGAGAGTCTACTGTGCCCCGCTTGGAATCTGAATCAAGGCAAAGCATCCGGCGAACACGGCGCAGGCGATCTCGGACTGTGCCCCGCTTGGAATCTGAATCAAGGCAAAGCGGGCTTCAGGCTGCCCCTCAGCCAGCTGTAACTGTGCCCCGCTTGGAATCTGAATCAAGGCAAAGCAGGCGACGCGCCGGGGATCCTTGAGGTCGGACTGTGCCCCGCTTGGAATCTGAATCAAGGCAAAGCAGGGGCGTCCAGACGCCGCCGGGGCCTTTGACTGTGCCCCGCTTGGAATCTGAATCAAGGCAAAGCCGCGGGCAGTCCATCTCAACAAAGAGAGAGACTGTGCCCCGCTTGGAATCTGAATCAAGGCAAAGCGTCAACCCGCGCATCGCGCGGGTGCTGGCCACTGTGCCCCGCTTGGAATCTGAATCAAGGCAAAGCGCGGACATGCTCAACCTGATCCGTCGCACGACTGTGCCCCGCTTGGAATCTGAATCAAGGCAAAGCGCCGACGGGCTCGACGATCTCGCCAAGCAAACTGTGCCCCGCTTGGAATCTGAATCAAGGCAAAGCACAAGGCGTTTCGCATCATGGGCACCTCGGACTGTGCCCCGCTTGGAATCTGAATCAAGGCAAAGCGGCGGGCGGACACGGTGCCAACAACTTCCCACTGTGCCCCGCTTGGAATCTGAATCAAGGCAAAGCGGTGGCGTGGTCCCCGGTCCGGGAGATGTGACTGTGCCCCGCTTGGAATCTGAATCAAGGCAAAGCCCGCCGGACCACCGATGGCAGCCTTGGGTACTGTGCCCCGCTTGGAATCTGAATCAAGGCAAAGCTAGAGGGTAATGCTCCTGTCCGCGAAAGTGACTGTGCCCCGCTTGGAATCTGAATCAAGGCAAAGCTTCCTCACCGATGGCAAGGTGTCGATTCCGACTGTGCCCCGCTTGGAATCTGAATCAAGGCAAAGCGGCGCCCTTGCCCTCCCCGACGCCAGATCGACTGTGCCCCGCTTGGAATCTGAATCAAGGCAAAGCGAAAGGTGGATGATATAGCAAGGCTTTCCAACTGTGCCCCGCTTGGAATCTGAATCAAGGCAAAGCAAGGAACCACGCCGCGGCCTGCGACATGGTACTGTGCCCCGCTTGGAATCTGAATCAAGGCAAAGCAGTTGAAGGTCGCGGGATCGAGGATCATTTACTGTGCCCCGCTTGGAATCTGAATCAAGGCAAAGCCGGGATGGTGTCTTTGACTGAACTCGATGGACTGTGCCCCGCTTGGAATCTGAATCAAGGCAAAGCCGCAACGCGCTGGCGCACCCGGCCAGCGAGACTGTGCCCCGCTTGGAATCTGAATCAAGGCAAAGCGGGAGGAATCCGGGCGGCGCGGCCAGCATTACTGTGCCCCGCTTGGAATCTGAATCAAGGCAAAGCAGCAGTCTGCAAATGGATCTCGCCATCCACACTGTGCCCCGCTTGGAATCTGAATCAAGGCAAAGCAAAGGTCAGGTGGGGGAGATTGTCGATATGACTGTGCCCCGCTTGGAATCTGAATCAAGGCAAAGCGAGACGGGAATGATCGGGAAGCGCCCCGTCACTGTGCCCCGCTTGGAATCTGAATCAAGGCAAAGCAGCAGACCGAGCATCTTTTCGTCCACGACGACTGTGCCCCGCTTGGAATCTGAATCAAGGCAAAGCGGTCGAGCAGGACGATATTCTCGACGAAGGACTGTGCCCCGCTTGGAATCTGAATCAAGGCAAAGCAGCGCAGACAGTCCCTCATGCGCGTTCCCTACTGTGCCCCGCTTGGAATCTGAATCAAGGCAAAGCGAGACGGGATTGGAGGATGTCGATGCGGCGACTGTGCCCCGCTTGGAATCTGAATCAAGGCAAAGCACCTTCAGCGCGACCGTCGAGCTCGCCCGCACTGTGCCCCGCTTGGAATCTGAATCAAGGCAAAGCTTCATGACGGGCTTGCCGTCCTCCTTCTTGACTGTGCCCCGCTTGGAATCTGAATCAAGGCAAAGCGGCTGGACGAGAAGGGGGCGGAGACGGGACACTGTGCCCCGCTTGGAATCTGAATCAAGGCAAAGCGAAAGCAAAAACGAACTGCTTCCCGAGAGCACTGTGCCCCGCTTGGAATCTGAATCAAGGCAAAGCTGGGTTGGGGTTGTGGGTTGGGTTGTCGTTACTGTGCCCCGCTTGGAATCTGAATCAAGGCAAAGCTTCTCGGAGCGTGTCTTGTGGTGGGAGTGGACTGTGCCCCGCTTGGAATCTGAATCAAGGCAAAGCGCAGGAACGCTACACCATCACCCACACTCAACTGTGCCCCGCTTGGAATCTGAATCAAGGCAAAGCAGGTACCCGAGAAGGGAGTCAGGGGTGTAACTGTGCCCCGCTTGGAATCTGAATCAAGGCAAAGCTTCAACTTCCACGGCAGGACCATGGACGGGACTGTGCCCCGCTTGGAATCTGAATCAAGGCAAAGCGTGAAAGCACCCATTTGGATGTCTTGTATCTATTTGATTGCCGAATTACCTCTGCTTTGATAAAATGCTCCAGTCATGCCGAAGGCTTCCTTGCGACCATTCGGATCCGTTCGAGGCATCGTCGGGGGGATCTTTCACGAAATGGCCTTCGGCTATCCGCTTCGTGTATTCTCTACCTGTTCCTATCAGGGTTCCGGCTTCATAAGAAGCCGGGTCGGATCGCTCACTTCCCGTAGACTTTATCGTTCGGATCGCCCGCCGACATCAGGTAAGCCATCAGGTCACGGATCTCGTCGCCGTTGAGCAGGTTGATGAGGCCGGGAGGCATCTGCGAAACGGGGACGGGTTCGATCTTGGCCACGTCGGATCGTTTCAGCTTCGCGGGTTCCGCTTTCGCGTCGGGCGGGTAGACCTCGATCTCTTCGCCTCGCTCGACGACGAGTCCGGTGTGCGTCGCCCCGTCTTTCGTCGTCACCGCCGAGGAGCCGTATTGGTCGCTGATGGCCTTGCTCGGTTCGATGATGGACTCCAGCACGTAGGCGGTATCGAATTTGTTGCGGATGCTGGTGAGGTCGGGTCCGATGTCGCCGCCGAAGCCGCCGAAGCGATGGCAGGCGGCGCATCCGGTCGCATGGAAGAGGCTGCGGCCGTTTTCGTAGCTGGCTTTCTTCAACTCGCCAGGGCTGCTGTGCCGCGCCGCGGTCTCCACGGTCCATGCTTGGCCGGGGCCTTTTGGCGGATGGATGGGGAAGTCTGGCACGGCTTGGTAGCTGACCCCGGTGAGTTCCTTGAGGGCGAGCACTTGGTCGTTCGGCGCGAGGGCGAGGGCCTCGTCGCGGATGTTGGTGAGGAAGCCCGCGTAGCTCGCTCCGCCGGGATGCTTCGAGGCGGCGTTGAGGAAGGTGAAATAGCGGCGGCGTTGCTCCAGCGTCCAGCCGGGCTTCAGGTTGCGCAGGGCGAAGGCGTAGGCGATGCCGCGAATCGGCGGATAGTCGTCGAGCATGGCTTGGATGGCGCGTCCGTAGCCGGCGTTGCGGGCGATCAACTCGGCCCAATCGGGGGTTTCGGCGGGGCCGGGATTCTCGATCAGGGCGAGGGCTTTCTCGATGACGGAGGGCGCTTCGAGATAGACCAGCAGATTCACCAATTCGACGTTGGCGTCGGCGGAAGGGGAGGGGAGGAGGGCGTCGAGCTTGGCGGCGATTTTCCCGCGCTCCTCGCCCTCGGGTTTGCCGAGGCGGATGAAATTCAACTGCCAAGCCCGCAGCCAGCCGAGGAGCTGCCCCTCGTCGAGCGAGGCGGGGTCCATGTCGAGAAGGGCGGCGGTGAGCTTGGCTCGGTGCGCCGCCGGATCGCCTATCCGAGCGAGGGCGACGGCTCCGGTGATGCGGGTTTGGACGTCGGTCGCGGAAAAGACTTGGTCGGCCCATGAGGCGACGGGCTGCGACTCCACCGCGACGCGGGCGGCGTTGCGAAGGAAACGGTCGGGGCTGCCGAGATGCGGCCAAGCTTTGGCAACGGCCCCGGGATGCTCTTTTCCGTGGAAGGTTTCCAGCTCGCGACGCAGGGCGCGGGCGGCGACGGTCTCCGACGCTTCGGGGACGCGGTCTTCTTTGCGGATCGGCTCCGTGTAGGTGACACGGTAGAGGGCCGACTGGGTGTTGCGCCCGCCGATGGTGAAGTAGAGCGCCCCGTCGTCACCGATCACGGCGTCGGTCACGGGCAGCGGCGCTCCGTAGAGGAAAGGCTCGGCCTTGCCGGTGTAGCTGGAACCCTGCGGTTCGAGATGGATCGCGTAGATCGTGCCGAAGGTCCAGTCGAGGGCGAAGATCGCCTCTCGATATCGGAGCGGGAATTTCGCCCCGGTTCCCGCGATCATCCCGGTCGGCGAACCGGGACCGATATCCACGACAGGCGGCAGGCTGTCCTCGTAGTAGGCGGGCCAGCGACCCGAACCGCTGCGCCAGCCGAAGTCGCCGCCGCTGACGACGTGGCAGATGCGGGTGGGGACATACCAAGGCGAACCCATGTCCCACTCCATGTCGGAGTCGTAGGTGAAGAGGTCGCCGTGCGGGTTCATGGCGAGGTCGTAGTGGTTGCGGAAGCCGATGGTGTGGATCTCGTGTTTGCGGGTCTGTGGGTCGAAGCGCGAGACCCAGCCGCCCGGCGCGAGCCGTCCCCTCGCGTGGCCTCGGGCGTCCCACATGCGCGGGAGGAGCAGGTCCTCGGCCCAGGTCCTGACGCGCGAGCCGGAGCGTAGTTCGGGCGCGGGAGGATCGGTGAAATTCCCCGCCAAGAGGTAGATCTGCGATCCGTCCTCCGTCGGGACGAGGCCGTGGTTGCCGTGCTCGCCTCCGCCTCTGACACTTTCGATCTCCTCGGCGGTTTCGAGTCTGCCGTCTCCGTCGGCGTCGGTGATGCGGAAAAGATTCCCGCCGCTCTTGTGGAACCAGAGCGCGTCGTGGGACCAGGCCAGCCCTTGAGCGCCGGAGACGGGCGCGGGCTGCTTCTCGACCGTGGCGGTGCCGTCCGCCGACACCACGATGCGATACAGGCCTTTGTCGCCTTGGTCGCTGGCGAGGAGGCATCCCTGGGGATCTTTCGCCAGACTGACCCACGAACCTTGTTCCTCCTTCGGGACGGTGTGGATCAACTCGACGCGGAAGCCCTCGGGCACGGTGATGTCGGCGGGGGCGAGAGGCGCTCCTGTCGCCGCGCCGCCGCTGCCGTCGATTCCGGCGAGGCCCCAAGGTTTGACGCCGAATGGGCCGAGCGCTTTCAGGTGACCCGTCCAAGCCGAGTCGTCGAAGTCCGCCGCCTTCCATCCCTCCGCTTCCGCGAGGGAGAGCTTCCAGTCGGGTGAACTGAGGACATGGTGCTTCGTGCCGTCGGCGCCCTCGTATTCGAGTTTCAGAGTGAAGGCGGCGATCCCGCCCCGGTTGCGGGCCTTGGCGGCGAGGATGTTCTTGCCGGGCTTGAGCAGCTTCGCCGCGTCGGTCTTCAGGATCGGCACGCCCCAGTCGGGAGCGCGTCCGGCGCTCTCGCCGTTGATCGAAAGCTCCAGCTCGTTGTCGCTGGTCGCGTAGAGCCGCGCCGACTTCACCTCTCCGGCGATCTCGAAGGTCTTGCGGAGGTAGATCCAGTCGTCGTTCAGCGCGTCGGCCCTCCAGATCCAAGTCGCGAGCGGCTCCGCCGAGACCCAGCCCTTGCTCTCCGCAGGGTCCGCCGCCATCGGAATCGCCGCCTTCGCCTCGCTGGCGGCGGTCTCGCGCAGGACCTGTTGCGCTTCGTCGCCGGAGAGGCGGCGCAGCCGGATGTCCGCGAACTCCACTCGCATCGGCGGACCGGCGTGGAGCTGCAGGCCGATCACGCCGCTCTTCGGGGCCTCGGGATGCCGATCGGTGATGTCCACGGTGGTGACGCCGTTGACTTGGTGGATGAGTCGCTCGCCTACGGCGACGACGCGCAGGGTGTTCCATTCCCAATCCTTCAGCTCGGTCTTGTCACCGACTTCGCCGACGACTTTGGTGGCTTCGTCAGGGCCGATCTCGACGCGCTGGGCGCGCTGGGCGATGATGCCGCGCTTGCCCAGCTTCTCCCCGTAGAGCATCCCGAAATAGTTCTGGCTGGGGTGCAGGTCGGCCTGGTAGCCGGCGAGGACGAACTTCTCCGCATCGACGACTTGGCTGCGATATTGCAGGCCCGAGTTGTTCCCTTGGAAGCGCACCCGGCAGGTGATCTCGAAATCGGCCAGCTCACCTCCCTGCCAGACGAGGAAAGTGTTGCCCGCCGTCGGATTCGCCTCCGTGGTCTCGCCGACGATGGTTCCGTTCTGGACCGACCAGAATTGCGGCAGCCCCGACCAGCCGGTCAGGTCTTTGCCGTTGAAGAGGACTTCCGGTTCCGCTGAGGCGAGGGAGGCGGCACAAAGCAGGACGGAGAGGATGGTCGGAGTTTTGCGGTGCATTGACGGTCTTTTGCACTAAAACGGCCCTCGCGTCCAGCCCGCAAGTCCGCCCGCCTCGGATGCCGCCGCATCCCTCTTTCGGAATTTTGGACGACCACCCCATCTGCGGAAATCTGCGGCTATCTGCGTCAAAAAGAAATGGGGAACGCAGATTTTCACGGATGAAACGCGGATTTTCGCAGATTTCCGTGGATGGGGGGAGTGTTCGCGGGGGCCTTCGTCATGCCTGCCGCAAGATCCCCGCAGAATCCGAAAACATGACGCCGGGCAGTCGATTTCAGGCGCGAATGACCGCAAATCCCTGCAAAGGTTCGCGAATCCGGTTCGGCGGAGGGAACTCCGCAAAGCCGATCTTTGACCGCAATTCGCGGAAAAATGCCGGAAAACTGCGAATTTTCCCGGAAAAACGATAATAAACCGCGAAAACAAGCGTCTAAAGGGTGGCGAAAGCCTTGCGGTTGAATGAATATTTAGAAATTTCTCCGGCTTTGCAGAAGATCGACATCCCCAGAAAAACGGTCTACCGGCTCTCCCTCTACCAGAGATGCCTGCAGAGGCTTCGTGAGCAGGACACGGAGACCGTCTCCTCCGAAGACCTCGCCCGCGCCGCCGGGGTGAAGCCGACGCAGCTCCGCAAGGATCTCGGCCATGTCGGACAGTTCGGCACGCGCGGCCTCGGCTACAGCGTCACGACGCTCTCCGACGCGATCTCCGGGGTGATGGGGCTGACTGTCCTCCAGCCCGTCGTGATGGTCGGGGTGGGGAACCTCGGCTCGGCCCTGCTGCGCTACAGCGGCTTCCGCAAGGAGGGCTTCGAGATCATCGCCGCCTTCGACGCCGATCCCGCCCACGTCAAAGCGACGACCGAGCAGATGGGCGTGCCCGTCCACCACGTTCGCGAACTGGGCCGCTACGTGGGCCAGCACGGCGTGCGCATGGCCATCATCGCCGTGCCCGAGTCGGCCGGGCAGCAGGTCGCCGATGTCCTCGTCGCGAACGGGGTGCAGGCGATCCTGAACTTCTCCCCCGCCGTGCTCAACCTGCCCGACGAGGTCGTCGTGAACCAAGTCGATCTCGCGGCCGAACTCCGCAGTCTCAGCTTCTTCGCGAGCTGAGCGCGTTCCCCGGAAAGATGGCGCGGACGACCCTCGTCGAGCTGCCTTTCGAGGGCGATTTCTCCCTGCGCGACACCTTGAAGTCGGGGCAGATCTTCCATTGGGAGCCGGTCGTGTTTCGCGGTGTCGAGGGCCATGCCGGTTGCATCGGGGCGGGGTGGCCCGCCTTCGTGGCGCAGGACGCGGCGGGCGCGGTGCGGACCCTCACGGGGGATGTCGAGCGGGTGAGGCGCTACTTCGGCCTCGACCATTCCACCGCCGCGGTCCGGTCCGCCTTTCCCGGCGAAGACCCCGTCCTGCGCGAGGCCGTCGCCTACTGCCCCGGCATCCGCGTGGCGCGGCAGCCGCTCTGGGAATGCCTCGCCACCTTCATCACCTCCTCGCTGAAGCAGGTCGCCCACATCCGCGCGATTTCGCTGTCGCTGCGAGAGCGTTTCGGCGAGCGGTACGAGTTCGCGGGCCGCGCCTTCCACGCCTATCCCACGCCCGAGGCCCTCTCTGCGGCGGGTGAGGAGGCCCTGCGCTCCTGCGCCCTCGGCTACCGGGCGAAATCGCTCCATCTCGCCGCCCGCGCCGTCGCCGCAGGGGAGATCGACCTCGCCGCCGTCGAGCGCGAGCCTTCGCTGGAGCGTGCCCGCGAGGAGCTGATGCGCCTCCACGGGGTGGGGGGGAAGATCGCGAACTGCGTCCTCCTCTTCGGCGCGGGGCGCTGGGACGCCTTCCCCATCGACGTGTGGATGGAGCGCATCCTGCGCGAGCACTACCGCAAGCGGCTCAAAGGCCCGAAGCTCCAAGCTTGGGCGGGCCGGCACTTCGGACCCCACGCCGGCTATGCGCAGCAATACCTCTTTCATTTCGCGAGGAAGACGCTTTAATCCTGCTTCGGTTTGAAAACGTGGCTCCCTTTGGTATCAAACACAGATTTCCACAGATGCGCTTTGCGGCACAGATTTCACAGATGGCCTTTCCGACGGAGACGCTTGCAACGCCTTCTTCCATTGGCGGCCATTCGTTTTCATTCGCGAACATTCGCGTTCCTCGTCTTTTTCAAACGCGAATGGCCGCAAATCTCCGCGAATGTTCGCGAATGTTCGCGAATCCGGTCCGGCGAAGGGAATGATGCGATCTTCTCAACTAATTAGACCCACCCCCGCCTCTTTTCCATGCCGCCATGTCGGAGCCGCAGAAGATGTTCGCCAGCTTGTCAGGAGCCTTCCTCGCGCACCTGATCCTGCTCGTGTTCGTCGTCGCCATTCCCCGCACCCAATCGGCGGGTTCCTCCCTCTCCCCCGCCCGGCCCCGCGAGGTCACCGTGATGATGGGCGAACTGATGGAGCGGCTCGAACGCGAGCGCCTCCAACAGGCCCGCGAGGAGGAAAAGCAGCCCGAGCCACCTGCGCCCGAGTCCCGCCTCTTCGTCTCCACCGATCTGAACCAAGCCGAAGCCGTCGCCCCGGAGAACGCCCGCTACGAATCCGACCGCAACACCTCCGCCGCCTCGCGCCTGCGCCCCGACGCTTCCCTGCCCCGGCGCGAGGACGCGCCCACGCTCGCGGGAAACAATCCCTTGCCCCACCTCAACCTCGAAAACCGCGACTACGTCGAGGGCAAGCTCGACACGCCCTCCGCCTCGCCCGACCCCTCCGTGAAGGCCGCTTCCCCCGGAGCGGCGGCGGCTCCCACGCCCCCTGTCCCGCCTGCCGCGACTCAGGCAGCCGCCCAAGTCCAACCCCAGACACCAAGCGACGGAGCGGAGGCCGAGGGGGCTTTCTCCGCCGCTCCGCCCAAGGAGACCACCCCTCCCAAGGAGGCGGCACGGAAGGAGCGCGATTTCGATTCCCCCGACGGGGAGTTGGCTTCCGCCGCTCCCGATCCGCTTGCCCCTGCCATCGGGAACGAGATGGCGGACGAAAGCGAGAGCGAACCCGACCCTCTTGTCTCCGCGACCCAAGAGGGTGCGATGGCGGTCGTGCCGCCCGATTCTCCGCCTCCCTCCGATGCCTCGCCGGGCCTCAAGCCTGCCGATGACGGCCTCTTCTCGAAGAAGTTCACCCCCGAGGAGCGGCAGAACGCGATCAACGGTGGACTCGCCAAGGACGGCGACAACGCGGTCGACGCCGAGGCCACCCCGATGGGGCGCTACAAGAAGCGGGTGCGCGACCTCATCTCGCAAAAATGGCACCGCTATCGGCAGGACAACGCCGATTTCGTGACTTGGGGCATTTTGAAGCTGGAGTTCACCGTCGATCCCTCCGGACGGGTGCGGAACCTCGAAATCACCAAGAACGAGGCCAACGCGATCCTCGCCGAGTTCTCCCTGCGGGCCATCCGCGACGCCGACCTGCCCCCCATGCCCCCCGAGGTGGCCGAGTCCGTCGGGTCTAAGGGCCTCGTCATCCAATACGACATCATCATCTACTGACCCGCCCATGGTTGCCGCCGCTGCTACGAGCCTCAACGAACGCATCTGGGACTTCCTCCTCACCGGAGGCCCCTTCATGATTCCCATCGGGATCTGCTCCTTCGTCGGCGTCGCCGTGTGCATCCACCGCGCCCTCTCCCTGCGGTGGGCGGCCGTCATTCCCGTGGCCCTGCGGCCCGACCTCGCCCGCGTCGGGGAGGTCTTCCGCGAGGGACGCGCCGCGAAGCTCCTCCTCGACCTGAAGCGCAGCGACAGCCCCCTCGGCCGCATCGGACGCATCGCCCTCTCCTCCGAGTTCTCCGGGCGCGAGGAGGCGAAGGAGGCCGTCGAGGCGACGGCGCGCGAGCAGATGGTGAGGCTCGAAAAAGGCATGGGCGTGCTGGAGGTCACCATCGCCATCGCCCCGCTCCTCGGACTCCTCGGCACGGTCAGCGGACTCGTCGGCGTCTTCGGGGCCTTCGGCGAGAACGGCGGCAACGCCGACCCCTCCCTCGTCGCCGCCGGCATCGCCGAGGCGCTGAACACCACCATCGCCGGACTCGTCGTCGCGGTCGTCATGGTCGTCTTCCACTCCGCCTTCGTGCGTCGGCTCGACCGCATCGCCTCCCGCCTTGAGGTCATCGCCGGGCACCTCCTCCACGAGTTCTACAAGCACGGCGGCCCCGCGCTCTACGCGCCTGCGGCCATCCTCCCTGCCGACGACCTGCCCCCGGCCGCCCCCGCCCGCGAGGCCGGCCGCAGCGACTTCCTCAAGTGAACTTCCAGCGGAAAAAGAGGCGCAGCCCCGCCATCGCGATCGTGTCGCTCATCGACATTCTCGCGATCCTCCTCATTTTCTTCATCGTCACGACCACCTTCAAGACGCGCGAGTCCCACCTCCAAGTGAACCTCCCGCGCTCCTCCGAGATGGGAGGCGCGGGCGCGGCGGAGCGGCGCGTCCCCCTCGTCTTGGGGAAGGACGGGCAGGTTTCCCTCGGCGACCGCGTCGTCCCGATGGAGTCCCTCGCCGCCGCCCTCGGCGAATTCAAATCGACGCGTCCGCAGGACCGGATCGAGCTGAAGGCCGACGAAGGCGCCTCTCTCGGCTTGATCGTGAAAGTCTGGGATGCCGCCACTCAAGCGGGACTCGACATCGACGACCTGCCCCTGCGCGTCTTGCTTGAGGATTGAGACATGGGTCATGGGTCATGGGTCATGAGGTGCAGGAAACCGTTTACCGCAGTCCGATCACCGATTACCCTATCCAAAATCTGCCGCCCGTGACCCGTGACCCCATGATCCGCGAGATCGTCTTCTACCCCACCCCCGTCCTCCGCCAAGCCGGTGCCCGCGTCGAGACCGTGGACGACGACCTCCGCCAACTCGCCGCCGACATGATCGAGACGATGCGCGACGCCCACGGCGTCGGACTCGCCGCGCAGCAGGTCGGCGTGCCCGTCCAACTCGCCGTCGTCGATGTCTCCCACGACGAGGAGTGCATCTCCTACCTGCGCGTCAACGGCGAGGAGAGAAGCCTCGCCGACGTCTCCCCCCTCGTCTTCGTCAACCCCAGCCTCGAACTCCTCGGACCGAAGGAGAGCGAGAACGAAGGCTGCCTTTCCTTCCCCGACCTGCGCGGCGAGATCGCCCGCCCCTCCGAGGTCAAGGCGACCGTCCAGACCCTCGACGGCGAGACCCTCGTCATCGAGACCGACGGACTCTTCGCCCGCGCCATCCAGCACGAGGTCGACCACCTCTTCGGCCGCCTCTTCATCGACCGTATGAGCAGCGCCCGCAAGCTCGCCATCCGCGGCCGCCTCAAGGAGATGCAGGAGCAGCACGGCTGAGGGCGGAGCGAGAGGGGGGATCAGCGGTCGTCCTCGTCTTCGTCGTCGAACTCCCGGTCCTCGTCGAATTCTTCGTCGTAGGCTTCGTCGAACTCCTCGTCGAATTCGTCCTCCCCGTCCTCGTCCGTCGCTTTGTCGAGATCGTCGAAGTCCTCCTCCTCGTCGTCCGCGTCGGAATCGGGCGGAAAGTTGTGGGGGGAATAGCCGAGCGCCACCGCCAGTTCCGCCTTCGTCTGGAAGGGACCCTCGATCATCCCGCCCGAGGTTGTCGCCCAATAGCCGCCCACGTCCGATTCGGGATCGCTGTAGACCACGAAACCCTCGTCCGGGGCGCGATACTCCACCTCCAGCCAGTCGCTCGAACTGTCGAAGTACTTCTCGAACCAAGCGTCGTCGCAGACCTCGCCGTCGTCCGCGTACTGCTCGAAATAAGCCTGACGGAATTCTTCTGGGCTCATGGGGGAATCGGATGGGGGCGTAGGTTGGAGGAGTGGGGCGGGAACGGTCTCCCGATGCTGCGGAAACAGTACAAAAAGGCTCCCGTCAATCAAGAGCCTTCTATCGTCCCCTGTCCACAGCCAAGCATTTCCCCAACTTTTCCCTTGAAATCCCCAAGCCAAGCGAGCACATTCGCCCTCCCTTCGCGGAAGCCTCCCGGCCCGCGAGGAGAAGGTCTCAAAATCCTCTGTAGCTCAGCGGTAGAGCGGGTGGCTGTTAACCACTAGGTCGTTGGTTCGATCCCAACCGGAGGAGCTCTTTATAATCAAGGGGTTACGCCATTTCCAGAGAGCGGAAAATGGCCAGTGACAACACCGAATGACAACACGGTTTTTTTTCGGCTGATTCCGGTGTCGGTCTTTTTGGTTCATTCCTCCCGCCACGTTCCTCGTGGCTCTGCCGCCAAAGGCTTGACGGCGTTAGGTGCCGTTCATAGCATCCGGAATGAAGGAAGCTGAGCTCTACGAGCGTGTCGAGAAATGGATGAAGGGGCATTTCCGCTGTTTTGCGACGGCGACGAATACGGGGCTCGCCTACAGCCGACCGGATGTGACCGGGGTCCGGGACATCGGTGGCGACTTGTCGGGGGAGGTGGAGTCCATCATCATCGAGGTGAAGCGGGGCGACTCCCAACCCTTCGCCACAGCCAGCGGACAGGCATTGGGGTACCGGGTCTACGCGAACCGCGTCTACCTCGCCGAAGCGCGGGCGAGGCCGTTCGATGAGAACGAGATCCAAATCGCCAGCCATCTGGGCATCGGCCTGATCTGGATCAAGGGGAGGGGATGCACCGAGGTGCTGTCGAGCCCGAGCTACACGCCGATCACCCGGCTGAACCGGCTTCTTCTGGAGAAGCTCGCGCTGGGGCACTGCCAGCTTTGTGGATCGGTGTTCCAGATCGGGGTGCGGCCGAAACGCTTCTCGAACCTCACCCGCGAGAAAATCGGCAAGGCGATCGAGTTGGAGAGGGGAGTCATGTTCTGGAACCGGGAAGTGGCGGATCGGAAACGCCGCCTTGGGATCCGCAACAGCGCGGAAGAGAACACCTTCGAGCGCCGATTCATCTGCCCGGACTGCGTGTCCGGTGTGTTCTCTCAGTTGCGCGGGGAGGGGTGAGTTCGCGAGGACTCGGGTCCGATCCTAGGGGCGCTGGCTGGTCGATTTCACCGTGGAGCGCACCAAAAAATGCAGATTTGTAAAATATTCATGCTTCTGTAGTTGCTCCTTGTCCTGTCGGCTGAGTAGTGTCCGTTGAACCAGATTTCCATGTCTGCAAAGAACCAGAATCCTCGTTTCGCCCAATCCGCTGCAAAAACGTTGACCTCCGAGGACGACGTTCGTCCAGGATCTATTCAGCACATTTCTTCACGAGCTGATGACCGGCGATACAGCGTTCTGGGCTGAGGCAAAACGAACGCCGAACTCCCTTCCAATGAAAATTCTCGTAATCCACCTAAGTGACATCCACCTTCGGGAAAGCGACAACTCGTGCGTGGATAAACTTCCCCTGATCTCAACGGCACTGCAAAACGAAGAACTTGAGCTTGATTCCGCCATCGTCGTGATCTCCGGTGATGTTTCCTACTCCGGCACTGACCGCCAGTACGGGCTTGCAACCAGCTTGTTGACCTCACTCGCCACAACCCTTCGAGACAAACTTCAACTGGACGCCATACGCTTCGCTTTTGTGCCCGGTAATCACGATTGCGATTTTACTACCAATCAATCAGTTCGCGAGATCGTCATCGAAGGAATTCGAGGAGGGAAAACTCCAGATGACGGAATGATCGACTGTTGCTGCGGCCCGCAGGCAGCCTTCTTCAAATTTCGAGACTCATTTCCAGATGGTTCACCTGACGCAAGTTATAGCCCACTTCACTGGGAATATGTTGTCGAAAGTTCGAATGCAAAAATTCAGTTAAGATGCTTCAACACTGCTTGGATGTCTGTCTTGCACGAGCAACAGGGCGGCCTGCACTTCCCGGAAGCGGTTTTTCAAAGCGACCAATGGACGGAAGGGAATGATTTCGTTGTTTCGGTTTTTCACCATCCCTACAACTGGATGCCATCAGCGTCGTACAGGCGCTTCCGTGCAGCGATTGAGGAAACATCGGATCTAATCCTCACCGGCCACGAGCACGAACCGGATCACTATCAGAAATATTCATTCACTGGAGAAGTAAATGAGTATTTAGAGGGCGCTGTTCTACAGGAGCATGGGCATCCGGAACGCGCAGGTTTTCATGCCGTCTACGTGGACCTCAAGGCGCAAAAACAACGGACCGTTAGCTTTTGGTGGGCTTCCGACCGTTTCACGCCTGACCCGCACACTAAGAAATGGATCGCTTACAAACGTGGATCGCGGAGCGGACGGAGAGACTTTACGCTGAATGAAGACTTTGCATCGTGGCTTGACGACCCTGGGGCCGCGTATCAGCATCCGGCTAAAGATCACCTTTCTCTTTCTGATATTTATGTGTTTCCAAACCTGCAGCCCTTCACCGTAAAGGACAACAAGGAGCTTGTTTACAGCTCTCTGATCGAGGGTCGAGACCTTCTTAAAACAATCGGCGCCAAAGAGAAAGTATTCCTGTTCGGGCGCCACCAGGCAGGGAAGACAACCTTGGCAAAGATTCTCTTTCAAGACATCTACAACAAGAATCTCACGCCTGTGCTGCTGGATGGTGCTGATTTGAAAAGCGCCTACCTATCGATCGAGAAGCTGGAGGGTCTCGTTGAAGCGCAGTTTAAAAGTCAATATGCCAACCCTCTTCTTCCGGCGTTTCAGCAGCTTGATCGAGACAAGTCCGTGGTGATTATAGATGATTTTGATCATGGTCAACTCAATTCACGCGGGCGGGTTCGATTCCTCGAGGCACTTTGCAAACGATATGATCGAGTGGTCATTCTTGGGGACGACTTATTGAAATTCGAAGAGCTAATTTCAGGCAATGAAACTGGAGAGCTCTTTTCGGACTTCGAGCAGTTCGAACTCGTGCAGTTCGGGCATCTTTTGCGCCATAAGCTAATCACACAGTGGTACTCAATCGGAACGGAATACGAGGCGGATCCAGAACAGCTTGGGAAACGAATTCACCAGGCAGAACAGCTTGTAAACACGATGCTTGGACAGAGCTATCTGCCGTCGTATCCGGTTTTTGTGCTCGGTTTGATTCAGGCTCAGGAATCCGTTTCTCGTCCGGACAGCAATGCAGGGACTTACGGGAGTCTTTACGAACATTTAATCACGCAGAGCCTCGTTGCAAAATCATCAGCTTGGGGGTTCGATCTTAAACTGACGTATCTTAGTGAACTTGCCTACTGGATGTATTCAGAACAACGCAAGCGTATTTCCGAAGAAGAGTGGATCGCATTTCATCAAATATACTGCAATAATTATAAGATCCATCCTTCACGAGCGGATCTTAAGAAGGAGCTTTCTTCAAAGGGGCTTTTCGATCTACGAGACGAACGTTACGGATTCCGGCATCTAGCGTCGTTCTATTATTTCACGGCGAGATATCTCCGAGACAATCTTTCACGGGACGAAATCAAAGATCTCGTTCGCCGACTATTGGCGACACTGCACAAAGAAGAAAATGCAAGTATCTGGCTGTTTCTCACACACCTTTCTAAGGATCCTTTCCTAATTGACGCAATTCTCAAACATGCTCGGGCAATCTACTCGGAATTCCAAGAGGCCGAGTTTGATTCCGATGTTTCGTTTCTGAAGGAATTCTCTCAGAGCGTCGATAACATCGTCCTTGAGGACAAAGATTTCCTAGCGCTCAAAGAGGAACGGCTTAGGCATCTTGATGATTCGACTCCGCGTTCAACGAAACTTGTAGCCGTCGAAGAGGGCGAAAATGTCACTGAAGAAACCGACGCTGCGCTGTTGATGATTTCTCGAATGAACCTTGCTCTTCGGACACTGGAGGTGCTTGGCCAGCTGGTTAAGAACTTTCCGGGATCGCTAAAAGGCTCAGAGAAACACGAATTGATTAAGGAATCGTACGCGCTGGGTCTTCGGACAGTTACGATGCTCTTTGATGCGTTTCAGGCCGATCCAGAAGGATTGGTAGATTTAGTGGTAGATCGCGTGATCGACCAGTACCCCAAGATGAAAGATCGTTCCGAACTGAAGAAACGGGTTCGACTGTTTATGTACTGGTTAGTTGAATCCTCAAGCGTAGGAATGGTGAAGCGAATCTCGCAAGCAGTCGGACACTCCCAACTCGGAGAAACCTACAAAGACCTGAAAGATGAGAAGGATTCAAACGCCCTGGCGTTGATCGACATCTCAATTCAGCTCGATAATCTGGGTTTTCCTGAAGAAGATTTGAAGCGGCTTAAGAAACGTTTCTCGGGGAATCTATTTTGCGATCGTGTGTTGAGGCAGCTAGCGGTTCAACATTTCTATCTTTTCCCAACAAAAGAGGCTACCAAGCAACGAGTCTGCGAGACTCTAGGGATCGAGATTGGCGGTATCCGTAAAATCGACGCAAAGTCGAAGGATCAAAAGAAGTTGAAGGATCCGCGCAGCTCTAAGTCCCGTTAATGAATATGCTTGAATTATCAATGCTCAGGCACTTCAAAAAAGGATACCGTCCGAGCGGTGGCCCCCGTCACCCCGCCGCCCGGAGCTTCTCCCAGAGCTTGGAATGCTCGAGGAGGATCTTGAGGATGCCGCTCTTCACCTCGGGTGAGTTGAGCGCCTTCGTGCTCATGGAGGTGTGGGCGTCGAGGGCTTCGATGATGGCGTTGTTGAGTTCATTGCCCAGATCGGGCGAGGTGGCGAACTGCTCCTTCGTGTTGTTTGCGGCCTGTTGGCGCAATTTCTCGGACTCGAGCATCTTGCCCATGATGACGCCGTTCACGTAGACGAGCTGGTCCTGGTCGCTGGTGTCTGCTCCGAAGAGTTCGTTGAGCTTCTCGATGATGAGTGCGAGGAGAACCTTCTCTTTGACCCGCACTGATCCGCTGCCGGCCTCGGTGAAGGGCGGCAGGGATTTTCCCTCGCCCTCGTCGAGGTAGAGGGGCTGTTTGCCCAGGTTCCTTAAATGGTGTCGTGTCAGAACGACCTTGGAAAGATCGATCCCCTCGCGCTCGCGGCCGAACTCGAGGAGGGGCAGCAAGCGCTTGAAAAAGATCGCCCGCTTCTCGATGTCGGTGTTGCCGTAGTCGAAGATCTGGGAAAGGAACGAGTAGAGGCGGATGAAGGCACCCATGTCACCCTTGAAAAGGATAAGAGCATCCAGTTCCTCCTTCGCGGCTTTTGCGGCGGAGTCGTCGCCTTTTTCTTTGGCGATTTTCAGGGCTGCCTGTGCGGCCTTGTAACGTTTCAGGAGGCGGTCGGAGACCGGTTCAAGGGCTGCGACGAGATCGCTTTGTTTGGATTGCGGATTGAGTACGATCGCAACAACTCGGTCCACCTCGTAGTCGTCGTAGTGCCCGGCGGCATCGAGCTTGGCGCGGAGGTTGTAGACGAGGTTCGGGTCCGTCGTCGTCGAGAGCTCGGCGGTGGCGTGGTAGGTCTTGAAGGCTTCGAGAACGTCCTTGGGATCGTTCACGAAATCGACCACGTAGGTCGTGTCCTTGCCAGGGTGGCAGCGATTGAGACGGGAGAGGGTCTGCACGGCCTGAATCCCGGCGATGCGCTTGTCCACGTACATGCCGCAGAGGAGGGGTTGGTCGAAGCCGGTCTGGAATTTGTTCGCGACGAGCAGGATCTGGTATTCCTCGCCCTTGAAGGCTTCGCGGATGTCCCGGCCTTTCAGGTTGGGATTCATCGTCTTGCTGGTCTCCGTGAAGGGATCGGTACCCGAAGCCGCGTCGTTCACCTCGCCGGAGAAGGCGACGAGGGTGCCGATGGGATACCCCTTCTCCGTGATGTAGCTCTCGATCGCCAATTTCCAGCGCACCGCCTCGATGCGGCTCGCGACCACGACCATGGCCTTGCCCTTTCCACCGAGGAGCGGACCGACGTGGGCGCGGTAGTGCTCGACCACGATCTGCACCTTCTGGGAGATGTTGTAGGGATGGAGCCTGACCCAGCCCATGATCCCCTTCATCGCGGCAGACCGTTCGACTTCCTTCTCGTCGTAGTCCTTGCCCTCGTGGGCGAGACGAAAGGCGAGTTTGTAGCTCGTGTAGTTGTGAAGCACGTCGAGGATGAAGCCCTCCTCGATGGCCTGGCGCATCGAGTAAACGTGGAAAGGCTGGGGTACGTTGTCCGGCGCGGGCTTGCGGGTGGGATCGGGTCGTGTCCCGAAGATTTCCAGAGTCTTTGCCTTCGGTGTCGCGGTGAAGGCGACGTAGGTGATGCCCCGTTCGTCGGCGCGGGCGGCCATCTGGGCGGCGAGAATATCCTCGGTGCTGATCTCGCCCCCGTCTTTCAGTTCTGCCAGTTCCTCGGGGCTCAAGACGGCCTTCAACTTCGCCGCCGCCTCGCCGCTCTGGGAACTGTGTGCCTCGTCGGCGATCACGGCAAAGCGCTTGCCCTCGGTGGCGGCGAGTTCACGCACCGCTTCGAGGGCGAAGGGAAAAGTCTGGATCGTGCAGACGACGATCTTTTTGTCTCCCGAGAGGGCCTCGGCGAGTTCACCGCTTTTGCTGCCCGCCGTGCCCTTGATAGTGGCGACGACTCCGGTTTTGCGTTGGAAGTCGAAGAGCGCGTCCTGGAGCTGGCCATCGATTACCTTGCGGTCGGAGACGACGATGACACTGTCGAAGACCTTCTTCTGCCCAGCGTCATGGAGGTCGGCGAAGAAATGGGCGGTCCACGCGATGGAGTTCGTTTTGCCCGATCCGGCAGAATGCTGGACGAGGTATTTGGTGCCCGGGCCATCGGCGAGGACCGCGGACTGAATCCGCCGTGTCACGTCGAGTTGGTGATAGCGGGGAAAGAGAATCTTTTCGATCTGCTTCTTCTTATCACGCTGGGCGATGAGGTAACGACCGAGGATCTCGAGCCAGCCCTCACGTTCCCAGACCTGTTCCCAGAGGTAGGCGGTGCGGTGGCCGCCCGCGGGATTCACGGGATTGCCGGCGGCTCCGTGGTCGCCCTGGTTGAAGGGTAGGAAACCCGTCGCCTTTCCTTCGAGCCGGGTCGTCATGTGCACCTCTAGATTGCTCACCGCGAAATGGACGAGGGCTCCGTTGGGGAAGGAGAGGAGTGGCTCCGGTGTCAGTCCCTTCGGCCTCGGGTCGCGGTCATCGCGGTATTGATCGATGGCATCGCCGACGCACTGGGTGAAGTCGGTTTTCAGCTCCGCCGTGGCCACGGGCAATCCATTGAGAAAGAGGACGAGATCGATGCTGTTCTCGTTGTGGAGCGAGTAGCGGACCTGCCGCACCACCCGGAGCCGGTTCGCCTTGTGGCGGGCGAGGATTTCCTCATTGAGGGCGAGGGCGGGTCGGAACTGGGCGATCTGGAGCGGTTGCTTCAGCCCGAGCATTTCGACACCGATCCGGAGTACATCCAAGGTTCCTCGTTGGTCGAGCTGATCACGAACGCGACTCAAGAGGGTCTCCCCGGCGACCTGACCGTGTTGCTTCGTCAGGGTTTCCCAGGCCTTGGGCTGCGTTTCCTGGACCCAGGCGAGGAGGTCGGCGGGATAGAGGGCGCGGGTGCGGTCGTAGCCTCCCGCGTCGCCTTCGGCATGAAGCCAGCCATGATCGGCGAGGTGGGCGCAGATCTCGGCTTCGAGGGCGATTTCTTTGTGGAGGCTCATGGGCGATCTTCTTTCGATACAGACTTGATTTGCCGGAGGCAATCTTCGGAGCGCTCCAGGATTGCGGTCATGAGTTTGTGCAGCCATTCCCGTTCGGATTTCGCCGGATAGGCCATCGTCTCGCCTGTCTCCCGGACCGCTTCGGGCATGGCCGACGCCATCCGGATGATGTGATCGAAGACGCGGTCGGGATCGAGGTTCCACTCCTCGGCAGCTTTTTTCCAATGGTCCCTTCCGATCTTCCAGAGCAGGTAATCGCCGCCGATCTTCATGGCGAGTTTCACTTTCCGGAGTTCGTGCGCGTAGGGCAGGATGGAGATCAGATCGTAGCAGGGGGCGAGACGCACCTGCCCGCGCCCGGCGATGAGAAGGCTGAAATTTTTGGCGTGGGCATCCGTGCCCCCGATGAGGGAGTTGAAGATCATGGTGTCGAGGAAACGCCCTTCGTCCTCGAGCGGCTGGCTGGAGTGGTCGCGAATCAGCGTGAAGATCTCTTTCGCGGAGGGACCTCCTTCGTTCTGGTATTTGTTCTCCGGACTCCTCGACAGCGACTGGCAGGTGTCTTCCTGATGGATGCGAACGAGACGGCCGTCAATGCGGGCGCGGTCGTAGCGCTCGATGATGAGGACCGGCGTCTTTCCGATCGTTTCGGTCCAGGAATGTGCGGTTTTGAGACCGAGTTGCGCGGCCAGCCTGAGACAGAAATGCTCGTTGATCTCGAAGGCCGCAAACTCTCCCCGGTTGGGTTTGATGATGTGGGTCGTCGGAGTCGTGCCTTTCGGGATACCCCACCGTCCGCCGTCGGGATCGCGGTAAAGGGCGGTCTTTGCCTGTGCGCCGGCGAGGCTGAAGTGACCTTCGTCGCCTAGACGGCGAGCGACGGATCGGTCCTGGATCAAGTCCGCGATGCGTTCGATCAATTCGCCGTCGTTCAGCCAGTCGATGCCTTCCGGCGGTGAATCGCCGAGCCATTGCGAAGCGCGTTCGAGCGGCACGAACTGGACCGCGCCCGCGCATTCTTCGCCGACATGGGCGAGCAGTCGAAACGGATTTCGCGGGGAAACCTGGAATTTCTGCCCCCAACGTCTCAAGACCTCGGCGTCATCGGGAAGCAAGCCGGAGATGAACGGGCGAGTGACCTCGTCCGGGTATTCCGGGCGGACGAGGGGCATCGAGAGGGACAGGGGAAAGGCTTCGGGATCTCCGCGCCACTCGTCGTCGTAGGCGAACGTCAGTCTATCGTCCGAGTAGGTCAGGCGACCGACGCGGCGACCGTCATAAATGGCCTCCAGGATCTCGCTCATTTCTCCGGAGAATCAGGGGTCGGCTTGCTTCGGGCGTCCTCGTGCCCTGGTTTCGACTCGGGTTGACGGCCCAGGAGTTCGTCCAGATTGATCATTCTTGGCTTTAGTACGGAAACTCTGGGGGGCTCACCGGCCCAAAGTTGGATGTCGAGGGCCTTTAAGGTCTTCAGCACCAGGTCGATCTGCGCTGTCGGCTTTCCTCGCTCGAACTGAGAGATCCAGGGCAAACTGACGCCGACTCGCTCGGCGAGCTGGCTCTGGTTCCATCGTCGCTTCTCCCGTTCGGAACGGACCAAAGCGCCGAGCTCGTTGGCGGACTTGATGATCACCCCGACAGTTTAATTTTTAAACGATCGTATGCAAGTCTAATTTTTTAAACGATCGTATTCAGGGAGTGGCTTTTCAACGAACGTATGCAAATCAGGTGGATCAAGCCGTCAGCGGCGCACGGCGATCTTGCCGGGTAGGGCGTGTCCCGGGCTTGTGGGAAAAACAACCCTCTTTTTCCCACAAGGCAAGGCCCGGTGGTGGGTGCGATCCTATTGGGTCAGGTGCTCTGCCGTTTCAGGAAATCGAGAGTTTGCCCGTCCTTCGTCTTCCAGTAGAGCCATCCATTGGCAGACGCACCCACCAGAGCGACTGCGGCCATGCTCGGGGAGTTGAAAAGATGGTCCTTCTGGAACACCACGGTGTCCCCCTTTTCGACCATGACCCCGCTCTCGATGAGCTTGATGCGAAATCGTTCGTTGGCCTGGCCCTTGATTGATTGAACATTCTCGCGCCGGCCGATGGAACCTTCGAACACGACAAAACCCTCCGGGGTGTAGATTCCTCTTCCGTTCGTGCCGGCGGCGGTGCAATAAAATATCTCCTCCCCAGTGCCACCATCGCTCTTCACCACGGGATCAAAGAGCGGGAACCCCAGCGTCGCGAGAAGGGTGTGGCCCGTTTCGTAGATTTCCAAGCAGTCGGCTTCGAGCGGTGCCGGGGTGTGCGGCTTGGTACCGCTGTTGCCATTCTCGTCCTGGTAGCGGCCCGCTTTTCTCACGGCTTGCAGGCAATACCACTCCAGAAAGAGCGCATGGGTCTGGGTGAGGCTGTTGGTCCGGGAGATGAGGATGGCGGCGCGTTCCCAGTAGTCCTTTTCCTTGTTGTGCTTGACGAGCCGGGCACGGAGGTCGCCGGTTTGGCCGATGTAGACACTTGGTTCTCCGCCTTCATCCGCATCGCCGATCAGGAAATACACTGCCACTTGAGCGCTCTCGGGCGCCTTCAGAAAATCGCCGAGGAGACTGCGGGGCACCTCGATGACCTGAACGATGCGCGTCGTGAGTTCGGCGACTCGGATGCCGCGGGGGTCGCCGCCCGGGAGGAAGATCTGGATGGTTTTGGGGGTGGGGGTCATGCATTCAACTGTGGGAACTCCTCATTTGCGTAGATGTACGCCGAAGCAAGGAGTGAGATTCTCTTCTCGATTTCATCTCGAAGGCGTTTCGGATCCGAGAGGTTCCGGTTTTCCAGTTCGGTGGCAAGGAGAACGTCGGTGAGATCCGGAATCAAGCACCACCAGCCAAGCGGCCAAGCGGGAGCGTTTTTGATCGGTTCTTCGTAATCCTCGCCACAATCATTCGCGATGAGGAACGCACGCATCTTCTCGAAGAACGGCTGCTCAGCGACGGTGATTTCGTGACCCAGATCTAGTCCGAAGATCCACTGTCCGTACGCGTAGCGGGACCGTCCCTCACGAGCCCAGTACTCCAAGGTCAAATGAAACTTGGCTGAATGGATTGGATGCGAAGAATCCTTTGGAATCACGTGAAAATTCGTGTCCTCCTCCTTCCCCAGCCTCGAAAGGTCGGCGGGCGGAACGACATCGTAAACATCACGCATCTCCGCGGCGACACCTTCGTAGATGTCAGTCAAGAAACGGAGATGGACGGCTTCAGCTGCCTCATTGATCACGTTGCGAAAGCGAAGGATGTCCGGGTTTTTCTTCACAAAGTCGGTAGCTTCTTCCATGATTTCGGGGGCGTTCGGTAGCTCGATCACTTGTCGCACCACGGCACGATATTGGAGCAGAGCTTGGTTGATGGGTAGAAAGGCGTACGTCTCCCTGAGGCACTTCTCAAGCCAATGGAGGATGTGATCGCGATAGGAGATCTGGAAATAGGGCTTATCTTCGCAGGTAGTCGCTGCTTCACCGAAACGTGTCAGGTAAAGCAAGAAGCGCTTGTCTTCGTCGGGGAATCGACCGGCAAGGTATTCCGCGTAGCGGGCCAGTTGCCGAGGTTGTTCCCTGGCGAAGATTTTGTTCTCGATGGCGATTCCGGTTCCCTTACGTTCTAGGAAAAGGTCGATACTTCCGTGCGGAGGGCGAGATGCCTCCTTATACACGTGCCAGTCTTGGGGGAACGAATCTATCGCGATGGGACGCTCATCAGGCCCGATGGGAGGGACTTCGCGCAGAGTTTCGAGAAACAAATTGAGAAAGAGAGGGCCACAATCATGAAGGCCCGCGGGATTGAGGAGTGCGTGAAGAAAGCGTGTGTGGAGCCGCTCCTCGTCGTCGGGACTGAGGAGGGTGGTGAAGACGTTGAAGCGCCCGTGAGTGGCGCGGGCCCGCTCCTCGGCACGTAGGGTGGCGTCCCCGATAAGGCGAGCAAGAAAACGGAAGAGGTCCAATGATTGAGCGGGCGAAGTCATGATGAGCCAGCTCGCACGTCGATTTCGCCGGTGACGGCTGCGGAGATTAGCGCGGTTCGGCGTTCCTGGAGGAGGTCGATGGCGCGTTGGCCTTCGGTGATGAGGGTGTCGAAGCGGGAAAGTTCGGTGTCGAGAAACGTAACGATGTCTTTTTGTTCTGACGGCGAGGGAAGCGGGAGTGCAAGTTCGAGAACTGCACCTTGGCCGATGTTGACCATCGACGCGCTCGCTCCAGTTGCCGAAAGTTCGATTTGGCCTCGAGCACTTCCCGACCTGAGGTAGAAACACAAAAATTGTGGGATCACCTCATTTGATGTGCGGAGTCGGTAAATCTTGTCGCACAACATCAGCTTCGGGAAGTCCCGATATGCAACGGCAGCACTTCCCACTAATTCACGCGTATTTGCCCTCGATATCAAAAGATCGTCCCGAGAAATTGAGAGTTCAGGAACCGGAGTAAGGTGTTTCGGAAGCACTTTGTTCTCCGAGGGGTTGAAAATTCCACTGTTGACGCACCCAACTTTCAAAACTGCCCACTCATCTTCAGTATCTGCCGGAAATCCTTCGCACTGCGGACTCCAACCCTGAGAAATTGAACAAGAGACGTGCTTCACTCGCTTCACCTCCCAATGCGCCGGCACCTCGCCGAGCCATTCGATACCGCTGTCCTTCATGGGCGCGTCGGGGTTCAGACCTTTGGTGACGGCGTGGGAGATGACGGCCTGGCGCTTTTCCTTCAGCAATTCCATGAGCCGCCGCTGCTCCGCCACGAGCGCGTCGATCTTCGCCGTCTCCCGGTCGAGGAAGGCTGCGATGGCGGTTTGTTCGGGGAGCGGTGGTAAAGGCAGTTCGACATTGTCGAGTGCGTATTGACCAAGCCCAACCCGTGTCAACCCGTTCGCCCGGACAGCGAAACACGATTTAGCATAACTTGAATCGAACAATCTTTTCACGAACGCGCCGTCGGCGCCTGCTTTGGGTCGGACCATAGACAGATGGTAGCCGCATACAACGCCCGGCAGATCGTCCGGAACGTAAGCTGCCACAGCGATGTCGTCTGCGGTCTCTGAATCTTTAGTGATGATGGTGTCGCCAGCCTTGAGGGAAAACTTCTCAATCTGCTCGGCTGAAGCAGTCGCGGACATGAAATCCATTCCACCGACGATGGTCTCGTTGTAATAGACGTCGGTGTAGTTGCAAAGAACGATCGACATTTCTCCCTCGTGAGACTTCTTGTCCACGTTGCTTGGAAATACACGGCAGGCGTATTTAAGCCGCTTCACATCCCAATGCCCCGGCACCTCCCCGAGCCACTCGACGCCGCTGTCCTTGTATTCCGGGTAGCGCGGGAGGCTCATGATTCTTCTCCGGTCGGTTCCCCGTCTTCGGTCCCGTTGTTCACTTCGTTCTCCGACGTCAGCACCGTCTCCAGCCACACGACGGCGAGATCGCCGGCCCTGCGGACGATTTCGGTCATCTGGCGATTGTGCATGACGGCATTGCGATACTCGGCGAAAGCCTCCATGTGCCGCTCTAAGTCGGTCCGGCGGCGGAAGATGGACTCGAAGAGCGGCCAGTTCGCGCCGTTGGAGACGATTTGGGAGTAGTCGGTGACATTGCAGAAATCGAGCTTGGCCCGGGCATCGGCGAAGTCGTCAGACGAGAGACCGGGCTGCTTGCGGATCTCGTGCTCGATGCGTCCCTGCGCCCCGTCCCGGATTCCCTGGGGGATGTTCTGTTTCCAATATTTCGGGCCGTGCCCCTCGAGGAGCGTGGTGTGAAGCACATTGCGGAGACGAGTCTCGAGGTCCTCCACGGTCGTTTGGCGCTGGTCGGCAGCTGGCGCGGTGGAGAGACCTGTGAGGCGCTCGATTTCCTCGATCAGCTGCTCGGAACGGGTTTTAAGGAAGGTGAGGTAGTCGTCCTCTGCCACACCGCAGTCCGCTCCCGTGGGTACCAACTGGCAGCGAGCGGCCTTGGCGAAGTCGGAGTTCTCCGCCTGAAGCTCGGGGAAGTAGACGGAGGGCCGGGTGGCCAGGATGCGTTTGTTCAACTCTGCGGTGAGAAAGCAGAAGTTGGGAAGCGCGTGGACTTCGACATCGTCGCCTTGCTTGTGGAGGTGAGCCTGGGGGAAGATGTGGTGTTTCTCCGGGCTGGTGAAATCGGAGATGCCGCCGCTGACGAGGTCGAGGGGGGTGTTGTTCACCAGATGAAGCGGGCGGCGGTCGGCGAGGAGGCAGAGGAAGGCGTTGCGGACGGCGGACCCGGTCCATGTCATTTTGGTGCGGACGAGTTCGCCCACGGTCAGGGTGAGGGGTGGCACGAACTCGGGAAGCTGGCCTGCGATGAGCTGATCGAAGAGGGCGCTGTCCCGTCCGATGCGGGAGTCGCCCCCGGCCCCGTAGTGCTTGCCGAAGGACGAGCGCCAGAACCAGCGTTTCACCCATTCCAACTGCAGCTCGGTCAGGCTCCGCTGGCCGGACTTCGCGAAGAAATAGGCGAGCAGGGTGAGCTGTCCGTTGTAGGGCAGGAAGCCGTATCGTTTCACTCCCATCGCCTCTCGAAGGATGTCGGCGGCGAGGAGGATCGACGGGACGACGCTTGGCCACATTTCGTGAATCTCGTCGGCGGAAAGACTGAACTGGACCGACTCGGTGCAGCCGCCGCGCTTCAAAAGCGCCATGAGCTGGGTGACGATGTTGGAGGAAATCTTGCCAAAGGACTTCGCCTCCAGTTTCGCGACGATGTCTGCCTTGAACTTTTCCCGGAGGTCAAAATCGGGAGAAAAGGTCATCGCGGAGATGAGGTCGAAGCGGTCGAGCCGCTTGCCGGCCTGGTTGATCCGCTGGAAAATGTCGCAGACGGACGGCAGATCCTTGCCACGGACCTCGACGAGGGAGATCGGATATGTCTTGAGGATCTGATGGCAACGGCCGAGAGAATCGTGGTGTTCCTCCGGAACCTCCTTGGACAGCTTGAGGAGGTTTTGCTCCCAAATGTCGTGAACCGAGAGGTAGCGCTTGTTGTCCGGCTGCCGGTGGGTGAAGCGCTCATCCTTCACGTCGAAGCAGATGCGGCTGTAGTCCGTGCCACGGACGGTGAGACCCATGAGGGTGACGTAGAGGGAGGTGATGCGCTGCTGGCCGTCGAGAATGAAGCAGACGTGATCGTCGTCCTGAATCGGAGGGATTCCGAGGTCGACTGAATGGCGGAAGAGGCGGTTGTGCTCCCGGTCGGCCTTCCAGAGGAAAAAGGAGCCGATGGGATACTCGTGGTAAATGCTGTCGAACAGGCTCACCACCTTCGTTTTCTCCCAGACGTATTCCCGCTGGAACTGGGGGATTCGGTATTCGCCGCGACGGACGCTGTGGACGAGTCCGTCCAAGGTGTCCGGGACAACACGGATATTCTGGGTGGATCCGCTCATTGGGAAAGTTTTTCGATCATGGTGAGAATGCGGTCGGTGCAGGCCTTCAGCTCGGCATCGATCTCGGCGAGGGGGCGCGGCGGCTGGAAGACGTAAAAATGGCGGTTGAAGGGGATCTCATAGCCGACCTTCGTCTTCTCGTGGTCGATCCAGGCATCGGGCGCGTGGGGCAGCACCTCGCGCTTGAAGTAGGTTTCGACGTCCTCGCTTAGCGGGACGTTCTCCGTGTCGCGCAGGCTGCTGTCGGGGACAGGTTTACCCTTGGCTTTGCCTTTGGTGCCTACTTCGATCTTTCCCGCCTCGTCGCGCAGGGGGCGCTCGACGGTGATGGTGCGGTAGCCGAAGGCCTCGTTCGGAAAAATCCGGCTGATGGGTCTGCCATCGCGGGTCTCTTCGCGGAATTCGCCGAAGATCCGGGTGATGTCCTCGATGTGGTCGGGGCTCAGCTCCTTGCGCTTGCTGCCGAGGCTCTTGCGCATCTTCTGCCAAAAGCCCGACGCGTCGATGAGCTGGACCTTGCCCCGGCGGGCGGCGGGCTTCCGATTACTGACGATCCAGACGTAGGTGCTGATGCCGGTGTTGTAGAACATGTCGGTGGGCAGGCCGACGATGGCTTCGACGAGGTCGTTCTCCAACACGTGGCGCCGGATCTCGCTCTCTCCGCTGCCCGCGCCGCCGGTAAAGAGGGGCGAGCCATTCAGGACGATGCCGAAGCGGCTCCCGCCGTCCCTCGCCGGGCGCATCTTCGAGAGGAGGTGAAGGAGGAAAAGCAGCGATCCGTCACTGACCCGCGGCAGGCCGGGGCCGAAGCGACCGTTGTGACCCTGCTGTTCGGCCTCCTTGCGGATCTCTTTCTCGATCTTCTTCCACTCGACACCGAAGGGCGGATTCGAGAGCATGTAGTCGAAGTGCTTCCCCGGCAGGCCATCGGCGGAGAGGGTGTTGCCGAAGACGATGTTCGCGATGTCCTGCCCTTTGATGAGCATGTCGGCCTTGCAGATGGCGTAGGACTCGGGATTCAGCTCCTGCCCGTACATGACGAGGCGGGCGTCGGGATTGATCTCGGCAAGGTGCTCGCCGGCGACGCTGAGCATGCCGCCGGTGCCGCCGGTCGGGTCGTAGAGGCTGCGGACGACCCCGGGTTTGGTGAGGGCCTCGTCGTCCTCGATGAAGATCAGGTTCACCATCAGGCGGATGACCTCGCGCGGCGTGAAATGCTCCCCGGCCGTCTCGTTCGAGATCTCGGCGAACTTCCGGATCAGTTCCTCGAAGACGGCGCCCATCTGGGCATTGCTGACGACCTCGGGATGGAGATCGGCATTGGCGAACTTCTCGGTGACCTGGTAGAGCAGCCCGGCCTTGTCGAGCCGGTCGATCTGGGTGTGGAAGTCGAAGCTCTCGAAGATGTCGCGCACGGCGGGGGAGAACCCCTGGAGGTAGCTGCGGAGGTTTTCGCCGATGTGATCCTGGTCGCCCATGAGGATCTTCAGGTCTAGCGGCGAGGTGTTGTAAAACAGCTGGCCCGATTTTTTAAGCAGAAAGGGCTCGGGATTCAGCCCGGCTGCCTCGCGCTTGGCCTTTTCGGCGAGGACAGCGGCCTTGGTCGGCTCGAGGACGCAGTCGAGGCGGCGGAGGACGGTGAAGGGGAGGATTACCTTCCCGTAGTCGGACTGCTTGTAATCGCCGCGGAGGAGGTCGGCGACGGACCAGAGGAAGGAGGAGAGATTGGGATCAGCCATGTGGGGCGGGGACGGAGGGGATTTGAAAAGGCGGGCGCGGCGAGGAAGGCCCCGGACACGCTCTTTCTAGCCCGCTCCCCGAGTCGGGGCAAGGCTTGAATGAGACTGGATTTAGGGTGGAAGGGGCAGGGTGGCGGCGAGGCTGCTCTCTGGAGTGGGGCCTCGGTCCGCGAGCGGATCAAAAAGCCGTTGCACGGGGCTCGCCGACAGCGCGAGGTCTGGACGAGTCGAACGCCAGACGGTATGATCCAGCAACCTCCGATGAAAAAGAAACAACTGGGAAATTGACCAGAGACTTTGAAGAAACAGGAGAAATGCACAAATCAAAGCGAGATTCCTCGAAGAAACCTGCTGCGGCGAAGTACAGCGATCTATCAGGGTACAAATATATTCACGAAACGGATCGAAAAATCGAAGAGTTGAAGCTTCTTGCTCTGGCGAGTGAGCTTTCGATCGAGGGGCTTGAGGCTGCTGCGGGAGAGCATTCTTCGAAAGCATATATTCAGTCGTTCGCAGAGAAGAGTGAGCGGAAGAAGAGTCAGACCGAAAAACTCCTCGCCTTTGCGACGCTGGGCCAGCTTCTGGATGAGGAGGACGGGGATTGGGGCTGTCTACCTCCCCATTCACGCTGGTGGAAACTCTTCCGGGAGCTTTTTCTTGAATGTTCTCAGTTTGAGATCGCCGGTGAATTTCAATCTTCACTCTCTAATCCGAAGACTGCTCGACTCGTGGAATTCACCGATCCGGTTCCCAGGCCCAAGGCAAAGAGTGGGCAGATAAAGTTGTTTCAGGGTGGAGGCGTATTTGCAGGGCAAGAGGATTATGAAACCACGCGGAGATTGTGCCGAATTAGAATCAGAAATTACGATATTCTTTCGGTCGATTCGATCCGGGGTGAACTTATCAGGAAAGGAGAGGTTCGAACTGAGGCTGACTGGGGCGCAATTCTTGAAGTCCTTGACGCAATCGACAAATCGGTCTTTCCATCCGAGTTGGACATACCTCAACAAAGAAGAATGCCTCCGCAAGAGGGAGAGGAGAGAAACTTACTAGAGTTTCTCATTGCGGCTGAGAAGGAGAAGAAGGGCAGACCGAGGATTCCTGAATTCTATGATAAGGCAGCTCGTTCTCTACGTAAATTTCTGTTTAACGCGTCAATCGAAGAGTGCACGCGATTGATCTCTTCTGCCTTGAAAGGTGGTCCTGGATCGCTTGAGGACATCGAAAGAGAATTTTTGATTGTGCAAGTAATACGCAATCCCCGGTCAATTGTTGAAGACCAAAGACTGGCGCAGAGTTTCGCCTATTTTCTCGAGGACGAGGGCTCTGAATTTTTTGGAAAACTGCATAGGCGGTCCCCCACCATAGAGAAGGGAGAACCGAAAAGGCAGAGAAGAAAAGATCTCGTTCCAGTGCTTGCCCGATACTGGATCGATCCGTATTTTCCGTTGTTCCTAATGAGTCACGAAGGGATCAAAAATTTCCTCGGGGCTCTTTGCTTTGACGGAGGGACGTTTGAAGCGAGCTACGAAAGTGCTTTGGATGGGCTTCTTCGGAAAGGAGGGGACGAAACCTGTTTGTCCTTAGAGAGGAAGGGACTGATTGAAATAATTGGTTTCGATGTCTCGCAAAGGAAGCTAAATTCCTTGGAGTTTGCATCTGGTATCAAAGCCGGGGCCACTGCCAATAAGGCATCTCTCTACTTCTCGGCTCCGAATCGGATGCCGAAACTTGAGTCTCTCGGGTGGAGAGTCGATTCGGAGCAAAAGTAATATTTACTCCGTGATTTCATTCGCCTGCAGGAATCGGAGGTTCCTGTATGGATCAGAACATTAACGACCGTGACGAAGTCTCGCGGACAAATCCGGGAGGGTTGGATGCCCAATTTCTCAGGCTTCCTAAACCGCCGAAGCGGTGTGCGCTGACGGGTCTGACCCGGGCTTCGCTGAACACGCTGATTCTCGGCGACAATCCAAAGGTCCGGAGTGTCGTCGTCAAGCAACCAGGCACCAAGCGCGGGGTCCGGTTGATCCATCGCCAGTCTTTGGTGGACTGGATTTACGCCGAAATGGTTCGGCAGGAAGAAGACAGAAAGTCCCCGGCAAATGGCTCGGGTGAAGGCAATAAAAGAGACCGCTAGAACGAACATGACGAAAGGACCAGACAGTGACGCCCCGAAAGATGGCGGCGAAAAAGAGGAATACAAGGAGTCGAAAAACCCAAATAGAAAGAAAATATGAGTAAGAAAAAGAACGACAGGGAAGGCTCAAGCCTTCCACCGAGGCAGATGATTTTTGAAATCATGCAGGAAGTTGTGAAGGTTCCCAAGCCGGAAGGTGACGGTTATGATGACCTTGATTCCTACTGCTGGATCTTCCCTGGGAGTGGCCGCTATGGCCAAAAGAGGTTCAACGGGAAGCGTTGGGCTGTCCATCAAGCGATGCTCGAATATGCACTGCAAGAAAAGATTCCCGAAGGGTTGGAAGTGCGGCATCGCTGTGATGTGTCGCGTTGTTGCAACCCGGCTCATCTGATGACGGGTACGACTCTCGACAACGCGTTGGATCGCGAGATTCGAAAGCGAGTGGTCCTTAAAGGCGAAGACCATCCGTTGATCCTCAGGCCGGAATGTCGCGCCCGTGGTGAGAAGCACTACGGAAACGAAGTGAGCGAAGAAACGAAAAAGAAGATCACGAGAGACATCGAGGCTCTTGGGACGGATGAGAATGTCATCCTTTCAATCGCCGTTTTTCGCGGGGTGAATCGTGATGTCGTGGACCAATTGGCGGAAGGAGGTCGTGATGAAAACTGAAGGTTCGGACCCTGAAGGATTGCCACCAGTGTATGATTTTGAGCAGCTCGTGAAGAAGGAAAGTGACGTTCGTTCGTCGCTTTCGAATCGGCTCTCGAATCGCCAGGTGGCTGAGATTCGCTATCGGTATCTGAAGGCGACGGCGCTTGAAAAGCGAGCTTCCAAGTATCTACCCGGTCTAAAACGTAGGCTTGCCGATGAATACGGTGTATCCGATGTAACGATCAGGGTAGTACTTGAACGAAAGACTTTTCCTAATGTCATTCCGGAAATTCCGGCCATCGGTGAGCGTGGCCATGGCATGGCGGTAGCCACAGACCGAGAGATCCAGCAACTCCGCGCCACGGCAGCGAAACATCTCGATGACAAGGGGCACCTGCCGCAGGGTTTGCTTGCCGCGATGGCACGGTACTTTCGTCTCTCGAAAGGCTATATTGGAAAAATCTTGAGTCGAGATTGCCGGATCGATGTCGCCGATGACAACAGTGCGTTCTTGACTCTTGAGGAACTGGAAATCAAAGATTTGAAAAAAAGAGGTGAAGATCATGGCAACTCAGTACTGGAGAATGTGGATGTTCTCGAAATGTACCGCCTACACAACGAGGAAGGGCTTGGCGCAAGTGAAATTTTGCGAAGAATGGGTAACCCCGTCAGTTTAACATTGGTGTGCAACATTCTTAAGGGAAGGACATGGAAACACCTCTACAAGGAGTATCATGGGCATCCACCAAAGGGGAAATGACCTCGCAAGAAGATTCTTCTTTTGTCGCTGACGAGTCGACCTCTTCGAATCCTCCTGTCACCTCCGGGTGGCAGGAGGTGGCCGAGGAGTTGATGCGGCGCCATCGATTCGTCGTCAGTTGCGCGAGGAGGTCTAGGGAGGACGCGATGTTGGCGCTCGGGATGGCCTTGAAGACGGGAGATCTCCTTCGTTCCGTCAAAGAGAAGGTTCCACATGGGGAATGGACTCCGTGGCTGAGAGAATATCTTCCGGAGATGTCGCATTCGACCATCAATCGCTACATGAGGGTGGCAAGGTTATTTCGGGAAATGGGAGGTCAACATTTCGGGTCGACATTGATTGAAGCCTATCGGGGCTCTGGGATTCTTCCGGCGAAGAGGCACTTGGCGGAAGCAAAAGTGCCGCGGAGCACCTCGGAGCGCTCGCCGGTCGACTCGATGAAGAGACGCATTTCTTCGCTACGTCGCATGCTCGGTTTGGGGAAGAGTGGAGGCACAGAAAGCGTTTTTGATTTAGAATGTTTGGAAATGATCCGTGAGGACTTGAAGCGATTGCGTGACGAAATCGACGGGTTGCTGGCGAAGGGAAAAGGGGAAGAGACTGATAGCTAAAAAAGAAAAGCCCCACTTTCGTGGAACTTCTCTCCCGACGTCCGGTCAGCTCAAGCCGACCAGGCCGTCGAACAGCCCATGGAGGGCCTGGGTTAGGTTCACGGCCCCTTCGCTGATTCGTGTGGAAAAACGGCTTGGCAAGGGACAGGGATGAGTTCCGTTGAGCGATGAGCCCGAACGACCTCTTCGCCGAAGCCCTTCCGCTCCGCCGTCCCTGGATGGTGGAGGACAGCCGACTGGAAAGCAAGCCCGGAGAACCCCGCCGGCTGCATCTCGTCGTCGCCCTGGAAGAGGATTGCCGCCGCCTGCCGTGCCCCGAGTGCGAGGCGCCCGATTGTCCCATCCACGACCGGGTCGAACGGCGGTGGAAGCACCTGAACTTCTGGCAGTACGAGACGATCCTCTCGGCGCGGGTTCCCCGCGTGAAGTGCGAGCAGTGCGGGGTCCATCAGGTCGAGGTTCCCTGGGCGAGGGAGGGCAGCGGCTTCACCCTGCTGTTCGAGGCCATGGCGATGCTGCTGAGCCGCCACATGAGCGTCTCGGAAGCCGCCGAGATGCTGGGCGAATACGACACGCGGATCTGGAGGGTGGTGTCCCACTACGTGGACCAGGCCCGGGAGGCCGCCGACTGGAGCGGGGTGCGGCGGGTCGCCGTCGACGAGGTCAGCCGCAAGCGGGGCCATGTCTACGCGACCAACTTCCTGGATCTGGACAGCGGCGAACTGCTCTTCATGGCTCCGGGCAAGGATGCCTCGACCTTCGAGGCCTTTGCCGAAGAGTTGGCGCGGCACGGAGGGCGCCCCGGCCAGATCGAGGAACTGGCCATGGACATGAGCAAGGCCTTCCGCAAAGGCGCCGCCAAGCACTTCCCCGAGGCGAAGATCTCCTTCGACCGCTTTCACGTGATGATGCTGGCCGGTGAAGCGCTCGACGCCGTCCGCCGGGAGGTGGCGACGCGCGAGGGCGGCTTGGCGAAGGGGGCCATGTGGTCGTTGCGGGGCAACGCTTCGCGCCTTTCGCAGAGCGCCGCCGAGCTGCGGCAACGACTCTGCCGCGACTACGGGGAGATCGGCCGGGCGATGGGCCTGCGGGAGTTCCTCCGGGACACCTGGAACTACACCACTCGGGAGCTGGCCGAGGAGCATCTGAGTTCGTGGTATTCGTGGGCGAGGCGCAGCCGCCTGGAACCCTTCAAGAAGCTGGCCCGGACGATCCGGGAACACTGGGAGGGCATTCTCAACTACTACCACCACTGGACCACCAGCGCGGCCATCGAGTCGCTCCACTCGAAGCTGCAACTGGCCCGCTCCCGGGCGCGGGGCTTCCGCAACTTCGGCTACTTCCGCGCCATCGCCTACTGGATCGCCGGAGGCCTCGAACCGGCCTCAAACCTCCCCGATCCACTGCCATCCGCATTTTGAATTCCACACGGAATAGCGAAGCGCCGGTTCACGACCACGTTGGGATTTGTCCCAAGATGACGGCGATCCAGAATCGCTCTTTCCATTTGATGAGCTCTCGATTCAAGCAAGCCCGAGGTTGGTCCGTATCACCGGCAGACATTTTTTCGCAGAACGTCGAAGGCCTGCCGTGGATTAAGCCGTTGTCAGCATCGTCTTATTGTTCGGCCTGAATTAGTATTGGAATTCAAATATCGTGCTTCCATTGGTCAGGTCATTCCCCTCAAACCACAGTGTGTGCTCATAGCCTCCGTATTCCCGATCCATACGGTATATTATTTTTCCATCTTTAACTTCCCATTGACCAGTCGAATAAGGTCCTCCGAAATTCTGTCCTGTGTCTGCCATCATCTCTAACGAAAAAGATGCCTTTCCGCTTTCTCTGAAAATGTATTCCTTTTTATGATACATTCGGTCTACAACGTGATCTACGGCCACGTACTTCCCATTCGGGAGCTTCTTTCCGCATCCTGACAGGAAGAGTGAGATGATCACTAGAGCGAAAGTGCGGGCAAAATTGATTCCGGATTTAGGGGTTCGTTGAAGCCTAAATTCGCTGATGTCCGAATGGCAGCCTTTGATATTCTTACGTGGATTCATAGTTTTCTATCCGCCCGAGTCATCTTGCGCTTGATCGAGGACAAGTCCCGACTTTGGAGTGTCCGTCTTTAGGAGTGAATGTCGGGGGGGCATTTGGAATGCCGGGGTGGATTCACTTTCGCCTGAGAAACAGCACCAGAAGGGAGACCATCACCAAAGGCACAACCGCGATGAAAAACGGATGGATACTCTTTTGAATCACCCGGGCGAAGGTGTGAAACAAAACGATCACGACCACCAGAATCGCGGCAGAACTCCAACCGGCCGTCACCTCCTTCGGGCGGTGATCGCCCTCCGACTGTCCCGAGATCAACTGGTTCGCCGCAGCCACGACGTTGAAATAGAAGAGTCCGAACACCGTCAACGAGGCGATTCCGATCGCGATCGAGATGAGTGGATACTGCAAGTACATGGGCAAGAGCAGGAAGGACAGGCAAAAGAGAACAGCCTGAGTAATCCCCAAACCTCGCATCGTGTATTTCATCGTCGCCTTCGATTCGCGCTGCCAGACCTCATACCCGTCCGCCAGCTTCACCCAGGAAATGAAGGCCCAATACAAATTGAAGAACGGGATGAATAGGTGTCCGACCGCCTTCCCGGGGCTGGTCGCTCGATATTCTATGGGAAGGGCGTGCCAACATCGATAATGCAAGATCGAGCAGAAAATGACCGCAAGAATCGCTGGCACCAGTCCTATTGCAGCAAACATATCGCTTACCTCGCTCTTCCCGACATACGAGGCGATATCCGAGGACACTCCCAGCGAGGTTGTCAGCCCTAGCGAAAACAAGGCGAGATCCCATTTGATCGTGCCTCTCCGGACGCTCGATCCAAACGGAACTGAGTGGATTTCCGCATTCATTCGTGGGGAAACCTCTGCCACCCGCGGCTCCTCCTTTGCGGGTCGGAGCACGGCGTTCTCCACGCGGGTTCTGAGGCCACTGCCCGGCACGGGTGGTAACTTGGCCTTTGCTTCCACCTGCGCTTTCAACTGGGAAAAAGGCACCCAGTCGGAACTCCCTTCGGAAGCCGTGGGCGTTTCGGCCGAAACAGCGCCGGCGTTCGCCAACTGCAACAGCACTTCCCATGAGAGAGGTCCCACGGTTTCATTCGTTTGATCGACAAAGAAGTAGGATTCTGCGGGCATGAGCGGAGAAGGGATTCACGTTGCGGGCGACTCCGATTCGGCAAGACGGGGCTTGAGCGGCCCCCAATCCGATTCGCCTTCGCGGGCTACGAACGTCTCGTCCGTGATCGTCCCCGACCGCCTCAATTGAAGTAGGACAGCCCAGGAAATCGGCCCGACTGGTTCGTTGCCCGGCCCGACGTAGAAGTATCCACGTTCAGCCCCGGCTTCGAGCGCAGGAGCCATCGACTCCGTCGGTGTCAGCGCTCCGGCTTTCGGACCGATCGCTGGAGCTTCCCTAGGAGCGTCAAGAGGCGGTTCCATGGTGATGCGACCGCATTCCCCGGAGCACCGGAAAAACAAAATCACCATGAGCACGATCGGAGGAGCCGCCCCGAGCCAGACGGCCGCTTTGACCTGCCAACCATCGGTCGGCGTCATTGGACCCGAGATCAGAGCGAAAAGACAAACAATGATCGCCTGCGCCCCGGCAATCAACAGCATGACGAACTGACTTCGGCGGTCGAAATTCCGTGCCAAGGTCACGAGATAGCAGACTCCGACTGCGACAATGAAGTTCGTGATGCCCCATCCTAATTCACCGCTCATCGCAGCATATAGCTGCAGTCCAATCGCCGGAATCAGAAGATTCTTAGTGGCGGCAATCGTCTCAGTTCGCCCCAGAAAACACTCCTTCTCTAGCCCTCGCCAGAGCGGGAGAAAGGTGACCAATGCAATCGTGAGAACAAGGGCCGAGAGAACGGTGGCTATTCCCCATCCGAACTCGTGGTGGTAGTCGGTGGGGATCAATAGACTTGCTGTGATGGAAATTCCCGCCATGATCGCACCCAGGACAAGACCGATGAGGAGTCGAAGCAGATAGATCCCGGTCCAGCAAAACACGGTGCCCCAAGCTCCTTTGGCAGCTGCGACCTCAACTCGCCTTTGCTTCTCCTCGCTCATACAAATCTCGCTGCGTTCCCCGCAGGGAACCAAAAGACTCAAGTTCAGCCTGAAAGTCAAGTTCCCAACCGGGAACTT
>ERZ761602.1633-NODE-1633-length-39687-cov-6.632671_pt1 | contig 39687 bp, 41 predicted proteins | sample MGYA00512165_ERZ761602 | MGnify/ENA primary metagenome ERZ761602 (study PRJEB28899, sample SAMN02445085) | bioreactor sludge metagenome | biome: EBPR sludge; isolation source: Thorneside wastewater treatment plant | place: Australia: Brisbane, Thorneside...
CGCCCCGAGGAAGCCGATCTCCGAACTGCCAAATCCGAGGACGCTGACGCTTAGGTCAGTCGCACCGAAACTCCGATACTCCATCCGATGGAGTGTGGCCGATCAGTGCTGCGCGCCGAACGACACCTTCCCCGAATCAAAGTCGTAATAGGCCGAAACCACCTTCACTTTCTTCGCAAGCTCACCGAGTTCCGCCTCGCGGCGAATGTGTTGGGCGACCAAGCCCGCGTTCTTGTGGATCGCGTTGTCGAGCCGGTTGCCGGGCGTCGAACGGGTCGCTTCCACCGCAGGCCGAATACCCTCCAGAAGCCTGCCGATGTGCCCGGGAGCCCCTTCGCCCGAGAGGGCCGCCTTGACCGCCCCGCAGTTCTCGTGACCCATCACCACGATGAGTCGGGAGCCGAGGTGTTCGACCGCGTACTCGATACTCGCCAACGCATAGGCGTCGGCGAGATTGCCCGCCGTCCGCACGATGAAGAGATCGCCAATGCCGGCGTCGAACACGATCTCAGGCGCACTCCGCGAGTCGGAGCATCCTACGATGATCGCATAGGGGTGCTGAGCCTTGGCCAACTCCAGCCGACGCGCGCGCGTCGGCTTGGGCGCAGTGCGCGCCGATTGGGCGAATCGGGCGTTGCCGGCCTTGAGGCGAGCCAGCGCGTCGGAAGCCGAAACCGACCCCCCCGGGCCCTTTCCGGTGGCGGGGGCTAAGCTTGCCGCGCCGATGACGAGAGATAGCACCAGAGTCCGAAAGTACAGCATGAGAGCATTATCGGCGAACGCACCGTCCGATTGCTGAAACCACGGTGTCGGATGGGCGGCACCTGGCTCGAAGCCCTCGCCTGTCGATCTTGAGCCGGCGCTCGAAACCAGAGTCAGAACCGACACCGGGATGCGCTCTCGCCCGAACCACGAGTCGGCGCGAGTAGACTTCCGGATCATGCGGGCTGAACTCAAGGAGCTGTGGCGCTTTCGCGAGCTCCTCTGGTGCATGGTCGAGCGCGAGCTGAGGATTCGGTACAAAAACAGCGTCCTCGGCTTCTTCTGGTCGCTCCTGAACCCCCTCATCGTCGTGATCGTGATGACGCTCGTGTTCAAGAACGTCCTCAACAACACGACTCCGAACCTCAGCGCCTATGTCCTCGCCGCGTACCTGCCCTACATGTTCTTCCAGTTGACGCTCTTGGACTCGGCCCAGTCGATTCTCAGCGCGTTGCCGGTCGTGCGGAAGGTCTACTTTCCGCGCGAGATCTTGCCCCTTGCCGGCATCGTCAGCAACTTCATCCACTTCCTCCTCGCCCTGCTCGTCCTGTTTCTCTACCTGCTCACGGCCTGGATTCGCGATCCCCAGGTCTCACCGTTTACGGGCGCGATCCTCTGGCTCCCTCTCCTCGTGGTCGTCAACTTTGCCCTCGCCACCGGTCTCGCCCTCATCATCTCCGCTCTCAACACGTTCTATGAGGACGTGAAGTACATCGTGAGCGTCATCCTCTACGTCCTGTTCTTCCTCTGCCCGATCATGTACTTCAGCGAGAACGTGCGCTACTCGAAGGGCATCGCGAACGGCGACTTGGTCTACACCCTCTACCACCTCAACCCCGTCGCCACGCTCTGCACGGCCTATCGCAAGGTCCTCGTCGCTCCCCAGGACGTCAACGTGAACGGCCGACTCTACCCGCCGCTCCCGTTCGATTGGCCGCTCTTCGGGATCACGGCGGCGGTCTCCTTCCTCCTCCTCTTCGGCGGTTATGCCGTGTTCAATCGCGTGAAGTGGAAGTTCGTCGAGCGGCCGTGATCGACGCCCGCATCCGACTGGACGCTGCCGCAACCACCGGGCTGCATCCCGAGGCTCGTGAGGAGATGCTGGCGTGTCTCGAACCCGAATTCGGCAACCCAAGCAGCCTCTATCGCGAGGGACGGCGGGCAAAGGACGCGATCGACACCGCGCGAGAACGCCTCGCCGTTGCCCTGGACTCGCTTTTCGCCGAGAACCTCTTCACCTCGAGCGGTACCGAGGCCGCGAACCTGGCCCTTGTCGGGACCGCCTTAGCACACGAAGGGAGTCGGCGAAGAGTACTGATGAGCGCGATCGAGCATCACGCCGTGCTCCATACCCGCGGCCTGCTCGAGCGTCTCGGCTTCACGGTCGAGGTGATCCCGGTCGACGCCCAAGGTCTTGTTCGCCTCGACGCTCTTGAGGCGAGTCTCGACGAGAACGTGCTCCTCGTTTCGGTCATGCACGCGAACAACGAGATCGGCACGATTCAGCCGGTCCGCGAGGTCGCTCGGCTCACGGAGCGCTGGGGCACGCTCCTCCATGTCGACGCCGTGCAAACCTTTCTTGGCGACCCCGAAGCAACCGGCGGCTGGGCGGCTGGCGATCTCGGCGCGGATCTGATTTCGATCAGCGCTCACAAGATCCACGGTCCGAAGGGAGTCGGCGCGCTGTGGGTTCGTGCGGGGACGCCAATCGCGCCCCTACTTTCTGGAGGAGGACAGGAACGCGAGATGCGAGCCGGAACCGAGAACGTCGCCGCGATCGCTGGCTTTGGAGCCGCAATTGGCGTGCAGATCAAGTCTGTTCGTTCGCGAGAAGCACAGCGCCGGGGAGCACGTGACGCTTTCCTCAAGGAACTGGCACTCGCCACCCGGCCCTGGGAAGCCACTTTGCAAACCCAAACGCCTTGTCTGAGCGGCCACGCACACATCCGGTTCCCTGGCCTCTCCGCGGAATCGATGCTGATTGTCCTTGATCGCCTCCGGGTGTCGGCAAGCAGTGGCGCGGCATGTTCGAGCGGCAGCCTTGAGCCAAGTCACGTCCTCCTCGCCTGCGGCTGGACGGAAGAACAGGCTCGCGAAGGGCTTCGCTTCACCTTCGACGATACGATCGGCGAGGAGCTCGCCCGCGAGGGTGCCCGGCGAGTCATCAAGGCGGCTGACCAAGTCGGTCGATAACAGCCCGGGCCGGCTGGAGGAAGGGAGGGGATTCGAACCCCTGGGCGGTTGCCCGCCTCCTGTTTTCAAGACAGGCGCAATCGACCACTCTGCCACCCTTCCGCTCAGCCCAGGTTACCCGCGCCCATCCCGACCTTGGCCGAGTCCTGGGACGGGAGACTTTACACGCACCACACCGTTCGGTCTGCCAGTACAATCCAATCATGACGACCCCGACTGCGGTTCGCGCGCCGCGCGGCACCGAAATCAGCTGCAAGGGCTGGCAACAAGAGGCGGCTCTTCGCATGCTCATGAACAACCTCGACCCCGAGGTGGCCGAACGCCCGGACGATCTCATCGTCTACGGCGGGACCGGACGAGCGGCCCGAAGTTGGGAGGCGTTCGAAGCGATCGTGCGCGCGCTCCGTGAGCTTGAGAACGATGATACGCTCCTGATCCAATCGGGTAAGCCGGTCGGTGTCTTCCGCACCCACGTGGAAGCGCCCCGCGTCCTTCTCGCCAACTCGAACCTGGTCGGACGATGGTCGAACTGGGAGGTGTTCCACGAGCTTGAGCGTAAGGGACTGATGATGTACGGCCAGATGACGGCTGGGTCCTGGATCTACATCGGGAGCCAAGGCATCGTCCAAGGGACGTTCGAGACGTTCGCCGCCGCCGCCGATCGCGACTTTGGCGGCTCGCTCGACAAGCGGCTCGTCGTGAGCGGCGGCATGGGAGGGATGGGTGGCGCTCAGCCCCTTGCCGCGACGATGAACGGCGCGGCTTACCTCGGCATCGACGTCGATCCCGCCCGGATCGAGAAAAGGCTCAAGAGTGGCTACTGCGACCGGATCGCCTGGTCCCTCGATGAGGCTCTGCAGATCCTCGAAGGTCGCCCGAATATCAGCGTCGCACTCGTCGGGAACTGCGCGGACGTCCTGCCCGAAATGGTGCGCCGAGGCATCGTTCCCGATATCCTGACCGATCAGACCAGCGCTCACGACCCGCTTGAGGGCTACGTTCCCAACGGCATGTCCCTGGCCGAGGCCAATGCGCTCCGAAGCCGTGACCCGGAGGAGTATTCGCGCCGATCGATCGCCGCGATGGGGGTCCACGTCCAGGCGATGCTCGATCTCAAGCGGATGGGAGCCGTCACCTTCGACTATGGCAACAACATCCGCGCCTTCGCGGTGGAGGCGGGCGTGAAGAACGCCTTCGATATTCCCGGTTTCGTGCCCGAGTACATCCGTCCCCTCTTCTGCGAAGGCAAGGGCCCGTTCCGGTGGGCGGCGCTTTCGGGCGATCCGAATGATATCGCCGTGACCGACCGAGCCGTCCTCGAACTGTTCCCCGAGAACACGACCTTGGCCCGCTGGATGCGCAAGGCCCAGGAGAAGATCCAGTTTCAGGGTCTGCCCGCACGCATCTGCTGGCTCGGCTATAGCGAGCGGGCAAAGGCCGGGTTACGGTTCAACGAACTCGTAAGGAACGGGGACGTGTCGGCGCCGATCGTGATCGGGCGCGACCACCTCGATTGCGGTTCCGTCGCTTCACCGAATCGCGAGACCGAGGGGATGCGCGACGGTACGGACGCCGTCGCGGACTGGGCATTGCTGAACGCGATGCTCAACACCGCAGCGGGGGCGTCATGGGTCTCTCTCCACAACGGTGGGGGCGTCGGCATCGGCTACTCGCAGCACGCGGGAATGGTCGTGGTCGCGGACGGCAGCGAGATGATGGACCGGCGGCTCGCGCGGGTCCTGACGACCGACCCCGGGATGGGGGTCATCCGTCATGTCGACGCAGGCTATCCCGAGGCAGCCGAATTCGCGCGGACCCACGGGGTCCGCATCCCGATGGGCTAGCGCCCCCCGTCGCCGCGGGATCCGGACGAACTCCAGGCAACAGCGGGCTCGACCTTCGACCTTCGATAACGACCGATCAGCCCAAGAGGAGACGGAAACGATGCTCCCCGGTCGGGTTGCGGAGCATCAGCCCCGCCTCCGGCGTGAGGTGCGCGGTCAGCGCGTCGAAGGACTTTTCGCCGCTCGGGTCGACGGCGACGGCCCAAATCGGCTTGAGCGCCTCGATCGCCGCCTTGGGCGTAATCCCGGTCAGATCGAGGCTCGCGAGGCGCTCTTTGACCGCCGTCGCCGCATCTTCCGAGCCGACCAGGTACGCGACCTGACGCCGAATCATGAAGTCGCCGTCATAGTCGAGCAGGTAGTACTGGTCCTCCGCAGGTGAGTCGCCGACCTCGGCGAAGAGCGAACGCACGACGAACGGCACCGTGTTGAAGTCCGCGAAGGCCCGCTTGAGCGGTTGGCTCATCGCCATCACCACGCGCTGAATCGTCACGTCCGCTTCACTCCGCTGATAACCCTCTTGATGGGCGAAGTCGATCGCGGCCACACGAAGTGTTTCGGCGTCCGATTGCTGGCCGATGGCACTGTAAACGAGTCGGTCGTAGATCTCGAACAGCTTTCGCGCCTGACGCCTCACGGTTAGCGCGACGATGCCCGCGTCGAGCGAGACGGCCAGCACCGGCGTGCCCGTGGCGAGCCTCGACTCGACGTACTGCGCGCGGTGCCCGATCCCCTCTTGCCAGTCGTACGGTGTGAACATCCCGAAGGGTTATACACCCAGATCCGGAACCGGGTTCGCAAGTTCAATAGGCTTTGGCGAAGACGACCCGACGCGCACTCGGCTTGCCGGTCAGCACGCAGGTGCCGGGCTCGTCGTCCCCCGGGGCCAAAGGCGTCATCGGAATACAGCGAATCGTCGCCTTCGTCAGCTCGGCGATCTTCTCCTCGGTTTCGGCCGTTCCATCCCAATGGGCGACCGCGAAGCCGCCCGAGCCTTCACCGGTGAAGAGCGCCTGGAATTCGGCCCAGTTGTCGATGCGGTACGTGTGGGCGTCACGGAATCCGCGTGCCCGCTCCAACAGCGCTCCCTGCATCGAGGCGAGCTCGGCTTCGGCGTGGGCCGCGAAACCGTCGAGCGGCACCGTGACCTTCTCCCCCAGGTCGCGACGAACGACGACGCACGTTCCGGCCTCCAGGTCCCGAGGTCCGATTTCAACGCGCAGGCAAGCGCCCCGGAGCTCCCAATCGTTGAACTTGAAGCCCGGAGACTCCTTGTCGCGCTTGTCGACCTTGGTCCGAATGCGGCTGCCGTGCCACGAAAGGTGGCGGAGCGCATCGGCGAGGCGATCGGCGCACGCATACGTCTTGGTCCGGGTTTCTTCGTCGCGGCCGATCGGCACGAAGACGACTTGAATCGGCGCAAGGCGCGGCGGCAAGATCAGGCCGCGATCATCCGAATGGGCCATGATCAAGGTCCCGATCAGTCGTGTCGACACCCCCCAACTCGTCGCGTAGACGTACTCTTCCTTACCTTCCTGGCTCTGGAACTTGACATCGAAGGCCTTGGCGAAATTCTGGCCGAGATGGTGGCTGGTCCCCGCCTGGACGCACCGCCGATCCTGAACCATCGCTTCGATGCAGTAGGTGTGGTCGGCGCCGGCGAACTTCTCATTCTCGCTCTTGACGCCCGTCAAGACCGGAACCGCCATCCACTCTTCGGCGAAGCGGCGGTAGATGTCGAGGATGAGGAGTGCTTCCTCTTCGGCTTCACCATACGTCGCGTGGGCCGTATGGCCCTCCTGCCACAGAAACTCAGCGGTGCGGAGGAAGAGTCGAGTCCGCATCTCCCAGCGAACGACGTTCGCCCACTGGTTGATGAGAATGGGCAGATCTCGATAGCTCTGGATCCATTTCTTGTACGTATTCCAAATCACCGTCTCACTCGTCGGACGGATGATGAGCTCCTCTTCGAGCTTCGCCTCGGGGTCGACGACGACTCCGACGCCGTCCGGATCATTGATCAGACGGTAATGGGTGACGACCGCACATTCCTTCGCGAAGCCCTCGACGTGGGCGGCCTCGCGGGAGAGGAACGACTTGGGCACGAACAGCGGGAAATAGGCATTGACGTGGCCAGAGTCCTTGAACATATCGTCCAAGGCGCGCTGCATCAACTCCCAGATCGCGTAGCCATGGGGTTTGATGACCATACAGCCGCGCACGGCGCTGTGATCGGCCATGTCGGCTTTGACGACGAGGTCGTTGTACCATTCGCTGAAGCTCTCGCTTTGCGGTGTGATCCCGAGGTTGCTCACGGAGGGGGATTGTGACAGATCGCTCGACCGCAGGCTCGGGACGAATCCGACGCAATAACAGTGCATCATGCTCAGCGAGGCAAAGAAAAGGCCGGGCTCCAAGAGAGGTCAGAGCAAGCCCGGCGATCAGCTACGTACGCGTCTCCTGTGAACGCCTCTGCGGACGATTTCGGAGACACAACGGTCGATCGGTCATGAGACAGTGGGCGTCTCACCCGATCCTTACACCCTATTCCTCATTCAGCCCAGTTTCGTGACATCGATTCGCGAAAATTTACTGAGATGCCACGGAGTGAACCCGGTGCCTCAGCGGGGGGACGTCTCCTCCGTACTCTCTTCGGCGGCGGGCACGGGTGGTCCGTACGTCGCTTCCGGCCCCGTGTGATAGCGCTTGAACAGCAAGCGACCGAGCGCGTTCGACATGTCGTCGAAGATCGTGTAGGAGCAAGGGATCACGAGGAGCGTCAGGAGCGTCGAGAGCACGACACCGCCGATGATCGTGATGCCGATCGTCTCCCGAAACTCGGAACCGCGACCCACCGCCAGCGCGACCGGAAGCATGCCGAGAATGACGGCAAGGGTCGTCATCATGATCGGACGAAGCCGAACCGGTCCCGCCTCGACGAGCGCGTCGTGGCGGTCCCGGCCGCGACCCCGAAGGGTGTTCGTGTAGTCCACGAGCAGGATCGCGTTCTTACCCACGAGTCCCACGAGGGCGATGATGCCGACGAAGCCCACGATGTTGAGGGTCTTGTCGGTGATGATGAGGGCGAGGAGCGCACCGACCATCGCCTGGGGCTGGGCGAGCTGGATGATGAACGGATACAGGAGGTTGTCGTAAAGCGAAGCCAGCAGCATGTAGACCAAGACCAAGCCGAGGAGCAGGGCCCCGAACAGGTAGCCCGTCTCGCGTGCCTGCACGTCGGCCTGCCCGAGCGGTTTGAGCTTCACGCCCTCGGGAAGCAGATCCTCCTTGGCGAGCCAATCGTTGATCTCCTGCTGAACCGTCCCCGCGGCAAACCCCGGGAGCAGATCGGCCGTGATGCGGATCTCCTCCTCACGATTGCGGCGTTCGACCTTGTCGACACCGACGGCCGGGACGACCCGAGTGACTTCACTCAGGTACACAGGCTTGCCCTGCACGAACGTCACCGGGAGCTGGCTGACGATCTCGGGGTTGTTGCGATCGTCGAGGCTCATCATCACGCGGATGTCGTACTCTCGCCCGCGAACGCGGAACTTGGTGTCGTTGTTCCCCTCGTAGAGCACCCGCATCGAACCCGCCACGTCCTGAGCCGTCAGCCCTGCGTCCGCAAGACGCGCGCGGTCCGGCAAGGCCCGAATCTCGGGCTTGCCCGACTTCGACGAAATCTCCGGACTGACGACACCGCCGATGTCGCCGGCCAGGAGCCGCTCGTGGATCCGGTTGACGGTCTTGAGCAGCAACTCGCGGTCGTCCGAGGCGAACGACATCTGAATCGGGGCACCGAAGCCTTGCGCCCCGGCGACCGAAACCGTGACCGCCGCCCCCGGAACCTTCCCGATCGCCTCGAGCATGTCGGCGGCAACCGCCGTATCGGTTCTTGATCGGAGCGCTTCCTTATGTTTGACCCAGAACGCAAGGGAGTCGAGCAAGGCCTTCTTGTCGTTGAGGGTCACCGAGACCTGGCCGTAGTTGGCACCCTGGTCCGACGCCCCGAATCCGCCGGACCGCGTGCCTACGTTCGCGACCGTGTACTTGGCATCGGGGTGCTTCATGACCACCTGCTCGATTCGCTCGATCACCTTCTGCGTCTCGGCGAGCGACGCCCCCGGCGGAAGCTCCACACGGATGCTGATTTGGCCGGAGTCACTCGGCGGGAAGAATTGGAACTTGAAGATCGGTTCTTCCTTCCACTCGGCATACTTGAAACCCACGACGCTCGCGCCGACGAACACCATTCCGAAGAGGAATGCTCCCGCGATGAACCGAGTCTTGGTCAGAAGGTCCTGTATGCGGAATCCGCCCGGTGACCAGATGCCCCGAATCAGGTTCGCGATGTACGTCACAACCCCGATCACGACCGCAAACATGAGAAGGGGCATGCCGGTTTGGACCGCGCCCTGCACATCCTTGGCGAAGCTGCCCGCGATCATCATGAACACGGCGAACAGGGCGACAAAGCCGCTGATGAACACGAACCAGCGATGCTTGAGCGACCACTCCAGAGAGCGCCGATAGAGGTTCTCAAGTCGTCCGAACGCCTTTTCGAACCACCGTGCGAACCAACCGGTGGGATGTTCGACGTCCTCACCCTTCCGATACCAGCGCGAGGCGAGCATCGGTGTGACGGTGAACGAGACGAACAGCGAGAACATCACGCAGATCGCGAAGCCGACGCCGAGGGGCCGGAAGAACTGGCCGACGATACCGCCCATGAACGCGACGGGAATCCAGACGACGACGTCGGCGAGGGTGATCGCGATTGCGGCCAAGCCGATCTCGCCGCGACCGTTCAGGGCCGCGGTCTTCGGCTCCTCGCCGAGCTTGAGGTGCCGATAGATGTTCTCGAGCACGACGATCGCGTCGTCGACGAGCACGCCGATCGCAAGCGACAGCGCGAGCATCGTCATGTTGTTGATCGTGAACCCGAACGCCCACAGGACGACGAACGTCGCGAAGAGGCAGAGCGGGATCGCGATCCCCACAATAAGCGTTCCCCGAAGGTTGTGGAGAAAGACGTACACGATCGCCGTGACCAGGAAGATGCCGAAGAAGAGCGTGAAGTTGAGGTCGAAAAGCGACTCCTCGATGATCTTCGACTGATCGAACGTCACGATCATCTCAAGGCCATACTGCGTTTCGAGCTGGTCCTTGACCTTGAGCGCTTCGTGGGCGATCTTGACCGCGTTGCCCTCTTTGGCTTTCTGGATCGACAGCGACACCGCGTCGGAACCGTTCAATCGCGACGTGACGCGTCGCTCCTTCACCGAGTCCGTCACGTCGGCGATATCCCCGAGTCGGACCGGCGTGCTCGAGCCCTGACGCTTCGGGTCCTGGATGTTGACCCGGACTTCTTCGATCTCCTCGACGCTGCCGTAGTCCGCGACCATCCGGACGCTGTACTCGCGCTCATCGCTGACGATGCGTCCGCTCGGTAGGTTCAGCGCCGCGTTCTGGACCGCACGCCGCACCTCATCGATCCCGATGCCGTAGGCGAGGAGCTTGTCCTTGCGGACCTGAACCTGGATCTCGCGCTCGTCGCCGCCGGACACGATCACGCTCGCAACACCATCGATCGCCGCGAACCGATCTTTGAGCTTGTCGTCCGCAAGATCGCGAAGCTGTTGATTGTTGAGGTTCTTACTTCTCAGAATCAGGCGGAGGATCGGATCGGTCGTCGTGTCGAAGCGCTGGATTGTCGGCTTCTCGACCGCCCGCGGAAGACGGTTCAGAATGCCATCGACCTTGGCCCGCACGTCGTTGAGGGCGTTGTTCATGTCGGTGCCGACATTGAACTGGGCGCCGACGACAGAGACCCCTTCCTGCGACGTACTCGTCACCTCGAGAAGACCGTTGACGCCCGAAATCGCTTCCTCGATCTTGCGCGACACCAGCGTGTTGATTTCGTCGGGGCCGGCGCCCGGGTAGATCGTGACCACCGAAATGAACCCGAACTGGACGTCGGGGTTCTGCTCGACCCTCATGCTGCGGTACGCGATCGTCCCCATCAGGATCGACGCCAGCATCAACATGAAGATGAAGACTGGTCGGGTGATTGCGGTTTTGGTGAGACCCATACGTCCTCCGGGATGCCGCGCCTACGAGGCGTCGGCCTTACCCGCCTCCTTCGGCGGTTCGATCTGGATCGCCGAGCCGTCCACGACCTTCGATTGCCCCTCGACGATAACCTGCTGTCCGGCCTGAACGCCGTCCACTTGAGTCAAGTTCTTGTTGACGAGGCCAGGCGTGACTTTGACCCGCTGGGCCTTGCCGTCCCTCGCGACCATCACCCAGCTGTCGCCGCCCGAGCGCAGGATCGCGACCGACGGCACCACCGTCGCGCCCTCGACCCGACGCAGCGTCACCATGCCGCGCGCGAACATACCAGGCTTGATCCCGCTCGTATCCCCATCGATCTGGATCCGGACGTTGAACAGCCGACCGACGTCGGCCCCAAGCGGATTGACGGCGCTGACGCTGCCCGACCACGTCTTGCCAAGGGCGTCGATCGTCACCGCAACCTGCTTCCCGGGCGAGACGTCGCCAATCCGTCCTTCCGGCACTTGGCCCTCGAAGTACACGCCGCCCGATCCGACGATCCGGACGATCGGCGTGCCCGGGCCGACGTAGGTGCCGACCTGAATCGGCTTGCCCGCGACCCGGCCCGAGAACGGACTGCGGATTGCGGCATCCTCGACGGATTGGCGCGCGAGGGCAAGACCCTCTTCGGCCGACCGCAGATTGGCCCGCGCTCCCGAGATCCGCTCCTGATACTGGACGTCTAGCTTCTGGTTTGCCTTGTCGGCCTCCAACTGCTGCACGGCCGCCTGGACCTGCTGTTCCGCCGCGTCGATGTCCTCCGGGCGCGTCAGGTTTTGGACGATCGACTGGTCCTCGAGCGCTTTGTTGTAGCCGGCAAGGGCGCTCGTATAGGCGTTTTCAGCGCGCTCGAGGTCACTTCGGCTGATCGCACCCTGCTCGAAGAGCCGCTGCGCGCGATCGAGCGCGCTCTTCGCAGTCTCCATCGACTTCTTCGCGGCGTCCACCGCCCAGCGAGCTTGAGTGCGTTCCTCTTCGCGGGCACCGTTCCTGAGCTTCTGGAGTTGGGCCTGGGCCTGTTTGAGTCGCGCCTCCGACGCACGGACCGCCGCTGACGACCGGGAAGGTCCGACACGTGCATCGTTGAGGGCCTGCTGGACTTGGGCCCGGGCAGCATCGACCAACGCTTGCTGCTGGCGAACTCGGAGGGACCAGTCGCTCGTCTCCTGTTGGGCGATCACTTGCCCCGCCTTGACCGTGTCGCCATCCTTGACGTACACAGACACGAGGCGCCCCGCGTTCTTCGCCCCAACCTGAACGTCGTCGCCGGTGACGATCGAGCCGGTGATCTCCAAGTCTTCGGTCAGGGAACTCGTCTTGACGTCCGTAACCTTGACCGGAATCGTCGGGTCTTTGATCAGCGCTTCACTGCGCTTGGCTTGCTGCTGGGACGCGCGGTCGACGCATCCCGCGAGCAGAACGACGGCAAGCAGAGCGATGACAAGCTGTCTCATCGAGATCCTCCCAGAGCGGCATCGAGATCATCGGTGCCGACCGCAAACTGGAGGTCGGCGTAGGCGGCGAGATAATCGTAGCGAGCAGCGACCACCGCCTGCTTCGCTTGAGTGAGACTCAGCTGGGCATCCGTGATGTCGAGGAGGATCCCCTCACCGGCCTCATAGCGGACTTCGGCGATGCGGAGCGCTTCCGAAGCCTGCTCGACGGTCTTCCGAGCGACCTCGAGGGTCTGCTGGGCGTTTTCGAGCCGCACCAGCGCCTGCCGAACCTGAAGTCCGACCGCGAGCCCGATCTGCTCCACGGCAAGCTGAGCTTGGCGTTCGTCCTCCTTCGCGGCCGCAACCCGGGCTCGGGTGATCCCCGAATCGAAGATCGGGAAGCTCAGGAATGCCGTCGCCGTCGTGCTCTTGTCGCGCTGGTTCACACTCGGGTCGAGGGTCCGGGTGTGGGTGGCGCTGAGACTGAGCGAAGGCAACGTGCCCCGCCGTTCGGTTTCGCTGATGAAGTTCAGGAACTTGGTACGGTCCTCGGCCGACCGCAGGTCGGGTCGGGTCTTCAGGGCGACCGCGATGTACCGATCGGGTTCGGCGACCGCCCGGCTCATCTGATCGACCTCGACCGGATCGAATTCCGTATCGATCGGGCGGCCGAGCGTGTTGTTGAGGGCGTTCTTGGCGAGGCGCAAGCCGTTCGTCGCGTTGATGACGTCGGCTTCGGCACGGGTGGATTCCGTCTCGAACCGTAGGACGTCGAACTTGGCGATCGCCCCCGCCTCGAATCGAACCCTGGCCTTGGCCAGGCGATCCCGGGCCGCATCGCGGGCCTCGACGACCACCTTCAACAGGTCGGCGGCACGGAGAACGCCGTAGTAGCCCGAGCGGACCGCATTCTTGATCCCACTGGTTTCGGCGTCGATGGTGGCCGCGGCCGCGCGCTCGTTCCACTGAGCACCCCGAATGCCCCGGCGGCCGACCCCGGCGATGTCCAGCGGGTAACTCACCGTCATCGACAAGGTCTTGTTGTCGATCGAGCCCAGGATCGGGTCACCGGCAGCCGTCGTACCGAACTGCGATCGCTGGTCGAACCGAGTGTAGTTGCCCTCGAAGGTGAGCTTCCAGCCGAGTGCGCCACGGGCCTGGCGCGTTTGCTGAGACGCCTTCTCGAATCCCGCCTTCGCCGAGCGGATCGAGAACGCGTTCTCGAGCGCGATCCGTTCGGCATCGCTAAGGGTCATCGGGCCCTGACCGTGGGCTCCGACGACGGCGGCCAAAGCCGCGCTGACGAAGAGCTTCCTCACGAATCCTCCTCCTGAAGATCGGCACGGACATCCTTGAACCGCTCGGCGTGCCGATAGAACTCCTCGTAGTAGCCTTGAACCGCTTCGAACTTCGCGATCATCAGGCCCGCAAACACCGGGTGACGCATGACGAGGAGCTTGTCTCCGGCTTTGATGCCCAGTTCGGCACGCGCATCGGCGGGAATCACGATTTGACCTCGCTCCCCGACCGTGACGGAGCCGAAAAAGCACTCATCGATGCCGCCCGGACATGGACCCTGAGAATCTGGCATGGGTAACTGAATGACGAATCATACTTTTCATACGATTCCCGGCGAGAATAGACGATCGCGACCTTCCAGCGCTACGAACACTGGGACCTCTGGGCGATACTGCGAACGATGAGTGCAAAGACCCGAAATGAGGCCTACGCGCTGCTCTGCGCACATACCGACAGCGATAGCCTGCGACGACATGGGCTGTGCGTCGAGGCCGCCCTGCGCACCTACGCCGAGCGCCTTGGCGAGGACGTCGAGCTATGGGGCATGACCGGGCTCCTCCACGATTTCGACTACGAAAAACACCCTGAGGACCACCCCGCTTGGGGCTTGAGGCTCCTTGAGACCGAAGGCTGGGATCCCGTCCTCATCCGGGCGATCGGCTCGCACAACGACGCCCTCGGCATCCCCCGAGAGTCCGCGTTAGAGCGTCACTTGTTCGCCTGCGACGAGATCGCCGGCTTCGTGGTCGCAGTCGCCTACGTCCGCCCGAGCAAAAGCGTCCACGACGTCGAGGTCTCGAGTGTGCTGAAGAAACTCAAGCAACCCGCCTTCGCCGCCGGGGTCCATCGCGAAGAGGTCTATGCGGGAGCGGTCGGGATCGGTCTCCCTCTTGAGGACCACATCGGCAACGTCATTGGCGCCCTTCGCGCCCACTCGGCAGAACTCGGACTCTAGGCCGGCTCGGCGGAAAGCGCCGGGTAAGTCTCCAACCGCGGCACGTCGTCCACACCGACCCAGAGCGGAAAGTCGCCAAGCGTACTGGCCGCCCCATACGACCCGTCCCGACCCAGAGCGAAAACGACGCAAGGGAATTCGCGACTCCGAGGCTGGCGCCGCAGCATATGGCGCACCGTGTCGTTGCAGGCCTCTTGAGGGGTGTATCCACGGCGGAGATTCTCGACGGTCCGGAACGACGCGCACGCCTTCCAAAGCTCTTCGCCCATGCCGGTCGCTCCGGCGCAGCCGACTTCGTCGTCGGCGTAGATCCCGGCCCCGACGATCGGACTATCCCCGACTCGGCCAGGAAGCTTGAACGCGAGACCGGACGTCGAACTCGCCGCGACGCAATGAGGTCCTTCGGGGGTGCTTTCGACGGCGAGCATCGTGACCGTATCGTGGCTCTCCTCGATCGCGTGCACGTATTCCCGCTCCAACGAGCGGTCGTGCCGCCAAGCCTCGTACCGTTCGATCGCCGCCGGTGTCATCAGGTTCTCCGGGCGGAAGCCCTCGGCGATGGCGAAGCGACGCGCCTGTTCGCCGGCGAGCATCACGTGAGGTGTCCGCTCCATCACCCTGCGGGCGACCGAAATGACAGGCACGATCCCGCGCACCGCACACACAGCCCCGGCATTCAGCGTCCGCCCATCCATCATCGATGCGTCGAGTTCGAGCTCGCCGTCGGCGTTGGGGAGTGATCCGAGGCCGATCGCAACGAGGGTCGGGTCTTTCTCCGCCGCAGCCAAACCGGCTTCGAGGCAGGAGATCAAGTCTGCTCCTCTCCTGCGCGCCGCCCACGCGGCTTCGATCGCTACCTTGCCCGGCTCGTTCCACGTTGCCAAGATCGTCGTCATCGACCCAAAGGTACCTAAACGACACTCTGACAGCGGGGAGGCGTCAGCTCGCCTGCTTGAGCTGGTCCTTGGTGAGGAGAACCGGGGGCTTCTCTTCCGTCAGGACCCCTTCGAGCACGATGACCTTCTTGATGTCCTCGTTGCTGGGAACCTCGTACATCACCTCGAGCATCACGTGCTCGATGATCCCGCGGAGAGCGCGGGCTCCGGTCTTCCGGCGCAAGGCCTCCTGGGCGATTTCGGTGAGCGCACCGGGTTCGACCTCCAACTCGACGCCGTCGAGTTGGAAGAACTTCGCATATTGCTTCAGGATCGCGTTGCGCGGCTCGGTGAGAATCCGAACAAGGGCCTCCTCGTCGAGCTGATCGAGGGTGGCGATCACGGGCAACCGTCCAATGAACTCGGGGATGAGCCCGAATTTGAGCAGATCCTCGGGGAGCACCTTGCGGAGGATCTCCTTGTTCCGCTCCTTCTTGCTTTGGGGCTCGGAGCGGAACCCCATCGTATTCTCGCGCTGGCGTCGCAGGATGATGTCCTCGACTCCGTCGAACGCGCCGCCGCACACGAAGAGCACGTTGCGCGTGTCGATCTGGATGTACTCCTGCTGGGGATGCTTGCGGCCGCCCTGGGGCGGAACGTTGGCGACCGTCCCTTCGAGGATCTTGAGGAGCGCCTGCTGCACGCCTTCCCCACTGACGTCGCGCGTGATCGAAGGGTTGTCGCCTTTGCGGGCGATCTTGTCGATCTCGTCGACGTAGATGATGCCGCGCTCGGTGAGCTCCTTCGCCCGCTTCGGGTCCATCGCCTCCGCTGCTTGATAGAGCTTCAGCAGGATGTTCTCGACGTCCTCGCCGACGTATCCCGCCTCGGTGAGGGCGGTGGCATCCGCAATCGCAAAAGGCACGTGGAGGAGCTTGGCGAGGGTCTGGGCAAGAAGCGTCTTGCCCGAACCCGTCGGCCCGATCATGAGGATGTTGCTCTTCTGGAGTTCGACATCGTCGCCGGTGGCGTCGCTGATTCGCTTGTAGTGGTTGTAGACCGCCACCGCGAGCGCGCGCTTCGCTTGGTCTTGTCCGATGACGTAGCCGTCGAGGAACTGGACGATCTCCTTGGGCTTCGGAACGGAGCCCTTCGAAACAACGGCAGCCGGTGCCTTCTTCGTCTCCCGGGGCTGTCGCTCCGGTTCACTCTGAAGAATGTCGTTGCAGAGGTCGATGCAGTCGCAACAGACCGCACCGTGGAGACCCACGATCAATTTCTTGACCTGGTCCTTCGTCTTTCCGCATAGACAGCACTGATCGCGTCGTTCCAAAGTTCTCGCCATACTCCTCTCCCCTAGTTATCGTACACCAGACTCCAGAACTTTATCGACGATGCCGTAATTGAGCGCTTCTTCCGCACTCATGTAGTAGTCCCGGTCGCAGTCCTTCCGGACTTTGTCGACGTCGTGGCCCGTCGCTTCGGCCAGGATCTGCATGAGGATGTCCATGTACCGGTTCGCTTCGGCAAGGGCGACGTTCATGTCCGCCACCGTGCCCTGCGCACCGCCGGAGACCTGGTGGATCATGACCCGGGCGTTCTTGAGGCAGTAGCGCTTGCCTTTCTTGCCGCCGGCAAGCAGCACGGCCCCCATCGACGCGGCTTGGCCGACGCAAATCGTGGCCACGTCGGGCTTGATGATCTGCATCGCGTCGTAGATCGCGAGACCGGCGCTGACCGAACCGCCGGGGCTGTGGATGTAGAAATCGATGTCCTTGTCCGGATCCTCTTTCTCGAGGAACAGGAGCTGGGCGACGATCAGGTTCGCGACGTAGTCGTCGACGGCGGTGCCGAGGAACACGATTCGATCCTTCAGCAGCCTCGACCAGATGTCATAGCTTCGTTCGCCCCTCGCCGTCTGTTCGATGACGAAGGGAACACCCATCGAGCGTTCGTTCATACGTACCTCCTTTTACGCCGTGGCGCCGGTCACTTCCCTCATCTCGGCGTTTCGGGCAAGAAAGTCCGTGACTTTCTTGAAAATCGCACGAAACTCGAGTTCCCTCATGTTGCCGGACTTCTTGAGGGCATTGAGGAGATCGTGGGGCTGCATTTCGAACTCGTGCGCCATCGCGACCAACTCGTCGCTATAGTCTCGGTTCACGAGGCGCATTTTCTCCTTCACGAAGATCTCGCGCACGAGCACCGCTCGGCAAACGTGAACCTTCGCTTCTTCCTTCATGTTCTCGACAAGCTTGTCGACGGTCATGCCCTGCTCTTCGGCGTACTGCTCCGGGGTCTGACCTTTCTGTTGCAGTTCCTGCCCAAGATCTTGGAGCTTTCGGTCGGCGACCTGCTCCCACATCGTGTCCGGGACCTCGACCTGGCTGATTTCGAGGAGCTTGGCGAGAATCTGCTCGTTCACGTACTCTTGCTGGATCGTTGCCTTCGCGATCTGGAGCCGCTCCTTGAGCTTGTTCTTGAGTTCGGTGATCGACTCGCTCTGGAGGGCCGAATCGAGCCCTTGCGCGAACGCGTCGTCGAGCTCGGGAAGGTGGACGTTCGAGACCGAGCGGATGGTGACCTTGGTCTTGAGGGTCTTGCCCGCCCAGTCCTTCTCCTGGAACCCGTCCGGGAACGTCAGTTCGACGTTCTTCATCTCCTCGGCCCCCATCCCCAGAATCGTCTCGTCGAGGCCGGGGAAGGTCTCGCCTGCGATCGTCATGAAGTTGCGCCCGTCGCCCTCGACGCCTTCGACCTTGATGTTCACGACCGCGCTGTCGCCGGCTTGGACGCCGCGACCCGTGACGGCCTCGCGCTTGCCCTTCCGCTTCTGCAGCTCGCCGAGATAGTGCTCGACATCGGCGTCGGTGACCTCGGTCGCCGGGACTTCCACCGCAATCCCCTTGTACTCGCCAAGTTCGACCACGGGGGCGAGCGGGACTTTCATCGTGTACTCGCAAACGCTGTCGCCTTCGTCGATCTTGAGCACGTTCACGTGCGGCGTGTCGTGAGGTTCGAGCGACTCCTGATCGATCACCTTCTTGTAGGTCAGCTTGATGATCTCGTCCGCCGCGACGTTCGTCACTTCGTCCTTTGGGACGAGCGGCTCGACGACGTGACGCGGGGCATGGCCGGGACGGAATCCGGGGACGCGCACCTGCTTGGCGAGGCGCTTGAAGGCGCGGGCAAAGCCGTCCTTCACCTGCTCGGGCCCGCAGGCGACGTCGAGTTTCACGGTGCAACGGTTCAAATCTTCACGGGTGATTTGCATAGGGATGGTCCAAGAAAGAAGGTTCAGTGTACCTGGAGGCACCCCCGTCGCCCCGCTGGGGCCAGATCCCCCTGACTACCGAATGCGGCGGTGGGGGTGAGGGGTCTGTACCTCTCCGCCTCCGGGGGAGAGGTCGGTGAGCGAAGCGAACCGGGTGAGGTGGCCGGTGAGCGAAGCGAACCGGGTGAGGTGGCCGGTGAGCGAAGCGAACCGGGGGAGGTGGTCGCTTGAGGAATGTGGCGTTCGGTCTCCTCAACCGGTGCGAGACCCCGCAAACGCACGGGAACCGTTGACTTTTGACCCCCGAGAACCGATACATTCTGTGAGCGTTGCCATGACCGAACTCGAGCTGCAGCCCCTCCTAGGAATCGACGACACCTTCCCCGAGACGGTGTATCTGCTCTCGCACCCGTCGAGCAGTCGATACGGTTGCTACTGCCACAACGGCGTCCATGGCCTTGCTTGCTTCTCCTCTGAAGCGGGTGCGTTTCGGTTCGCCGAGTGGATCGATCTGAGCGGGATGAGCACCCTCGAGGTCACCTTCGACCAGGCTCGCGAGATCGCCAAAGGGCGGCCGATGCCGATCGTGGCACTCATGCTCCTCGACCGGATGGACGACCCGCTCATCCACTACGTGCGCTGATCGGGACGCGAGCATGCCGTACAATTCGGGGCGGTGCTTCTCGCCGTATCCAACGTCCGCAAGCTCTTCGGGGGCGATGTCGTCCTCGATCAAGTGACCTTCCGCATCGATCGGCGGGAGAAGGTCGCGCTCGTCGGGCGCAACGGCATCGGCAAAACCACCCTCCTCAAGATCCTCACCGGTGAGCTCGATGCCGACGGCGGCAGCGTGCAGTGGGAGCGCGGATCGACGTTTGGATACCTGAGCCAAACCTCTCGCCTCGATGACTCGAAGACCGTTCTCGAAGCAGCCGAAGAGGCTCGCGCCCACCTGATCCAGATGGAAGCACGGCTCCAGGAGCTCGAGGCGGTCCTTCAAGCCCAGCCCACGAGCGAGGATCTGGAGGAGTTCAGCTTGCTCCACGAACACTTCCACGCCGAGGGCGGCTACAGCGTCGAGCGCGACCTCCGGGCTGTGTTGGCGCGGATGGGTTTCGAGGAATCCGAGTACGACAAGCCCGTCTCCAAGCTCAGCGGTGGCGAAAGGACGCGGCTCATCCTAGCCAGGCTGCTTCTCGAAGAGCCGGACCTTCTGATTCTCGACGAACCGACCAACCACCTCGACCTCGAAGCCACCGAGTGGCTGGAGGGCTGGATTCGCGGCTATGGCGGCAGCGTCCTCCTCGTCAGCCATGACCGGGTCTTCCTCGGCAACGTTGCCCAGCGGGTGCTGGAGATGCGCGATGGCCAGGTGAAGAGCTACCCCGGACCGTTCGAAAAGTTCGTCGAACTCCGCAAGGCCGAGGACGAACGTCTTCTGAACGTCGCTGAAAAACAGCAGGAAGAGATGGCAAAGTTGGACGAATACGTCCGACGGTTCATGAATAGTCAGCGCACCGCCCAGGCTCGGGGGAGACTGAAACTCCTCGAACGGATGCGCGCAACCGCAGTTTCGGCTCCGACCCAAGACCGGTCGATGGCCGCCCGTTTTCAGGGGGTCAAGAGGGCAGGCGACCTCGTCGTCGAAGCGAAAGGCCTCTCGATGGCGTTCGGCCCCCAAAAGCTCTTCCAGAACCTCGATTGGGTCGTGCGGTGGGGCGAGCGCTGGGGCATCGTCGGTGAGAACGGCGTCGGAAAGTCGACGCTCATCAAGGTGATCCTCGGCGAACTTGAGCAGACCGCCGGAACCGTGAGGCTCGGCACCAACGTCGAGGTCGGTTACTTCTCCCAGGATGCGTCCCATCTCGACCTCGAACTCAGCCCCCTCCAGACCCTGAACTACGAGCTCGGATGGGAAGCAGGACCGGCGCGGAACTACCTCGCTCGATTCCTCATCGCCGGGGACGATGTGTTCCGTCCGATCAAGACCCTCAGCGGCGGGGAGCGGAACAAGATGGCGCTCGCGCTCCTTTCCGCCCTGGAACCGAACGTCCTGATTCTCGACGAGCCGACGAACCACCTGGACATGGCGTCGCGAGAGGCCCTTGCTCAAGTTTTAAGTGAGTACAAGGGCACGATCTTGCTCATATCACACGACCGACGACTCCTCGACCAACTCACCGATCACACCCTCGACCTCCGTCGCACCGGCGCGTTTGCCTACCCTGGAGGCTACTCGGAGTATCGCCAAAGCCGAGCTCGCCCGATCGCGGCGCGACCAGCTCCGAGATCGGCACCGCCTCCCGAAGCGCCGGCACCGCCGGCATGGACCCCGCGCGAACTCTCCAAGGAGATTCAACGCGTTCGACGGGCCACCGAGGAGGCCGAATCCGCCGTGACCGACCTCGAAGGCGACCTCGAGCGACTCGAGCGAGTGATGGCGAGCCCGCCCGCCGACGCCGACCTGTTCCGCCTGTCCTCGCGCCACGGAGAACTCCAGCGGGAGATCGCAGATGCGATGGCTCGGTGGGAGGCCTCGGCCAGTCGGCTCGAAGAGCTGACGGCGCTCCAAGGCTCCGAATGAAACCCCCGGCGCTCATCGCCGTCATGGGCCCGACCGGTTCGGGCAAATCCGCATTGGCCGAGCGGATCGCGGACGTCCTCGACGCCCAACTCCTGAATGCGGACGCCTTCCAGGTCTATCGTGGCTTCGACATCGGAACGAACAAGCCGGACGATCGACGACGCTATCGGCTCTTGGACCTCAAGGACCCGCACGAGGACTTTGGGGTCGGCGAGTGGGTCGGGCTCGCGGTCGCAGAGCTGGGCCGGCTGTGGGCCGCAGGCCGATCCGCCGTGGTCGTGGGGGGAACCGGACTCTACGTTCGAGCGTTGTTCGAGGAGTGGAACGATCTTGCCCCGCCCCCCGACCCAGCCTTGAGAGCAGAAGTGCGTGCGTGGGCCGAGGACGGGGTCGAGGCGCTGGCGGCGCGTCTGGTGGCACTCGATCCCGAACGCGCGCAGGCGATCGATCTCGCCAATCCGGCCCGCGTGATCCGAGCCCTCGAGCGCACGCTTCAGCCTCAACCACCCGTGGCGTTCTCGCTTCCCCCGTTTCGCAAGCTGAAATGGGGATTGAACCCAGGCGTCGAAATCCTGGACGAGAGGATCGGCGCGCGTGTCGTTCAAATGATGCGGCGAGGGTGGATGGCCGAGGTTGTCCGCCTGAGTGCAGAAGGAGTGCGGTTGCAGGACCCAGCTATGCGAGCCATCGGGTATCGTACTTTGCTCAGGGTCTTGGGCGGTGAAATCGGCCTCGAAAAGGCCCTTGAGTTGATTCGACTAGAGACGAGGCAATACGCTAAGCGGCAACGCACATGGCTTCGTTCCGAGCCACATTTGCAATGGTTCACAGTGACTGATGAAGAGGGGCTGGAGAGCAAAATTCAAGAAGCTCTCGAACGGCCCGAATAGGAACGATACGAGATGGCAAAAACAATTAACCTTCAGGACATGTTCCTGAATCAGGTCCGAAAGGAAGGCATCGGCGTCACGATCTACCTCATGGGCGGCGTTCAGCTGCGCGGGCAGGTACGTGGCTTCGATGCGTTCACCGTGTTGCTGGATACGCCCGGAAAGCCGACCCAGCTGGTGTACAAGCACGCGATCACGAGCATCGTGCCCGCCCGCCCGATCGGAGGCGGCAGCGGCGGAGGCGGACACCACCGCGACGACCGCGAGAGCATGCCTCCCGAAGAGGAATGATCCGATTCACCAAGATGCACGGAATCGGCAACGATTTCGTGATCGTCAATGGCCTCGAAGAGCGACTCGACCCCGAGACGTTGCCGGCACTCGCCCGGGAGATGAGCGACCGGCGTTTTGGGGTCGGGAGCGACGGGCTCATCGTCCTCGACCGAGGACCCGAGTCCGTCCTACGCATGCGCATGTGGAATCCGGACGGCTCCGAAAGCGAAATGTGTGGCAACGGCGTCCGCTGCTTCGCCCGCTACGCCCAGGATCGTGGACTTGCCGATCAACCCAGGATCCCCGTCGAGACCGGTGCCGGCCGGCTCGTCCTGGAGGTGCTCGCCGATCTGCGCGTCCAGGTCGATATGGGGATCGCACGCCTCACCGCGGCCGAGATCGGCATGCCTGGTGAAGGCGAAAGCAAAATGATCGACGAGCCCGTGAAGATGCCGGATGGCTCCTGGTTACCGGGAACCGCCGTGTCGATGGGCAATCCCCATCTCGTGCTCTTCGTCGACGACGTCGACGCGATCCCGCTGGAGTCGTGGGGTCCGGTGCTCGAACACGAAGACCGATTCCCCAAGCGAGTCAACGTCCACTTTGCCCAAGTGATATCGAAGCGACACCTTCGACAGCGGACTTGGGAGCGCGGAGCCGGCATCACCCTCGCCTGCGGCACCGGAGCTTGCGCGACCGGCGTCGCCGCACACCTCACCGCCCGTACCGAGCCCGAAGTCGAGATCGACCTGCCGGGTGGACGACTCGCGATCGCGTACCACGACGATGGACGGGTCCTCATGACGGGACCGGCCGAGTATGTGTTCGAGGGCGAGTGGCGCTGAGCGCAGACCGAGCGGCCTAGACCCAACGCCAGGCAAAGAAACCAGGAGAAGCGACCGATAACTGGGTTGAGGACTCTATGCCTGGACCATTTTTCGGGATCGGTATCGCGTCGAACGCGCTTCGCAGCTTCCAGCGCGCGCTCGACATCACGGGGCACAACATCGCCAACGTGAACACCCCGGGCTACTCGCGCCAAGTCGCCGACTTCGGCACCCAAGATCTCGCTGGGTTCTGGAGCAACGGCCGCCAATGGATCGGAAGCGGCGTCGGGATTACGTCCGTCAATCGCATTCGAGATATGTTTCTCGATGCCCGCATGCGGGAGGGGCAAGCCGATCTCGGCCGGTTCGAAATGCTCGCCGGAAGCCTCAAGCAGATCGAAGGCGTATTCAACGAGCCGAGCGACAACGGGATCTCCAGTGCCCTCAACAAGTTCTTCGACGCATGGTCCGGACTGGCCTCGAACCCGAACGACCCAGGCGCAAAGCTGCAGGTCAAACTCGCGGGCGAAACTCTCGCCGGCCGGGTCCGCAGCACCTACGGCGAACTCAGTCGGATGTCGGACCAGATCAATGGGCAGGTCGGCGCCACGATCGACGAGATCAACGGGCTCGCCACCGAGATCCAGACGCTGAACGATGAGATACGCCAGGCCGCCATTCAGGGCGGACCCCCGAACGACCTCCTCGACCGCCGAGACGCGGCGATCGAGCGGCTCAGTGGCCTCGCCAACGTGAACACCCGCACCTTCGAGGACGGAACCGTCTCGGTCTACATCGGACAGCACACGCTCGTCGAACCGGCGCGGCCACCGAATCCGTTGCCGACGACGTTCGACGCCTCGACCGGACGGCTCGGAACACCTCCGAATCACATCGACATCACCGCTGGGCGTCTCCGTGGGCTTCTGGATGCCTCGTTCAAAATCGAAGGATCGTCGACCGTCCCCGGACTCAAGGGCCAACTCGACAACCTCGCCAACACCCTCCGAACCGAGGTCAACGGGCTCCACAAGACGATCGCCGACCCGCTCGATACCTCGGAGCGGTTCTTCAACGACGTGACCCCGCCCGCGGCCCAGACCGGCGCGATCGACTTCGACCTGACGGTCACGATCAAGAACGACCCAACCCGCATCATCTCCGGCGTCAACGGGCCTGGCGACGGCTCCATCGCCCTCAAGCTGTCAGGCCTCCGCGATACGCGGCTCCCCAGCCTCGGCAACAAGACCATCCAGGGTTTCTACCGCGACGGCATCGCCGATCTCGGGCGCGAATCGCGTCTCTACAACGACCGGCTCACCACCCAGGTCGCCGTCGTCGGACAAATCGACGCGCAGCGCCAAAGCGTGATGGGAGTCTCGCTCGACGACGAAATGGCGAACATGCTGCGATTCCAGCGCAGCTACCAAGCCGCCGCGAAAGTCCTCACGATTTTCGACCAGGTGACCGAAGATTTGATCGGAATGCTCCGCCGATGAGGGCGTAAGCCATGCGAGTCAGTACCTCCTACCAATACGACAGCTTCAGCCGCCAGATCCGGGACGCGCAATCCCGCTATGTGGCGGCGCAGCGCGTGGCGACCTCGGGCAAACGGCTCGAGCATCCCAGCGACGACCCGTTCGGGACGAGCGTGTCACTTTCGGCCCGAGCCGTCCGATCGGCGATCGAACAGTACGACAAGAACCTCGTCAATGCGCGGGGCGTCCTCGGCCTGTCCGAGAATGCCGTCTCCGGCCTGAACGACCTGCTCCGCGAGGGGTACACGATGGCCGTCCGCGCCGCCCAGACGACGGTCGATCAGGAGGGTCGCAACGGCATGGCCGCCCAAGTCGCCGAGCTTCAGCGACGGCTCGTTGCGCTCGGCAACAGCCGCGGTCCTGCAGGCGAGTATCTCTTTGGAGGTCAGAAGAACGATGTCGCGCCGTTTGCGGCCGCGAATGGGGCGCTCACGTTTTCCGGCGACAACAACTCCGTCATCGTCGAGACCGGCCCCGGAGTGACGATGTCGATCTCGACCCCGGGCGAGCAACTCTTCAAGGCCGCCTATGACAAGCTCGAATCCCTGCGCCAGAACTTGCTGGGGGGAACGACGAGCTCGACCGAAGGCGACATCCAGCCACTCCAAGATCAGATGGCCGTCACGCGCGCACAGCTTGCCGAAATCGGTTCACGAATGCGCAGCGTCACCACCCTCAAGACCGACAATGCGCGCCGGTTGGACGGCCTCGCAGTTCAGATTTCCGACGTCGAAGACGTCGACATGGCGGAAGCGATCGTCGCACTCAAGCAAGCCGAGAACGCCTACACCGCCGCGCTCCAAGTCGGGAGCCAGGGATTCAACCTCAGCCTCATGGACTTCATTCGATGACGATGACGACCTTACTTTCACCGCGATTTGGCGCCATTCCGTTCACGGAAGAGGACGTCGTGTCGATGCCGGACGGCCTCCTCGGCTTCCCCGACTTCACGCGCTACCTGATCCTGCAGCATCGGGACGGAAGCCCCTTCCGATGGCTTCAGTGTCTCGACGAGCCAACCCTCGCATTCCTGATCGTCGACCCCTCGCATTACGTGAGCGAATACGCGCCGACTCTCAGCGACGAAGCGCAAGCTTCACTCGAACTTGACGCGGAGTCACCGGTTCTCGTCTATACTATCGTCACCATACCGAGAGGTATGCCTGAAAAGATGACGATCAACTTGGCCGGGCCGATCGTGATCAACGGGGCGAACCGCAAGGCAAGCCAGTTGGTGATCGACGATCCTCAGTACAGTGTTCGTCATTCGGTGTTCGATTCCGCGCGCGTCGCGGCCTGACCATCCGCCGAGCGATCGGCATCAAACGCAGGGTAGCCACGGAGGGCTCGCCATATGCTGGTTCTGACTCGAAAAGTCAATCAGAGCATCATCATCGGGGACGACGTCGAAGTCGTCGTCTTGGAGGTGCGTGGCGAGCAAGTGCGCCTCGGGATCAAAGCCCCCAAATCGGTGACGGTCCACCGGAAAGAGATCTACGACCAGATCCAAGAGGAGAATCGGCAGGCCTCGCAGGTTCGAAGCGAGGACATCCCCGAGAAGTAACGGGTGCCTCGCCATCCCTCGCCGATCCGCCGCTGGCTTCGACTCGGTCCGCCCCACGTTGGCCGGGCTCGCTTTCTTCTTCGCCGCCTCGATGCGCTTCACCTCGCGTTCGAAGCGATGCCGGCCCTTCTCCTGACCGCGATGGCGGGCGCGACACTCATCTGGTGGCGCACCGGCATGCCGGGGGGTCTTGCCTGGCTGCGGCTGGTCCTCGATCCAGCGATCGCGTCGATCCTCTTCGTCGTCGCGGTCGCCCTGGTCCCGGACCTGTGTGCGGGTCGGCGGATCCGATTCCCACTTCCGATGACCTTGCCGGTGGTGTACCTAGGCCTCCTCGTCGGGATGAAGCTCCTGACCGAAGGGTCCCGGACCGGGATCCTCAAGTTCGCGGAGTCGGCCCGGCTCGACGGCTACTGGCTCCACCCGTCGTTCCTGATTCTCGTCGGCGGCCTCCAGGCGTCGGTGCTCGCGATCGCGGCGATGCGGGCGTCCAAGCGAAAGCCCTGATCAGGTGATCCTGATCAGGGCTCCAGTCCTCCCGTTGCCGGGTCAAGAATCAGTTGCCGCCGGTGCTGGTGTTCTTCTTCAAACCGGGGGGGCCCATGGTTTGGGAATTGTCGCCAGGCTGCTGGCTCTTGTCGATCTCGCCGCTCGAGTCGCCGCTCTTCTTGATTTCGGTGTTGACCTTGTTGAGTTCGGCCTCGTCGGTGCCGGAAGAGGCGCAGCCGATGACGAGCGCGCCACAGACGGTCAGGGCCAAAGCGAGCAGAATGCTCTTGGTCGTTTGTTTCATGCATTGCACCCCTGGAACAGAAGTGTGGCCGGACCACGCAGCCCGGCCACACAGACGGTCGATGAACCTAGTTGAGGTCCCACATGTAGGCGTCGAGATCGAAGACTCGACCAGCCCACGCGTTCATGACGTTGCAACCCGCGGTGAGCTGCGAGATGCGGCGGGCGGTCACGTGACCGTCGCCCCAGCCGACAACGGCGATGCCGTTGTGCCACGGCCAAGCGCCACCGTAGACGTTCCACGCCAACGGGTTGTTGGGATTCCAGCCACCCCACCACCAACGACCGGCGCAACCGGCGGGAAGCGGAGGCAGCGTGTCGACGCCGGCCGTCGTCTGGCGGCAAGGCATGTCGATGCCCCAGTTACCGCCGCCCTTCGGGGAGCCGCTCGCGGAGCGATCCCAGATCGAGTTGACGGTCATGATCGTTCGAGCGGGCTCGTTGATCGCACTCGCCTCCGTTCCATGGGCCTTGAAGTACAAGGTCACAGGCGGATTTGATTCAGACGGGCAGTTGTAGCCCATGAGACCGAAGTACTGGGTGTTGTAGCCGTAGTCCGACTTGATCGCGAGGTTGAATTCGCGCTGGAGCCGGTTGATCGGCGCCGGAAGGTCGGTCATGCGCTCGGCTTCCTTTGCGGGGTCGCTCGGGGAGGCCAGCATGTCGAAGTTCTTCATGTACGGCTGCAGCAACTGGCCGATCGCGCGGTCAGGCTGAGTCGCATGGTTGGCGTCATACGTGTTCGTGTACTGGATCAGGACGTGTCGGTCGTCCGAGTCGCCCAAGTACATCATCTCGGCCTTGGCCCACTGGTTCGAGTTCGAGATGCACGCCGTCTTCTTCGCCGCGACCTTAGCCTGGGCAAAGACAGGGAAGAGGATCGCAGCCAAGATCGCGATGATCGCGATGACCACGAGCAGTTCAATGAGGGTAAATGCCTTGCGCATTTCTATGAGTACCTCCGAATGATAAACAGACCCTTTGAATTTACACCAGATTTCGTGCCGTCGCAACGAAAAGGCCCAAAAATCTCAAATTCGCGCAACTTTTGGCCTGAGAGCGCGGTAGAGCAAGGTTTTGGCACCCATAGCGCCCTACCTCATCGGTAAACCGAGCGCCTGATGCCAGATTATTGCGCTCTCACGCCAAAGATCCGCACCCTGACTCTGGAGATTCCACAGGAGGATCAGGCTCGCGCCCTTCGTCGGCACAAGCTGGATCATGCTCATGTAGCCGGAGACGGAGCCGTTCTTGGCGATCACCCGCGTGCCACCCGCATCGCGAATCTGCCATCCCGGGCTGAAATGCCACGTCGCCTTGCTCGCGGGCGGCACGACGGGCGTGAACATCGCGTCATACGTCGCCCCGCCCATCAGCCGACGCTCGCGGATCGCCGCCTCCCACGCCATCATGTCGTCGAGGGTCGAGACCAGCCCGCCGCTCGGAATGCCGGTCGGCGTCACACCGACGCCCTGCCGGGCCGCAACGACTTTCCCCTGACGCATGTTGTAAGGCGAAGCCATGTTCCCTTTCAGGAAGGTGGTCCACGGACCGGTTCGTGTCATGCCGAGCGGGCCCCAAACCGCCTTCCGCATGAAATCAGCATATTTCTGGCCGGAAACCTTCTCGATCACCGCGCCGGCGACCGCGAAGTTCACGTTGCTGTAGAGCTGATTCGCGCCTGGCTTGAACTGGAGCGGGTGTCCCTTGGCCCAATTCCCGAACACTTCCCACGGTGTCGATCCCTTCGTCCCCGCCAGGCCGCCATCCGGCAGGCCGCTCGTATGCGTCACGAAGTTCAGGAGCGGGATCGGCTGCCAGTCCTTCGGGAGCTGGGGGAGGATCTGTCCCACAGGCCGACTCAGCTCCAGTTTGCCCTGGTCGACGAGGATCATCAGCCCGAATGCGGTCATCGCCTTCGACGTCGAGCCGATGCCGAAGACCGTGTCGGCGTCCGGCCCAGCTGACTGACCGAGCGTCTTCTTGCCGTAGGTCCGGACGAGGACCGGCTTGCCGTCGACGAGGAACGCCGCCGCCAACGCCGGCAGCTGGTGATCCGCGATCGCCTGCTGGAGGATCTTGTCGACCTTGCCGGCCATGACGTCGGTAGCCGACGGCTGGGGAACCGCCGCGAACACGAGCAGTGAAAGCATGCTGCGAGCTTACAGAAACGGCGTCAGCGCGTGCGCGCCAGCATCAGGCCGTCGCCGACGGTCAGCATCGCCGCGTCGACGCGAGCATCCTGGGCGATCCGTTGCCCGAGCGCGCGCAGAATCTCCGTCTCCTCGTCCGTGACGGCGGGATCGGCGACCTTTCCCGACCAAAGCATGTTGTCGAGGACGATCAATCCCCCTGGTCGCACCAGCCCGAGGCTCGCCTCGTAATAGGCGGGGTAGGAGCCTTTGTCGGCATCGATGAACACCATGTCGAACGAGCCGGGCTCTTGGCCGGCGAGCGTGTCGAGCGCGGGAGCGATCCGGAGATCGATCCGCTCGGCGATGCCGGCCTCGGCCCAATACGGAAGCCCGACGGCGACGAAGTCAGCCTCGATGTCGCATGCCACCAGCCGGCCACCCACGGGCAGCGCCGAAGCCATCTTGAGTGCGCTGTAGCCCGTGAAAACGCCGATTTCGAGGATCTGACGCGCGCCGATCAGGCGCACCAGGAACGCTAGAAGTGCGCCGACCTCCGGAGAACTGCACATCCCGGCCCGCCTATGGTCCATGCTGGCTGCGTGGAGTCGTGCTTCGACCTCGGTCTGGGTCACGAGGTGGGAGTCGATGTACGCTTCGACCGCCGGCGGAACCAGAGACTTGCCCATCACGATCGCCGTCCCATCTGTTCCACGAACCGAGCGAAGTACTTGCGCGAATCCCACGGCCCGGGAGCGGCTTCGGGGTGATACTGGATGCTTCCGGCGCGCAGCCCCGGAACCTGGATCCCCTCGACGGTACCGTCGTTGAGGTTGAGTTGGGTGACTTCGGCGCCGGTGCCCTCCAGAGAGTCGGGATCGACCGCGTAGCCGTGGTTCTGTGACGTGATCGTGACGGTTCCGTCGAGCAGGTCTTTGACCGGGTGATTGCTACCTCGATGCCCGAACTTGAGCTTGAACGTCTCGCCGCCGATCGCATGGCACAGGAGTTGGTTCCCAAGGCAGATTCCGAACACCGGCAACCGGCCGAGCAGCGCGCGCACGGTCTCGATCACCGGCCCCAGCCGCGACGGATCACCGGGTCCGGGGCTGAGCAGGATCCCGTCCGGATTCCACGCGAGAATCTCGTCGGCGGGGGTCGTCGCGGGCACGACGATCGACCGGACGCCGAGGGCCGCAAAGCGGCGAAGGATGTTGTGCTTGAGCCCACAGTCGAGGACGACAAGCCGGTGCTTGTAGCCATCCGTGCTCTCATCGAGACGCTCCTTCCCGGCAAATCCCCACGCATACGGAGCCCGCGTGGTCACCTGGTACACGAAGTCGGTCTCGTCGTACGCAGGCGCTTCACGGAGGCGGCGCACGGCGTCGTGGGGATCGCCGTGGGTGATCATCCCCATCGTGACGCCGCCGGTCCGAATGCGCTTCGTGATCGCGCGGGTGTCGACGCCCTGGATCGCGACCATCCCACGCTCCTCGAGGAGCCGATGGAGCGTCTTGGTCGACCGCCAATTCGAAGGGCGTTCGCAGGCCTCACGAACGATGAAACCCGCCGGCTGGAGCCGATCGGACTCGAAGTCGTCCTCGTTGATGCCGTAATTCCCGACGAGGGGATAGGTGAGAAGGACGATCTGACCGGCATAGCTCGGGTCGGTCAGGATTTCCTGGTACCCGGTCATGCCGGTGTTGAAAACGACCTCGCCGGTCGTTTCGCCCACGGCGCCGAGGGTCCGCCCCTCGACCACCGTGCCGTCGCTCAGAACGAGAAAGGGCACGTGCTTGAGTCGAGAGGATACCGAACGTTCGAGTAACCTAGCCCGATGCGGGTCTTCATGTCGGTGGACATCGAGGGGATCAGTGGCCTCGTCTCGTGGTCGCAATGCGGCGGGCCCAACGGAACCACTTACGATTGGGCGTTCGCCCGCCGACGAATGACCGCCGATACCAACGCCGCCATTCGAGGCGCGCGGGCCGGCGGCGCGAACGAAATCGTCCTCCGCGATAGCCACGGCTCGAGCAAGAACCTCCTCTTCGACGACCTCGAACCCGGGGTGCGGCTCGTCTCGGGTCACGGGAGCCTGACCGACGGCATGATGATCGGAATCGATGATCGATTCGATGCCGCGATGCTCATCGGATACCACGCGATGGCAGGAACCTGGGGCGGGATCATGGAGCACACGATCTCGAATCGCGTCCACCGCATGAGCATCAATGGAATGGGGGCGGGCGAGATCGCGCTGAGCACCGGCACCGCGGGGGCGTACGGCGTCCCCGTGGTATGCGTGACGAGCGACGCTGCCGGATGTGGAGAAGCCGAAGCCCTCATCCCTGGGGTCACCACCGCCTGCGTCAAGGAGGGATTCGGCCGCTACAGCGGCCGCCTCGTCGACCCGGACGAGGCGATTGCCCGGATCGAAGCCGCCGCCCAATTGGGATGCGAGCGCCGTACCCTCGTCGCGCCCTGGCAGCCGACCTTCCCGGCGACCCTGCGACTCGAATTCCACCACACGGAAGAGGCTGATATGAGCGCCCGCCTCTGGGGAGTAAAGCGCGTCGACGGCTACACGCTGGAAGCGACCGGCGGGAGCTGGGCAGAGCTCCACCAGATGGCTTGGGCGATGATCCTCCACGCGCGCCTCGGGGCGTTCGCCCACGACTGACATGCTGAAGATCACGTGCATCGTGCGGCCCCATAAGCTCGAAGAGGTCAAGACCGCGATCGCTTGGTTCGACATCTCGGGGATGAGCGTGAGCGACGTGCGCGGCCGAGGCAACTCGCCCGAACGCCCGACGTTGTTCGCGGGCGAAGAGATCGTGGTCGCCTTGCCCCTGAAGTCGAAGATCGTGATCGTGGTCGCCGACGAGCTCGTCGAACCGATCATCGAGGCGATCCGCGAGGCGGCTCACACTGGCGAACCCGGCGACGGCAAGGTGTTCGTCGAGCCGATGCTCGATGCCTTGCGCGTCCGTACCGGCGAACGCGGAGAGACCGCGATCTAGCGAGTCCGGCTCAGTTCGAGCGCGAGCCGCCGTCCGGCGCTACATGAAGCGGGATCGTCTCACGGAGAACACGCAGGCGTTCGGTGTACTCCTCGAAACCGACGCTCAGCTTCATGAACGTCGCTGCCTCTTCGCGATACGGACCGTGATCGAAGCTCCCCGCGATCGAGTAGCTCTCCTTCCCCTGCTGGATGTAGTCACACAGGAGGTCCCGTCCCGATTGCAGCTTCAAGTGCCGGAGAAACTCAGGGTAGATGCCCGACCAAAAGAGGATGAAGTCACCGATGTGCTTGTGAACCTCGCGCTCCCGCTCAAAGGAATCCGCATTCAGGCGGATGTCGCCCTCGGCGACCATGTCGGTGACCGTCGTGACGGGCTTCCCCCGGCGATCGCGGATCGCCCAAACGCCATCCGTGTGAACGAATCCCACGAGGAGGCCGGTGAGATACTGCTCGATCTCCTTCTCCGCGTGGGTGCCGGTTCGCACGAACGTCTCATGCACGTGCTCGATGAACAACTGGTAAAGCGGATGGTCGGGGTTGATGCCGGATTTCATGGATGACCTCGGTGGGCTTTCGGTGACTCCTTCTATGGTGTATGGGGGTTTCTGCTTCGATGCGGTTACGTGAACTTGCTTGGTTTCTCCTTCTGACGCCGAAAACCTAGGAAGGTTCTCGGGAGCAGGGCTTTCGATCCAGCGCGGCCCTCCCCTGGTATCCTGCCGCTTCGGCATGGAAACGACTTTGGTATTGATCAAGCCGGGCGGAGTCGCCCGCAACCTCATCGGTGAGATCACGCGCCGCATCGAGGCGCGCGATCTCCAGGTGGCCGCCCTCGTGCTCATGAAGGCAGATCGGGCGATCGTCGAGGAGCACTACGGAGAGCATCGAGAGAAGCCCTTCTTCGCGGACGTCGTCGACTATCTCTGCAGCGGGCCTGTGGTCGCGATGGCCGTCACCGGAACGAACGCCGTCAAGGCGATCCGCACGATGATGGGCGCAACCAACCCGATCGAAGCGACACCGGGAACGATCCGTGGCGATTTCGCCCTGACCATCGACGACAACCTGACGCACAGCAGCAGCGATCCGGAAGCCGCCGCTCGTGAGCTCGCACTCTGGTTCCCCGAAGGGACCGTCCGCTGACGCCATGAGCGACCTTCACGATGCGTTCGAAAGGGACGGTTACGCGCTCGCAAAGGGGGTGTTCTCCCCCTCAGAAGTCGCGGAGTTGGAGTCCGAGTTCGATCGCATCGTCGAGCAGATCTTGGCGACCGACGAAGAGGTGAACGCCCGGTGGTCCGGTCCTGAGATGGACAGGATCGGCGCGGCGGGAACCGTCGTCCTCCACACCCACAACGTCCAGCAGTACTCGGCCGCCTGGCACCGGGCGCTCCTCCATCCGCGATTTCTCGATGCGACCCAGGCGATCCTTGGGCCGAACATCGTGCTCCACCACACGAAGCTGTTCCAAAAGCCGGCCGAACTCGGCGCTCCCTTTCCGATGCACCAGGACTGGAACTACTTCCCAACCGAAAACGACACGATGATTGCCGGAATCATCCACGTTTCTCGTGCGACGGACGCGATGGGATGTCTCCGCGTGTATCCCGGCACCCATAAGCTTGGCCGGATCCAAGGCACTTCGGGAGGCAACGAGTCGGAGTTTCTCGCCCGCTATCCCCTCGAATCCGCGACCCCGCTCGAGGCGGAGCCGGGAGACGTCCTGTTCTTCCATTACTGCCTGGTTCACGGATCGATGCCGAACCGATCCGACGCCGTGCGCAAGACCGTGCTCGTGCAAATGCACTCAGGCGACGATCGCGTCGAGGCCGGGGTCGGCCATCCCGACGAGCGGCTCGTCCTCCGCGGATGGAACGCTCGCATGACGCGGGAACGCGCGAACGACCCCCAGAAGTAACCCTTCGTGGCACGAACTTTGCGGATGAACGCCACGTCCAAGATTCACCGGGCGTAATGACGCATACCGGTCCAAGGAGCCTCCACTTACCCATGCTATCGATGCGAAAGGCCTTTACGTTGATCGAACTGCTCGTGGTGATCGCGATCATCGCGATCCTCGCCGCGATCCTGTTCCCCGTGTTCGCACAGGCGAAGGAGGCCGCCAAGAAGACCGCTTGCCTCGCCCAAATGAAGCAGTTGGGATCCGCCGTCGCGATGTACGCGACCGACGCCGACGACATGTTCGTGCCCTCGACGAACTACGATGCCCCGACCGATGATCCGAGCCGGATCTGGACGGTACCGCTGAACACCTACGTCAAGAACAAGGACATCTTCGTGGCGACCGGAGCCAGTGGCAGCAAGTTTGCCGAGGGCTGGACGACCCGAAACCAGCAGAGCATCGGGATGAACGGAGCGGCTGGTTTCGACTCCTCCAGCGCCGGCTGCGACGACGGACAGGCCATCCAGGGCTGCGAAGGATGGAAGAGCGCAGCGTCCCAAAGCCGGATGGACGAACCGGCTCGCACCGGACTCTTCGCCTGCACCCCCCACGGGCCGATGGCTGCAAAGTACCGAGGCTATGTCTTTGCACCCGATAACGGTACGTTCGACCCTCTGAACTATCAATTGGCCACGCCGCTCGCATCCGATCGCGACTTGGTCGTGGAACTCGGCAGCCGCCCCGCCTCCCAGCTCAAGCCGATCTACGCCCGCTACGGGCGAACGGGCAAAGACGGCGGAACGACCCCGGTCATCTTCGGAGACAGCCACGCGAAGGTCTATTCGGCCAAACAGATTCAGACCCCCGGCCTGATCATCTGGCGCTTCCGATAACCCTCGTTCACCCGACCCGGACGGCCGCCGCGAGCTTCGCGGCGGCCGCTACATTGTGGGTATGCCCCGAACGCTCGGCCACGACGTTGAGAAACTGGGGTGGCACCCCCGAAAGATACAAATCCCCGAGGAGGTCGAGCAGTTTGTGCCGCGCGGGCTCGTTGGCGAACTTCGCGGAATTGAAGTAGCCCTCGGGACCAAGCACCAAGCAGTTCGTCTCGTCGAGCCCGAGCCCGAGTCCGGCGGCACGCGCCATATCGACTTCTTCGAGGAAGGCCGTCGTTCGAGCCGGCGCGATCTCGGCGCGATAGTCGTATTTGCCGAATAGGAACTCACAGGTCAGCGTGCCCGGCCAACGGTCCCCGGTCTCGAACGTCGCTCGCCAATCCCCGGCACCATGAGCGACCGCGATCGCCGTGAAGTCGGACTTGACGAAGACGCGCGCGAACGGATCGCCGAGCGTCCGTTCGCCGATGACCTCCAGACCCACAGCTTCGAAGGCATCCCAATACGCGGCACCGGCGCCGTCGAGCGCGGGCATCTCGGGCGCGTCGAGTTCGACTTCGAGATCGGTGATCCCAAGCGCGGCGAACGCGCTCATGGCGTGCTCGATCGTGGCCACGGGACCAAGGCGGGTGCAACGACGAGTGTCGCCCACGTTCTCGGGACGGGCCTCCACCCGGACGGCGCCGAGCCGAAAGGCGATCCCCTCCGAGCTGGGCGAGAACCGAACGCGTACCGGCACGCCGGAATGGAGACCGAAGCCTTCGATTTCCACGGCGCGTCGCAGGGTCTTTTGCGGGAATCTCACGGGACACAGGATTATGCCGGAGGCGCGGCGGGTAGCATGTTCTCCATGCCTTTGGGACCGATGCCCGAGGCGATACCAGGTGGTGAGACGATGAGCACGGACGCGAAAGGTCCTTCCATCCGGTTCGAAAACGTCGTGGTGGCCTACTCCGAATTGGTGTACGGCCTGCGCGGAGTTTCCTTGGTCATCGATCAAGGCGAGTTCGTGTTCTTCACGGGTCAGACCGGAGCCGGAAAATCGACAATTTTGAAGCTGCTGACCCGCGAGGTCGGCCACACGGGCGGGCGCGTGCTCTTCAAGGGGCGCGATCTCGGTCTGCTCAAGGCGCGGGATATCCCGGCCCTCCGGCGCGAAATGGGGATCATCCCTCAGGACTTCGGCCTGCTTCCCAACAAGCGCGCCTGGGAGAACATCGCCTACGCGATGCGGGCCGTTGGCCGAACGCGGCGCGAAGTGCGCCGCATCGTCCCCGAAATCCTCGACCGCGTGCAGATCGGACACCGCGGCGACGCCTTCCCCAGCGAGCTTTCCGGCGGTGAGCAACAGCGCGTCGCGATCGGGCGCGCCCTGATCAACGACCCGTCCCTGCTCCTCGCCGATGAACCGACCGGCAACCTCGATCCGGCACGCAGCATCGAGATCATCGAACTCCTCGCTGAACTCAACGCTCGGGGTGCCACCGTTCTTGTCGCGACGCACGATATGGCGATCGTGGAGCGCATGGGCAAGCGGATCATCACGATGGAAGAGGGCCGCATCGTCTCGGACACCGCGGCCGCTGCGCGCGAAGCGCCTCCGACGATGGCGGCGGTCGAATTGCCGCTGTTCGATGCTGAGGACCCGGTCGGCGCCGGTGTCGGCGACGGTGAGGGCCGTGATGCTTGATCGACTCGAATTCGTTTTCGGCGAAGCGATCATCGCGCTACGACGCAACTCCTGGATGACGTTCGCCGCCGTCACGACCGCGGCGGTCGCGCTCTTCCTCCTGGGGAGCCTCGGTTATGCCTATGTCGGCATCAGCCGCTATGCGCAGACGCTCCCCGGCGTGTTCGACATGAGGGTCCTCCTCAAGGAGGAAGTGAAGGGCAAGAAGCTCTCCGAGGCGGCCGAGGCGATGCGGAAAATCGACGGCGTCAAGTCGGTGACCTGGATCCCGTCCGAGAAGATGTGGGCTCTCAAGAAACGGGAGGACCCGCGGGTGTACGGCCTGATCGAGAATCCGTTTCCGGAATCGTTCAAAGTTGTCCTCGCAGACCTGAATAAAGCCGACGCTGTCGCCGACGAGATTCGCGGCATGGCCCCCGTGCTCGATGACGGCGTCCAGTATCTCCAAGAAGAACAGCAGCTTCTTTCCCAAATCCTCACCTTGCTCCGCTTCTTGGGGATCGGGCTTGGCGGGCTGATGCTCCTGACGAGCGGCGTGCTGATCTACAACGCGATCCGGATGACGATCGTGGCCCGTCGCAAGGAGATTCGGATCATGCACCTCGTCGGAGCCAATCGGGTCACCGTCATCACGCCGCTCCTCATCGAAGGCCTGCTTCAGGGTGCCGCAGGCGGCTTTATCGCGGCTTTCCTGCTCTGGTCTGCCCATCGCGGCCTCGGCACGCTGCTTGAACGCCTGACCTCTCTGTTCCGCTTGCCCTCCCTCGAGTTGCTTCCCTGGATGACGTACCTCGTCCTGGCGGGAGCGGCCTACGGGCTGGTTTGCTCGTTGCTCGCGGTGCGCGATCCGAACCGGTACCGCACCAAATCAAAGGTGAAACGAGCCCTGGTCGATCTGGAGGCGGACTCGGGGGTGGCGGCGTGAGCCGGACCCGCTGGCTCACCCTCGTCACCCTCGGCGGACTCGTCTGCGCCGGGGTGCTCTTCGGCGATGTCGCGACCGCACAATCACGAACCAAGAAGCCGAAGAAGAGCGTCACGACGCTCAAGAAGGACCTCCGGTCGGTCGAGAGTGAAAAGAAGGCGATTCAGTCCAAAATCCACGCGACACGCCGTCAGCGGGGCCTTGTCGTCGCCGATATGCAGAAGGTCGATGCCCAACTCACCGAGTTGGAAGACGACGTCGAGAAGACCACCGCGAGCCTCCGGGTCGCCCAACGGGAGCAGATCCAGCTATCTTCCGAACTTGAGGTGGCCCAGGGCAAGCTCCAGGGCAAAAAAGAGGTCATGCGACGCCGACTTCGGGCGATGTACATGCAGCCGCCCGGCGGGGTCCTTTCCACCGTGGTCAAGTCGCGCAGCCTCGGCGATCTCGCCGCCCGCCGCGAGGTGTTCGAGCTGATCGCCAAGCAGGATGCCGACCTCGTCGAGGACGTCCGGGACCTTCGCAACGAAGTCCAGCGTCGCAAACTGCGCCAAGATGAGCTGGTCGAGCAGGTCGACTCGCTCCGGAATCGCCAGATCGGCCAACAGCGCAGTCTCCGCACGGCTCGCGTTCGCAAGTCGGATTACCTCGTCGAACTCCGAGAACAGGAAGGGGACCTCCGCGAGGAGTACGAAGAGCTCGAACAAGAGAGCCGCGAGATCGAAGCTCAAATCCGCGCCTACCTGGCCCGAACGGGGGGATCGCGGGTACCGGCTTTTCGAGGCAACCTCCTGATGCCGATTGCGGGCGGACGGGTCGGAAGCGGCTTCGGCATGCGCTTCCACCCCATTCTCAAACGCAATCGAATGCACACCGGCGTCGACATCGGCGCGCGATCCGGTACGCCGATTCGGGCCGCCGGGCCCGGTGTCGTCATCTCCGCCAGCTATCGGGGCGGATACGGAAACTGCGTCGTCATCGACCACGGCGGCGGCCTAAGCACCCTCTACGCCCATTGCTCCCGCGTCTTCGTGCGAGCCGGCCAGAAGGTCGACCGTGGGCAGAAGATCGCGGCGGTCGGCTCGACCGGGCTTTCCACCGGACCGCACCTCCACTTCGAAACCCGAATCAACGGACGACCGGTCAACCCCGTCGGTCGATTCTGATCATCGGAGCCGCATCGCAAGGTCCTCGCCGACAAGGGCGAGGACCTTGCCCCGGTGGCTGATCGCATGCTTCTGGTCCGCCGTTAAGTCCGCCATCGTACACCCGAGCTCGGGAAGGAAGAAGATCGGATCGTAGCCGAATCCGCCTCCTCCGCTGGGCGCTGGAGCGATCCGACCCTCGCACGTCGCCTCGAACACCCGCGTCGGTTCGGTCAAGCCAGGAGCGGCGACCGCCACACAACAGCGGAATCGCGCGGTCCGATCGGATTCCGGTACGCCTTCCAGCCGCTCGAGAATGCGGCACATCTTCTCGGCGAACGGGGTGTCTTCGCCCTCGAATCGCTTGCTGTGCAGGCCCGGAGCGCCCCCCAGCGCGTCGACTTCGAGCCCGGCGTCGTCGGCCACCGACCACTCGCCCGTCACTCGGGCCGCGGACTCCGCTTTGATCGTCGCGTTCTCGGCGTAGGTGGTGCCGGCCTCATCGGGTTCGGGGGCGCCGGGGTAGTCGGCAAGAGTCCGGATTTGCAGGTCAGGAAGCCGGCGGGAAAGGATGGTCACCATCTCCCCCGCTTTCTTCACGTTGTGGGTCGCGATGACGAGGACCGGCATGCCGTCAGTTTGTCCGCTGGGGGGCCCTTGGGACCAGCGCAGAAATCCAACAGGTACACTCTTGGGCTAAGACGCGCTCGTAGCTCAGTGGATAGAGCATCAGCTTGCGGAGCTGGGG